>Ga0209986_10005904_pt1 | contig 10060 bp, 7 predicted proteins | sample BlataG_FD_183168 | JGI IMG/M metagenome (GOLD analysis project Ga0209986, IMG submission 183168) | Deep subsurface microbial communities from Black Sea to uncover new lineages of life (NeLLi) - Black_00105 metaG (SPAdes) (version 2) | ecosystem: Environmental > Aquatic > Marine > Oceanic >...
TTAAAGGCCACATAGGTATCCTTGGTGAGACGCATGAGCATGGGGATGTCTTTTTTTACATCATGCCCTCTAACATGGGGCCTCAGCGTGCCGCTTCAAACCATGTGCACGAGCAACTCGTCACTGTCTTCTAGGAACTTTGTCCGTGTGCACTGGTTTGAAGCGGCCTACCAGCTTGTCTTTGTGAGGGCATGATAAAAAAAGACATCCCCATGCTCATTCACCAGGTAATTTAAAAGAGCTAAAATGTTACAGTTTATTAAAAATGAGAGGAGATAAAAAAATGGCGATTACAATTACAAGCACCGCCTTTACTGAAGGTAGTATGATCCCAAGGCAGTATACCTGCGAAGGGGAAGATGTTTCTCCCCCATTGGTATGGACTGGTGTTCCTGTGGGCACAAAGAGCCTTGCCCTTATCTGTGATGATCCTGATGCGCCAATGGGAACATGGGTACACTGGGTGCTCTTTAATATACCAGCAAGCATAAAGGAGTTGCCTGCTAAGATACCACCTGAAAAGATAATTGAAAATAGCGCAAAACATGGAATGAATGATTTTCAGAAATTTGGCTATGGGGGCCCATGTCCTCCTGGTGGCACGCATAGATATTATTTCAAACTCTATGCCCTGGATACAGAAATTAATTTAGAGGCTGGAATTACCAAGGCCCAATTACTGAAGGCAATGGAAGGACATATTTTGGCCGAAGGTCAATTAATGGGAAGATATAAGAGGTAAGTTGGCGATCACAAGTTATTTCGTTTAATAAGAGATGTGATCGTCTTATTCACTTGCTGACGAATTTTATCCTTTTCTGGCCCTCTAACGGTATAGGGCCAATCGTGCAGAGTGCCTACCTCCATCTCAGGGCCGAACATCATTCCACCTGCTAGGCCTGCAAACTCATCCTTTGGTTCAACATTATTCAATTATAGCCCAGGCTGATGTCTGGGCTAAAGCGCTTGATAAGAGAGATGACGATCTTTTGAAAGACCTCAAGTTTGACGGCTTCGTAAAAAGTCCAACTGCTGCGTTACGGTTCATCTTTCGTCATTGCGGCGTACTGGTAAGTATGCCTCATTCCTCAAGATTCGCAAGCCTTGCATTTGGAGCTTTTTACTTTGCCGTCCAAGTTTTGACTTTTTACCAGTTCATCAAGTTTAGGTTGAAAATCATTACTATCTTCTTATATGGTTCAAGGTCATCATAATTTTTTCTCATGTGTAATGCTGCAGGATGAGACAGTATGCTAAAAGACTTTAAACCCCTTAAGACCTATTTTATCCAGAACAGGATAGCCCTGATTATTGGACTCTCCAGCCTTTTGTTTGTAGACACTCTCCAGCTTTTTATCCCCAGAATCATAAAAAAAGCAATAGACTCCTTAACTATTGGCCAGGCGAGTTCTGGACTGTTACTCAAGTACGCACTAATCATAGTGGGAATTGCAATTACTATGGCAATTTTTAGATACATCTGGCGGTATTTCGTAATTGGTCACTCCAGGAAGGTGGAAAAGTCCTTAAGAAATAGAATTTATAAGCATCTGCAGACACTCCCCCTTTCCTTTTACTGGAGGACAAAAACAGGTGACTTGATGGCACGTGCTGTAAATGATATCGATGCTGTAAGGATGGCTGCAGGAATGGGATTAGTGGCTCTGACCGACGGAGTTGTACTTGGCCTGGCTACGATTGGTTTTATGTTATATATAGACATAAAATTAACCCTCATCTCCCTCGTTCCCACACCTTTTATCTTTTATTTTACCTTGATTATTACCCGCAAGATGGGCGGAGAATTTAGGCAAGTACAACAGACATTTTCTGAATTAACAGAGTCAGTTAGGGAGGCGTTAGCCGGAATCAGAATTATTAAGGCCTATAATCGCCAACCTTGGGGATATAGCAGAGTAAAGGATAACGGAGAGACATATATCTCCAATAATCTCGATCTTGCCAAGACTCTCGCCATTTTTTTCCCGATGATGACATTATTTACCAACCTTGGACTTGCTGTAGTTATCTGGATTGGGGGACGACGGACTATTCTGGGGAATATTACCACTGGTGACTTTGTAGCCTTTATTAGTTATCTCAATCTTCTAACCTGGCCTATGATGGCACTTGGTTGGGTTACAAACTTGATCCAGAGAGGTTCTGCATCAATGAGGAGGATAAATGGTATATTAGATGAGGTTCCGGAGATTACCAATCAAACAACAAATCCATTTAGAGGGGTTATTAGAGGTGAGATTTGCCTAAAGAGTTTAACATTTTACTATCCAGAAGAAAAGGACCCTGCACTGAAAGATATAGATATAAGGATAGAGGCTGGACAGACTATAGCAATTGTAGGCGGAGTAGGCTCAGGCAAGAGCACACTCCTTCAAATAATACCCCGGTTAGTGGAAACAGAAAGAGGTATGGTGCAGATTGATGAAATTCCTATTCATGATATAGACCTAAAAAATTTAAGGGGGTCTATCGGTTTTGTGACCCAGGAGGCCCATATTTTTTCTGATACCATCTTAAACAATATAATTTTCGGTCGACAGGGAGTAGGCAAGGACCTCATGGGAAATGTCCTTGAGATCTCTCAATTGGCAGTCGATATCAATTCTTTTCCCAATGGCATCAATTCCATTTTAGGAGAAAAAGGGATAACTTTATCAGGAGGACAGAGACAGAGGTTGACTATAGCAAGGGCTCTTATTTCCAACCCCCCAATCCTGATTTTGGATGACGCCCTTTCTCAGGTAGATACCAGGACTGAAGCTAATATATTAAACAGTATCCTTGAGATGAGAGATGGAAAAACGAATATAATTGTTTCTCATAGGCTTTCAACCATTAGCAGAGCAGATATCATATTTGTGCTTAAGGCTGGTAAATTGGTAGAGGTTGGAGACCACGCTGCACTTCTAGTCGCCCGGAAGGAATATACCAGGCTTTACGAAAGACAGCAGTTGAGTGAGGAATTAGGAGGGGAGTAATAATCTACCGCAAAGACGCAAAGGCCGCGGAGACGAATAAATTCCCCTTTGTCCCGCTTACTGCGGGGCAAAGGGGAACTGTCCAGGAACTTTGCTCTTCAGTCGAGGCTGGCGGGTCAGCGATCTTTTTGTCTCAGCGGTGAATGTTTACGAAAAGGACAGATAGCAATGCATCTTGACTATGGATATATGGAAGAGGGCAAACTTGGCAAACCTTATAATATAGGCCTTTTAAAAAGGTTAATTCCCTATACAAGGCCTTATAAAAAAATCCTTTTTCTTGCTCTGGCCCTAACTCTTTTGATCACACTATTTGATCTTTCTATTCCCTACCTTCCAAAGATTGCCATAGACCGGTACATATTATCTTTTTGGTACCCAGTTCACCAGAAGTTTATGCCTGGTGGCTTAGCCGAGGAGTTTGACCAGAAATATGGCCACATTGTAGAAACTACAAAAGAGACCGGATTGGGGTTTCTCTCAAGCTCCAAGCTCAAACAGATTGACCCTATGGATCTTAGACACTACCAAGAGGAGGGGCTTATTTCCAGGGAACGATTTTATAGGATCCCTGCAGAGGCAAGTAATCAAAACAGATTATTTGCTCCTGAAAAGGCAATAAAAGGAGAAGGCCCTTATCTTTATATGCCTGTTAAAGCATTGAACAATGTCTCTCACGATACAATGATAAAATTGCGACATAAAGACCTTAACGGTGTATTGCTCATTGGAGTGTTTTTGCTTTTTTTGATTGGAGCCTCTTTCGTCTTGAATTATTGGCAATATTACCTTTTGGAGAAATCCGGACAGAATATGATGCAAGACATCAGGATGGAGCTTTTTAGCCGGATACAGGGGCAATCTATTAGGTTTTTTGACCGAAATCCAGTAGGGAGGCTGGTTACCAGAGTAACAAATGACATAGAAAATTTAAATGAGATGTTCAAATCGGTTCTAATCACTGTGTTTAAAGATATATTTCTCCTGGCAGGTATTATAGTAGTGTTGCTACATCTTAACTGGCGCCTGGCTTTAATCTCCTTTATTCTTCTCCCCTTTGTATTTGGGTTGACATTGTTTTTTAGCAGACAGGCAAGAGAGGTATTTCGTGAGATAAGAAAAAACATTGCTGCAATTAATGCATTTCTCCAGGAGAGAATTTCTGGTATTCGCATCATTCAGCTTTTTGTCCAAGAGAAAATGCAGCTTAAATACTTTAAGGAGCTTAACCATAAAAACTACCTTGCGAGCATGAGGCAGATCAAGATTTTTGCTGTATTTATGCCTTCCATGGAGGTTTTTTCCTCTGTGGGTATAGGTCTCCTACTCTGGTATGGAGGTGGGAAAGTTATATCAGAACAGCTAACCCTGGGATCGCTTGTAGCCTTTATAGGTTATATTCAGATGTTTTTTAAACCCATAAGGGATATCTCAGAAAAATACAATATAATGCAATCTGCTATGGCCTCCATGGAGCGGATATTCGGGCTTATGGATCAAGAAGAGGTGATTCAGGAGCCAGAGACGCCTAAGAGACCGATGAGAGCTGAAGGTCATCTTCAGTTCAAAAACGTCTCTTTTTCCTATGAGAAGGGCTTTCCAGTCCTCACCGATGTTTCCTTTGAGATTAAGCCAGGCCAGATGGTTGCCCTGGTTGGCATAACAGGGTCAGGAAAGACGACTATAATCAATCTTATTGAGAGATTTTATGAATTTGAAAAGGGAACCATCCTTTTAGATGGCATTGATATCAAAGAGTGGAAAATAGAGGAGCTACGTTCCCAAATGGGCCTCGTTATGCAGGACGTTTTTATCTTTGCTGGCAGCAGTGCAGAAAATATATCCCTGGGGAATAAAAAAATAACGCGAGAAACACTGGAAAAGGTTTCTAGGCAGGCAAACGCCTATCACTACATAAAACGCCTCTCAGGGGGTTTTGATCATGAGGTAAAAGAAGGTGGTGCAACCCTCTCTGGTGGTCAAAGGCAGCTCCTGGCCCTGAGCCGAGCATTGGCCTATAATCCAACTCTTCTGATTTTAGACGAGGCCACCTCCAGTGTGGATCCAGAGACAGAGCGACTTATTCAAGACTCTATTTTTAGCCTCTCAAGAAGGCAAACCACCCTCATTATTGCCCATAGGCCTTCAACTATTCAGCATGCCGATAAGATTCTGGTCATGCACCATGGGCATATTGTTGAGCAGGGTACCCATGAGGAATTGATGACCTTGGGAAATATCTATTTTAGACTTAACCAATTACGTGAAAAAAATGTAAGCACAAATGCCCCTGTTAGATAGCTGATTCCCGGTAATTTACCTCTTTCCTGCTAAATCAAGGTGAGTAAAATCGAGAATTAGGGGACGTACATAAGATAATAAGTTGACATAGGAATTTGATCATGATAAACAGTATGCATGCCAAGAAAATCACGCATAGATGCCCCAGGGGCTCTTCAGCATGTCATTGGGCGAGGCATTAATCGCCAAGCGATTTTTTCGGAAAAAGCTGATTACAAGGATTTTCTATATCGGCTTGGAGAAATATTGTCAGAGAGCAATACCTCTTGCTATGCATGGGCATTAATACCGAATCATTTTCATCTGTTATTGAGAACGGGAAATGTCCCGGTCTCCAGGGTTATGCAGAGGCTTTTAACCGGTTATGTTGTCAATTACAACCGCCGTCACCGCCGTTTTGGCCATCTGTTTCAAAACCGATATAAGTCCATTTTGTGTCAGGAAGATCCATATCTGCTGGAGCTGGTGCGTTATATTCATTTAAATCCGTTGCGGGCCAAATTGGTTTCAGGATACAAAGCTCTGTGCCGGCATCCTTATTGTGGACACGGTGTTATCCTTGGTGGCAGGGATAATGAGTGGCAGGATGTTCAATACATACTGCGCTTATTTGGGGATCAAGAGGGGACCGCCAGAAGGAGGTATAATGAATTTGTACGAGCAGGCATTGAACAGGGAAAGCGTTCAGATCTAATAGGTGGTGGTCTTTTACGCAGCCAGGGGGGTTGGGCGGCGGTCAAGGCATTGAGACGATCTGGTGAATATCAGAAAGGTGATGAACGCATTTTAGGAGACGGTGACTTTATTGATGAAGTATTGTCTCAGGCCGAGGAACACCTTGAAGAAAGATATCGTCTTCAGGCCGAAGAATATGATTTGGACAGGATTATTGAGCGGGTTGGAGAACTAGTGGAGATGAGCCCTGAAGAGATAATTAAGAGGGGTAAGGAGAGGAGGAAGGTAGAGGCGCGCAGTATTCTATGTTACTGGGCAACAGATAGTCTGGGGATAAGCCAAAGGGAGTTGGCGAAACGATTGAAGCTGACACAACCGGCTGTGAGTCAGGCGGTCCGAAGGGGGAAATATCTGGTAAAGTCGCAATTATATTCCTTGTTTCACGATTGAATATTATAATCTTATGTACGTCCCCTATATCCCAGGCGTTTTATCGTGTATATAAACCCGGGGTCGACGCTCTCCGTGCCGAGGTACGATTAGGCAACCTTTCGCAACTATCGTTGATCAACGTGTTCGGTTATAAATACGACCCTGACAGCGACACCGGTTGGAGTAACGAACCTGACAGTGACCGTGCCTCTTATGTTGGCCACATATCCACTGTTTTTCGTGACTTCGAATGGGCACTGATCGGGGGTGTGGTGCGTGAGGCCAACGTTATCTGTGGCGCTTTGCAGGGTGAGATGTTTAAATGGTTAGGTGTACGAGCCGAAGGCCATGTCGCCCATCCAGATGATTCCCAAAAGGACTCTTACTCTGAGGTTTCCGTCGGCGTTGGACACAGTTGGGAAAACAGCCTGTACCTGAGGCTGGAGCAGTTCTATCACGGCAGCGGTGCCGGCTCCGTTTCCGATTATAGTGTCACATCTACTGCTACACGGGGAGAAAGCGCCTACCTAGGCCGTAACTACACCGCGCTTGGTGTTGGCTATGAATTCACGCCATTAGTGAAAACAGAAATGCTGGCAATGACTAACTTGACCGACCATTCCTATCTGCTGTCATTTAACGCTACCTATTCACTATCCAATGAATCCGAGCTTGCATTCAATCTCGGCATGCCCATCGGCAAAAAACCGGAAGGTACAGAGATTAAGAGCGAATTCGGATTGTATCCGTACTCGGTGAATATTGAAGTGCGGTATTATTTCTAGGCGGCACGTTGTAAAGTGGGACGTTTTTTCCTACCGTGAATAAATATTTATAGAAATGAGTAATACAATAAAATTTTCACATGCCACGTCAATCTCGATTAGACATTCCGGGAGTCCGGCACCACATAATGGTAAGAGGTATAAACAAAGCGTATATTTTTATATATGATCAGGACAGAATGAGCTTCGTGCAAGGGTTAGAAGAGGAAATAAGCTATTCTTGGCTGGAAGGTGATTTCGCAAGAAACAGTCGTAACCTTTTGAGAAACTCGTCTTTTCCCACAAAGCCTATAGCCCTTAGCCTCTTTTCTTCAATGCCCTGCCTGTTTATAAAAACTGCTGTTGGGATACCCCTGATCTGATACTTTCTCATTAGATCATCATGAAATGGTTGCGATCTTGTCAAGTCTAGCCGCATAGTAATAGCATTACGGCTTAGTTTTATCACCTCAGGATCCGTAAATACTTGCTTTTCCATTGCCACACAAGGCCCACACCAGTCAGCATAAAAATCTATAATCATCGATTTTTTTTCTTCCACTGCCTTTTCAATAATGGATTGATTGTATGGAATCCATTCAATCTTCCCTACGTGCTGGTTTGTCAGCGCGAGGTAAATGATTCCACCCACCACTAAGACAATTCCCGCGACCTTTTTGAAATAGGGGAAAATTTTAAGCTTGCTCCCTGTCTTATCAAGCCAGCCAAGGTGGACGCCTGCTGCTATGGATACTCCGACCAGAAGCCAGTGCTTTCCAAAAAGATGGGATACAACAGGGCTTATCATAAAGGCTGCCATGCCGAGAAGAACCCAGCCCATAAATTTTCTTATCCACAGCATCCAGTCTCCTGATTTGGGTAACCTGGCTATAGCCCCTGAAAAGACAGCCAAAACCGCGAGTGGAAGCCCTAGGCCGATGCTAAGGATAAAGAGATAGAGAAAACCGACAAAGGGATCCCCTCTTTGCCCTACATATATTAAAAGCCCAAGTATAAAGGGGCCAAGACAGGGAGCAGCTACTATTCCCAATGTCAGTCCCATAAAGAATGTTCCAGAGAAGCCGGCGTAATTCTTCGATGCTACCCGTGTCAGCCAAAAAGGTAGCCTGAGTTCCCACAAGCCAAAGAAACTCAAGGCCATAGCAACCATTACCCCTGCGACAAAGATCAACACGAAAGGATTCTGAAGTGCGAAGCCGAGCATACCTCCTGATAAAGCGGCTGAAAGACCCAGCAAAGAATTGGTTATGGCCAGGCCAAACATATACAATATCCCATGCATTATAACATGGCCTTTAATCTTCTCGCTCTTTCCGCCGAAATAAGAAATAGTTATGGGAATAAGGGGATAAATACACGGTGTGAGATTCAAAGCCAGACCCCCTAAAAAGATTGCCAACAAGGTAAACCAGATGCTTGTGTCTGCACTTTCCTCCTGGGGGCTATGCTCAACATCCGAATCTCCTTTTATCTGAAGAAGCATATCTTGGTCCAAGGCTATGTTCTGTGATCCTTGTAGAGTGTTATAAGCTTCCTTAGTCTGATAGGAACCCTGGGAGTGGATGGTGTTAACTTTAACTGGAAAGACCAATATAGCCACAAGTAAGAGAAACAATAGTGCTTTAATTGGCTTTTTCCATAGTCCATCAATCATGATACTTTTCACATACCTCTTTTAACAATAATCCATTTCCTCCTTTCATTTCGTACCTGTAAAGAGCGCTTGAGCTATCAGCCCGGCAATGGGTGGAAAGAAGAATGTGCTTGCCATACGAATTAACGTGAATTTCCAGCCTAGTATCCCAACCTCCATCGGCAATCTGGAGACAGCCCAGAGGGACCATCCGGTCAAAAAGGCAACCATTGTTCCAGCACTGGCACCAGCGCGAAGAAGCCCGGCAACGATTGGCAAACTCACATAAGGACCTCCAGGGGTAAAGCCTCCAGCAATTGTACCGATAAGTATTCCTCTCATGCCAGATTCTGCACCTACCCATTTCGATAGGAGTTGATGAGGGAGAAGAACCTGAACCATGCCAGCTACGGTAAAGGCCAAAATCAACAATGGCAGGATCTCAAGCGTCATAGTCAGGCCTGATTTTAGGCCACTAATATGTTGTCCTTGTCCTTTGGAGTACCCTATTGCTAAAAGAATACCTGCAAGGACTCCCATCACTATTGTTGGAATCAGCATTCCTGAATTCCTCCTCTTTTTATCCATAATTTCTCTCAAATGTTATATAGCCAAAAGTAAAAAATGATTTTGACAGATTTATTAAAATGATACAAGATATTAGATAATGTATGTAGTTAGTTGTAAGCAGTCCGTTGTATTTCTAAGCTAGTAACTCGTTGCGGGTTGTGAGCTACATGAAGCAGGCAGAAATTAGCAAAGAGGTTTTTAGTTGCTATTCCATGCCTCATACTATTTACTGGTTATAAGGTTTAAACATCCAGTCTCAAGATAAAATGGTGAATAAAAAACTCCTATCTTTTACTCTTCTTGCTCTATTGTTTTTGCTTCTTGGCCTTAGGGCATTATATTGTAAAAATAATGAGAAAAAGCCAATAAAGGAAGGCAAAACACCAGTTATTACAGAAAAGGGGGATGAGAAAATGGATACAACAAAATGGCTATCTGAGGATGAGGGAAAATATCTTCTAGGGGTAGCCAGAGAAACTATAAAAAATAGATTAAGTAATATAGAGGAGCCCCAAATTGACTGGAAGGAAATACCAGAGAAATTTCAAGAAAGACTTGGTACCTTTGTTACTGTTACCATAGAGGATAACTTACGAGGATGTATCGGGCATATTATACCTCGAGAGTCGTTAATTGAGGGAATAAAAGAAAATGCTATCAATGCA
>Ga0209986_10005905_pt1 | contig 10058 bp, 10 predicted proteins | sample BlataG_FD_183168 | JGI IMG/M metagenome (GOLD analysis project Ga0209986, IMG submission 183168) | Deep subsurface microbial communities from Black Sea to uncover new lineages of life (NeLLi) - Black_00105 metaG (SPAdes) (version 2) | ecosystem: Environmental > Aquatic > Marine > Oceanic >...
ATATGTCGCTTAAAGTCTTGCAAAATTCACGGTCGTCATCAATAATCAAAATAACTTTCTCTTTTTGCAAAGCGGAAAGAAAAGAAAGAACCACAGTAAAATCAAGAGGCTTGATTAAAATATCAAGTACTCCTTGCTCTCGGGCTTGAGCGACCAGCTCATCGTCTGAATACGCGGTCATCATCACTACCGGCAGCTCTGGAGCAATGGATTTTATTTTCACAAATGCTTCCACTCCGTTTACTTTCGGCATTTTTATGTCCATAAAAACCGCGTCAAAAGAACGCCGACCTACCTTTTCCACTGCTTCTGAACCGCTAAATGCCGTTTCTGCATCGTAACCCTTAACTCGTAGAATATCTGCTACCGTCTTAGCCATCATGTGCTCGTCATCCACCACCAGAATGTGTGTTTTATCTCCTTCACGGTCGCTCATTTTTTGTCGTATATAAAGTATAACTCCCATCTATTTAAGACACGGATTTACACACAACTTTTTTTACCTTCGGTAAAAACCTTGACTAAACTATTCCTGATGTTTTTCTTTTATTTTAGCACAAACCTTTCTTTACCAAAGAAACTTGTATTTCCGCGAAGCGTTTTTGATAAAACTTTTCTTAAAAGTTTTGTAAAGGTTTTTGCTTGCAAAAAAGTTTTTTGTAAAAGAGAAAAAGTGTTGTGTTAATCTGTGTCAATAATTTATTTTTTCTTGAAGAATCTGGTGCTTATGATTTAGGATTTTCCATAGCCATTGCACCCGGTAAACTCACCGTCACTGTTGTTCCTGTGCCCAACTCGCTCTGCACCGTAATCTCTCCACCATTGTTCTCCACGAGATTCTTACAAATCGAAAGCCCCAACCCGATGCCTCTTGCCTTAGTGGTGAACAGGGGTTCAAAAAGCTTTTTCATGTTCTCTTCCGGAATTCCCACGCCGGTATCACTAAAAGAAACTTCTACCCCTTCTTTACCTTCTTTCACTTTCCTCTTTGGTTTTGCGCTTATAATCAGTTCCCCGCTCTCGACTTCGGACGCAGGCATTGCCTGGAGTGCATTATTGATAAGGTTATAAAAAACCTGCTCTATCTGCCCAGGGTCAACGAATATCGGAGGGATATCACCAGGAATATCGTTGTTCAGCTCGATATTCTCAGGAATGTCGAATTTTTCAAGCGCTTTCTCTATCACTGAAGAAACCCCAACTTCCTGCTGGTTTGCCTGCCTGGTGCGAGCAATCTCCAGCAAACCGTTTATAATATCTCCTGCGCTTTTTACTTCATTATTAATCATATCCAGATATTCCTTTGTGGTCTCGTCAGCATCAGTCAATGTCATTTTAAGGTAATAGATTGCATTGCTTATCACGCCCAGAGGTTGTCTGAGTTCGCGAGCAACGCTGCCGTATATTTCTCCTATTGTTGCAAGACGACTTGTTCGTAGTTGTTCTTCCTCCGCTTGTTCCCGATTAGTTTGCGCTTCCAAATCTGTTTCTTCCATTTCCATTTTAGAACGTATTGATAGTTTTGTTGAGGGGTTATATAAGCTTTTCTATTTTTCGGCAACATTGCTTTAATTGAGCAATATTCTATTTCTTTGACTATATAAGTAGCATTTACGTATTGTGTATATATAGGTGTAGATATGGCAACCGTAATAGGAAGGGAAGAAACAATAATAGGTGGCAAAAGAGCAATAGCGATGACAATGTCAAAGGAGGGAAAGAAGCGCAAAATTATTCAAAATGCGCTTCGCCTCGCCGTTTGCTCTGAGCTTCGAAGAGGTATCCTTGCTTTTTTGAGGGAAGGGAAAAAAGCGTTAAGCGAATTACGCGAAGAACTGGAAGTAAGCTCTACAACTGCTATTCACGCATTAAGAGAACTTGAAAAGGAAAACCTCGTTTTTCAAGACAAAAATCGGGATTATGTGTTGACAAAAATCGGTGAGATTATCGTATTTAAATTAAGCGATTTCGTAGATGCGATAGAAGTGTTGAAGAAGCATGAGGACTTCTGGCTTACGCATGACCTCAGCGGTATTCCACCGCATCTGATGGAGAGGATTGGGCGGTTGAAGGATTCAAATGTGGTAAAAATAGACGCATTGGATATAATCAAGACACATAAGACTTACATTAATTTCATCGGGGCTGCGAGCTGGGTAAAAGGAGTTTCTTCTATATTTTCTCCTGACTATCCAAAGCTATTCGAAGTGTTGGCTAAGAAGAACATCGATACACATCTTATATTAACTGAAAGTGTGTGGGAGAAAGTGATCGAAACTGCTGGTTTAGAAGATATTAAATATCAACTTTCTAAAGGCTATTTGGACATATTTACAACCGAAGAAGATGTAAGAGTGGCTTTTACCGTCTCCGATGCTTTTCTTTCTCTTGGGTTGTTTACACCTGACGGAACATATGATAACACATGTGATTTGACCAGCACTGATAATATATCTGTTCGTTGGGGTGTTGAACTGTTTGAATACTATTTAGGAAAAGCAAAGAGAATATGAGATATGAAATTCCCGGTAGGAATGTCTCGACAGCCACACTTATGCCCGTTTACAATAATTACAGAGGTGAAGTTCTCTCTAAATGAGTTTACATCATTTTTAATATCAACATCCCTTTTTTTAGCAATAAATGGCTCTCTTAAGGTTCTATTTTTCTGTTTATTATTCAATATATTCGCCTTAGAACTGATTTTAGCAACTTTTTTAATTACATTTAGCATATATGGGTTAAATAAATTAACAGATTTAAAGGAGGATGCAATCAATGCTCCCGAAAGAGCAAAACTTATTAAAAAAATAGAACCGGTTTTCAAATTCTCATTAATTTTCTCTTTCATACTTTCGTTGCTTCTTGGTTTTTCAGTGAATGTTCTAACGCTGCCCATTCTTCTCTTCCCCCTATTTTCTGGTACTTTATACAGCGTAAAGTTCACCAAAAATCTTCCTCGATTAAAAGATATTCTCGGTGTGAAGAGTATAACTATAGCTCTAGCATGGGCAGTTGGTTCAACCTTTCTTCCGGCAATTTGCCTCTTAGAAAAAGAAATTTTGCAAATTCTATTAATATTTTACTTTTTTTTCTTGAAAAGTTTTACAAATGCTGTCTTATTCGACATTCGCGACATCGAAGGCGACAGAATGAGCGGTGTAAGAACGATACCCGTAGTTTTTGGAAGGCAAAAAACGAAAAATCTTCTTCTTGTTCTTAACTCAACACTTATACCCTGGCTCGCATTTTCTTATCTCTCAGGTTTTTTTCAACAATACCTCTTCGTTTTGATCTTTGCCATTGCATACGGATACTGGTATATCTTACATTTTTGTAAAGATGGAATAAAGATAGGAAAGTCAATGGATTTACTTGTTGATGGTGAATGGATACCAGTGGTGATACTATGCTTTCTTTCCGGAGTTTTGATTGCTTAAGACAAAACACCGAGGTAAAAAATTTGAAATAAGTGAATTAGATCATTTTCTTTTCGATCCATTTTTTGAAAAACACATCGGTGATGCAGTAGATATTATCCTCTTTGTCAATAATCTCTTTTTTCATTAGAAGATTTATGGAAGTCTGAACCGATGAAACGGCTCCCAGATCCTTATGTTACGTATTTCTACATAATGTACTTATACATAATAAATCTGCGAGTATTTGCTCAATAAAGGGTGGGAAATCCTAAATCCTAAGCATCGTGGGCTCTGCCCACGTCCCCGCAAACCCGGAAAGGGTTTAATCCTAAACAATTTCCAAATCCAAAATTCCAAAAAGAAAGGTTTGTTTAGGATTTCGAGTTTAGTGCTTAGAATTTATACCCTTAAACGAGATATTGAGCAATTACCTTCTGACTTGTATCCTGCATCCTGTATCTCAGTTAGTTACCACTCCCCCAGCGCATCCCGAAGTTTTTTTCGTTTTATCTCTTCCAATAGCGAGAACAATTTCTCCATCTCCAGCGGTTTGTAGAGATAAGCAAAAGCGTTTAGTTCCAGTCCTTTCTCGATCAACGGACCCATCTCGTCCACATAGCCAGTAATCAGAATTACTGGAAGATAAGGATATTTCTCTCCTATTTCTTGTAATACTTCCAGCCCATCTATCCCATCGAGTTTCATATCTAACAGCACCACACCTATATCTTCTGTTTTTAGACAATTCATTGCTTTGGATGGGTCCGTTTCGTAACAGACCGTAAAGGTTCTTTTTTGTAATACCCCGCTTAAAGTCTTGCAAAATTCACGGTCGTCATCAATAATCAAAATAACTTTCTCTTTTTGCAAAGCGGAAAGAAAAGAAAGAACCACAGTAAAATCAAGAGGCTTGATTAAAACACCAAGTGCATCTTGCTCTCGGGCTTGAGCGACCAGCTTATCATCTGAATACGCAGTCATCATCACTACCGGCAGCTCTGGAGCAATGGATTTTATTTTCACAAATGCTTCCACTCCACTTATTCCTGACATTTTTACGTCCATAAAAACCGCGTCAAAAGAACGCCGACCTACCTTTTCCACTGCTTCTGAACCGCTAAAAGCCGTTTCTGCCTCGTAACCCTTAACTCGTAGAATATCTGCTACCGTCTTAGCCATCATTTGCTCGTCATCCACCACCAGAATGTGTGTTTTATTTGCTTCACGGTCGCTCATTTCTGGGTCAGTGCCTCCTTATCTTGAAAATCCCAAATCCCAATATGTACCAATACTACCAAAAATCTTTCTTTAAAAAAGAAAGCTTTACCAAAGAAAAATATTTTTTCTTTTAGCACAGGTTTTCTTTTTTCTAAAAAGAAAAAGTGTTTTGTCATTGGGATTTATTCTCCGCATACTTCTCTATCTCTTTTAAAAACTCTTTCATGGAAGCAGGTTTATCCAAAAAGCCAACAGCACCTATTTCGAGCGCCTTTTCTCTCACAGAAACGTCTGCACTTACAAACAATATCCTCAAATTGCTATCAAGTTTGAGCAGCTCTATCGTTGTTTCTATCCCATCCTTGAGCGGCATTCGGTGGTCCATCAAGATTAAATCAGGCTTTTCGTTGAATCCTTTATACCTCTCTATCGCCTCCTGTCCATTTGTCGCCGCGCCCAAAACGGCATATTTCCCATTACTCTCTATTATTATCTTATACAGCTCAACCAGATCAGGGTCATCCTCAACGATGAAAATGGTTTTTAGTTCACTCATTTTCCTTTTCCCTTTGTTAGTTTAGTTTAGCTTTGATTTAGGAATGGCTACATTAAAGATGCTGCCTTGCGTGTAATCGCCCTTTACGCGGTCTTCTACCCAGACTTCTCCACTGTACCTGTTGATAAGTGTTTTTACCAGGTATAAGCCGAGTCCACTCCCCTTTTGCTCTTCCTTAAAGAACCGGTTAAATATCGCTTCTTTCGCTTCATCCTGCACTCCTCTTCCCCTGTCCTCGATACTTACCTTGAAAAATTCATCTCCATTTTTTATGTAATCTTCAACCCTGACGTCAATTTCAACCTCAGCGGAACTCGTGAATCTTACCGCATTATCCAATATATTGCTGAACACATCGCTTACGAAAGAATCAGCGAGGATGTATTGTTTTTTGCCCTTTTCGTATCCAAACTTTATTGTCACCTCTTTTTCTTCATGACTCGTTTTGACTTCTTCAATACTCTTCTTCAGCACGCTCACCAAATCAACAGCCTTGAGTTCAGGTTCTATTCCCCGAATTTGTCTCAGTTTTCTTACGTTGCCGATTAATTTACTGCTCCTACTCATCGTTGACTGCACCTCTTCCACATACTCTCTCTGTTCCTCCGTAAGACCGGATTTCAACAAAAGACCAAGGTAGCCCACTATTGTCTGGTTCATGTTGTTTATATCGTGGGACATCAAGTCGTTCAGAAATTCCGCTTGCACCTTCAACGCAACAACTTCCTTTTCTAATTTCCTCTTCTCCATCCCTTTTTTAATTCTTTGCAGCAGGTCTTTTACCTGGTAGGGCTTTTGAACGTAATCATAACAATTCTCACGTATCGCCCCTATCGCAGTATCTAAGGATGCATACGCGGTGATAATTATTCCAGTCGCAAAAGGGTCGTTTTTGGAAGCTTCCTTCATTACTTCTATACCATCTTTTCCCGGCAACTTCAGGTCTGCCAATATCAAATCGAACTCATGCTTTTTTACTATTTCTATCGCTTTAAGTCCGTCCTCTGCTGTTGTCACATCATACCCTTCTCTTTCCAGTATTGTTCTCATAGTAATCAAAAAACCAGGCGCGTCATCAACTATCAGTATTTTATCTTTCTCCTTCTCTTTCATTTTCTCTACTTTTGTTATCATATCCTAATGGAAAACATAGTATATAAAACTTTCGGAAGGTTCATGGTTATTTCGTAAAATTTATAGAGTAGAGTATAAATAGTCATACATAGTATAATTATAATATTATTACGCAGGTGAAGTAAAGTAAGATTATGAAAAGGGAAATTTATCCGATAGATATAACAAGGCAAAAGGAGAAGCTGGAGGTAATTTGCAAAAAGATGGGGATAAGCAAAGCGGAGGCAATCAGAGATGCGATAGATTTTTACTATGATTATGCCCGGGGGATAAAAGTGATAGAGTTGAGGGATGTATCGAAAGAGCAGGCGGGGAAGGAAATTTTGGAGTATATCAAGGAAAAAGGAAAGGCATGGACTGATGAAATTGCTGATGATTTGAGAATAGATATTGTGGTGGTGAACGAGATACTGGAGGAATTGGCTGAAAAAGGTGTTGTTGAATGAAAATAGAATTTCCTGCGGTATGCATAATTAGAAAAGAATGGAGATAGAGAGGTGAGAGCTAATATTTTTCTTTTTTATTGTGTATAAAGTACAACACCCCACTACTTAAGACACAGATTTACACTGATTTACGCGGACTTATTTAAGTTTAGCATTGTTGATTCTTATTATCTGTCTGTGTTAATCTGCGTTAATCTGTGTCTATAATTCATTTTCTTGCGCCTGGTAAACTCACCCTCACTGTCGTTCCTTTACCCTCTCCGCTCTGCACTTCGATCTCGCCACCGTTGTTTTCAACGAGATTCCTACAAATCGAAAGCCCCAACCCGACACCTCTTGCCTTGGTGGTGAACAGGGGTTCAAAAAGCTTTTTCATATTCTCTTTTGAGATTCCCACGCCGGTATCAGCAAACGAAACCTCTACCCACGCTTTACCTTTTTTCTTCCTCGACTTCACATTTATAGTTAGCTCTCCGCCACCGTCCTCACGTTCAGGCATGGACATTGCCTGGAGTGCATTATTGATAAGGTTGTAGAAAACCTGCCCCATCTGCCCATGGTCAACGAATATCGCAGGAATGTCCTCCGGAATATCTTTTTTCAGTGTGATATTCTCAAGAATGTCGAATTTTTCAAGCGCTTTCTCTATCACAGAAGAAACCTCAACCTCCTGGCGGTCTGCCGGTCTGGTGCGAGCAATCTCCAACAAACCTGTTATAATATCTCCTGCACTCTTTACTTCATCATTAATCAAATCCAGATATTCCCGTGTGGTCTCGTCAGCCTCCTTATGCGTCATTTTAAGGTAATAGATTGCATTGCTTATCACGCCCAGCGGCTGTCTGAGCTCGTGAGCAACGTTGCCTGAGACTTTGCCTATTGCAGCAAGTCGTTCTGAACGGAGGAGTTTTTCATGCATCTCTTTACGCTCGGTGAGGTCTCTGCCAGTCACATAAACACCTTCTTCTCCCTCTGGTGTGGTAAATACGGTGCAGGAAAGGTCAAAGATGAAAGTTCCTTTGTCTGGTAATTCTGCCGTTAGCTCGATATTTCTTACCTTCTTTTTCTCAACTGTCTCTGCAATCAGCTTTTCACAATCTCTTTCCGGGAAATATTTACAAATAAGCTCTCCAATGAGGTCCTCCCTGCTCGTGGCTACAATTTCCTCAAACGCCTCATTCACATCCATAATCTTGCCGTCCTTACTCAAGGTCATCTGGAAGTCAGGAGAACTCTCAATCAAGTGGCGGATGTAATTCTTCTCTTTCACAATTTCTTCAATCGCCGATTCCAGGTCTTTTGCATACCGCTCTTTTAATGCACCTTCTATCTCTAATTCGCGCCTGCGAGCTGCGAGACCGCGACGAAGCTCAAGCACATCCACTCCTTTACCTACTGAAGTAATAAGTTCATCCAGCGAAATGGGTTTTTTCAAATAGTTGAAAGTGCCCAACTTCAACGCTTCTATCGCCGTCTCGTGGTCGCCATAGCCGGTGATGACAATGGAAACAAAATCATCGGTAATCTCTCTGCATTTGTCCAGCATCCCCAAACCATTCATCCTTGGCATTTTTATGTCTGCAATCGCCACGTCCACACGGTTGTTTTTAAAATATTCAAAGCCCTCAACGCCGTCATAAGCCACTGCTACCTCATAGCAGCCTTCCTTATCTAATTCGCGCTTGATTCGTGCGCATAACTCGGGCTCGTCGTCCACCACCAGCACGCGGTGCTTCACCGCCTTCTTTTCCGCTGCTGCTCGCTTCTGTCGAACACGAAATACCGCAGTATAAACTTCATCTAAGGAAATCGGCTTGCGCAGATAATCAATTGCACCGAGGCGAATAGCTTCTATCGCTTTACCCTCATCCCCATATCCGGTGATAACAATAACGTCTAAATCGAGATGCGCTTCGCGAATTTGTTTCAATAGTTCAAAACCGCTTAGCTGCGGCATCTGGATGTTGAGCGTGAGCAATTCGTAAGCGTTCTCCCTGCCCTGCTTCTTCGCTTCCCTCAGCTTTTGCATAACGCCAACTGGCGAGGTGGTGTAGTCCGCCACATAGCCTTCTTTTTGCAGTTCGCGCTGCAATCGAGTACAGATTTCCTCTTCGTCATTTACTATCAGGACCTTCATTTTACAACCGCAGATTACACTGATTTATACAGATTTTGGTATTATATATATATATATTTCTATTTTTTCTTTTTCACTTCCATAGTTTTTCTTTTAGCACAAACCTTTCTTTGGAAAAAGGTTTACCAAAGAAACTATTTTTTTGATAAAACTTTTTTCCAAAAAGTTTTAGTGTTAATCTCGTGCAATCTCGTGGTTTGAATTTGAATTCACGACTGAACCACGCCGAATATTCAATTGCTCAATCCCTTTCTTTACCGTTGTAATCAGCTCGTCCACGGATAGTGGTTTTTTCAAATAGTCGTAAACGCCCAATTTCAGTGATTTCGATGCCTTTTCATAATCCCCGTGACCCGTGATGATAACAGAAACGAAATCATCAGTAATCTCTCTACATTTTTCTATTAGCTCTAAACCGCTCATTCCCGGCATTCTGATGTCCGTAATCAGCATATCTACACGATTATTTTTGAAATACTGCAGGCACTGTTCCCCGTTGTAAGCAACCGCCACCCGATAGCCCTCTTTATCTAATTCTCGCTTGATTCTCATGCATATCTCTCGCTCATCATCTGCCACAAGTAGCTGGTACATCGCATTACTATTAGCGGCTTCAATTATCTTTTCTCGTGCACGAAATAGAGAAGCATCGAGGTCTGTTAAGGAAATGGGTTTCTTCAGGTAGTCTCTTACACTCAACCGAATAGCCTCCATCACCACTTGTTCGTCCTGATACCCGGTTATGATAATTGTCTCAACACCCAACCGCTCTTCGCGGATGCGAGAAAACAACGTAAGACCGTTCATCTCCGGCATTTGCACGTTGAGGAGCAAAAGATTGACTGGTCTGCCTTCTCTCCTTGCTTTCTTTAACTCTTCCAGAACTACAAGCGGCGAGGTTCGATAGAAAACCTCATGCCCCTCTTTCTCCAGCTCTCGCTGCAACCGCAGGCAAATTGCTTCTTCGTCATCCACGATCAGTATTTTCATTTTTCTTCTCCTTCTTAATAGAGAACAGAAGTCAGAGGTCAGAGGTCAGAGGTCAGAGTTCTTCTGTCTTCTACTTTCTGTTTTCTGTCTTCTACTTTCTGCCTTCTGAATCAGAAGTACGATTTCCAATTGTTCATTAATGAATAAAGCATTTT
>Ga0209986_10005906_pt1 | contig 10057 bp, 10 predicted proteins | sample BlataG_FD_183168 | JGI IMG/M metagenome (GOLD analysis project Ga0209986, IMG submission 183168) | Deep subsurface microbial communities from Black Sea to uncover new lineages of life (NeLLi) - Black_00105 metaG (SPAdes) (version 2) | ecosystem: Environmental > Aquatic > Marine > Oceanic >...
TACCATTTAGAGTTAAAAATTGATAAACATTTGTTTAAAGCTTAACCTAGCTTGCCGGCTTCTTCCCTGACCAGACGCCTTATTCTCTTATGAACCTCAATGACCTCATTTATGTCTTTTCTGCCAGCCAGCCAGTGGAAATAGCCCCTGTCCCCCACGCCTCCAATTTTCTCTCTTTCCTTTACTATTTTCTCTATCCCTTTTCGCTGACCCTTCTGCCACGCCTCAAGCGCCTCCATCAGGTCACTGATGAATGTAGAGGCTAAACCCATAGTCGAATAGGGCAGGGCATATTCATTGGCATTAAAGGCAATGGCTAATCCTCCTGCCTCCTCCACCGCCTGAAGCATTCTGAAATCGGTAATGCTGTCGCCTATCACCACCCATTTGGATAAAGGTTGGTCATATTTATCCGCAAACCTGTTTAAAGCGGCTACCTTGCGTCGCCCGCCAACTGGCTTTACCTGTTCAATTGCCTTGCCTAGATTAGTAGTGGGCAGTTTCTCCCAGAAGAAATTGTCCAGGCTTTGTTTAATCCGGCCATCATCGGCAACCGGGCGCATCGTTAACATATCTTCTTCAGCCTGCTGTAATAGCTTGGAATCTTCTTGACATAAAGTTGCTCGGAATTTGTTCAGGGGGAATGATGTGCAGGCAACATTGTGAGCGTAAATGCCTAGTTTTTGAGTAATATGAATGGCATATTGTTCATAGCTGGTGCTGATGCAGAATACCTTCCAGCCGTTATACTCCAGCCAGGATATAAGTTTGTCAGCACCACCAGTTAAGCTTGCTTTAACCGCTAAGGCAGCAATATCGTCCTCTGAAATATTATGGAGGATGAGGAAGGGTACTATAAGAGCCAAGGTGTCCCCCGGCTCATAGTCCTCCTTTTCTTCCAGCGTCAGCAGGTCATCATAGCGACTGATAACCTCAAAAATCTTATCCCCATTGGGGAAAAGCTTCATTAGCTCATAGGCATTATCTTGAGGTGATAGCGGTCCTTCAAGGTCAAAACAGATAAAGTTCATATTGTTGCCAACCTCCCTCCTTTAAAATCATCTTTAGAATCCAATAGTCTCTACAGACTATCGACTATCGGCTGTTGACTATTGACTATCTCGTCGGTCAGATTATACCCTTTAATGGGTCTCCCCGCAGCGTCAACCACTTTTCCCTCCTTTATCTTAACCTTACCCTGGCTAAAAGCCTTCAAGGTAGATATTATTAGCGGGAATTCTCTCGCCAGCCCATGTTTACGGATGAGCCTAAATAAGGTATTTTGTTCATTATGCCCTTTTGGGCTAGCTAGCCAGTATTTATCAAATAGCTTGCCCCTAATGGGAAAGGTGCAGTAAGTCACCGGCGGCCCCTTATCTAACTCAGGGGTTACCAGGTGCATCATTACCCCTGTTTCCCGTGCCTGGTTATCAATCAGTTGCCAGATTACCTCCTGCCAGGTTCCTTTAGGTCCACCTGGAGCTGCTGGGTGAAGGTTAATCATATTATATCTGTGGCACATCTCCTCACCAACAATCAGCATATAGCCAGCAAGCACGCACAGGTCAGGACTAAAACCTTGTAGCCGAATCATCACCTCTCGGTCATAGTCAAGCCGCCAGGGAGGTAAAGCCCCTTTCTGACTGGTAGGATTTATCCCGGATTTAAACCTTTGGTAGGAAAAGCAGATGCGAGGTATACCATAACTCTCAACCAACTTGAGGAATAAATCGCTCTCTTGTGATTCACCGGGCTCACGATTGCAGAAAACAAAAGCTATCTCAGCCTTAATGTCACCCGAAGCGATGCTATTTTGAACCGCTTCTAAGAGGTCTCTGGCAGCTTTATCCCTGCCTGTGGAAAACCAGCCGAGCTGATACATCAGCACCATCCTTAAAGCTGCTTTTTTAGCCTTGTCCAGACACTGGCAAAATGGACTAAAGGGTTTGTCCTATGTCCTGAAATCTTGCCCTTTTCCAGAGCCTGGAGGAAGTCATCCCTGCCATTGAATTCAGGCATCTCTACATAGGTGTTACCTATCTCATAGAGGGTATGGGCATCACTGCCAGCGCTTTTGGAGATGCCATGCTTCAGGGCAAAGGCTAGAGCTTTAGCTGAATCCTGGGGGAGAAAAGCTCGTGAATTGAATACTTCTATAATATCAATTTGTTCTGCTATTTTCTCTATTATGTTGTTACCTAATGCAGATTGGCGGAATGTATCAAAGGGGTGGGGTATGCATACCAGAGCACCCTGAGCCCTGATTCGAGATATTGCCTGTTCAACAGATAGTCCACTCGGTATGGTCTCCTCAAGGAACATGCCCATAATTTCGCCATGTGGAGTTAAGATTTCCTCAGCCACAATTACCGGGAAGGGAGCGATATCCCGCATCTTTAATGCTCCCTCGGCAGTACCATGGTCGCATATAGCAATGCAGTTTATCCCAATCTCAAGACAGCGACCAACTATCTTTTCTAAAGGCGTATTGCAGTCCCCGGAATATTCGGTATGAATGTGAAGGTCGGCTTTTAGCAATTCAGCTCAACTAATCCTCTCTAGGTACTCGCCGGTGCGAGTATCAACCTTGATAACATCCCCATTATTGATAAACAGGGGAACCTGAATGGTAATTCCAGTCTCCAGCTTAGCCGGTTTATTGCCTGCTGTGGCTGTATTCCCTTTAAAACCAGGTCCGGTCTCAATCACCTGAAGCTCGACAGCAGTGGGCAGCTCTACACCTACCAACTCACCCTTATAGCTTGATACCTCCAGCGACATGCCTTCCTTTAAGTAGTCAAGGGCATCGCCCAATTGATTAGCAGCGATGGGCATCTGCTCAAAGCTTTCCTTGTCCATGAAGTAGTATAAATCGCCATCGTTATAAAGGTATTGCATGGTGCGATAGTCTAAGCGTGCCCTGGTAAACTTTTCACTGGCTTGAAAGGTTCGCTCAATAGTGTGACTGCCACGGATATCACGAAGCCTGAGACGAACCATAGCGCTACCTCGTCCTATCTTAATATGTTGATAGTCGAGAACTTGATATAGCTTTTCCTCCAGCTCAATAGTAATCCCTTTCCTTAGTTCACCGCTATCTATCATAGTAAGCTCCGGTATTATTTATTTTGTGGCTTTTGAAATTTCCCTGACTTTCCCACTTTCCATCACTACCAGGTCCTCGAGCCTCACCCCTCCCCACCCAACAAGATAAATGCCCGGCTCGATAGTAAATACCATGCCATCAGCAAGATGTTCCGACGAATTTGGACCAAGGCGTGGCTGCTCATGGGAGGCTAGCCCTATGCCGTGACCTAAGGCATGGCCAAAGGCTTCACCATAGCCCGCCTGCTCAATGATTATCCTGGCTAGATTATCAGCCTCGCTGCCGGTCATCCCCTCCTTGATTATAGCCATTGCCGCTAGCTGGGCTCCAAGAACAGCATCATATACCTTATTGAAGGTATCATCAGGAGTGCCAAGGCAGATAGTTCGGCTCAGGTCACTGGAATAACCTCCGACTCTGGCTCCAATATCAATTATCACTGGCTCGCCAGAGTGAATAACACGCGCTGTAGGTTTGGCGTGGGGTAGGGCGGAATTTGGACCTGAGGCAACAATAACATCAAAGGGTATAGTCTCGCTGCCATTCTCTCGCAAGAACTTCTCTATCTCCCAGGCTACTTCCCTTTCCACCATGCCAGTGTGAATCTTGTCTTGGGCATATTCAATTGCAGCATCGGTTATTTCTGCCGCTTTGGTGATAAGCTCGATTTCCTCAGGCTCTTTTATCACCCGAAGAGATTCCACCATTCCATCTACTGGGACAAGCTTGAGCTGGGATTTGCCTTTATTTAGTATATCACATAACTGCCGATGCATGGCGAAGGCGATGTGTTCAGCCTCAAATCCCAGCCTTTTTATGTCCAACTCAGCTATCAGCCTGGGAAACCACTTGCCCACATCATCGGTTGTTCGAAAAATCTCGTAATCTGGGGCTTGGCTCTTGGCTTGCTCTATATAGCGAAAATCAGTGGCTAAAATCGTGTTTTGTGGCGTAATAAATAAAAAACCTGAAGAGCCATCAAAGCCGGAAAGGTAGCGTCTATTCTCCGGTTGAGAGACAAAGATGCCGTCAATCTCCTTTTCGCTTAGCCCTTGGCGCAGCTTCTGTATTCTATCGCCTATTTTCAGGTTCATCGTCCTTTTCCTGTGCCATAGGGTGAGCCGATAGATACACCTTCCTCGCCTGACTTTTGGTTACATGAGTATAAATCTGGGTGGATGATAGCCTGGCATGCCCCAGAAGCTCCTGGACCACTCTTAAATCAGCTCCCCCATCAAGTAAGTGGGTGGCGAAGGTATGGCGTAGCATATGGGGATGAACCCTCTTGTCTATGCCGGCCAAGGTGGCGTATTTCTCCAATATTCTCTGAACCCTCCGTTCCACAAGGCGCTGCCCATAGCGATTGAGTAGCAGAGCATTACCCCTCTTTTCTCCCAGGAGCTTTGGTCTGCCCTGGCCGAGGTAGTTTCGCAATGCCTCGGCTGCTGGCTCGCCCATTAGCGTCACCCTCTCCTTAGAGCCCTTTCCCCAGACACGAATTTCATTAGTATCAAGGTTAATTTGCCCCAGGTCTAGCCGCACCAGTTCACTTACCCTGAGACCGGAGGCGTAAAGTAGTTCCAATAGAGCTCGGTCACGCTGCCCCTGTGGTGTGGATAAGTCAGGAGCTTTCAGCAGCCGCTCTACTTCCCCTATGGTGAGAAATGAGGGCAAGCGCTTGTCCAGCTTGGGTGAAGAAGCCCTCTCTATAGGGTTTACTGGTACTACCCCTTCCCGCAGTAAATAACGATAGAAGGAGCGAATGGCTGACAGCTTACGGGCGATGCTTGCCTTGACAAAGCCCTGGTTCATAAGATGGGACAAATAATCACGCAAAACATGCCTGTCAACTTCCTTCAGCGAACTGACCCCTTTTGCCTTAAGGAACTGGAAGAAGCCTAGCAAATCAGTAGTGTAGTTCCGCACAGTATAGGGTGAAACATTACGCTCCACCTCAAGGTAGGAAATATATTTATCGAAAGTCTCTTGCATGACGCTAAGCTCTTTAGGTTTTTAGTCAGTACTACAGACCATATCTAGTATTTAAATATGCCCTCCATTGCTTCAGTTCGCTGGGCAGATTATCAGTATGGTCAATATGTTTTAAAAGTTGCTGAATAGTAAAATGTTTAAAGCTACTAGGATTTTTGAGGAATGATTTCCAACTTGTCAATGGATTGGAATCACTATCTATTGGGTGAGAAAGATTCAAGAGAGTTTCGTTTCTATCGTCATAGCAGACAGCAAACTCTGCAACATGAAACCCTGAGTCTTTATCCTCCGCTATGCACTTTGCCAGTAGCTGGTTTCTCATCAATTGGTAGAAATCATATCTGAATGGACAATACTGCGTTCTGTTCAGCATCTCCCGAATAAATGGACCTTGTGGTGATAGAACCATCTCCCAATATGGTCTACCAACCTCACTTCTATAGCACTCGGTCTGGGGTGAAGAAATTACTACCTCTCCATGGTTACATCGATCCCGGTCTGGATTTTCACTCTTGCTACACTCGCCAAAGTTTGGTTCGGTGAACTTGAACTCAACAAGCAGAAGGTTGTTCTTGCCTTCGATATCCTCCCATGTAATTGCTACATCAGCGCTAGTTCGGTTATAACCCCGCCCACCAGGCTCCTTAAGGTAGTTTCTGTTTCTCGGCCCAATGTATTCAAAATCAATATCAGTTACTTTGGCTAATGATGGATAGAATTTCTTTAGGAAACCGTTTACTAAAGGCAGGTGGTTCCTTAATGGGAAAAATATATTTACACACAGAATCTGAGAGCTTAGCAAATTATCTCTTTGGTCGTGCCACTTGATTTTTTCATGGCTGAAGTAGTTAACAGCGGCTTGGCGTATGCCTGACCATAGGTTCTGGGTCCATAGCCTCGCAGGTAGAATATGCTCATATTCCAATGTAATTGGATTCCTAGTTCCCTTCTCCCTTATAGTTCTTTTTCCCTTTTCAGTTATCCCTAGAGTCTTTGTCTTATAAGTTACCATCTTTGCTTTCATTTCCTCATAGAAGATTCTGCTGTGATTCATTTCCCCTCCCCACCTAATTTTCTGTCGTATTTCTGTGCCTTTCTGTTTGCTGCGTCGTAATTCAGATATAGATACTATTCCTCCTGCGAACATAAAGAGAAAAAAACAAATCCATAGAACACATAATGTGAAGGGATTTCTTTGGGATAAGATGGCATGGATGTTAACAACAGTCGCGAGTGCTAGAATAATTCCAAACCACCATACAAAATACCTGGCGTGAGGCTCAGCGTTTTGTATCCATTTATCTATATTAAAGATCTTGGGTATATTTAACTTCATAACCTATCACCTAAACTTTGCCGCTCATTGTTCTGCCAGTTTTCCTTTATACTCACACTTGGTGCATTTTGCCCAGTTTCTCCTGTATATGGTGAGGAGTCCACCACATTTGGGGCAGGGCTGGGGTAAGGGCTTGAAATTGGTAGCAAACCGGCAATTCGGGTAGTTGCTACAACCATAAAAGGTGCGCTTCTTCTTACTTAACCTCTCCACAAGCTCACTGCCACATTCAGGACATTTAACGCCAATCTTAACCTGAAAAGATTTAGTATACTTGCACTCAGGGTAACCACTACAGGCTAGAAACTTCCCGTAACGCCCCAATTTAACTGCCATAGGTTTACCACACTGGGGGCAAGTTTCCTCAGTTAGCTCATCGGCTAACTTTACCTTTTCCATAAGCAGGGAGGCATTCTGGAGGCTCTTCTCAAAAGGCGTATAAAAATCTTGAACCACCCTCACCCAATCTCTATTCTCATTGGCTATCTCGTCTAATTCATCTTCCATTCGAGCGGTGAACTCAATGTCAACGATGTTCGGAAAATACTGGCACAGCAGGTCATTGACTACCATGCCTAGCTCCGTAGGCTGAAAGCTACCATTAGCTTTGGCAACATACCCCCGCTCTTGGATGGTGGACAGAATGGGAGCATAGGTGCTGGGACGCCCAATACCCCATTGTTCTAACATCTTGATAAGGGAGGCTTCAGTAAAGCGGGGTGGAGGCTGGGTAAAATGCTGCTCAGGGAAAAGCCCTAGAAGCTCAAGTCTATCTCCTTTTTCTAACTGGGGAAGGGGAGAGCCTTTCTTCTCTTCTCCCGTTTCATCCTTCCCCTCGGTGTATAGAATCATAAACCCGGGGAACTTGGTAACAGAGCTTGAAGCTCTTAGCAGATAGTTAGCTTTAGAACGGGGGCATCTGGCTTGAATATCAACAGCGGTGTTATCAAAAGTCGCTGCTGACATCTGGCTGGCCACCATTCGTTTCCAGATGAGCTGGTAAAGCTTAAATTGGGCATCGCTAAGGTGGGGTTTAAGCAGGGATGGCTCCCGCCAAATCTTAGTCGGACGAATAGCTTCGTGAGCCTCTTGCGCCCCCTTCACACTTCTTGTGAAGGAACGGGCATGCGGTGGAACAAACTCAGAGCCATACTTATCAATAATAAATTCTCTAGTCTCAGCAATGGCTGAACGAGCTACCCGGGTAGAGTCAGTTCGCATATAGGTGATAAGCCCTACATTCCCCTCATCGCCTATGGGTAAACCTTCATAAAGCTGTTGAGCAACAGCCATAGTTAGCTTAGCACTGAAGTGGAGCTTGCGCCATGCTTCTTGCTGTAGGGTGCTGGTTATAAACGGTGGGGCAGGCTGGTGGGCCACCTTTTTGGTGCTTACCTTGATAACACTGTAGCTGGCTTGTTTTAGCTCATCACTGAGCTCAGTCGCTTCTTCCTCAGTATGAATATCCAGCTTGGTGCCATCGGCAAGACCTATGAATATAGCCCGAAAGGCTGCCGCCTCGGCAGAGGGTATCTTCTTGGCTAACTCAGCTTCAATAGTCCAATACTCTACCGGGATAAATCTCTCAATTTCCCTCTCACGGTCAACAATAATCCTCAGTGCTACCGACTGAACCCTACCTGCTGACAGACCCCTTCTCACCTTCCGCCAGAGCAGTGGGCTAATCTTATAGCCCACCAATCTATCCAGGACGCGTCTTGCCTGCTGGGCATTGACTAATTGCATATCTATGGAGCGAGGATGTTTGAAGGCTCGTTCAATGGCTTCCTTGGTAATTTCATGAAAGACGACGCGGCGGTAAGGTATCCGATTTGATTTTGTCACCTGGACTAGGTGCCAGGAGATAGCCTCCCCCTCGCGGTCTGGGTCTGTAGCCAGATATACAGCGGATACCTTTTTAGTTGCTTCCTTAAGCTCTTTTACGGTCTTGCTCTTCGCCCTGGGCACTACATACTTCGGCTCAAAGCCGTTCTCTATATCCACGCCTAACCCACTCCTCGGCAGGTCTCTTATATGACCCAGTGAAGCTTTAAGGCTATAGTTACCACCTAAGAGCTTGCTCAGCGTCCTGGCCTTAGCCGGGGACTCAACTATAACTAAGCTTTTCTTTCTAGTTGACATAACTCTAAAAACAAAAAACCGAAGCTAATTAGCTTTGAATTGTTTCCCCCAAAAAAATTTATTAATGTCGCACCTAATCTACTTTTACCCTGTATTCCCCTCTTGCTTCCCGAGACAGAACATAATTCATAGTTCCCATCTGCTTTATCAAGCCCTTGAGCTCCATCATAGCTAGAGTGCTGCTGACCGTAGATATAGGCAGACCGCTACCGCGGCAGACTTCATCAATATGAGTAGGCTCAGCACCCAGTTGCCTTAGTAACAGGGATTCAGTATCGGAGGCTGGTATAACCTCTTTAATCTCCATCTGGTGAGCTACAGCAGTCAAATTCAATTCCTCTAAAATATCGGTGTAGTCACGAATTAGCTTAGCCCCTTCCTGGATAAGGTGATTAGTCCCTCTGCTGGCTGGTGATAGAATACTACCCGGAACAGCGAACACCTCTCTATTTTGCTCCAGTGCTAGGTGAGCTGTAATCATAGCCCCGCTGGTCTCATCAGCCTCAATGACTAAGACCCCAAGGCTTAGCCCGCTCATAATTCGATTACGCCGGGGGAAGTTATCGGCCTTGGGTCTGGTGCCTAGCGGGTACTCGCTTATCACCGCTCCTTGCTGAATAATATTACGAGCTAGAGCAGCATTCTCAGCGGGGTAAACGGTATCAAGCCCAGAGGCAAATACGGCAATCGTCCTACCCCCTGCCTCTAAGGCACTATGGTGGGCTATAGAGTCAATTCCTTTAGCCAGGCCACTTACAATAGTGATTTTGTTTCGAGCCAGGTCGGTTACTATCTCCTCTGTGGTCTGTCTCCCATAAACAGTAGCCCGGCGGGTACCTACCACTGCCAGGCACCACTCATCCTCGGGGAGCAGGGAACCCCTGACATAAAGTATTGGGGGATAATCATATATCTCCTTGAGCCGAGATGGATAATCCGAGTCGTGCCAGGTAAGCACCTTTACCCCGTAGCGGTCTAGCTTTTCCATCTCCGCTTCCAGAGAAATCTTGGCTCGCCAGTAGGTGATAGCATTTATTGAGCCCCTATCCAGCCCCGAGCGTCTTAGGTCAGTCGGGGCAGCCTTCCAGGCCTCCTCCAGACTACTAAAACAACTTTCAAGCTGTGAGAGCTTGACCCGCCCAATGCGAGGTATAAGACTAAAGCCTACCCAGTATTTAATGTCTTTATTCGTCATTTCTAAACCATTTTAATGCGGAGAGGGTGGGATTCGAACCCACGGTAGCCAAAGGCTACACGCGCTCTCCAGGCGCGCCTGATAGTCCACTCCAGCACCTCTCCGTAATTAGTATAGCGGCGGAGAGGGTGGGATTCGAACCCACGCTCCGCTTTTAGCGAAGACCGCTTTTCGAGAGCGGCACCATGAACCACTCGGACACCTCTCCGTGCTCACATCGTAATTATAACATCTTTGCTCAGGCTAGGGTATAGCTAAAGTAAGCCCCGAGCAAGAATAACGCTAT
>Ga0209986_10005907_pt1 | contig 10056 bp, 8 predicted proteins | sample BlataG_FD_183168 | JGI IMG/M metagenome (GOLD analysis project Ga0209986, IMG submission 183168) | Deep subsurface microbial communities from Black Sea to uncover new lineages of life (NeLLi) - Black_00105 metaG (SPAdes) (version 2) | ecosystem: Environmental > Aquatic > Marine > Oceanic >...
ATTTTTAATTTTTAATTTTTAATTTTTAATTTTTAATTTTTAATTTTTAATTTTTAATTTTTAATTTTTAATTTTTAATTAATTAGAGTAGCTATGTCCTTTGCGTAGCTATATTCTTACTTAAATTCATTAGCTAACCGTCTGATAATAAATTTTTTTTACGAAATAAACAAAAATATTGGTTAAGTATTTCATTTATTTTTAGAAATCTTTTATATTTGCAATCCCAAGACGACTAACTTTGTAAATTATTGATAACTAAAGATTTTAAAAATGACTAAAGCAGACATTGTAAACGAAATTTCGAAGAATACCGGAATTGAGAAAGTAACTGTTCAAAAAACAGTGGAAGCTTTCATGGAAACGGTAAAAGATTCTCTTGTTAAAGACAAAAATGTTTATTTAAGAGGATTTGGAAGTTTTATTGTAAAGAAAAGAGCAAAGAAAACAGCCAGGAATATTTCTAAAAATACAACCATTATTATTCCTGAACATTTTATTCCTGCTTTCAAACCTGCTAAGTCTTTCATAAGCAAGGTAAAAGCCAACGTGAAGAAATAACTCCTGTCTTTTACCTGGTTTGTTCTAAAACAAATTAATCTATGCCAAGCGGAAAGAAGAGAAAGAGGCATAAAATGGCTACTCATAAGCGGAAAAAGCGCTTAAGGAAAAATAGGCATAAGAAGAAGAAATAACCCTTCTGTCCCATTTCTTTTATGAGCAGGAATTTTAAAGAATTAACCTAAAGATCATTTGGGCCTTTAGGTTTATTCTATTATAGGATATTTTCTCAGAATCCTCTACAACGTGATGGAATCGTGAGCAAGGAATTAGTAATTGATGTTACTTCCTCAGAAATAGCTATTGCCCTCCTTGAAGATAAACAACTTGTTGAACTAAATAAAGAAAAAAGCAATCTTCAATGTGCTGTTGGCGACATTTATGTGGGGAAGGTAAAGAAGATAATGCCCGGTCTCAATGCAGCATTTGTCAATGTTGGCTTTGAGCGTGATGCTTTTTTGCATTATCTCGACCTCGGCCCTCAATTCCAAACTCTTAATAGATATCTTAATACTGCACTTAACAAAAAATGGAAGATACCTCCATTACATAAATTCAAACCGGAACCCGATATACCTAAGGATGGTAAAATTACTAATATACTGAAACCGGGTCAATCCATTCTGGTTCAAATTGCAAAAGAACCCATTTCAACAAAAGGTCCCAGATTATCCTCGGAAATATCGATTCCCGGAAGAAATCTTGTTTTAATGCCTTTCTCTGAAAAAGTATCAATTTCTCAGAAAATTGAATCGGGTGAAGAAAAAAATCGTCTTAAAACCTTACTCCAAAGTATTAAGCCCAGAAATTATGGAATCATTGTCAGGACGGTTGCTGAAGGGAAAAAGGTTGCCATTTTGGATTCGGAATTAAGAAGCCTCATAAAAAAATGGGAAACCGCGTTTGAACAACTTGACGGGATTACTCCTCCTATGCTGATTATCAGCGAATTAAAAAGAACAGCGGCAATGTTGAGAGATGTTTTGAATGTAACCTTCAACAGTATTTATGTTAACGATGCATCTCTTTTCCGGGAAATTAAGGAATACATCAGCACCATAGCTCCTGAAAAGGGAAAAATCGTAAAATTATACAAGGGAGAAGTACCCATTTTTGAACATTTGGGGGTGAATAAACAAATAAAATCCTTTTTTGGTAAGACAGTATCTTTTAAAAATGGAGCCTATTTAATTATTGAACATACAGAAGCTTTACATGTAATTGATGTAAATAGTGGAAACCGGGCTAAATCAGGGAAAGATCAGGAATCGAATGCTCTTGAAGTGAACCTTGCTGCGGCTGTTGAGATTGCCAGACAACTCAGGTTGCGCGATATGGGAGGTATTATTGTAATCGATTTTATTGATATGCAATCTTTGGAAAATAAACAATCGGTTTATGAAAAAATGAAAGAGTCTATGACTACCGACAGGGCAAAACACAATATCCTTCCCTTAAGTAAATTTGGGCTGATGCAGATTACAAGACAAAGGGTCAGACCGGAGATGAATATTGAAACCATTGAGAAATGTCCTGCTTGTAAAGGCACAGGTGAAATATCTCCAACAATATTGTTTGCAGATGATTTGGAAAACCATATCCGGGATATATTTCAGGAATATGATCCTTCAAAGATCACTATCCAGGTACATCCTATTGTTGCTGCATACCTGAAAAAAGGAACTTTCTCTATCCGTCGAAAATGGTCTTTAAAATACAGACGCCGGATTAAAATCGTTCAACTGACCTCTTTAAACTTGCTTGAATATCACATTCTGGACAAATTCGGAGATGAAATAGCACAAGATTAACCACTTATAAACATTTCTCATTAATTATCAAAGGCTATAGTCTAATTTGGCATGTAAAACTTAGTGCATTCTTAGTGTTTTTGTGGCAATAAAAATTCCGCCACTAAGTCTCTAAGTCACAAAGAATCACAAATACACTTTCCAACGCTCATTTAAACTAAAGCCTTATCAAATTGTAAATGCCTGAAAAAAGAAATGCCTAAAATGCCTAAAATTCAGAATGCCTAAAATTATTAATACATTTAATTTTATTAATTTGAGTCCTCTCCGGAAAGTCGTGAAATAAATACTTTTCGTAGTAGACTCTTAATTTGAAGACTGAATTACAAAATGAACATAGTATGAAAAAATTAATATTTACATATCTTATTGGTATTTTTATACTTAACACTGCAGCTTCTTTTCCCCAAATCCTCGATCCGGTAAGGTGGAATTATGAACATAAGAAATTAAGTGATACTGAAATTGAATTGACTTTTACAGCCGATATTGAAGATAGATGGCATTTATATTCTCAGGATTTGCCTGAAGGCGGTCCAATCCCAACTTCCTTTACAATTGAAGAATCAGCTGATTTTGAATTGATTGGTGAAGTTATTGAAGTAACTGAACCTGAGGTGAAGTATGATCAGAGCTTTCAAATGAAGCTGAAGCTGTTTAGTCATAAAGCTGTTTTTAAACAAAAAATAAAGCTTCTTTCTGAAGGGACTGTTAAAATCAAAGGATTTGTTGAATTCATGAGTTGTGATGATGAAAAATGTCTTCCGCCAAAAGAATCTGATTTTGAATTTGTTATACAGGGTGCATCTTTAACAACTGTTATCCCTGAGAGACAAAGTACTGCTTCAATAAAAGAACAAAAAAAAAGTGAAAAAGAGTTTTTTAAACCGCAGGTTGACCTTTCGGGGGAAGCATCAAAGCAATCAGATAAAATAGCTTTACAATCTTCTGAAACTAGTGAAAAATCAGGCAAACCCTTGTGGGGATTTTTTCTTTTTTCCATGCTTGCAGGTTTTGCAGGTCTTTTAACTCCATGCGTATTCCCAATGATCCCAATGACCGTGGCGTTCTTTTCACAGGGAATTGAAAACAGGGTCAAAAAAATTCTGAAAGCAATCATTTTTGGCGTGTCAATAATCTTAATTTATACATCGATAGGGTTGATAGTGTCTTTAACCAGTGCCGGCGCTGATTTTGCAAATAATTTGAGTACTCATTGGATCCCGAATGTTATATTCTTTACATTATTTATGATCTTTGCTGCTTCTTTCCTTGGAATGTTTGAGTTGGTGCTCCCCGGCAGATTAATTAACAATTCTGATAAACAAACAGATAGAGACGGGATTATTGCATCCTTTTTTATGGGAGTGACAACTGTACTGGTTTCTTTTTCCTGTACGGGACCAATCGTAGGAGCATTATTGGTTGAGGCGGCAAGTGGAGACGTTGTTAAACCTACCCTGGGTATGTTTGGATTTTCTTTAGCATTTGCCCTGCCATTTACTATATTTGCCATTTTCCCTTCCTGGCTTAAAAATCTACCCAAATCAGGCGGATGGTTAAATTCTGTAAAAGTGATACTGGGTTTTATTGTTCTGGCTTTTGGTTTGAAATTCCTTTCCAATATTGATCAAACTTATCATCTCGGTATTTTAAGCAGGCAAATTTACCTGGCAATTTGGATTGTTATTTTTACGATTATGGGATTTTATTTATTGGGAAAAATCAAATTTGCTCATGATAGTGACCTTCCTTTCATCACTATTCCCAGACTGGTTCTGATCATTGCAACATTTGTTTTTGTTTTATATTTGGTCCCCGGGCTTTTTGGGGCACCATTAAATAGTATTTCAGGATTAATTCCACCACAAGAACCGCAAGTTTTTAAAATGTCTTCCCAGGTTACGGGAAGTTCTTTGGGTATCTCAAATGCGTCAGATAATGGATCAAACACTCTTTGCGAGGCACCAAAATATGCTGATTTTCTACACTTAACCTATGGTTTGAAAGGATATTTCGATTATGATCAGGGCCTGGCATGTGCCAGGAAGTTAAATAAGCCTGTCTTTCTCAATTTTAAGGGACATGCATGTAGCAATTGCAAAAAAATGGAATCGAAAGTATGGTCTGATCCTGAAGTGTTAAAGCGATTACGAAACGAATTTATAATCATTACCCTGTATGTTGACGACAGAACAAAACTTGATGAATCGGAATGGGTCGTATCAGAATATGACGGCAAGGTAAAAAAGACCCTTGGTAAAAAGAATTCGGATTTTCAGATCACCATGTATAAGATAAATTCACAACCATATTATGTTATCCTGAATCTTAATGAAAATGTTCTGGTTCCACCACGGTCTTATAATCTTGATATAAAGAAATATGTGGATTTTCTGGATGAAGGATTGGAGGAATTCAGGAAATTAAAATAACGTGAGTTCGATATATTAAATATTATAATGTTGTCGGATGCCTGCCTGACGTCTGGCAGGTTTCCATCCGACAGTTAACGATATGGCAAGATTTTAATTACTCCGGTATTCAATGTCAGGTGGAAATCTGCCTGAGGCAGACAGGCATCTGACATCATGTAAAAAGGTAAAAAATCATCCAGGATGAGATGATTAATATGATGCATTTGAAGGGTATATTAAAGTATTATAATTTATTCTCATATTTGTGTTTTACCATGTATATATAAAAGCTGTTAAAATAGTCCCGATTGTGATTGTTGCAATTAATGCAGCAACCCAATCATGACCTGTTAATGCTAATAAAGTTGCAACGCCTAATCCACCAACACCCACTGCTAAACTAAACCATTGCCCTCTTTTTAATTGACGGTGCCTTACGGGCTGTTCTGATTTATCCATTACATGCCTATGTATCTGTTCTTTCTCGGCCATTCCTATAATTCGATCCGCACTACCAGGTTGAACCTTTTCATAATTTTTCATTTCCTCTGAACACGGTAGAGGTCCGATAATACTTTTAGATTCTATCTGTGTAATTGATATACCGGATAAAATTTCATAAGCCTCCTCTTTCTTCTTGGAATCGTCTATAAATTCTATTATTTTCCCAAATTGTTCAGGAAGTCTTTCTTTATGTGGAACAGGAGTCTCTTTTTTCTTTTTAGGAGTTTTATTTTGTTTCATCTAAAACAAGACTATGGCTTTTCATAGCGCTCTTAATATCGCCAGCAATCATTATCCAATCATTTTTTATAGCGTTGTGATCTGCAGAATAAGGTAAAGGATGATGAGTATAAAAAGGATCATTTCCAAACAAATTAAGAATACTACCCATTCCCAGAATAAATGAGTTGTTTCTATATCGTTTGTTTAAGTAAGATGAATGATTGAAATTTTTATTCATATTTTAAAAATTTAAAATAATAAAATAATACTTGCATTATAATAATAAAAAAAAGGGAAAGTTATATTTTACTTCCAATTTAGAAGTAATTAAGTAAGAATTTGCTTTATATATAAACGCAATATACAAAAATTTTAAAAGATCAATACCTTTTTGAATTATTTTTCCACAAATGGGACAATAAAAGTAATACTTTTGAACATATAAGTTACAAATTATTTGCCCATTTTCCAAATTCAATAACGAAATTCAGTCATTATCTACTATATAGACGATTATTATACGGTAAAGGTTACATTTTATTGTGATTATTTATATCACCTTCCAAATGATTTTGTAGATTATTATTTTTAATTCAGAGACCTGCGGATTTTAGGTATAACCAAAAAAAAAAGACATATCACAGGGAGATATGCCTTTAGGATTAGGGTTACAAAGGTTGTTAGAATTTCCCGAATTTGAAAGTAATGCCCATTGATAATCCGTGCAATACATCTTCGCCGACAAATGGTTGCCCTGTACTTATGTATTCCAGACTAACATCAGAAGTATACCGGTAATAAGCTCCCAGGGCGATACGAAAATATTTTAATATATTAAACTCCAGTTCGACGCTTGGTTCAGCTATCAGGTATACATCAGTATCTTCAATATAATTATCCCGGTGATGATCATTATAATTATCTGAAGTATAGGCTATTCCTCCAACACCCAAAAGAATGGGAAATGATATATGAAACGGAAATCTTGGAGCAAGGATCGGTTCAATATACAATCCTCCGTACCCACCGGCTAAATTTACATATTTATGTTTATTTATGGACGATGTTTATGGTGCCTTTAATGGCATCAATTTTAACCTTGGACGAGTTATCCCTGTTCCCCATTCTGCCATAGGTCATGAATTCCTTTTCTTTAACGTCTATGGCTTTTTTTGATTAACACATTGACCAGGGTATATGCAAGGGCTATCAACGCAAAGAAACCGGAAACTCGTCCAATATAGTCGCCATAACGTACATAAAAGGTCTTCTTGTCGTTAAGATTTAGTGTGGCTTTGATTACAGCAGGCTCCCACCATTTGGCCCTTTGCAGTATTTCTCCCTTTTGGTTTATGAAACAAGATATCCCGGTATTTGCTGAACGTGCAATGCTACGTCTCGTTTCGATTGCCCGGAGACTTGAATATGTGAGGTGTTGTTTGTAACCACCTGAGTTTCCCCACCAGCCATCATTGGTAATTACGCAAAATAGGTTGGCGCCATTCTTAATGTAACCGGTGACGTATTCACCATAAACCGATTCATAGCAGATTGCAACTCCTATCCGTGCCTTTCCGACAGGATCATTTAAAGTAGTTCTCTCCTCCTGGATTCCATAACTGCCCGTAGTCCCCCCCAGATCTAGAATGAACTTCTCAAGGAAACGGAATAATTCAGGATATGGCATTTTCTCAACTCCGACCACTAATTTTGATTTATAGTACAATTGAATTTTATCAGTTGTGTCTACTTGTATAGCTGCATTGTAAACATCATAATAGGCATCTGTATCAATAAATTTTCTTGCTGTAGGTGAAGGCTTTTCGCCAGGCTCATAATTTTTTCGGGAAACAATGCCAACAAGGAATTTTATTTGTGGATAAGTATCGACAAAACTTTGAACTCTTAAGATACTTCGGTTTTGATGTATAAATTTTTCCCATATGTTATCATCAATTGCAGTTTCCGGACCAATGACATAATCAGTTGATGAGTCAACCATGGAACCGGCAAAATGTAAAAGAATGGTAAGCTGTTCTTCATTGCTTAAACCATCAAATTTTTCAGTATATGGATCAATATTGGGTTGTATTATTACAATTTCACAGGGTTTTGTGGTTTCTACATAGGTTATAAAAGTAACCACCGAAAAAAACATTGGGAAAAATATTAAAATAACCAAAGCAGACACTTGTATAACCCGTTCCCTGAATTTTACAAGTGCTGAATAATTCAGTAAAAATCTAAAAAGCAAAATATTGGTTAACAGTATCCACAAAGTTCCACCAAGTGTTCCGGAGTATTCATACCATTGAATGAATATTATGTCTTTTGAAAGACCATTTCCCAGATTTAACCAGGGCCATGAAATCTCGGCATTTAAATAGATGTGTTCGAAAGCTATCCAGTAAACGATTAAGCCGAAATATCCGAAAGAATTTCCGAGTTTTCTGTGAGTGATATGAAACAACCAGAATACCACAGACATCAGAAGGGTATTCACAGTTACGGCAGCAACAACCCCAACAAATGCTGCATTATAGATCCAATAGGTAGATAGAATATTCCAGATAAAAAATGTTAATGATGCATAAAGGAAAACCTTCCCGGAACCATGTTGATCCCTGTTCTCATAAAAATGATGTTCAACAATGAGCAAAGGGATGAACGCTACAATCAATATCAAACCAGTGAACCAGCTTGTCCATGCTAAACTTAACAGAACACTGCTGACAATCGGGAACAGGATTAGTTTTGACTTGCTCATGAATCGTAGCGAAATGTATCGGAATTTTAATGTTTTGAGGTTTACAAACAATTAACAATTAACAATTAACAATTAAAAATTAACAATTAAAAATTAAAAAAAATGTTATTTAGATGTTTTGCTTGAAATTGACCCTAAAATCTTTTAAGCTCACCTGATTCATTAACCAAATATTTTCCTGTTTCTTTATCTCCAATGTCAAGAGCTTTAAATATTTTTAACAAATAATTTGATTCCCGCATCTCTCTGAATGAAATTTGACGGGGTGAATAGTTAGCTCCGCTTGATGTTGCCGCTTTTGTCAACTGGTATTTCATCACAGTAATTTCCGGAGTATTTTTATATTCCTTAAAAATTTTATTACCTCTATCGCAAACTTAAATAACCTTTCTCCTAATCCCCTATCCATAATTTTTAATTTTTAATTTTTAATTTTTAATTTTTAATTTTTAATTTTTAATTTTTAATTTTTAATTTTTAATTTTTAATTGAATAGGGTAGCTATATTCTTATATACTAAATGGAAATGATTTTTTCCTTGTTCACCAGGTATATTCCAAGAAGAATAACAAAACTCCACAAAATTTCATTAATGGTGATTTTTTCACCGTCGAACATACCCCATAATATTGCAAAGATTGGAATGATATAGGTTACTGAAGTAGCAAAGATAGTTGATGTATATTTTATCAGGATGTTAAATAATGTAACCGCGATAACTGAACTAAAAAGAGCCAGAATAGCAATAGATCCAAGGTTTCTTAAATAATTTTCCGTATTCAGGGCTACTGAAAAGTCAGAGAAAAGTAACATAATACCTGCTGCTGGGCCTATTATGAAAAAACTCAGACATGCAATGGTAACACCATCGAGATCCTTCAATTTGTATTTGATTTCATTTACCGAGATCCCATAGCAGAGTGTCGCAATAACCACGAAAACAGCATACCAATGACTTCCTTTCAAAAATTCAGCGGATCCGTTATAAATCAACCCCATCGCTCCTAAAAAACCAAGAACAAGACCAATTATATTAATTAGCTTGACTTGGCTTTTGTATAAAAATAATCCGATGATAAGGGTAAACAGTGGGGTCATGGAATTGAGTATCCCTGCAAGAGAACTGTCAATTTGGGTTTGTGCTTTCGTGAACAAAAAAGCAGGAATCATATTACCTACAAATCCAACCAAGAAAAGCGGTTTAATATTTTTCTTATTGATCTTTTTTATCCGTTTGATAATTAAAGGAAGAAAAATGATAAATGAAAAAAACATCCTGAAGGCTGCAACCTGGTTATTTGTATACGATTCCAATCCTCTTTTCATTAGGATAAATGAGGTGCCCCAGATGAATGCAAGTATTAGAAGGAGAGTCCATTGCCAACCCTTTTTATTTAAATCCATAAAGAAAAAATTTGGACAAAGATAACCATTCAATAAATTTAGAATGCCTAAAATGCCTAAAAAAAAGAAATGCCTAAAATGATTAAAATGCCTAATGCCTAATGCCTAAAATAACCTCATCAGACGACCCGTCAAACAAGCCGGGCAGGCCCTACCTCGTCAGACGACTTCAGTTCGTCCGACGAGTTAAAAGGACATAGTTTTACAAATTGATTAAAAAAAACCTTAATTTTCAGGTTTCATAAATAAGAACATAGCTTCGCAAATTAATTAAAAAATGTAATAATTGTTCACATAATTATTATTAAAAAAATGTGTTCACGAGCTCGCTAACGCTCGGTTGGGATTATACTACTAATTTTGATATTTC
>Ga0209986_10005908_pt1 | contig 10053 bp, 13 predicted proteins | sample BlataG_FD_183168 | JGI IMG/M metagenome (GOLD analysis project Ga0209986, IMG submission 183168) | Deep subsurface microbial communities from Black Sea to uncover new lineages of life (NeLLi) - Black_00105 metaG (SPAdes) (version 2) | ecosystem: Environmental > Aquatic > Marine > Oceanic >...
TTTCGTACATTCCTGAGAATTCCTTTATCCTTTGTGCTTGAACTTGATCAGGCTTATCTGACTCTCTTATCTCTCTGGCGAAGATAACGCTGGCAGCGGTTTCAGCGCCGACAATGGTAACCTGGGCTGTAGGCCAGGCAAAGACAAAATCAGCCCCAATAGCTTTATCCAGCATGCCATAGTGAGCGCCGGCATAGGACTTTCTAATTATAATTGCAATCAGTGGTACGGTGGCATCAGCCCAGGCAAAAAGTAGCTTGGCGCCATGGCGCAGAATTCCACCCCAATCTTGCTGAGAACCTATCAGATACCCCGGAGAATCATGAAGGGTGATCAAGGGAATATTGAACAGGTCGCAAAACCTGACGAATCTAGCCCCTTTGTCGGCAGCATCAATATCTATGCAACCAGCCATCCACTTCGGCTGGGTAGCTACTATTCCCACAGTACGGCCATTAAAGCGGGCAAAACCTGTAATCATATTCCGGGCGTGGAATCCCAGAGTCTCAAAGAAATAACCCTGGTCGACTATTTTTCTGATAACTTCGTACATATCGAAAGGTTCGTATGGATGTTCTGGTAACAGGCTAAGCAAATCCTCTTTCCTTTCCTGGTTATCATCCGTTGAGATATGAGGTGGTTTCTCTTTATTGTTAGAAGGCAATAATGACAAGAGTTCCTTGCATTTATCTAGACAATCCGCGTCGTCTTCTGCCACGATGTGTGTTTGCCCTGATTTAATAGCATGGGCTTTATAGCCGGAAAGTTCCTCTAGGCTAATTTCTTCCCCGGTTTGCGTTTTAACAAAAGCCGGACCAGCAATGCCCATGAATCCTGTGTGCTTTGTCTGAATTAGGAAATCTTGCATTACAGGGTGATATGCCTGTCCTCCCAAACAAGGGCCCATAAGCAGGGCTATCTGGGGTATTATGCCGGATGCAAGTATTTGAGCCCTAAACAACCATCCGTAACTCTCTAATGTATCGATCCCCTCCTGCAGTCGAGCGCCTCCGGAGTCATTCATGCCTACAAATGGCCATCCATTATCCTTGGCGAAATCTACAGCGCGAACGAATTTCTTGCCATGATATTCGCCGAAGGTCCCCGCCATTGCAGTAAAATCCTCGGCAGCAACAACAACATGCCGGCCATTAACTTTACCAAAGCCAGTAATTACTCCTTCAGCGGGCACTTCCCTTTTATCCATGCCAAAGGCAGTCGTCCTATGCGTAACAAACAGTCCTATTTCTGTAAAGGTTCCGGGGTCGAAGAAATAATCTATCCTCTCCCGAGCCGACATCTGCCCTTTCTTATGTCGAGCTTCAATCGCCTTTGGCCCTCCCATTTGCAGGATGTGTTCTTGCTTTCTTTTCAGTTCCTCTAGCTTATTTAGACTTTTTCCGGACTCACCAGCCATAGATTTTACCTCCGCTCAAAAATTGATTCCTATATGAACAATGACCGCTCACTTCATAATCGTGCCATTATACAGCATAGTCACCAGTTCTTCAATGCTCCCAATATTACTATGGCCGAGAAGGTAGCCATAGTAGGCTTGTTGGTGCTAGTTTTGGTGGTAATGGCTATATGTGTGACAAGGCGGCGAAGCAGAAGTCAAGAGTACAGCTGAAGGTGAAACTGCACAAAAACTTGTTAAGTGTGATTTGTAAAGTAAGAGGGCTGGATATCCCGATACCGGGAATATCCAGCCCTCCTGAGTTCTGTTAGGCTATGCTGGAGTAGGCCTAACTCTTGCCAATTCTGAACATCTTGGTTCTGCACACAGGGCACACGCCCTGAGTTGCGGGCCTGCCATTTTTCATGGTTATCCTTCTAGTGTCCTTCATTTCCCTTTTGGCACGGCACTTCATACAGTATGCTTGCATTTGTCCCTCCTCTCTTGGGACTAGATAATAGGCTATTCACCTACGCGGCGTCAAGGGCCATTACAGCTAAGATACTGAAGCTCAACATTTGACCTACAATGTGCCCTCAGACGCAAAAAATAGGGTCGAGGTTAGCTCCTCGACCCTATTCGATTTGAGGAATATTAGAATTCGCACCCTGTCACAGCTAAAGTCAGGCTATATCTAGCTTCCTGTTTCCCAGTTGCTTCTTATTAGCGTTGCCACCTTACGATTGACATAGTAGCCAGCTTCAGTTATGGCTAGTTTGTCCATTATCTTTGAATATGGTTTGTGGCGGTGGCTGTCTATCATCTCATAGCATCCCTTACAGACCTGAATACCTTGTCTTGTATAGACCCGTAGGTTTATCAAGTTTGTGGCGTCCTGATGGCAAAATTCACATTTCACATTACCCCCCTTTCAGACTGGTTGTTTTTGCCCTTGCCACACACAAAAAAGGGGTATTCCTACCGCACAGGGCAGGAATACCCCTACAAAAAGAGCACAAAAAGGCGGCTACTGCCGCCTCTTTGTGCGTGGTTGTGTTCGGTCAAACGCTCTAGGCTACTGCTACTGGTTCTCTCTTTCGGCTTCGGCTACGCTTCGGCTTTGTTTCGGCTTCAATGGCTTCCAGTTCGGCGTCTGTTGGCTCGGCTTCGGCTTTCCTTGCCTCTATGTCCTGTTCCTGTTGCTCTTTTGCCTTGTCGCTTATCATCGGCATTACTACCACTTGGCAACCATCGGCAGTAAAGAGCATTGGTGAGTAAGCATTGGTGAGCTTAAAGTCCACCATGCCTCCGCAGGCTTTCAAGACATCGGCAAGATAACCACCATCAACCCTGCCAGAGCATTGTCCATCGGTGTCGGCTGGTATGACAGTATCGGCTTTCTCATCGGGATTAGCCATAACTATCCTACCATCGCCAATGGTCAAGTCTATGGCATAGGATTTAGGATTGTCGGAGATGGCTTTGAGTGAGGCAATTGCCTTGACAGCTTCTACGGTGTCAAGGTGAGCTATGGTAGAAAACTCCGCTGGTATGAGCTTCTCATAGTCGGGGAACTGTCCGTCAGCGCCACGCCACGTATAGCGTATTGCTTCGGTATCAATTATTAAGCTCATGCCTTCCATCGTGTCCCCACTCTTCTCAAAGCCTAGCCTAACCCTCTTTGCCTTCCGCAAGGCGCTGGCTATGCCCTTCAACTCGTCTCGGTTGATTAGCACCTGCCCTTCTCCGTCGTCATAGTCCAGAGTAACAATCGCCAGTCTAAAGCCATCGGCACTAACTAGCTGTAACTTGCCTTCCCCTGCCTTAAACAACACGCATTGGAGAATTGGTCTTTTGTCATCAGTAGCGGTGAAAGGCAATACTCTACTTAGCGCCTCTGCAAGCTCTAGGCTTCCGATATTTGGCTTTACGCTGTTATCTGGACTAATCCTAACTTCAGCAAGAGTGTAAGGCGTCTTATCACCAATCCAAGCCGTGTCCACAAGGTAGCTGGTATTAGCTCCGCATACTACCTTCAGCCTTTTATCAGCAATCTGCGCCTCGCTAACATTGCCGTTAGTGGAAGCTGGCACTACCTTGACGATATTGCTTCCACTAAGAGCCTTAATGTAGCCTAGAAAGCCTTTACGCCCTAATGTAAAGTCCATCAGCAGTAGCCTATCGGCTAACACTCTGGACAGGGCGCTTACCAGTTTAGCCTTGTGAGCCACAAAGCCTTCGCCTGAGCGTTTGCCCACGATATTCAGTTGTTCCACTTTTTAGAACACCCCCTTTGGCTATCTGGCGTCGGGCAAATTCGCCAGCTTCGCCTAGTAGTAAGCTCTCGCATAGCTGCACTCGCTAGCCTATGCGCTAGCCTCTACTATATATAAGTCCGAAATTGCCTAAAACCTCTCACTATACTAGCGTTTTCTGTGTTTTCCTTCGTAGCCTAGACAGATAGCATAGCTCTCCGTGAGTAAGGTTTTCCCCCTTGCTCACCTTGCGTGCTACTTGCTTTAGTCGTATTGGCGCACCGATTAGGAATGTTCTGGCGTCTAGCCATTCAGCCAAGTCTAAAGCCTTGTCATCGGCTATCAGTTCGGCTAGTTCGGTGATGTTGCCTTCGCTGTCTATGATAGGCTGGTTCATGCTCTCAAGGGCGATTGCCCTATGACAATCGCAGTAAGCCCAATCGCTAAATGCCCAGTTCTTTCTACACTTTGCTCGTTGAGCTTTGCTACAATGCTGGCAATCTAGTCCATTATGGTATGCGTAGTGCCTATACCAGTAATGGTCTTTGATATGCTCGGCAACCCGATACATCGCAGGCTCGGTAAAGTCCTGTCCTTGACTTACCTTCCGCCTTGCTACTCTGGCAAGCCCTTCCATTATGTCGTGTAGAAGGTCTTGCCTGTCGTCTATCAATGCTTTGTGAGCAAACCGCAGAGCTATTTTGTAATAGGTTAAATACGGCTCTGGTAGCTGGTCATAGCCATTGCTACCATTGTCGTCTTGCTTTCGCCTTCGGCTTCGGCTAGACTTCAGTCGGCGAGGCTTTGTCGTTGTGGTAACGCAATTTGCGTTACTTGAGCACCAACAGCAAATGCCTTGCCGTGTTTCTAATGCCCACACCCTATGGCAATTACTACAATATCCAATCATCGCTTGCCCCCTTTTGCTTTTACTTGCCCAAGCGTAAGCAAGCGTCAGGCTTGGCTTTGCGTCAGTTATTCAATTGTTAAAGTGCAATTATCCAGTATCTATTGTCCAACAAAAGGACATTTTGTTCATTAAAAGAATGAACCTATATTTTCGTGATATCGAGCGGGCAGCTTCGTTTTGCTTGGAATAAATGAAGTCGGCTGAAATTGCAACTACAGCCTCACTCTAAGGTGAGGAGACTGCCCATGCAGAGCCGCAGGAGAGAGCGGGCAGCATCAGGGGCAAGACCGAGAGGACTGGCCTGATAGCAAGCTGGCAATTTATTCTATTGGCACAATCTTGATTCTGGACTTTGGCTTGTTCAATCCCGCAATCTCCGCCAGTCTCTCCCTGGATACGGGCAAACACAGCTTTCCCTGACGAACATAGGTGATTAACCTATCAATCAAGGACGAGAATACTTCTTCACTGAAAAGCAGATAGCCATCCTCTTGCAGTTTGTTCACAATTTCGGGTTCCAGTCGATTTGAGTCACGGGCCGACTGAGATATAGAGATGGCCTTTGCATCGTCAGGCAGCCCCTTGGGGCCGACGCACACCATGACAGTACCGAAAGGGCAATATCTGTCACCAGGTCCGTGGAGAAGATAATCAGTAATGGCTGACGGCCGATTATTCTTTGAGAACATTGCAGTTAAAGCCAATCCGATTGGGAATAGTACAAGGTTCCCCTGGCCGTGACCAATGCTGGCCGAAGTCTCAATACGTTTCAACTCCTGTAACTGCTCCACAATAGCACAGTGTACCAGCTTCAGGATTGATACTTCATTTTCGCGATCCAGCCGGATTTCTTCTTCGACAAATCGTGCATTCAGGGCAACCATCGTTTCGATTAGCCTCTTGCCTTGAGGCTGCAGACTTTTCAAACGGTCATGAAATGATTTCAGACCTTCCATCGTTCCAGCTCACCGATCAGTGTCTCAAGGGCGTGCGGTAGAAAGGTATAGGATAGAGAGTCCTGACGCTTTGACCAGGTGTGGATAGCCCGCACGACCAATAGACCAATAACCTTAACGCGCTTGTTTGCAATATTTTCCTTTCCGTGCACCAAGGCCAGCAGCTCGTTCAGCCATTCGTTAGATTTCAAGATTCCTTCGTATTGGCCAATCTCTCTGCCAACTTCTATAGCTTCATCCCTGAGCCGCTGCACCTCTGCCAGAGCCTTGTCGCTGCCGCGCTGCAGGTCTTTATTGAATTTCGTGACCGCATCCTGAGCGAGGGGGACGATTTTGGCGATTTCCTGCTTTACCTTTTCCCTCATTTCCTTGATGCTCGCCTCCAAATTTGTTTTCTCTTGTCCGAGGCTGTCAATGACTGCCTTTGCAGTCTCCACTTCCTTCTTGGTTCTGACAAGAGCTTGCTCCGCTTTATCCAACTCTTGTTGCCGGCTCCGGATTAGGGCTTCGAGCGCCAGCACTTTATCCAGGGTCTGAAGCTCGTGTAGCAAGCGGCTCCTGAGTTCGGTGGGCTTGATGGTGTGACGCTGTGCAATTTCTTGTAGCTTCTCGTTGAACTCAGCCAGTTCTCTGAGAGAGAAGCCAATATCCTCAAGCTTTTGTGTCTCCCCCTTCAGAGTAGAGAGGGTCGTTTCGGCTTTCTCGGCCTTCGGCTCCATATCAGCAATCCGCCGTGACAGGTTTTGTTCCCGCTTTTCCAGTTCCTTGACCCGGGGAATCAGCAGTTCATTTTTCTGCTCCAGAATGGCTACTGATTTGTCGAGTTCATCTCGCTGCCTAGTTAGTTCGGCGAGTTCCTTCTTGGAGTCCTTGAGTTTGTCCGACACGGGCTCGAGGTCGGCGGCTTTCTTCTCCAGTTCGTGGACCTTCTTGTCCAGAGCTTCAATACTCAAGCCACTCCTCTGCTGAACTTCTTGAATATTGTAGATAAGCCGGACAAACTCCTTAGCATCATCTTCGTTTCGCACCGCCTTGAGAATCGTAGGCCAGCGGTCGATATCGGCCGGGTCGAGTCCACACTCACTGATTCTAGTGAGAAGAATGAGTCCTATAGCGCACTGCCCGGGAGTCAGGTTCGATCGTTTCAAGTCGAGCGATAATTCGCGAAGCAGCTCAATGTGTTCACCTGTATCAGCTGCCTCGGGGATCTTGCCTGCCTTCAGTTCAGCGACAACATTGGCGACTGTCCCTTTGCTGACACCGCTTCTGGCGGCAATCTCATCATAGGACAGACCGGACAAGTAGAGCCTGACAACCGCGAGTTTCTTCTTTGCTGTTAATCGTTCCATCTTTAGTCTCCTTTTGTACGTGATTTTCGCACCGATAAATCATGGGAATTTGAACCATATTTGAACGCTGTAACCGGCATTTGAACAGAATTCTGAACACCATTTGAACGCCTCTTGAACAAGAATCGCTCCTCTGATTTAACTCACATTTCATGAATAAAAACCAAACGTTATCGGCCTTATGTCCAGTCGGCTGGACATTAGCCGTAAAGAGCACGGTAGGGATTAGCCCAGGCTGTCTCAGGAGCACTTCTACCAGCGTCAGTGAGACGGAAATAGCGGCGTGGCGGACCGGGTGGGTAATGGTCTTGAAAACTCGACGGCTCTTCCCACCCGGTAGGTTCAACCCAACCCAGTCGCTGCAGCGTTGAAAAGTAGACGACGAAGCTGTGGAATCGGCATCCTCGAGACTTATATGGCATCTGAGCTAGATATCTCTCAGCCAGCTTCTCAATGTTGGTGGGTTCTATGGAACGTCGCTCACGCCTTGCTTCTTTCTCCTCCACTCTCGTGGCTCGGTCCATTGCTGTTGCTCGCATCAGTGCGATCTTGTAGTGGTAAAAGATATCAGCTTGGCAGGCGCCAATCTCTGGGTCGATTGTCGGCGAGCCATGTGGGCCATCCCCTCGAAGAAACATCGAGATGAACTGGGCGCAGCCGAAAGCTCTCAAGAATCCGCCTCGGGCTGGTTTTAGGAGCTCAGCCACTTTGTCTCACCCCGAAAATACAAGGCGTGCCGATCATCAGTCTTTCTTGCTCCACAGTTTCTGATACCATTGTTCGTGTTCGGTACCGGATATCTTCCTATACTTGGCCGTGGTATTGAAGCTCTGGTGGCCTAGATGTGTCTGGAGTAATCGGAGGCCGTCTCCGGTGTCATTCAATTTCATCGCATGGACTGCGAACGCATCACGCAGGCGGTGAGGGCTCACATTATGCACCCTGCCGGTCTCAGGGTTAACCAGCTTTGACAATCCAGCTCGTTCACCGCAGTCCCGTACAATCTGCCAGCCGCGATGGCGGTTAATGCCGAAAATCAACTTCTCGCCGTTTCGAACGACTGGGCCACCGCGCGTGATGTATTCCTTGAGCATCTCTAAGCTGTCATTGTCAACAGGCAACATACGCTGCCGACGGTGCAGACGCTCTTCAGTCTTACTGTTCACTCTCTTGGCACCGCACTTAGGGCAGAAGATGTGCGTGGCTCCGAGTCTCGCTCCGCACATATCGCAGAAGAGCTCGACGCGACACTTCAGATGTTGAATGATTACTGTGCCTTCGCTGAAGTCTATGTCTTGAACCTGAAGCCCCAGGGCCTCGCTGATGCGGCAGCCCAACCTAAATAACAGCCTTATCATGAGACGATCTCTGAGATTGGTTGCCGCTTCTTCAAGAAGCTCTACGTCGCTTGGCTCGAGATACACCTTCATTGCTTACGCACTATTTGATCTGTATGCTAACGCAATAAACATAATCGACAGTATTCACTGTTGCCGGGCCACAAATAGACGGGCGGACGATGTCCGGTTCATGTCGCCAATCTGAAAACATGAACTCAGAGCGACGGACATCGCTCCGGTCCATGTTTTGGAACTGCGATCCCTTCAATAGCAGCCAAGCTGCAATACACAAGTCACTCATCCCGTAAATCTCCTTAGTTTCCATCTTCAAGTCCCTCATCCAAGGCCACTGGGTTCTCAGGGCTAGGAGCCTTCAACGTAGCGATCTCAGCCAGGATTACTGATAGCTGCCAAAGCGCTCGGTCTGTGCCGCTATCTCCACTGAGCACTGATGCAACCCTTTCGTCTCTAGGTCGACTAGCTGTCTCTATCTTCTGGTTGAGACTCATACTTAACTCCAAGCTGCGCCCATTAAAATAAAAGAGCCGAGAGACAAAATCCTCTCGGCTCTCGCAGAGCTCTTAATTGCTATAGCCCTCGTAGGGCTCTAATTTAATGGCTATGCCACTCTGTCCCCCTTCTCAATTCACGCCTCACTACATAACCACACTTGCGACATTTGATTTCAATGGGGCCCTCTGCGTCGGCCCGAAAAAGGAGGGCACGACACTTTGGACAACGCTCTTGCTTCAGTGTCACCTTACTCGGCGCATCTTCAAAATTTGAAGCCGATCTCATAAACATCTATTGGCCATTCCTCCCTCAAGTACGATACGAGACAACGAGATCGAGTCCGCAATACGGGCACTGAAGAACCTCTGCACTGGGAAGCCTGCCGCTTACCACCACGCGCACTTCTTCATGACAGTGGGGACACTCGACAGTCCAGGCCCTGTTTCGATTTTCTATCGCTCTTACGGCAGCCACGATTCCCGCACCGACTAATGAACCCACTGCTAAGCCCGCGAGAAAATCCCCCCAGTCGCACGTCCCACGTTCTCGCTCGTAACGCTCCTTGGCAAGGTCCAGGACCCTTCGCTCACTCTTGGAAACGGGTATATTACTCTGATTTGGATTGGGCATCCTAACCTCTTTACTTGTCTTCTTCACTACAGTATATCACTACATAAGAGCACTGTCAAGTCCTTTACTTTGCGCGGAGGATTATCACCGAAATCTTTAACAAATTATCGAGCAACCAGTTTCTATTCATCAAAAGGATCAGTTCTTGTATAGCCTCATATCTAAAAACTGTTCTTTGCTCTGGCTATCGCACGTCTTATTGCTTCATGTGACACGCCATATTCGTTTGCCAGTTGGCGCAGGCTTTGAATCCTGTGGCGCTCGGTAAGCTCAAGCACAAGTCGGCTTGGCAACTTTCCTTTAGACCTGACCACTGGAACAGCGGGAGTGCACACTGGGAACAGGCCGATTTCGAGGTATTGAAGATATGGGTTCAAATCCCCTCGGGGTCGCTTATTCAATAGATAGTCTGACAGCCCTTGATGAAGTTGGCTTTATCACTTTGCTTTGTGAGCATGCGGCCTGTATATAACTTCGGAAAGGCAAGCGGTGTTGTTAGAGACTGGCTAATATTTCGCTATTTCATTTGATACCGGCTCTTCCGAAATAAATCAGTACGATGACGATGATGAGTAAAAACCAGTATAAAGCAGGGACCGGCCCCCACCACTGTTTGTGCCACCAGATTTTCCCTTTGCGGAAGTTTTTAATACCATAATGTGGATTTAAAACAAACCACAAGAAGTCTTCTAGAAAAACCATAC
>Ga0209986_10005911_pt1 | contig 10048 bp, 14 predicted proteins | sample BlataG_FD_183168 | JGI IMG/M metagenome (GOLD analysis project Ga0209986, IMG submission 183168) | Deep subsurface microbial communities from Black Sea to uncover new lineages of life (NeLLi) - Black_00105 metaG (SPAdes) (version 2) | ecosystem: Environmental > Aquatic > Marine > Oceanic >...
TTTTAATTCATCTTTATTCTCTTGAAGAACCCATCCCACCTCATCGCATATAGCGGTTTTTAATTTTTTCATATCTTGGTAGGTATGCCATCCCGACTCCTCTTCGACGGTGTCTCTCCAGACGACATACTCCAATTGATATTCCATAAATAAATTATATGAAATTATTTACTTTTTTAAAGTATTCTGCCCAGGAATTAATTTACTGCATTTTGGTAATTCTGTTCCCTTTGAGACAGAAAACCACTGCTCATGTCCTTGAATATATTCAATTCCACTACTTTCCTTACACAATTGCTTGCCAAAGGTATCCTGAACTGCCTGCTGAACGGAAGCCAGCGACATATCATCACCGATCATCGATCCGCCATCCTTGAGTTTTGACCACCAATTTAAAATGTCTTCCTTAACGGCGTCATACTCGTGAGCGCCATCAATAATAATTCCTTGAAAGTGTTTATCCTCCCAACGTCTCAGTGTATTGGCATCATCACTTCGAGATTTAACGGGAGTCACAATTCCCCCCTCAATAAAAGCTTTACAATTTTCTTTAAATTGCTCATAAAAACCGCCAGCAATATCTAGATTACCATGCTCCGATGACCCCTCAAATGTATCCAGAGCGTAAACGTGTACTCTTTTTCCCGAGTTAATAATGTTAGTAGCAAGATAAGATGTAGACCTGCCCATAAAGGATCCAATCTCTAAAATCTCATCTCCATTCTCGCAATTGTCTAGTAGCTGATCGTATGCCTCATGCATATTAAACCAGCCAGGTATTTTAAAGTAACTATGTTTCATTTTTTTCCCTTTCTATTCTACTGTATTCATACTCCCACATGTGGAGCATTTGTTCTACTCGAACTTTAATTGTCGTCGTGCTCAGATTAAACATCTTTGCTATTTCTTTGAGCTTCTTCTCTTTGTGGGTAATTGCATACGCATCGAGAATTTCTATGTCTCGTCGAAACCTTCGCAAACTATTTTGTCGATGGTGTTCTTTATAAAACTTTCGATCAACAAAATTAAGTTTATAACTTAGATTGACTAACTCTTGAAGAAAATTAAGAGGCGCTTTTTTTAATATTCTAACAGGTGTCATTTTTTCCTTTCACTCATTTCAATGGCAGCCTCCAACATAACTGCCTGCATATTGGTAAAATAATTTTTACCTAATAACTTATCAGCAATTCTCCTTGCTTTTTTTCTTTCGTACTCCTCTGTGTGCCAACGATCCGATGCTCTCTTATCAGTATGCTCATACACAGGTCTCTTTTGTAGTTTGTACTTTCTACTAGAAGCCGACATAGTATTGATCTCCCTTCTCTATCAAAGACTCCACTGTTCGAAGTCTTACTTCTGTCATTTTCAATCTTCTGTCATCCCAATTATCAATATCATTTCTCCACTTCTTTAGTTGTCTTTGATAAAGACCTAAAAGTTTTTCTTGATATTTTTTTATCGGGAAGACTTTTCTCGTTCTCATTGAACTTTCTTTGTTATGTCCTTTGCTAATTCCATTGCTGTCTCATGAATAATGTTAGCCATGGCATATTTTTCATACTTATCTAATTTTTCTTGCATCTCAATTAAGGCATTAAAGCATTGGCAAGCATCCTTGAGTTTTCGATGATCAATCGTTTGATTGTCTTCGAGTATTATTTCTGGCATCATATCAACCACTCCTTAAATTCTTCACCAAGTATTTCACTGGCGATGTTAATTTTAGAACGCAGACTCTTAATTATATTTTCATCCACCGTTCCCTCACAGACTAAGTCAACGTAAGTCACTTTATCCTCTGTTCCTATTCTATGATTTCTAGCTTCAGCTTGCTCTCTGATTTCTAGATCATAATCATTAGAATAAAATATCATAGTTTTAGCTATATTTAAAGTTAAGCCGTATCCCCCTGTTCGCGGATGACCAACCAAAAAACGCATATGGTGATCTGGGTTTTTAAACTTTTCTAATATCTTAGGTCTCTCCGTGCTGGGAGTTTCACCATAAAATCCTTCCGCTGACCCCTGACCGTATTTCTTGTCTAAAGTTTCAATAACCTTTCTAATATTATGGCGGTAGGAACACCAAATAATGACCTTTCCGTCTACCTCTTCAATCGTATCAAGTAACTCTTTTAATCTATTCTCAGAGAAATCAATGAGACCTCCCTCATCCGTTGTCATATATCCGCATGCAATTTGGTGTAATCTTTTTAATTGAGCAATCAGCGTAGCCGTTGTTAGTTGCTCTCCATCAATCTCCGCCAACGCAACATTCTTCATCATGACGTAAGCCTTGAGTTGTTTATCGGTCATCGGTACGCGTCTCTTCATATAAATTTTATCAGGTAAGTCGAGAGCCTCCGCCTTTGTGACTCGGTAAGAGAACTGCTGTATTTTATCTGTCAACTCATCGAGTCGCTTGTATCCTGTGACCTTATTAAAACTGCGACCCCCAAAGTTTAATTTGACTTGATCACAGTAGCGAGCCTTAAAAGAGTAGATAGAACTAAAGCCGAGCAGGTCTTCACTGAGAAAGGCACACTGACCATATAAGTCTTCGGGAGATTTTGTAATTGGTGATCCTGTAAGAATAACTCGATACTTGGCAAACGTTCCAATCTTAATACATCTCTTTGTTCTTTGAGCGGACATGTTTTTAATAATCGTCGACTCATCAATACACATTAATGTTTTATCAACGAGCGTAAATTTTTCAGCCACCGTTGATCCAAACTTAGTAATGACAGAGTCAATATTCATAATTAAAACTTTCAATCGATTGTCAGTAGCAAATAAAACTTTTTTAATTGTCTCTTGTTCTTTTTTTGTTTTTGCTCCCTCCCAAACATGGACATCGTAGTCTATGTGTTCGGCTAAATGTTTTTCTAATTCTTCTCTCCAGTTGTATTTTATTCCATTAGGGCAGATAACGAGTAGCTGATTTATTTTTCCGTTATCAAAAAGAATGGATATTCCATCGATAAGAACTTTCGTTTTACCGCATCCCATTTCCATAAACAAAGCATACTCAGGTGAGTTTTGCTCAAACTGATTAAGCATTCCCGCTAAACCAATTAGCTGATGCTCCATAGGCTTAGTTTTAAACTTGTATTTATCTAGTAACATGATAACAATTATTCTATAGAGAGAATTATTACATGAGCGAAAGTAAAAGTAAAGTTTATATAATACAAAAAGTTTTGCGAAAACACATTGACGGAACACTGAGAGGATTAGACTTCTCTCAAGCAGAAAGATTTGGAGAGATAATTTATTTGTTTGACAGTCAAAAACAGGTAGTCATGTCTCCACAGCCTACAATTAGAAAAATAAAACAAATCCTAAAAGACTTTAAAGACAACGATTATTTGGTCTTAGTAGGAGATCCTGCATTAATAGGGTTGACATGTTCGGTTGTAAGCACTATATCTAATGGTAGATATAATATGTTAAAATATGATAGATTAGAAAGAGATTACTTTCCTATCAGAGTTGACATAAACGAATAGAAAGGAAAAACAATGACGTTAGATTTACGAAAAGAGAAAAGCGATTTTGAAGTGAGTGAAGTTGATCCAATATCAAAAGCATGTCAGGAACAATTAAAACTTGAAAAAGAAGTTGAAGACTTAGAGTCTTTAATGAAAGCTAAAAAAGACCTGCTCAGACAAAACGGAGAACAAATTGTTTCTTTGATGGAAGAGCGTGGTGTTAAATCAATTAAGATGTCAGATGGACAATCTGTAGACATCAAACCATTTTATACTGGAACCATATCCAAAGATAATCAAGAGGAAGCATTTCAATGGCTTCGTGATAATGGATATGATGACATTATAAAAAATCAAGTTGTCTTAAAGTTTGGTAGAGCCGAAGATGAAAAGGCAAATCAAATTTATAATGACTTGGCAAGTAAGGGTTTAGACGCCGATAGAAGTATCAAAGTCGAACCTATGACTCTCAAGGGTTTCATTCGTGAAATGATTGAGAACGGTAAAGACATCCCAATGGAAACATTTGGAGTTTATGTCGGACATAAAATCAATATCAAGAAAGGTAAGTAAAATATGTCAGAGAAAAGTAAAACACAACAAGTAGTAAAAGAAGAAAAGAAAAACGTAGCGGTATTTGATAACTCAATTTTAAGAAAAGCTGGTGCCTCCCTCAGTGAGAGAGATGCCGAAGATTATCAGATACCTTATTTGAACGTAATCGTTTCCAATTCTCCACAGAGAAAAAAGACTCACGATAAATATATCGATGGTGCTGATGAGGGAATGGTGTTCAATAGTGTAACTCAAAAGCTTTATACAGAGTTAACTGTTTTACCAGTTTACTACAGAAGAAGATATGTTGAGTGGCATTTAGATAGAGACAGAGCCAACGCTCCAATTAACACTTTTACCATTGAAGAATACGAAAAAATGAAGAGAGATGGTAGAATTGTTCGAAATGATGACAACGTAGAAATTTTAGATGGTGGTGAGACTTATGTTCAAAACACCGCTGAACATTATGTTATCGTTGTTGAGGAAGATGGAAGTTGGAACCAAGCTATTATCAAAATGAAATCTACTCAGCTAAAGAAATCTAGAACATGGAATTCTATTATGGCTAATCAAAGAAGAATTGATGGCGATGAGATTTATCAACCCAAAGACTTTGCTCGATCCTATAAGTTAAGCACCAGAGCCGTACAAGGTAAAAAAGGTGACTACTATGATTGGGTAATTACTCAAGATAAATGGATTGATGAATTAAATAATCCTAATATCGAAAAGATATTTAGCGATGCCATTAAATTTGAAAAGGCTATCCATAAAGGTGAGGTGTCTGGTGTAGAAGAAGACAACTCCGATGAACAAGTTTCTCCGCTTCCCAATAGCGGAGATGCCTCCGTGAATGGTGATACAGAGTCCGATCTACCATTCTAACTTCTAAAGTGGTGATCTTGAATCCAGTCACCACTTTAGTTTACTGGCACACGATACGGCAGTCCCTATCCGAGTATTTCTCCTCGTTTATGTTGTTCAGAGGGGTTGCCGTATCATTTATTAAGGGAACCAATAAATGAATGATGCATTTGTAGAAAAATTTAAGAATATATTTAAAGGGCTAGAGCGTGCCCACGGTGTGTTTGAGAAATCAAACGAACCACAAAACGGTAAAAAAGTGGAAGCTCGAATGAAAACTGTCCACGAACCGCCGACCACTGAAAAATTTGAAAAGCACTTGAAGGGAGAGTATCCTGCCATGGGTATTGTTCCAATCAACGATGACAATCAGTGTGTGTTTGGTGCTATTGATATTGATGTTTATCCCCTCGATCACAAGGCACTTCAGAAAAAAATTAAAGATAAAAAGTTTCCACTGGTAATGTGTTTATCCAAAAGTGGTGGCGCTCACTTATATTTATTTATGAAAGAGACAGTTGCCGCTAAAGATATACAACTAAAACTAAGTGAGATGGCAACAGCAATTGGGTATCCATCGGCGGAAGTTTTTCCTAAACAAATTGAATTATCTCAAAGAGAGGGAGAACAGAAGAGAGATACAGGAAGTTGGATTAACTTACCTTATCATGGAAGAAATCGATACGCTCTCAAAGAGGATGGATCGGGTGCCACATTAGAACAGTTTCTTGCGCTATATGACTCTATGGTCGTTGGTGATCTGTCAAGCATCAAGACAGATTTCAAGAATGAAGTTATCAAGGATGGACCTCCTTGCTTACAGATACTAACCGAACAAGGAGTGAGCGATGGTTCCCGCAATAATGCTCTCTTCAATATCGGGGTATTCTATAGGAAGTCCAGTCCTGATAACTTCGCAGAATTAATTGAAGAGTATAATAGAGTCTATATCAATCCACCATTAAAGGCGGATGAGGTTATCTCTGTTATTAGACAAATTAGTCAGAGCGACAATGAGGGTGCACCAAAGTATATGTATCGATGTACTCAGCCACCGATTGAGTCTCTTTGTAATAAGCGTTTATGTAAGAAAAGAAAATTTGGTGTGGGTGGTGATAATGATCGAGAGCATCCTGTATACTCTGATTTAAAAGTTTATAAGTCAGATCCACCGAGATATTTTCTCAATGTTGATGACAGAAGAATAGAGATATCGAATACCGAAGACTTAATGAACCATCGTAAAATTATTCAAGCGTGTCTTGAACAATTAAACACAGGGATCATGAATATGAGCGCTGCGGAGTGGAATAGAACCTACTCAGAGTTATTTGAAAATATATCTATTGATTATCCTCCCGAAGAGGTAACCAAGAAAGGTGAGTTCAAAGAATTACTAGAAGAGTTTTGTTTACATCAAGGCGAAGCACTTAGTTTTGATGATATCTTTTTAGGTAAGTCTTACTCGGAAGATGGTTTTACTTATTTTGCTCTAAAAGATTTAATGGATCACTTAAAGAGAAATGATTTTAAAGAGTCTCGAGCGTGGGTAACCGTTAGGTTAAGAGAAGAGTATGATGCGGAAGACCTAATCAAGACAGTAAAAAATGTTAGAATTAGGCTTTGGAAAATACAGGAATTAACTGTAGAGCAACCAGAGTTAGATATTCCTAATATGGAAAAAGAAATAAAAGAAGAGGAGATACCGTTTTGATGCAATTTGGCAGCCTTTATTTAAAAAAACCTAAACGTAAATATAGATATATAAGTGATCATTCTATTCCTGGAAAAATAGAAGAGAGATATATAGACTATAAACCTAAAGCTTGGAGTCATCTCCTTTATGTTATTGGAGATGAAAACAATAACTTTAAAGTAGGTAGATCAACTACAAAAACTTTTGATAATAGACTTCAAACTATCCAAGTGGGTAATCCTTTTAAATTAAACACTTATCTCATTGTTGCAGTTAACAGTCCTAAGATCGAGAGAATTTGTCACAAAGCATTAAAGCAGACTGATGTAATTAAAAGAAAGGGAGAATGGTTTAGTGGCAGTTTATCTGTTATTCGATCTGTTATTTTTGAAATGGTGAACAAATATGATTAAAGTATTATTTGGAAATAGCTTTGAGAAAGTAAAAGAACTAGAAGATAACTCCATTGATTGTGTTATTTCTTCTCCTCCCTATTTTGGTTTAAGAGATTACGGCAATGAAAATCAAATGGGTTTAGAAAATCATTATAAAGATTATATTCAAAACACGGTTAATCTTTTTAGATTAATGAAACCTAAGTTAAAAGACACTGCCACAATATGGTGGAATGTGGGGGATAGTTATTACAATTATCGACCAACAAGAAACAAAGATAATTTATATAAAAGTCCCGACTACCATAAACAAACTATCAGTAATTCAAGACAAGACCTGCCTACAAAAGGTAGTAAAAGGGGTATTGTGTTTGAGGATATAAAAGAAAAAGACTTAATGATGATACCTAATAGAGTGGCAATCGCTTTACAGGAAGACGGATGGTATGTTCGATCAGAAATAATTTGGTCAAAACCTAATCCCATGCCTGAGAGTGTCAGAGATAGACCTACTTCTTCTCATGAAAAAATATGGTTAATAACAAAAAATAAAGCTTATTACTATGATCATGAAGCTATTAAAGAAGACTGTTTAACATACGATAATTTAAATAGAGATAGAGACACCACTAAACTTAACAATACACCAGGTAGAGTAAGAATGGGTGGACTTAAAAAGAATAACTATACAAAGAAAAATAAAAGAAACGTTTGGACAGTTACCACTAAACCTTTTAAGGGAGCACACTTTGCTACCTTTCCTATTGATTTAATTGAGCCTTGTGTACTTGCAGGATGCCCTGAAGGTGGAACAATCTTAGACCCTTTTGGTGGATCAGGAACAACAGGAGTTGCCGCAAATAGACACAAAAGAAATGCAATCTTAATTGAGTTAAATGAAAATTATAAAGAAGTAATGCAGTTAAGGTTTAGTAAAGAAGATCCATTATTTTTGGAGACACAGTATGAGTAAACCCATTGTTGTCATCGGACCGCCAGGCACGGGCAAAACAACTTTTATCCTTAACAAGATAGAAGAGTATATTGCTGAGGGATACTCGATTGATGAGATCGGTTTTTTCTCTTTCTCAAATAAGGCGGTAGACGAAGCAAAACAGAGAGCCAGTGAGAAGTTTAAAATACCTGCCTCTCAATTAGAAAGCTTCTCAACACTTCACTCTTATGCCTTACGTCAATTAGGTTTAAGTCGTGACTATATAATGAGTAAAAATGATTGGAGAAATGTAGAAGATGTACTTAGGATTAATATTAATGTTAATAACGATGACGATAGTTTTTACAACAACTACGACGACAAGTATATTCAGTTAATAGAAAAATCAAAAAGAAGAGACATTGATTTACGAGACTGTTGGACAATGTTTGCAAAAGACATCATTTACCACAAGCTTGAATATATTTCGAAAGGATTACAGGAATATAAAACAAAGGGGTATGAGAAGTTTACGGATGGTGTGACAGGATCTTTTGTTAAAGATTCAGGACCTAAAATGGATTTTACAGATTTAATTATGAATTATGTTAAACAAGACAGAGTGAAACCCTTTCGTGTTGTTTTCTTTGATGAGTCACAGGATATGTCAACGATTCAATGGAAAATGGCAGAGATGATTTGGAAAGCATCGGAGGTGTCTTACATTGCTATGGATCCTAATCAAGCTATCTATACTTGGGCGGATGCCGATGTCTCAAAAGCAATTGAGGTTAAGTCAAAAGCAGAGGAGACTATTGTTTTAGATCAATCAAAGAGAGTACCAAGAAAAATATGGGAAGTGGTTAATCGTGTTGAAGAGCAAATCGTTGCCTATGATGACATTAAATGGAAGCCTGCGGAGAGAGATGGAAGCGTTGAGTTTGTTAAAGGTATTTATCATTTAAACATGTCTGAGGGTAGCTGGTTGGTTATGGGTAGAACAAGAACAATCAGAGAAGATTTAGAGGAAGTATTAAGAAAGAAGAATGTATTTTTTCGTGTTAAAATGCGGGATAATAAGTATCGTTATTCTGTGAAAGCACAAGAAAGAAACGCTATACTGACTTGGAAAGAATTAATGAGAAGTGAAACAAATGAAGTTCCAATTAAGATGGTTGATAATTTATATAAAAGTATTGGAAAAGAGTTTGTTGCCAGAGGATATAAAAAAGTAATAGCGGAACAAAAGAAAGCTTTCCCTGATAAAAAAGTTTGTTTTAAAGAACTAAAGGAAAGCTACGGACTGCAAGTTGAATTTGGAATTTCATGGGTAGAAGTAATGACTACCTTGAATACAGAAACAAGAGCATACTTGGAAAACCTAGAGTCAAGGGGTGAGGACATAGGTAAAGAGCCAAGGATAACACTATCCACGATCCACCAACAAAAGGGTGGTGAAGCAGATAATGTTATTGTCTCTCTTGATATAGGAAAGATGGCGTACGATGATTATCGTACCAATCCTATTAATGAGCATCGTTTATTTTACGTTGCCTTTTCAAGAGCAAGACATAATTTATTTATTGTCTTACCTCAATCAAGGGAGGCTTATAGAATATGAACTTACAAGAATTAAAAGATCACGGTATTTTAGATGATGAAATAATTAAGTGGGATGGTTTTGATGAATGTGTTTTAGGTATCGGAAGTAGATGCGGAATGCAGGATATCCTTGTTTATAGTAAGAAAAAAATTGCTTACAAACTAAGAGACAGGGATAACATGACTGTAGAAGAGGCTATAGAATATATAGACTACAATATAGCAGGAGCGTATGTAGGAGAGAGAACTCCTATTCTTTTGGAGGATTTCATATGAGCAAACAGATAGGAATGTTTAAACCCAAGTCTGAATGGCTACCACCAATGGACTTTCCCGATATTAAAGATGCAAAAAGAATTGCTATCGACTTAGAAACTAAAGATCCAAACATCAGTCAAAAGGGTGCGGGATGGGCAACAAATGATGGACATATTATTGGAGTAGCTATCGCTGTTGATGGTTGGGAGGGATATTATCCTATTCGACACGAAACAGGTTTTAAT
>Ga0209986_10005912_pt1 | contig 10047 bp, 16 predicted proteins | sample BlataG_FD_183168 | JGI IMG/M metagenome (GOLD analysis project Ga0209986, IMG submission 183168) | Deep subsurface microbial communities from Black Sea to uncover new lineages of life (NeLLi) - Black_00105 metaG (SPAdes) (version 2) | ecosystem: Environmental > Aquatic > Marine > Oceanic >...
GCCATCTTTGGCCCCAATGATGATGCAATTCTGAATTATGTGTCCAGCATCTTCGACATCTGCCGCATTGTAGAATTCAATCGCTGCATTTCCACAATGTCCCACCCAGAACAGGCATCGTCTAAGGATAATGTCACTTTGGTCGGCATCTGTAAATATTAACGCCGAAGCCCCAGTAACGCCGGATTGAAAGCTGCAATCCTCAAAGACGAGGTGATGACTGCCGTTCGTTGAACGCACCAGATTGCTGGTGCCACCAACCGCAACAGTATCCATCATAAAGCCACGAAACGTTCGGTAGTCCTTATCGCTAATCACAATGCAATTGTTTCGCGCGCCAGTTTGGTCATTATCGGATCCGGTTATCCTTACAATGCCCCCAACCTGATCGGTGTGCTCACCCGTCACATCCCCGATGTAGGTGATGATATTGCCAGCACCACCAGAAACATCTACGGTTAACGTTTCACGATAGACCCCGGGACCGACAAAAATTTCGTCGCCTGCAACCACCGGAGTATCTTCTGCGTCGGTCAAACTTCCGTAGCGATCTGCCCATGAAGTCCCGTCTGCCGCACCTGCTGACGATGGTCCTACATATCTTGTTGCCATTTGTAGTCCTATCCTAAATGTGTTATACTATGGTTACACTTACCATAGGAGATATGAAATGAAAATCGGAACGAAAACGGACGAATGGCCTCATGGTTACGGATATTGTTGCTGCGGATGTGGGCAGCGCACCGATCCGGCCAGGAAGACGGTTACTAAACTCGGACACAAAAAGGGTGAACTGCTCAAGTTTCGCCAACATCATTGGGGCACCCGCAAATTGACTGATCCTGTCAAGCGTTTCTGGTCTAAAATAGATAAAAGCCGAGGATCTAAATCTTGTTGGCCCTATACTGCCGGAAGAAATTGGTATGGATATGGTATGTTTAATCCAACGAGTAAAAAGCATGTGCCCGCGCATCGCTATATGTGGCAACTGAAAAATGGCCCAATCCCAAAAGGCATGCTTATTTGCCATAAATGCGATAACCCGCCGTGTTGCAACCCCGACCACTTGTTTATAGGCACACCAGCGGACAACATGCGCGACAAAGTGCGAAAGGGGCGCCAGTCCACTAAAGTTCCTAAACCACGATACGGAGAGGACCATCACAATTGCCGATTCTCCAATGAGCAAGTGCGAGCTATGCGTGATCTATATGAGAAATGTGGCTGGAAACAACTCGCACTAGCCAGAGTATTCAACACGCCAGTTGCTACAATCCACGGTATCGTCAGATACAAATCACGAACAAGGGGATAGCATATCGTCATCAGTCATCCACCCCCACCTTCTTACGAACAGCCCGTAGCATCAGGTCTTCCAGTGCTTCTTTCACCCAAGATAGCGGCACATCAGCCAAGATATTAGGGAATCGCATTGTTTCCTCGTGTTCGTGTTTCACCCCATCGCTGTCTGTCCACAAAATGCGCATATCCAATTCGGCCTGTGGCGTGAGCACATCTTGCCCTGTCCAGTTCCACCCCTCAAAGTACACATTCACATTTCTACCCATTTCAACCTCCCCCTAGAACACAAAAAAGGGCAACCGAAGTTGCCCTCCAAGGAACTTTGTCTACTACGATTATACGATATTTTGGGTGCTACGTCAACTTATGCGTATTGTGCGATTAGCGCATGTGATGGCTCCTTACGACGGGAAAGGGGGTAGCGGTCAGCGATTACTTGACGAATCTCATTCCGATCTGTGTAATCCTCAAATCTACCAACGGCACCATCATGCACATTGAATACCCACTCCCAAGGCCACAAATCCTGTGCACCGTTAGTGTTACGAATGACTGGCCTAATGCCTTTTGCCGCTGCCTGTGCAATTACATATCCAAACGCCTCCTTCTGTGATGTCTGCAAAAGATAATCAATCTTCATCTCATCAAACCACACGTTCACATCTGGAACGTGGCGCACCCATTCAACACGTTCCTTCAGCTTGGGGTTTGCCTCAAGATAGGCAAGCGTATGATTTTTGTACCATTCAGGGTGCCATTTGTTATCATGTAGAATGAACAAGCGCCAGGGGGCAACGGGATACTGAGTAATCAACTCATTGAACACCATCAATGCCCCAAACACATCCTTGGGCACCCACAGACGGCCAATCCACGCTATATTATGTCCTATCTCCCCCTCCCGCAGTGTCCACTTATCCAGGTCAATCCCCCCCGGAATGATCGTCTGTGGCACATCCGCAATCTTGGCGCCAAACTTTCTTGCCGCAAACTCCTGCATGTGCTTCGCCATGAAAACAAGATGGTCAACGTATGACCAATCAACCGCACCCAGGTGTCCAGCATAGATGTCAATGTCTACCGCCTCAGCAATCACTACCGTATCTTTCGGCTTCTTGTGCTTGTGCGATCCCGTCTTGAGGTTATTATCTACCGGGTGAAAGATCACCACATCGTTCTCTTCTACAATCTGTGGTCCCCAGTAGATGCCCGTCTTCACATCGTGGCCCTTGGCACGCCACCATTCGACGCCCTCTGTCCAGTGCTTGCGCCACGAATCAATCACATAGATTTTCACTTCTTCCCCCTTGGGCTCTTCCCCTTATACAACAACCCCCCGCCCTGCGTTCGTCGTCGTGGTGACAGATAGTCCTCATCAATCTCAACCAGCTCGTGCGGCGATGCGCACCTGCCTCTAGTGTGTGGTGTCTTGTGATGCCGCACATACTGATAGAGCATATTTGGCCTGATGAACCCCAGCTCGCGCCCCAATCTAACACTGCGATACTCAAGGAACTGTGCCGTCGAGCACCCATCCACGTGCCAGTCGCCAATCGTGATGTTGGTCAGCTTGAAGGACAGCTCTGGGTTGGCGACAATAAATTCCCTATCCCACAGTGCAAACACTGGGTCCACATACGGCCCCCAGGCGCGATTGCACATCTTGTCACCGCGACTGCGACCAACACACACAAGATTGGGGTTCACATTCATTCTCTCAAGCAACATCTCAATTACACCAACCTTACGAATCTCGCACCCGTGATCAACTGTAATGAACAAAGGCGTTGTGAGCATCCGCAGCCCCCTGTCGATTGACCGCCCCGTGCCACGTCGCGCTTTGTTCCGCACCAGCGGCACGCCAAAGTCCTTCGCCACCCTCTCAATCTCCCCCTCATCGTCCCTGCACCCATCATCCACAATCACACATTCCATTCGTGGATAGTGCGTTAAGATGCTACCCACCGCCCGCCTCGTGAACTCAGAAAACAGGCAATTCGTGAAGACCGCGCCTACGTCATCAACTGTATACATCATTTCTCCATAATCCCCAATGATCTGTTGGCACAATCGAGTGAAAATATGCCAGGTCTTCTACGGTAAACACCGATTTCCACGTTCCCACTTTTCCCGCCCCAGGCGATACACCTACCTTGTCATAGACGGGTTGGAATCCATTGCCCTCCCACTCAATGTATCTTGCAATGTCAGCAAGTGCCAAGAGCGGCTTTTCTATCAACCATTCATACTGCACAAAATACGTCACCCCCGTTTCCCAATGATCCAGATGCTTCATCCACTGCTCTGCCACCGTTAATCGTGGGTGGCTGTCGCGCTTACCCGGACTCCACAACCAATCCAACTTGGTGCGCAAGAACTTCGAGAACGGCCAATCTCGCCACTCTGGATTGAGCATAATCTTGGCGTTCCATAACGACACCGCCACATCACGTCCGTCCCGATAGATGTAGAAGTGAATGCGATCCTCTTCCAGTTCCACATCTAGTGCGTGTGGACTATAGGGCCTGAATAGTTTCCCATAAGGAGCCCCATCCCACTTCACACGCGCACTCCAATGCCCAGTTCCGCCCCTATTTGTTCCTACGTTCACATCGGCATAGAAGTTCCTCTTGAGCGTCGCGGCCAGCAGATGCGTGCCGCTGCGAGGGAATGAGTGGACGTAAGGTATGCGATTATCCATTGGCAATCTCCTCGATAGCTCTTCTCAGCCTGCGACCATTGATTGACCAGTCATGGTAGTCCTCAGCGGCCCAGCGACCGTGCAGTCCCATCAATCTCGTTTCCTGTGGATTCTTACCCATCCACTCAATAGCCTCCACATATTCCTCCACATCAATCCTTGCCCGTGGCACATACACCTTCTGTGATGGCGCTTGCATCGTCGCAGGACACAAGATGCCGTTATCATTCAAGTTGACATAACTACTCATCGGTGGCGCATCAACCGTTACCAGCGCACACCCACAGGCCATTGCCTCCATAAAGCACAACCCGATGCCTTCCCACATCGATGGCAGCAACACTACGTCCGCATCTTGGTACATCTTAACAATCTCGCTGCGATCCCGCGTGCCACAGAGGGTAGACACGTTGCCAATCACATCCTCACCCTTCCGCTGTACAGCAAATGATAGTGTCGCATCTCCCGTATCTGCCTTTGCCCACGCCGTCCGTGTCGCCTTCACGTTCTTTCGCCCCGCTACTCCCCCGAACGTCGCCGGCTGGAAGAAGTGCAGGGGGCCAGTGCGCGGAAGCACATCAGGCGGACAAAACAAATCAAGGTCTGTTCCCCACGGCACCAGATGGACATTCTCCAGCCCTATTTCCAAGAACCGCCAGTATGCACATTCTGTCGGTGCAATAGTCCCATCCCATGTTTCATTCATCGACGGCACCTGTTCTGGGCTCACTGCCTCCCACTCGTGCAGGCACACCAACTTGATGCCCTGATTCCGAAGAAGGCGCAGGCGCACACAATCAAGTCGCTCGTTGAAGACGAGCATGTCTAGCTGGTGGCGCATCGCCCAGGCCAGCGGGAACCCAAATGCGTCCGCACTTCCCCACGTCAGATTCGGCACATCCCACTCGGCACCCACTGGTTTCGGCCCAGGCTTCGCCAGCACGAATACATCGTGATAGGGGGCCAACGCCTTCCACATATTCAGTGATGCGTAGGCAATGCCGCGCTCAAACCAAGGTGTTACGATTCCGATGCGCATCTAGCCCTCCGGTTTCCTCAGAAACGTCGTCGTTCCCACAACCACTTTCCCATCTTGTCGTCCGTGCTTGGGGCCTGTATAATCCTCCCGCTCCCATTTACGCCCTATCACAGCTACAACTGGCTTCAACATCGGCCAATTGGTATCATCCACTACCAACCAGCCCCCCGGCTTTAACTTCGGCAACGATGCCTTGATGTTGGCAATACGATACCAGTCAAGACAGTCCACGAACACCACATCAAACATCCTGTCGGGAAACTCGTCTGCCGACTTGGGATAGTTCTCTGGCTTGACCAAGTACATCTGTGGCGTCCCCCCGCACGGCTTCAATGACACCTCATTGAACCATTCCTCATCATGTTCAATCGAGATTGTCAACCAGGTGCGCTCTGCAAGCCACAGCGTCGATGCCCCTGATCCAAACTCAAGCACGACCGAGTTCTTGTTGATGATCTCCTCAAATCTGTCAATCGCTTCCTGGCACAACAGCGGCCTAAATGGCCGTTCTAGCGGCTTAGTCAATTTCGGCATATCCTACCTCCTGGCAGATTGCTCCGGCCCACCTGTCAAAGATGGCGTGATTTTCAGATGACCAGTGTACCCGCTCTGGCGTCCCTCTTTTGTAGTGAATGCGGCGTCCCGCATAATAACGCCACGCGTCATTATCTATAGATTCAATTCCCAACTCATTGCAAAGTAACTCGCACGCTGCATAGCTCTCATTCAGTGATTCCAATGTGAAAATGTCCACCTCTTGCCCAAGCAACCGCTCGTAGATGTCTGCCCATAACCAGCAGCACTTGGCAAACTGGCCACCTGCACCAACTGGGGGCACTGGCAAGTTGCGTTTATCATACCGTGCATATACCCCACGCCGTATCAACGATGCCACCACTTTCTTACCGTCTCGCACTAGTCCCACGACAGGCACATCAGGAAACACCTCGCGCAACGGCTCAACCCAATGACGCAGGTAACTGTTGACCTCCCCCCACCTCTGTCCCTTTGGGGGAATCATCCCCAGCTTACGCCTCTCAAGATAATCTGCCATCGCAAACCGATTGAGCTTGTGCCCCTTTTCCAACACCTTTACACCATGCCTCAGTGGCTCGTGGTAGACCTTTACCCCCTCAGATTCATTGAGCAACTGTGCTAACCACATCGTACCAGATCGACCCATCCCCGTAACGAAGAAAGCAATGTCAGTCATTTATCATCGCCGCCGCCACGCGTGATGCGAAGCCCAAGAGAAAAGGGATCAATACAGAGAAATGCAGTGTTTGTTCATTGAAAAACCAACATGCAACGCCCATCCCCATTGCAAATGAATGAAATACTATTGTCACCAATAACAACCCCAGCTTGATTTCGTCGTTTCTACTCATCCTCTGCTATCCTCTCAAATGCCCTAATGGATCCCGCCGCCGGTATCTCAGCCCACTTCTCCTGCACCCCCTCCCTCTCCCACCACTCATCCACCGCTTGGCTCACCCCGATGAGCTGTCTGGGGCCACACGATACGGGGCGTTTCGCATGTTCCTCTTCCGTTCGTTCGTAATCGTGAAGGGCCATGATGCCGCCCACAGGCACCTTCGGCCCCCACCCCTCAATGTCCGCAATCACATCTTTCGGCTTGTGACTACCATCGATGAACAATAAGTGGACAGAAGGATATTCTCTCCATGTCTTGTGGTACTTCGTACTGTCAGCCCTGATGATGGTTGCCTGAAGAATATCAGGCTCAAAGATGTTGCACTTCTTCACGTCAATACCATACAAAATGGCGTAAGGCGCCCCCTGTCGAAAGCAGTGCATCGAGCACCCCCGATAGACCCCGATGTTGACAATAACAGTTCTGGCACAAAAGTGCCTATAAGTCTCTGCCGCCGTTGCCCTAAACCACTCCCTCTCCTCATCTGAATGCCCGTGCCCTGGCACCCTCTTCCAGTCAAACATCAAAGTAGCCTCCCACAAACTCACTCTGCAATCCCTCCAGAAACACACCTGGCATTATCGGCAAGCTGCGCATATTTGGCACATCATGATAGTGTGCACGCGAGCCCCCAAACAGATGATGTACCTCAGTATCCTCACCCCCTATCTCGTAGTGTACCAACTTATAACCCTGTGCCTGTGCATCAGGCATATTGAGTAACGTTGGCACACCAGAATGCACAAACGGTCTCAACGTATGATACTTCGCCACATCTATCATCATCACAGAAGGATGAATGTGTGGTGTACCCTTGCGCCCCCGCCGTGATGGCTGTGCTGTGCCCCTGCGATCCAGCCTCACAACGCGCCCCACGGCATAAATCTTAGAGTCGCTGAAAGGTTCTAGCATCTTCTCGATGAACCCACCTCGTTGCACTGTGCAATCCGAATCCAGTGCCAACAGATAGGGTGTCTTGCACAACTTCGCCATCTGGTGCAGTGCCGGACCATGCCCGATGTTACCACCAGTGAACAGCTTGCGCGCTACTCGCTCTGCCATAAACGGCTTCCCAATGGGACCATGCGTGTCAAACACACGCCGGGCACTCCCCTCCCCATATCGCAACCCCACTCGCGGCATTGGCAACCCCCGATCACACCAATTGCTATGATTCAGGATAGCCGAGGTATTGGCGCGAGTCTTAGCCATAGCCAGAAAGTGTAATGCCGACTGCTCCCTGTCCTCAGAACCATTATCTACCAGTACGAGCCGCATCTCTGGGTAGAATGCAAGCAATCCATCTATGCACTGCAAGCTCAGATTGAGTGTGCGCCAGTTGATAATGACGGTAGTTACTTGGTCACTCACTAACCATATCCCTCCATATCACCCGCCCGCCCTGTGACAACAACATCGCTCCCCCTGATAACGCAAAGGGCACCAGTATATACCACCAGTCCAAAAGTATAACTAGGGTCAATATGAGGGCTACTCGCAGCGTCACGCACCAGAAACATGATAGCCATTCATATCGTGCTCTCGCCTTCTGCACCCATCTTGCATCCCCATCAAAATACAGCCACGCCGCAATGCGCCAGGTAGCCAAGATGCCCACAAGTAACTCAACCATTACGCTTTCTCCGGCAGATAACATCAATGATGAGAATAGCAAGCGTACCAAACACCCAAAAGACTAGAGTTCTAACCAATGCACTCATTCCACCTCCACCGTCGCATAGATAATGTGATCCTTCACATAGAGCTTGATGCGGTCGCCAATTGCCGATAGCGTGCGCGCCAATCCCCGCACATTGTACGAATGCACGTGATGGTCGTCCCGATGATAGTTCCTCTCCGTCACCGACACGAACAACTTGCCACCCGGTTCAATCACCCGCTTACACTCTGATAGCAGCTTGTCCGTATTCTCTATGTGCTCGATGACTGCGAGCATGTAGCCATTGTCGAAGGCGTTGTCAGAATAAGGAAGAGCCAAAAGATCGGCACAACGAAATTCTAGCTTCGGTCTTGAAAAACCACGATTTTGCGCTTGCTTTATCGCAAATGGCGAGCCATCCACCCCTGTGATGTCTGGCGCCTTAGAACTAAGCCACGCCATGTAAGCCCGTACACCAATCCCGCACCCAAATTCTATCACGCTACCCTCAAGTACCCCACTCTTCAACAACTCCTTCGTCGTCTGATGCTCCCGATACCACTCCAGCGAGAACCGTTTCTCATCCTTCAGCTTCTCCCGCCAATCGGCATCTAGGGCCGCGCTATCCATCTTGGGTCTCCATAGCCTTCTCTACAGCTTGTGCCAGATCGACTTCACTGATTGCTGCCAGGGGCTCAAAGTATAACGATAACTTCACAAGTGCATCTATGATGTGGGTGTGAATCGACCTGTACTCAAAGATGCCACCATCGCCATAGTGACTAACGATATAACCACCCTCTACCTTTGACAAATGCGCCCGTCTATCCATTTTCGCTCTCTCCCTCCCTCCTGCATGTCTCCCAATCCACGCCCCGCTTGTACCAAGCGAACGCGTCTACTGGTGGCCAGATGTCTCTATGCCCCCGAGCCTTGTGATCATGGCTCTCAGGATAGCCCCACGGATCTTCACCTTCTTCCTTGCGACCAAAGAGGTGTATAATTCTGACATCTCGACTATATCCAATCTTCAATCCCAACTTGCGCAGATTCCCACAGATGGTCTTTTCCTCGTGATTGCGTGCCGGTCTTTTCTCCCGCTTCCAACCCCCCGATTTGCGCACTGCCGCCGTTGGCATCATTCGCAGGTGCGCACCCACATGTCCTCTGTCCTTGATCTCGGGCGAGTCCTTGAATAAGCCCCCCCCCTCCCCAATCAAGATGTGCGGGCGACACGCGATGGCGCCATAATCGGGATTGCGCTCTGCCAAGTCGATCAACCGTGACAGCCAATCCCCTTCTTCTGTTGGTACACACGGTATCAAATCATTGTCCGTACACACATAGTACGGCTTTGACTCCACCAAATCCAACAGCGTGTTGTGCGCCCAGTGGATGCCCGTATTCTCCTTCAGCAGCACCAGCACATCAATATACCCCTTATCGTAATATGCCTGCAATATACGCACCGAATCATCCTCTGAGCCGTTGTCCAGCACAAGCAGGCGATAGGACGTCGTCGTGCGTGCCCGTATCTCTTGGATAGCTTGGGCCGTGATGCGCCCACGATTGCATGAGACCATAGCGATGTCTATCATTTGTCCTCCTCCGTCAGTGCCCACCTATAACCACTAATCCGTTCCCTATGCTTGCAACACAACTCAGTAGTACAATTACTCCAATGACACATCCAGCAAGAGTTTTGGTATCCATGTTCTTTACACCAAGATTCACTAGCAATATACATCCCCTCACTCTCCGCCAAGATTGTCTTGTCTTCACAATCACACATCACAATGGTGCCCTCCACACCTCTGGATCTGTTCTAGTACAATTATTTCCCCAAACATCGCAGTCGGGATCCCATAATCCCTCATCCCCAAACCCCTTCGTTGACAACTTGTTCCAGG
>Ga0209986_10005914_pt1 | contig 10045 bp, 12 predicted proteins | sample BlataG_FD_183168 | JGI IMG/M metagenome (GOLD analysis project Ga0209986, IMG submission 183168) | Deep subsurface microbial communities from Black Sea to uncover new lineages of life (NeLLi) - Black_00105 metaG (SPAdes) (version 2) | ecosystem: Environmental > Aquatic > Marine > Oceanic >...
TTGCCATACCGGCCCCCGCGTAAAGTATCGAGCGGTGCCAGAAAAACAGATCGAGAAAAAAGATAAAGCCCGCCAGCGCCGACCAGCGCGTCACCGAGGCTGTCAATGTCAGCCTGTCATGTCTCAGAGCGGCCCAGGTAAACAGGATGACCGCTCCGAACAACGTCCGCCAGAAGGCGATGGCCGTCGGCCCCATCTTTTCCATCCCCAGCAGCTTGACAAAAATGGCGGCAAAGCTGATACAGACCGCGCCGGCGGAAAGCACCATTAGAGGGGTCATCCGACCATTGCTGTTTGAACGGCTCATCGAACGACAATAAACGTTATTACAGTGAGGGAAAGCAACGACTTGGTTTGACAGGCAGCGAATGTCGAGTTTCTGATCGCATCTGGGACATCTATTTTGGCCCGATCAAGCTGGCCCAACTCGATACCCATGAATACCGGCTGATCCCTATGCCACGAAGAAGAAAAAGAACAAAAAGCTAATAAAAGAGAAAAAAGAGTAAAAATCAAAAAAAGTGTTACCTATGTACCTGGTCTAATGTGTAACCTATGTAACCGGTCGTACACCCGTTGCACGATTGAGGAAACTATATGAGCCAATCTAAGTTTGTGACGATAATGTTGATACCGGATGGCGCTGAGGCCAGGCGGGGATTTCGTATCAGACAGTGGGTCTTAAAAGCGATTGTCGTCTTGACAGCCGTTGTGCTGGTCGGTATTATAGTGTTCTTCTCCGTCTACGGCAAAGTGCTTACGCGAGCGGCCATGACAGAGAAGCTGACCGAAGAAAACCAGAGGCTGCGTCGATATCAGTATAAGGTTAAGCTGTTGGAAGAAAACTTGAAACAGACCCGCGAGATTGTCGGCAGGCTGACGGAGCTGGCCGGGATCGACTACAAATTCCCGGAACTGCCCGATGACTCCGCCCTTTTTGCAGCCCTTGATGAGAAGCCCGGGGCGGTGGTTATGCGTCCAGCCGGCCTGGACTTGACCCTCCCGTCCGGTCTGCCTGCACAGGGCTTTATCAGCCAGGATTTTGAGATCGAGCACCCGGAGCGCTACCATCCCGGGGTGGACATCGCCTGCTCCGAGGGCACCCCTGTACTGGCGACAGCCAATGGCGTCGTCGAACAGGCAGTCTTTGACTCCACTTACGGCAATCTGCTCGTGATCAGGCACAGCGACAGCATTACCACCCTCTACGGGCACAACCGGGAGTTGCTGGTTGAGCGGGGGCAGTTGGTAGCGGCCGGAAGCAGGATAGCGCTGTCGGGTAACACCGGAAAGTCGACGGCGCCTCACTTACATTATGAAATTAGAGTACATGACCAACCTATAAATCCATTGGATAATCCGTATGATAAAAAAGACAAACTCAGATGAAGCGGGTGGTTTGATGAACACCATAGTTGGTAAAGACACCGTTATCACCGGCACGGTTGACGTGAAAGGGGCGGTTCGTGTCGATGGCACCGTCAAGGGTAAAATCATTTGCTCCGACTGCGTGACAATCGGCGCCACCGGCCTGGTCGAGGCTGAAATCGAAGCTAATTCCGCGGTTGTGGCGGGCCACATGGTGGGTAACATCGCCGCCACGGAAACGATCGAGCTTCAGGCGAAATGCGAAATGGAAGGGGACCTGAAGACCAAGTCGCTGGTGATTGAGCAGGGGGCCATTTTCTGCGGCGCCTGCAACATGAAGGACACCAGACCAAACTTGGGCTTTCTGCCACCGGAGCCGCAACCTGAAGAAGCGGCGCCCGAGAAGCAGAAGGACATGAAGTAATTCACAATGTCTGGCCCAGTGTGGAGAAAGCCCCTATTTTGTGGGCAACCCCCTATCTTGTTGTTACTCAACAAGATAATACAAGACCGAGACGGTTTATAATGCTCGGTTATCCACATATACGATTCTGCTTAATCTGATGTTTTGACGTAGGTTATGCCCCTATCATCAAGTTTAAGGTTATGGTTCACAGGTACAATTAGGAAAGTGTGGGAGTTAGCGTGATTCACAGGGATTACGTGTGATCAAGCGGGTATCATACTTTTTCAGCAGCTTGATAGTTCGCATGGATCGGTTGATTCTTAACAACATCAATGGTGGTTTTAACCACTTGGCGGGTATAAGGTTCGTGTTTGAAAAGCTGATACTTACGTTTTATCAATCCGGAGGTAGTGATGTCCGTTGTTGACACCAAGTCTGATTTAACCGCGGTTGAAAATCTCAACGCCGCTTACAATAAGATCAAAGCTGAAATTGGCAAGGTGATTATTGGACAGGAGCAGGTGATCGAACAACTGCTCATTTCCCTGCTATCAGCGGGGCACTGCCTTCTGGTCGGCGTCCCTGGGCTGGCCAAGACGCTGCTGATTTCGACACTGGCGCAGGCGTTGAACTTGAAGTTCAGCCGCATTCAGTTCACACCTGACCTGATGCCTTCAGATATCACCGGCACTGAAATCATCGAAGAAGACCGCACTACCGGCAAGCGAGGGTTCCGCTTCGTCAAGGGGCCGGTTTTTGCCAACATCATCCTGGCCGACGAAATCAATCGCACCCCGCCCAAGACCCAGGCCGCCCTGCTGCAGGCGATGCAGGAACATGAGGTAACGGCAGCAGGCGAAACCTACAAACTGGACGAACCGTTTTTTGTTCTGGCCACTCAAAACCCGATCGAGCAAGAGGGCACCTATCCTCTCCCGGAGGCTCAGCTCGACCGTTTCATGTTCAATGTCTACATCGACTACCCATCGGAGGCCGAGGAGCACGAGATCGTCAAGTCAACCACCGCTGTTCTTTCTTATGATCTTAACCGGATTCTTGGGGCTGAAGACATCATCGGCTTCCAGCAGCTTGTCAGGCGGGTGCCCGTCTCTGATCATCTGGTGGAATACGCCGTCGACCTGGTCCGAGCTACCCGGCCGCCTGAGAAAGGCGCGCCTGATTTCATAAAGAACTGGGTCAACTGGGGGGCCGGGCCACGCGCCTCGCAATATTTGATTTTAGCCGCCAAGACCAAAGCTATTCTTGATGGCCGCCCCACCCCTGGTCCTGAGGACGTCCGCTTTGCCGCTTATCCGGTCCTGCGCCATCGCATCGTTACCTCCTTTAATGCCGAAGCCGATGGCGTTGACACTTTGGAGATCATCAAGCGGATTTTAGAAAGGGTGAAGGAACGGGCATAGTCCACCTTCTTTGATTACATGTTCAGCCATATCCAAGGTCAACCATTACATCTTTGAAGTAGGTAGGGATGTATGAAAATCAAGCAGCTGTTGGGAACCTCTATTCTGACGGTGTTTATTATGCAGCTTGGCAACGAGATGAGTAACGCAAGCGGGCCGCAGCGCTTCGGCCTTGTTATCCAGGGTGGGGCGGGAACGATAACACGCGACAATTTGACGCCTGAGCTGGAAAAGGCTTACCGCGAGAAGCTGACCGAAGCGCTTCAGGTCGGATACGATCTCCTTGAGAAAGGAGGCAGCAGTCTTGATGCCGTTCAGAGGGTCATCAACATAATGGAAGACTCCCCGCTGTTTAACGCCGGTAAGGGTTCGGTATTCACCCACAACGGCAAGCACGAGATGGATGCCTCTATCATGGACGGCCGGACGCTCAAGGCAGGAGCCGTGGCGGCCGTGCCCAATATCAAAAACCCGATCAACCTGGCGCGACTGGTGATGGAAAAATCAAAACATGTGCTACTGGCCGGACGAGGGGCCAAAGCCTTCGCTGAGGCCCACGGCGTCAAGTTGATGCCCGACGAGTACTTCTACACCGAGCGGCGATGGGAGCAGTTGCAGCGGGCTATCCAGAAGGAAAAAGAAAGGCAAACGGAGAAGAACAAAACCGGTTTACATCAAAGCAAAGGCCAGACTCTCGGTACTGTCGGCGTCGCGGCGCTGGACAGACATGGTGATCTGGCAGCCGGTACCTCTACCGGCGGGATGACCAACAAACGGTTCGGCCGGGTGGGCGACTCGCCGATTGTCGGCGCCGGCACCTATGCCAACAACAAGAGCTGTGCCGTCTCCGCGACCGGCCACGGAGAGTACCTAATGCGAGGAGTGGTGTGCTACGACGTGTCGGCCATGATGGAATGCCAGGGGATGTCGCTGCAGAAAGCGGTCGACACTGTCATTCAGCACAAACTGACCGATCTGGGCGGCACCGGAGGCGTGGTAGCTATCGATGCCGACGGCAACGTCGCCTGGTCGTTCAACACTGAGGCATGTTACAGAGGACACCTCGTGTCCGGTGGTGAACCGGTGGTGGAGATATACAGAGATGAACAGTAGGTCGGATTCCTTGGAACCCGACACAAAACGTCTTGTGCGCCATCACGAATCCTTTCGTGACGGTTCGGTTAAGGCGGTCAGGAAATCCGCCGGTGGCGGACTGACCTCGCGAAATAAATGTATGGACGGTAACCTTCTGCTGATGTAAGTTGTGTCTATGGCAAGTACACAGTCGGTAGTCCCAGTTGAGCGAATTGAAAAATCCATTCTTTTGATTCGGAGCCAGAAGGTCATGTTAGATAAAGATCTGGCCGACCTCTACGGAGTAAAGACGAGGGTTCTGAACCAAGCAGTGACCAGGAATCTAAAACGGTTCCCGAATGACTTCATGTTTAGCCTTACCAGACAAGAGGTTACAAACTTGAAGTCACGATTTGTGACCTCAAGTTGGGGCGGGACGCGCAAACTACCGAGAGTTTTCACTGAACAAGGGGTTGCCATGCTTTCGAGCGTACTAAAAAGCGAACGGTCAATCCTGGTCAACATTGAAATCATGCGCACTTTCGTCATCCTAAGGCGGATGCTGGCTGGCCATGAGGAATTAGCACGTAAGCTGGCTGCTCTGGAGAAGAAGTACGACAGCCAATTCAAAGTGGTCTTTGACGCTATCCGTGAGCTGATGGCTCCCCAAAAACGAAAAGGCAAGTTGATTGGATTTGAGAGACAAAAGTAAAGTGTTATTGTTCTGTCGGGTCTTGGCTCGCTCTTTTGTGCCGGTTGACAAGGAGTGGTCATGTCTGAAAGAGGGCGCGACGTGAGATGGGGCAGATGAGGACATCTGCCGCGAGTTTAATCATAACGGAGGGTTATTCGAATGGAAGCAGTTGATAACAAGCTAACCCGCATAGGAATCTTTTATGACGGTGGTTACTTCTACGCCGTGTCGAATTACTAATTGGGAGGACAGCTATGTTGAAAAAGAGAAAAAACATTTCTAAACCTAAGAGAGAATCTATGCTGGCGATTGTACATTTCGGAATATGCACTGCAGCTTTAGCAGCAACAATTGTATTGTTGGGGTGCGCAGACAAGTCAGTAGATCACTCAGTGGACTTTATTCCTGTCCAAAACGCTTATCTTGATAAGACCCAAATCAGTTTACAAATCGGATCGACAGTTCAGCTTGTAGCGGCCATTGAACCAGCAAATGCCACCAATCACAATGTTACATGGTCCAGTTCAGATTCTTCAGTGGCAACAGTATCATCAACGGGGTTGGTGACAGGTATAAGCGAAGGGACAGCTACTATATCAGTTATCACAGAAGATGGTGGGCATGCGGCGTCGTGTGAGGTAAGGATCAGTCCCATCAATGTTACAGGTATAAGTTTGGACAGAAGTACTGATACCGTTTTCATCGATTCGGCGATTCAACTTGAGGCGACCGTTGAACCAGCAAATGCCACCAATCAGAATGTTACATGGTCCAGTTCAGATTCTTCAGTAGCAACAGTGTCGTCAACGGGGTTGGTGACAGGTGTTAGTGAGGGAATAGCGACTATATCTGTTACAACTGAAGACGGAGGGTATACAGCGTCATGTGAGATGATGGTCAGACCTTACTTTTTAGCAATTGGGATTCCATATATAGCAGTTGACAGTTTAACTGTGACACTGAACTATTTAGTAATTAATGAGACAGCTTCTACTTACACATATTCGATCAACTATACACTTGTAAATAACACGGCAGATCAAGCGATCGACGAGGGGTCGTTCAAAATGTACTATTCAGATACTACCGGCGGTGTTCCGCAGTACGGTTTCTTTGGAAAATTGTTTCCCGGTAACAGCAGAACTAGATCGTATACATTCGAAGAATTGAAGAGCAAACCTTTCGGTGTCCTAGAGTACCATCACGATAATTTCTTTAGCAAACGACCTCTTGATGAGTCTCTTAAATGGAAGGTTGATATATCTAGGTGATAGGACAAGACAGGCAGTTGCGCACTAGATGTATGGCAGGTGCCCTGCGCGCACCTGCCAATTGAATAGACAGGATCACAGGGATCCTGCCCTACGGAACTAGTGCATGAGAGGAGTTCATGACAGATGGCTTCAGGACCAAAGAGTAAATTGGATGAGGTGACATACTTCCTTCAACGTATGGAGGAGTGTTATCAAAATGATAATCATTTCCAATGGAATCTGAGTGCATTTCTATGTGCGCTCCGCAGCGTCCCACACTACTTGGAAGTAGAATATGGCTCACACACTGGGTTTAAGGAATGGTTCAAAGACCTGGTAGAAGGCTTGAAAGAAGACAAAGAGCTAGTCTTCATTAAGAACGTAAGAGACAATAATATCCATACAAGATCAGTGCGAACCGGTGCGCAAAAGGGGGCACGAGTGGCAAACATAGTGAATCCGATCAAAGAAGGAGAGGAATCACACCGGAAGCAGAAACCTATGTCAGCTACCGATGTACCCACTGGGAGATGTAATACAACTTATGAGAGATTTTTCCCGGAATATCCGAATATAGAAATCATTACTTTCTGCAAACGTCAGTTTGACAAAGTTAAAGCTTTCGTAGATGATTGTGAGGATAGATTTGCAGGTCACTGACACTAACGTTGCGTTCCTTTCGTGTTTGCAGCAGCCCATTTTCAGTTCCGTTGCAGCTGTCACTAAGAGAAAACATGTAAATGCCAACTGAATACCGACAGTACTTAAACCCTGAGATTGTTTCGAAGCTCAAAGGCATGGAGCTGCGGGCGCGGATGGTGGTGGAGGGGTTTATTGCAGGGATGCACAAGTCGCCGTACCACGGCTTTTCGGTCGAGTTTGCCGAGCACCGCCAGTACATGCCGGGGGACACATCCGCGATAATCGACTGGAAAGTGTACGCCAAGCACGACCGCTTCTATATCAAGCAGTACGAAGAAGAGACCAATCTCAAGGCGTACCTGCTGCTGGACTGCTCCCGCTCAATGGCCTACCGCTCCGGCAGCCGCGTTATGAAGCTGGACTACGCCCGGTTCCTGGCGGCGGCGCTGTCGTACATGATGCTGCGCCAGCGGGATGCGGTCGGGATGGTGGCGTTTGACGAAAAGATCCGGCGCTATGTTCCGCCACGCTCTAAATATGGGCACCTTCACGTTTTATTGACCGAAATAGCGGGGCAAGTCCCATCCAAAACAACCAATGTTGGAGGTGCTTTGCATGAGATGGCGGAACGGATCAAACGGCGCGGACTTATCATTGTCCTGTCTGACCTGCTGGATGATGCTGAGACAATTATCTCCGGGTTGAAGCACTTTCGCTATGACAAGCACGAGGTGATTGTATTCCACATTCTTGACCCACGCGAGCGCGACTTTGCCTTCCCCCGCGAGGCAATCTTCAAAGACATGGAGACCGGCGAGGAGCTGACGACGCTACCCTATCAGATCAAGAAGGATTATGCCCAGGCGGTTCGGGGTTTCGCGGACGAAATCGCCGCCGCCTGCCGCCAGGCCAACATCGACTACCACCCCATCGACACCGCCACACCATTTGACAAGGCGCTGTATGCGTTCCTGGCGAAGCGGGAGAGGTTGTATTAGACTGTGGCTCCTGCGATAATGTATCGTTGGTGTCAGCAACGTCGAATTACTATGTTTTGGAAGACAAAGTCCTCGAAGGACAGAAGCAGCGGTTGCGTATGCTGGAACTACTTGGTGGTATAATAGGTGGTCTAATAATCGGCTTTGTCTCGTCCGCGATCACGTGGTACATGCTGTTTCGCCGAATCGTACCGACGCTCGAGTTCTTCCCCAAGATATACAGGCAGCCAACCAATGAGAATCCTTCGGGATACAAATACCACATCAGATTCAGAAACACGGGGAGGAGAGAAATTCTCGATCTCGAGCTGTTTGCAAGACTTCGGATTCAAGGATTATCAAGTACGAGGCCTACACGTTGGAAGGCTATATATATACCTGTGGATGACGCTCGAATACCCAAGATAGGGTCACACCGCAGGACGAAAAAACGGATTGCTGTTCAGCTTCTCGTGAAGGAGGTTGACCAGCCCGCTAGAGCAAGTCTGCCATCTGCTCTGAGCGCAAAGTGTGAATCAGGCACAGTCCGACTTGAAGAGTTGATGGAAACTGGGCAAAACGCTACATTGGAAATAGTGGGTTTCGGATATGATTCATTTAGCGGTGCCCGACGTGTTTTTGAATCAGTCAAGTACTTGGCAAGTGACATAGTGGACGAAAGATAGGACAAAATCCAAAGCAGTTTTGCCTATTTCATTTTCTGATTGGCAGAACCCAAACGGATTCTGCCCTACAAATTGCCTTCTGTTTTACTCGTTTTCCAGCTCCAGGCCCAGCCCGTCAGCGAGGCGGTTGATATAATTAAAGTAGCTGGCCACCTGGACGATGTCGTGGAGCATCCGGTCGGGCATGTCATGCCTTTTTAACTCATCAATGTAATCCTGCATGATGGACGCCGCGTCGCGGGTGATTTTTTCGGCGTATTCGAGGATCAGCTTGTCTTGCTCAGAAATGTCCGCCGTCTTGTAGTCGGTCACCAATTGCTCCTTAAGGGTGTCTTTGACACCGCCGCCGAGGGACCGCAACGCGGTCCAGTGGTGCTCAATTCAGTAGTAACACTTGTTGATAGCCGAGACGACCACGCCGATCATCTCCCGTTGATGCCGCGACAGCGGTGAGTCGCCAAACATAATGGCGCGATAGAAAGTCATGTGCGCCTTCATCGCCTTCGGATTGTGCCCGGCGATGCGGATTATGTTCGCCGGGGTGCTGTCAGCACCTCCATATTTGCGGTACAATTCCTGCAACTCAGGGGAGGCCTCGTCATACGGGATGTAATCAATAAACGCCACAGGCTACCTGTCCTTTCTATAGTGTCATCGTAATATATCGTTTAATGTGCAATCGAGCTACCTCGAAGTGTTCCAAATGTGTAACGCAATGGGCAATAATGAGTCGGGAGGCGTAGATCGACATAGCTGATTTAAGGGAGCCCAGCATGGCATCGACCGCGGCTTTTCGTTCGTGGTCAGGAATCCTTTCCTGACCGAATTGAGGCAGCCGTCACGAAGGGATTCGTGACGGCGCGTGGAATGAACTGACGATTCTATCTGATTTCTTTGAGCCTTTGCACGATCACCCTTGCGATCGCTTCCAGCATCTCCCTGTCTTCAGGTTTAAAAAAGCCGGGCTGGTTGGAATCGATGTCGATTTCGCCCAAACACACATCTCCATCCATAAGCGGCACAACAAGTTCCGAGCGGGTGGTGGCCGCGCAGGCAAGAAAGCGAGGGTCAGCGTTAGTATCATCGACAACGATCGATCGCTTTTCCGACGCCGCCGCGCCGCAAATACCCTGGTTCAGCTCTATTCGCGCGTGCGGCGTTTCCGGGCCGATGTATGGCCCCACCTCAAGCACGTCTCCCCGCATCAGGTAAAAGCCGGTCCAGTTGTACCCCTCCGAAAAGCCGTCTATCAACTGGGCGGCGGTTCTAAGAATGTCGGTTTCAGTCTGCTTATCGGCAATGGCTGTTCTGATGGTGTCAACCAGTTGTCTAAGATTGTCGCTGATCATAGCGTGCCCCTGATTGCTTGAAGGTTTTCAGGCGGCACCTCCGGTGGCACCGAGCAACCCGGTCCGATGATAAGACGGGCGGGGTCATGTTTCTCTTTTATTCTTTCCGTCTGGCGCCGTACTTCTTCGGCGCTGCTTTTCAAAAGCCAGCCGCACTGGTCGGCGCCGCCGACAA
>Ga0209986_10005915_pt1 | contig 10045 bp, 9 predicted proteins | sample BlataG_FD_183168 | JGI IMG/M metagenome (GOLD analysis project Ga0209986, IMG submission 183168) | Deep subsurface microbial communities from Black Sea to uncover new lineages of life (NeLLi) - Black_00105 metaG (SPAdes) (version 2) | ecosystem: Environmental > Aquatic > Marine > Oceanic >...
TGTAGTTGGTCATTTGGGTGGTGGGGAGCCAATGATGAAACCGCACTTTATAAAGTGCGGTTTATTACTAATAAAGGAGGTGATAGCTGGCAAAGATTACAAGGATAATCAGAAGACTTGCCGCTATGCCCGAGGTCGACGGGCGATAAGGCAATCTTAAAAGAAAGGAGAAAAGGAAATGAAAAAGTTAATTCCGATAGTTCTGGCGATAGTTCTGGTGCTGACCTTAGCCGTGACTCCGGTCCTCGCTGCGAAGCCAGGTACCGATTTTAATGGCCCTCATTACAACCTGAACCTGATTGGCAAGAGTAAAGCCATGCCGGGTGATTACGACAATCCTAACCGTCATACGATGTTCGTGCCGCTGGACACAACCGACATGACAATTGACCTAGAGGAGCCCAATAATTTGGGTAAATCCACCCTACCAGGTATCAAGATTGAAATGACCCAGGGCGCAGAGTTTGCCATGATTGATGGCGATGCTACAGACGGGTATGGTGCCTTCCAAGTTGGACCGGGCAAATACCATGTTTATATTGCCGTCAGAGCAAAGTCACCCAAGTACGAAGACCCGTATACTGATATTACCGGATGGGTTGAGGCTTACGACAACAACGGTCAACTGTGGTACTACATTGATGTAGGCTTTGTTAAAGTGAAAAAGAACAACAATTTCTGGACGGATGCTACCGACCTGTTCTTTGTCACCACGGGTGAGGACGACTTTGGCTTCGTAACAGGGTCAGAAACGGACTATATCGCAGGCTTGGGCATTTGGGTGTTTGACTACATGGCTGGGCTAGATGCATGGACAGCCGGTGACTACGACTTATCAGACCTTTCCTACTTCTGGCAGTTTGACAACCACGGCAACAAGCTGATCCAGGTACGCTTCTATCCTATGCCTTAATGATGAGTGAACTTGTTTGAATCATCAAACACAAAGGGGCTGGGGCAAATGCCCCAGCCCCCAAGATGCCCCTGCTTGTGATAAGCAGGTGATATTTTCTGGAAGTAGAACTAAATAAATGCACAAGCCGTGATGCCCGAGGTCGACGGGCGATAAGGCAAATCTAAAAAGAAAGGAGGAGATAAAGAGATGAAGAAGCGATTTTTAATGGCACTATCATTGTCACTGGTGTTAGTGCTGTCGTTGGTAGGCATTGCCTATGCTGCACCTGTTTATCCCTCTACAAATCCAGGCTTCGAGTCAGGCGACTTAACTGGTTGGACGGCGGAAGTTCCCGGGGACGGTGACATAACTGTTGAAACCAGCCATGGTGCACTAAATCCTCAAGATGGAAGTTACTTTGCTCTCCTGGAGCCTGGTGAAGGTGATGTAACGGCTAACCTCTCCCAGTCCATGACGGTCTCAGCTGGCGACACTATATTAGGCTGGGCATTCTTCGATGATGGGGATTATATGGGTGACTGGGGAGAAGTAGTTATCCTGGATAACATGGATGCGTTAGTAGCCCAAGTATTCTACGCAGATGATGCAGGGCTTGGTAATGGTGATACTGGCTGGGTAGCTTGGTCACACACATTTGCATCAGCAGGAACCTATACTGTAGAGGCACGGGTTACTAATTACGGTGACAGTATGTATGATAGTTATCTTGGTTTTGATTTGCATTTGGATTTCATGCCTACGGTGTCAACGAGTCTCACTGACGGTCCTGCTAGCGTGGATGTCGGGACAGTAGCAACCTGGAATGCCACGGTTACTATCTGCCCTAACGAATATGATGACTCGGATGATGTCATCGTGCAGGGCGGCATTGGTTCTGACCTAGTCGTTACAGAAGTTTACGATGGCACAACAACTTGGTATCCAACTCCGCCTGGCGGTGCCGGCTGGGTGAAAGATCCGGGCAAAAACTGGCGGTATACTTATGCTTGTGGCTCTGACATCACCCTAAGAACGAATGTCAAAAATAGCAAGGCGAGTGCCACCATTGTTACTTGGGATGTAGGTGACCTGACTGGCGGTGATTCATGCCAAAGCATAATAATCAGATTCCAAACAACTCTCAACCCGAAGGATAAGCAGGAGTTTACTTCCCCCGACGAGCATCATGAGCTTGATGGTGGATTCTCAGCGACCTTCTGGTATATGGATGTAGAGTTTGAGACTCCAGAGACAGACCCATTATGGGTAGAAGTAACGGAGCCTTAGAGCCTGTAAATTCCAAGGTCATCAAAATGATAGGGAGCCTCTTCGGGGGCTCCCTCCCCCATTTCTATAGCATTTTTGGCACAAGCTCAGGGTGATATAGCCTGTCTCAGCTACAGAATTATATGTGATGACATAAATGCTTGCGAACAGGAAAGGATAGAGCGAAATTCGAAATCCTAAACCCTAAACAATATCAAAACCCAAAATCCCAATGACCAAAACGTGAATGTTTTGAATTTAGAGCATTTGGAATTGGTATTCTGGGGACATAATACCTAATTTGTAGTAGGCCTAATTGGCATGGTGTCCCTGGAATTCGATAAGGTAATTACTACGGCTGGCTATCGGTCTCTATCTTCCTTTCGTTCCCCACATCACAATGGCTACACCTTGAAGCAGGCGTCTCGTTTCTACCAGCGGGATTCCGTTTTCACGCCATATTGCGGCGAGGCGATCAACAGGACACCGCTTACAGAAGCCAGAGATACTCGAACCTAAGAAACAGCCAACACGATGCCAACCTCGTGAAACGGGGATGGTCATTACTGGCATGACGACCCTATTGTAGAGTTCCCATATAGCTCTCATCCAAAGGGCCTCTGGAATGCCGAACTCAAGCGAGAGCAATTCCCCGCCTGGTTTCAGTACGCGAGACAGCTCCCGTATTGTTGCATCAGGGTCTTGGACGTAACGCAACAGGTAGGTGAAGACAACCGCATCGAAGGTCTCGTCAGGGAAGGGTAAATGCTCAGCACGGCCCTGGAGAAGTTGGACTCTGCCGTCCAGGCTTTTCTTTTCGACGGCGCGGAGGCCAGCTTCCAGCATCAAGTGGCTAACATCGAGCCCCACGATTCGGCCATCATGGTGGTCGGCAATCTCCATGGCGACACCGCCTGTACCGGTACATACGTCAAGCACAAGGTTCCCCGGCCGAAGAGCCATTCGCGAGACCAAGAACTCGCGCCAACGAAGGTACTGAAAGAAAGTCAGCACTTGCGCCCAGGTGTCGTACGAGGGGGCAATACCATCGAACAGGTCTTGGGCAAGGGTTCTCCTTACTGGGACCGCAGGTTGGGATTCAACCAGCGAAGCCGATCGGTCCTCACTTTTGTTCGTTTGCATTCTTTATCCTCCATCGAGCTGTCTTTTCTGCAGACTACTTCACGAAATTAGCAGCGCCAAGATACTGCGGGCTTGGGTCACTCTTGATTGTAGATAACCTACGTAATCCAGGCAAACAAATCCCATAATTTTAGTTGGACTATACGCTGAAGTTTCAACAATAGCATAAAGTCTTGCCTGTCGTCCAGTACCACCCACTGTACCCGACTTGAACTCTATTACATACCCAATTCTTGAGTAGTTCTAAACTACACGTTTCGTCAGATTGTTCACTTTGCCATCCATAACACTTGAGGCAGATGTAGACCTTGAATAGAGCCACGGCGGGACTTGACAATCTTAATAATGGGTGTATGATGTATTTAGTAGTTTAAGTTTAGGTTATTACAAGCTTCTTAGGATTTCGTTAGATTCATATCAAGTATTGGATGGCCCGGGCTCTAACTAAAATTTTTGAGAAAGGAGGTCATCCAATGAGTTTTCAAGACAAAACGCTCCACTGTGCCGATTGTGGGACTGACTTCAGCTTCACCGCTGAGGAACAAGAGTTGTTTCAATCCAAGGGCTATACTAATGAGCCCAAGCGCTGTCCTTCATGCCGACAGGCAAGGAAGACAGAGCGGAACGGAAGTCGTGGCAACAGCTACGGGCTCCCACGCCAGATGTTTCCTGCCATATGCGCCGAGTGCGGTAAAGAGACCCAAGTGCCTTTTGAGCCTACCACTGGCAGGCCAGTCTATTGTAGCGATTGCTACAGTAAAGTCAGACCGAGTAGATAATACCGGTTTGACCATAAACATACACGGGCCTGGGGATACCTGGCCCGTGTATGTTTATAAAATATGGCGTCTTCGCAATTACATTTACCTTCACCGCTTCCAAACAGAGGCCCTACACTAATACAGGCCTGACTAATGACACAAAAAATGCTGACTCGGTCGTAGGAGACTGAAGACAACAGAGTCTCAGTGACGAATATGGACTATAAGCAGGACTGGATAGAGACAAGATTTCGCTAACGTATATGAATTATCGCAGCGACATAAGAAACATAGTTATTATTGCTCATGTTGACCATGGTAAGACTACCCTGGTAGATGCCATGCTCAAGCAAAGCAAGGTTTTCCGGGATAACCAGGTAGTTGGCAAATTAATAATGGATCAGAATGCCCTTGAGCGAGAAAAGGGGATTACCATCATGGCCAAGAATACGGCCGTAGTTTACCGGGCTGTCAAAATCAATATTATTGATACACCAGGACACGCTGATTTCAGCGGGGAGGTGGAGCGTGTCCTAAGTATGGCAGATGGGTGTCTGCTCCTGGTGGACTCTGTAGAAGGTCCCATGCCCCAGACTAAGTTTGTGCTTCGACTGGCAATGAAAATGGGTCTAAAACCCATTGTGGTTATCAACAAAATAGACAGGCGAAATTCGCGCATAGCAGAGGTACTAAAACTTACCGAGGACCTGTTCCTAGAATTAGCTATCAGTGCTGACCAGCTTGATTTCCCGGTACTATATGCCAGTGCACGGGAAGGCACTGTCGTAACTGAATTGGGCATGAAAGGCCAAGATGTCACTCCACTGCTCGAATGCATATTGGGGAAAGTACCACCACCGAAAATTGAAAGTGGATCATTTCAAATGCTGGTTTCTAATCTAGCCTATGACAGCCACAAAGGTAAGATAGCTATTGGTAGAATCTGGAGAGGAAAGGTTGCTCCACACCAACTGGTAGTCAGTGTGGGTGCTGATGGAAGTGTAACTCATTATGAGATTAGTGAAGTGTTTACCTATCTCGGGCTCAAACACTTAAAGGTGGAGGAAGCCGAGGCGGGTGATATAGTAGCTGTGACCGGTCTCGACAAGGTCAACATCGGAGATACCATTGCTAGTCTGGAGCAGACTGAAGCTCTACCGCGTATAGAGATTGGCGAACCGACGGTAGAGATGACCTTTGGAGTAAACACCTCACCTGTTGCTGGCCGTGAGGGGCACTTTTGCACCACACGCCAGTTGTGGGCACGACTCAACAGAGAGCTGGAAACTAATCTCAGTCTCAGGGTACAGGGTACAGATGGCCGAGATACCTTTCTGATAAAAGGGAGGGGAGAACTGCATCTGGCTATACTGATTGAGACCATGCGCCGGGAGAGCTATGAATTTGAGGTCTCCAAACCAAAAGCCATCACCAAAATAGTTGACGGTAACCTTGTAGAACCTGTGGAGGTTCTTACCATTGATACCAAAGAGGAATATCTGGGAGTTTTAACCGAGATGTTGAGCAAGCGGCAAGCTCAGCTTGCGGATATGCGCAATGATGGCCATGATGATGTGCGTTTGGTATTCCATGTGCCTACCAAAGGACTCATTGGCTTCCGCACTGTTTTCTCTACTGCCACGCATGGTGAAAGCATCATGAATACCACTTTTCTTGGGTATGAACCTTATCATGGAGATATAATTTCGACTCGTAATGGAGCACTGGTAGCGTCGGAACAGGGTATAGCTGTTACCTATGGTTTAAATAATGCCCAGGGGCGGGGCTACACCTTTATTGAAGCAGGCACGCCAGTCTATGAGGGTATGATAATAGGGCTGAATTCAAATCCGAGGGACATAGCCATCAATGTGTGCAAAGAAAAGAAGAAGACCAATGTACGTTCCTCTACATCCGATATTGCCATAAAACTGGCTCCTCCCATGCAGTTGAGCCTGGAGCAAGCAATGGATTTTATAAATGATGATGAACTAGTTGAGGTAACTCCTGGGAATATCAGGCTGAGGAAAAAGTTACTCACCCAGGCACAACGAGTGAAGGACAGAGCTTCTTCCAGGCGAAGCATGAAGTAATAGAATAGGGCTTATCGCTAAAATGGCTGAAATACCGAATTGCTATCCTGATTCATGCGCTACCCAAATCATCATTTTGTTGCCTCTTGCTATTTGAGGTATATACGGAGTAAGATTCCATGGATATGTGGTTAATTAACTTGAGAAATGGCACAGACTTTAGCTCTGCATGGTTTGGCGTCAATCGATAACCAAAAGGGTGCATAATGGACGAACAATCTGAACAACTGAGGTTTGCAGTACTGATTGATGGTGACAATGCTCAGGCGTCTCTTCTTCCTCAAATCCTGGCAGAGGTTAGTAAAGTCGGGCTGATAACGGTCAAGCGGATATACGGAGACTGGACCAGTATAAACATGAATAGCTGGAAGGATTCGCTTCATAAACATGCAATTCAGCCCATACAGCAGTTTAGGTATACGGTTGGCAAGAATTCCACAGATAGTGCGATGATAATTGACGCGATGGATCTGCTCCACAGTCACAATATAGGCGGCTTTTGTCTTGTTGCCAGCGACAGCGATTACACACGACTGGCAACAAGAATAAGAGAGGAAGGCCTTTTCGTTATTGGAGTGGGAGAGAAAAAGACTCCAGAAGCTTTCATCAACGCCTGCAACCAGTTCATCTACTGTGAAAATCTAATTGGACCCAAGCAAATAGGAAGGAAAGCAGCAAAGGAAGAGAAACCTGATGTATCTGACCCTTTAAACCTTCTTCTCGAAGGGTTCAATCTAGCTGCGAAAGAAGAGGAATGGCTTCATCTGGCGACATTAGGCTCCGTTCTTCGGCAATTGGCTCCAGCATTTGATCCCCGTACTTACGGTCATCAGCAATTACAGTCTCTCATCAAAAAATATCCAGAAACATTTACGCTCAAACGGGATAAATCAAGAAAACCACCGGTGGTGTATGTCGCGCTAACGGCTCCTAAATCGGATACAGACTAATCATGAACTTGCGCTAAATCCTGGCCTTACAATGAAAATACGGGCGTGGAAGGGTTGAGGTAGAAAAACAGTCCACATAGATGTGGTTCACTTAGCAGAGCACCTAGTTACGCAAATAGCCAGGAAATTCAGCTTACATATCCCATCTTTTCGTGCAGGGCACTACACTTTTCATCGTATTGTTAACCCTGTTGTCCATAACGTCTGAGGCAGATGTAGACCTTGAATAGAGCCACGGCGGGATTTGACAAGCTTAATAGGCTATTTATTTGCAAAATGTTTTGTTTTGTTGTATGATGTATTTTAGTGGTTTAAGTTTAGGTTATTACAAGCTTCTTAGAATTCTGCTAGATTCATATCAAGTATTGGATGACCCGGGCTCTAACTAAAATTTTTGAGAAAGGAGGTCATCCAATGAGTTTTCAAGACAAAACGATCCAGTGTTCCGATTGTGGGACTGACTTCACCTTCACCGCTGGGGAACAAGAGTTCTTTCAATCCAAGGGCTATACTAATGAGCCCAAGCGCTGTCCCTCATGCCGACAGGCAAGGAAGGCAGAGCGGAATGGAAATGGTGGTAACAGCTACGGGCTCCCCCGCCAAATGTTTGCTGCCATATGCGCCGAGTGCGGCAAAGACACCCAAGTGCCTTTTGAGCCTACCGATGGCAGGCCAGTCTATTGTAGCGATTGCTACAGTAAAGTCAGACTGAGTAGATAATGCCGGTTTGACCATAGGACGTACATGGGCCGGGGATACTTGGCCCGTGTATGTTTGTAGAATGTGGCGATGTATCATCTCAATGGGAGTCTCGATACGTGAAGGTGACTCTCAGGATTCCCTGTTGTGTCGCTTTCAAAGGATGGTGCAAATGAGTGGAATTCTGCGCGAGGCAAAGTCCCACCGCCATTTTCTCCGCAAGGATTACGAGATTAAGCGAAAGGAGGAGCACTGGTATGAAGATTTATGTCGGTAACTTGCCCCATGAGGTAACAGAAGAGGAATTACGTCAGGAATTTGCGACTTTTGGAGCAGTGACGTCTGCAAACATTATAAAAGACAAGTACAGTGGGCGACCCAGGGGATTCGGGTTTGTTGAAATGGCAGTGGTGTCTGAAGGTCAAGCTGCAATTGCCGGCCTCAACGGAAAGGCGATAAAGGACCAAACGCTTATTGTTAACGCGGCTCGCCCACCTTCTGAGAGCAGAGGCGGTGGGTCTTACGGCAACAGAAGAGGCGGTGGACCTAGTAGAGGAGGACAGCGAAGGTATTAGACTCCTTCTCATTCATTTCTGCCTGAGACACACAGGATATATTCATTATCCTTGAGATGTGTAACACTTAGCCAGTTTGTTCGCTTAACTACCTCAAACCCAGTGGGGTGGTCAGGCAATTGCTAAGCCATTTCAGGAATGCTTTGAATCTCAGCTCTTCGCCTTTCGGCGTCTTCTGAGCCAGATTACCAGAGGCAGAATTCGGGACCAGTCCGTTGGAAGCAGGTCTCTAATCCTATTCGAAAGGATATACCTTACCCGTTTCCTTTCCTATTGCCTGCAACATTTCTTTACCACTGGAGAAAATGGGAGAAGCTTCTTGGGGTGATTTTTGAACCATGGTGATTGACCCTGTGGGACACGTAGATACACAGAGCCCACAGCCAATGCACCTATCCTTGTCGATGACGGTATAGTCATTTTCACTTCGGATGGCATTTACCTGGCATCGCTCCACGCAGGTACCGCAGGTAATACAGGTCTCCTGGTCTTTTGTGGCATAGTAGTTTGACCTTGCTACGGCGTTCGGATTACCGTATTTTGTGACAAGTGCTAAATATTTACAACAGCAGCCGCAGCAGTTGCATATGAATGCCTTGTTGCCCGCGCTGTTTGTGGAGCAGTGAATCAGGCCATCTTCCTCGGCTTTCAGCAGTATCTTCTTTGCCTCCTCTTTTGTAATTTCGCGGCCGAGTCCATTTTCAATGTAGAAATCCGCTGATGCTCCAAAACTCATACAAGTCTCCAATAACTTGTCACAACCCTTTCCAGCCATTCTACTTTCTTTCCGGCAAATGCAGTCGGCAACGGCAAACCTGGTATGTGATTCGATAATCTGCGACACCCTTTCGTAGGGCTGAATCTCGGTGCTCCCTTCTATCTCTTTCTCAACAGGGATAACGCGAAATCCCCCAATTTTTCGGTTTCGCTGTTCAGGTACCATCCCCTCCTCGAAATACTTCTCGTAAAGTTTGATGTTTTCCTGGGTCAGGTTATTCAACTGGAACTCCCAGATTCCAATTACCCAGGGTATCAGGAAGTAGTAAAGCTCGTTATCAGGCGCTGTATAACGCAGTATCAATCCCCTTCTCGACATCTCGTACAGAGTTTCTCCCAGTTCAGTTTTATCTTTCCCTGTCCTCTCTGCTATAGCCGCTACGTTTTCTGGAAAGGGTCGCAAGTGCAACATTATCTCGGCCTCATCGGGAGCGAATAGATGCTGTAGTATCTCCAGCTCCACACCGCTTTCAGTTTTAGGGAATCCCTGGGGGAACATATCCAATCTTTCACGAAGTCTCTCATAAACGTTAGACATAGCAACCTCCTCTTACGTTAGACGAGAATGAATCTAGCCTCGAATTATACTCTTGTCCAAGAAAAAATGCATCGCACCACTGCGATATGTAAAGGGTAAGCACTAGCTCCGGGACGTGTAATACTAAGAAACTGATTGGCATGGCGTCCCTCGGACTCTCAGGGCTCTATTCAGGGGAGTATAGCAGGCTATCAGGGACACTCGATGTTCGTGTGGTCGCCGTCCCAGCAATGCCAGTCTTCATCGTCAAAGTGATTTAGGTCCTTAATACGTCCTTCTGTGGTAGTGGTACTCCACTCGATATATGTGTGGTTGTTCTGGCCCTTGTTGTATAAATCCCAGATGCGG
>Ga0209986_10005916_pt1 | contig 10041 bp, 5 predicted proteins | sample BlataG_FD_183168 | JGI IMG/M metagenome (GOLD analysis project Ga0209986, IMG submission 183168) | Deep subsurface microbial communities from Black Sea to uncover new lineages of life (NeLLi) - Black_00105 metaG (SPAdes) (version 2) | ecosystem: Environmental > Aquatic > Marine > Oceanic >...
TTTTCTACAAGCCCTATCTTCACTATTAATTATATTAGATTACTGAAACAGTATTTTTACCTTAATTCCCTACGGCTCATTAATTTTTATCGTATCCATGTCATCGTAAGGCTGATAACGAATAACACCAGTATTATCCAACCCAGAAACGTTTCTATTATGGCAGTGGTTCGAAATCTGCAAATTTCCACTTTTCCGATTTTTAAAAATTTTGCGGTTGGATACCAATCCCCGTGACTCAATGCAAGAAACGTACTAGCACTAAAATATAAAGCATTCTTATAGCGCTTATGATTTTTTAAAAACTGTTTCATAATTTCATCTATAAGTTTCCAGAATCTATTTTTTGGTTTGGGAAATACTTTTGAACACGTTTGTTTTATTGCTCCGGTCTGATAATAACCAAGTGAGAATAATAATATAATCAAGATACCAAAGAGTGGTGCTCGATGGGGTTTTACCCCGTATCCACAAATACACTTAGAAAAAGCATCGGTATATTTTGTATAATCTCCCCACTCTTTTTGACTCTGTTTTATCTTTCTGTATTCGTAATACGCATCATCGGCATCTTCAAATTGCTCCAGCGCTTTAAAATTTTTTATCAACGCTTGGTAAAGACGCCCACTATAAATTAATTTTCCTTTTAACTGGCTCCAGTTTATTTCTATTATTTCAAAATCAACATACCTAAAATCAATTTTGGTGAAAGTAGCACCCTCAAAATAAGCTTTGGTAAAAGTGGCATCCGTAAAAGTGGCATAGCCATTAAAAGTTACACCTTTGAATTTAGCTTTATCGTTGAAATTGGTGTTAATAAAGTTAGCACTTTTATTAAATTTAGCAAAGTCAAAATAAGCTTTGGTAAAAATGGCATCCATAAAAGAAGCATTGCCATTAAAAGTCACTTTTTTGAATTTAGCTTCATCGTTAAATTCAGCATTGCTAAAGTCCGCGTCCTTCACAAATCGAGCGTTTTCAAAATCAGCTAATCCTGTAAAAGTGGCATCGCAAAATAATGCGTTTTCATTGAATTTGAAATAACCTTTGAATTCGACTCTATCATTGAATTTAACATCAGCAAAATTAGCCACTGCATGAAAGTCTTTGTTGAAGATAACTATGCCGTTGAACGTAGCATTCTGAAAATAGGTATAGTTCATAAAATCACAGTTGAAAGAAGTAAAGCCATTGAAAACCGTAGAATGAAACCAAGTTTTATTATTAAATACTGTACCAGTGAATTGAGCATCATTGTAGAAACAAGTTCCATAGAAGTGCACCACCCCATTAAAATGTACAAAATTAAAATCTGCTCCGTTATTGAAATGAGCATAATCGAACCTGCTGAAATGGCTAAAATTAGCAAACGTAAACTGGCCACGATCATAGAATATAGAAGAAGCGAAATTAGACCTATTGTTAAAAGTAGCATTCCAGAACGTAGTGTGAGTGAACTGTGCATCACCGAACTTAGCTATGCCATCGAAAATGGCATTGTCGAATCTGGCGGAATCGCTGAATATAGAATACTTAAAGTTAGCTTCTTCAGCGAAGTTTGTGCCATCGAAGTTAACTGGTCCACGGAAAAAAACCCTTTTATCTTTCGATTCCCCTCTAAAATTTACGTTCTCTTTAATTATTGAATTTTTAATTGAAATTGAGTTATTAACCCTCCTCAATTCTCGCCCATCAACTTTTATGGTAGAGAGATTTATCTTACTTAAATCGAGATCTCCTATTATAGTACAATTTTCTTCATCTACAAGCACTCCTTTCTCTATCTTCTCAAGTATATCAGAAGCATTTACTCGCCGAGTTTCCACCGCCACCGCATTCTGCGGCGAAATCGTTAAAATAAGGATAAAGAGAACTAACACAAGCAAGATATTTTTTGCAACTTCACCCCTCGTTAAACAGTTGCTCATTATTTTAACCATTTATATCAGCAGACCCTGTATTTAACATACGGTGCCTGTATTTATAAAGAGAATATAATTCTGTCCTTTACTGCACTCATACAAGTCTTTGTTCTTCTGAAAATGGCACGCTTATTGATCCACGTATTGGAACACCAATATACACATTTCCGTTAACTTTCGCAGTTGCGCTCCCTTGCTGAATTGTAGCTATCAATGCTTGGATAGAAGAAGAAATGGATACGCTTACTTCGGTCTCCACATTGGTCTTGCCATTAGCAGGAATGGTAACAGAACGTGGAAGAGAACCCTTTCCGACATAAACATCATTCACATATAAATCATACTCTACATCAGTCACGGTAGCGCCCAAGAAATTGGGATTGTAAACTTCCAAAACCACGGAAAAGATTACTTCAGTAGGGATTTCTACAATTAACAGATTAACGCTTTCAAAACCCTTTACGCTTAGGCTTTTTAGTGAAACCTCTGGCTGCTTCAAGCTGGTCACTACGAAAAGACCGCCTCCTAATATCAAAATTAGGATTATTATACCAGCAATCCACTTTGCACTGCTTGAAGAAGGACGCCTTTTTTTGGTATCAGATTCGGATTCATCAGATTCAGATGGTTTTGATACTTCAGTTCCGCTTCCTCTTCTGCCTCTTCTCCAGAGTAATGCTGCTACAATTACACTGGTGAAAAGAAGACCGAGAATGGCATAAAGAAGCATATTTCTAAATGGCAATGGTGTGCCGTCTCCATTGTCAGGCGTGGATGTTGGTATTATTGTCCCCGGAAGTGTTGATATTGGTGTTGTTATTGGCGTTGGTTTTGGTGTAGGCGTTGGTAATGGTTCTACTGTTATTTGTACCGCTTCCTCTTTTCTTATATCGGGGAATTTTGTAGCATACACATGTAATGTGCAAGTCGTTATCGTCTTTTCAGGTACCGATCCGGTGATGAGGAACTCGACTGTTTTCGTCTCGCCTCTGTTCCAGTAACCCGACCGCTCAGGTTCTACTGCTTGTGCGGGGTACTGGCATGTTACACCGTAGGTGAAGTCACCGCCTTCATCGCCTACATTCTTGATGTCTGCCCGGAATTTGCCTCGTGATGTTGCTGCATCCCATCCGGACTGTTTATTTGCAATGCTGGGTTCGGGTTTTGGGACGTAGATGCCCAACCAGGAAGCGGAAAGTTTTAACATATAAGTGGCAGACTGAATAGCCCCTGGTTTTACATCTGCTTTGAATATAGCACCATCCACATTATAGTTATCGATGGTTGTAGCAGTTAAGACAACGGGGTCTATGATTGCTTTTGGTGTCAATGCTTTTGTCGCTACATCGTTTAGAGTCTTGACACAGCTTTCCACATGGTTCTTTGCAAAAGAAGAGTCTTGAAATTCAACTGTTTCAAAAATATGTTTACATTCATCCCATTGTGTGGGATAATGGCTGCTGTATTGCGAATAGCCAGATTTGTCAGTAAGAGTCCATCCACTTGCAGGATTATATGTAGCATCTGGTAAATCCAACACTGTGCAGCTCTCACCCGAAGCCAGGTTGCCTACCCATTCGATATATCCAAAGTCGCCTAAATAAGTGGATTTTGTTGCAGTTCCGACGGGTGTTTCCAGTTCTCGATTACTTATGACCGCACTGATTGTACCCCCACCATCTCCTTTTTTCGTCACAATCACTTCAGTTGCGAAATCGTAAGTTGGCGTTTGTAGTACCCCATGAGTGCCCATATCCATAGTTTTAAAGCAAGCGAGGACTGGTTTTTCATCGAGCCAACCCATATTATTCTTACGAAAATCCCCACCATCTGTCCAACAGTTGTTTCTCCACTCATCCTCCGTAATCTTATTTCCATACCAATAACATCGAGTTCCTAATTTGAGCACATCAAAAAAGCATTCTTCGGTGTAAACGCTTGCTGTATAGATATGAGGATAAATCGTATCGGTTTTCGGCTCTATGCGATAATTACAAGTAGTGCCGAGGGTTCTCATGCTTATTTCTATGTCATGGGTTGCGAAACCCTGTTCTCCAGATATCGGATCTTTTCCGATGATTGCTTCTTTGTCTACTATGCCATAGATTTGCTCGCCCGAAGAAGATTGTGTTATGTGTAATTTCCAGGCATTACCCAGGAATTTGTCGTCCGATCCAAAATCCGCTCTGGATAACGAGAGAACATTGAGACCACCGCCAGATTGTGCGGATATGGGAATGACCGAAATGAGAGCGAAAACGAAAAGCAGGATACTCACACATAAATAAAATGCTGCGCGATGGTTTTGGGATTTCATCGTTTTTACCTCTTTTAAAGTCACATCCCCCGTATTTAACATACTGAGTCTGTGCTTATATAAAGGTTACTATTTATATTTATGTAAAATTTGTTAATATAGATATGCATTCCATATCATATATAAACATTAAAGCAAAAATGACAAAAAGCATTAATTAGAATAGAATTACTTTGGCACTTCTATTGTCACATGCTAAAAACATCAGGTGAGAAAATAAGTTGCTTAGAATTACAAATGGAAAGGTTTATATATACCCTTTCACCTATTGAATTTTTGGAGGGGAGAAAATACTATATTGCGAGGTACATGAAGAATAGCTAAAGGGGTGAATGTCCATAATGCTAAGATATCTGGGAAAAATAGCATTTTTTATTGTAGCAGTCTTCCTCATATCAATCGCCTTAACTTCCAGTGCATGCTCTGCATGCAGTGCAGGTGACAATCTAAATGCGACAGTTGGGATGGCAAATCCCGCCGCTATTTATTGCGTGGAGTTGGGATATCAAAATAAAATAATAACAGACAGCGATGGTGGACAACGGGGTGTTTGCATCTTCCCTGACAATAGTTCATGCGATGATTGGGCTTTCTTTACAGGGAAATGCGGACAGAACTACTCTTACTGTAAAATACATGAATGCAATATAGAAACAGTCAGTGATGGAAAAAACCCTTACTCTCCGGAATATGCAGTTTGTATTTTGCCAAATAAGACAAAAATGTCAGTTACAAAATTAATGGGGTTAGATAAGAAGATTTCCGCGGGTTCTATACCTTTAAAAGTTAGCGAGGTTGATAGGGGAGATACAAAGCCTTTCACTGCAGAACTTCCAACATCCTTTGATTGGCGGGATAAGGATGGGTATGATTGGATGACTCCAGTTAAAAATCAAGGTCAATGCGGCAGCTGCTGGGCTTTCGCCACTATAGGCGGAGTGGAACCAAAAATGAATATTGTTAGGAATAATTCTGATTTTAATGTAGACCTTTCAGAACAAGATTTAGTTTCTTGCGGGGTGCCTAAAGGTTTTTATCCTTTTGATCCCGATAGTGGTGGCTGCGGTGGAGCGGTCATTCCGGATGCATTAGACTATATCAAAAAAACGGGAATTACTGATGAACCTTGTTTCTCATATACCGCAAAAGATGACTCTTGCTCAGATAAATGTTCAATTTGGAATAAGCGGTTGTGGAGGGTTGATGATTATGAAGGTATTCCAACATGGAAAGGGCGAGAAAATATGAAGAGGCATTTGATTGAAAGGGGTCCTCTTGTTGTAGTTTTGTGCATGAACGGATATTGGGATGATGACATATATAGATGTGACGAGCCGCCAGATAGTGAGCATGCAGTGGTGTTGGTAGGTTATAATGATGATGGAGAATATTGGATAGCGAAGAACAGTTGGGGAGTAGGATGGGGGCCTACATTCCCGAGACCACATTATAGTTCTGATGGTTACTTCAAAATTGGATATGGGGAATGTAGGATTGAATATTGGCCACCATTTTATACAAATATAACGCATCAAGCGGAAGAACTAAATCTTGGCGATATACAAATAATCATCGGCAGCAAAACTGGGGCACTAAACGACACACATTACAAAGATGGGAGCTATATCACTCTTTCTGAAAGCTGTTCTTTCCTAAGTTGTGATGGACTTGATGGAAGAATGAAATTTCCCATTGGAGCATTGCAGAATGTAACTTCAATAGATTTAATTGCGTATCATCGAGCACGGTCGGAAGATGGATTTAGTCTATATTATTTCGATGAAAATATTGGGAGATGGAGCAGTTTGGGCGGGGTGCCGGATTCGACATGGTATCAGATGAAATATTCAATCTGCGATTCGGAGAGTGAGTGTGGCAATTATTTATCCTCTGGAGAGGTTTTGTTGAAATACTACCACCCATCCTGTAGTTGGTGCTTAAAAGACCATGTTGACATTGACTGGCTGTATTTGGAGGTGAATGCAACTGCTTTGGTGGACACAACACCGCCAGAGGTAACAATAACCGCTCCGGCGAACGGTTCAGTTGTAAACACATCGTATGTGCTGATGCGGGGTTATGCAACCGACGATGTTGGTGTGGTGAGGGTGTGTTCTATGCATGAGAGCCAGAGCAGTGTTATAGGGTTTTGTGGCCCTGATTTCAATGCTACTGCTAATGTATCAATCTCTTGGGCAGTTGAGTTAGAAGAGGGTGTGAATACAATGACATGGACAGCATACGATGAAGCGAACAATTCAGGTAGTGCGTCAGTCGTGGTGATAGCAGAAATAGTGGACACTACCCCGCCCGAAGTAATAATCATCTCTCCAATGAACGATTCTACTGTAAACACACAGGATGTAACAGTGGAAGGATTCGCAACCGATGATGTTGGAATTGTGAGAATGTGCTATCTGCACGACTGGATTGATGGTGCCATAGTGGATTGTGAATATCCAAATGTCAATGACACCACCAACATATCAATCAACTGGACGGTGGAATTAAAGGAAGGAATAAACATAATGATGGTACTGGCAGACGATGAAGCGGGTAATTCGGGTAATGCGTCTGTTACCGTGATATACGAAATAAGTAATATCTCAGCAATCTTCGATACGGGAAAACCCGCCAACCCCTATCCTTCTATCTTTGGCACACACAATGGAACAATCATGCCAAACCAAACGATTACTGTAAGCAAGCTTTACACGTATCCCTGTGAAGGTACCGGTGGGCATACTGAGTATGTGAAAATTTATAACGAGAGTGGAACATTAGCAGAAGGACACTGGAACGGTTACGCTTCCGATTATCACAATATATCCCTTGCACCTTCAATAACGCTATTGAAATATCATGAATACAACTACACAATAATTACCGGCTCTTATCCGCAGATAATACATGAAAAGGAGTTTAATGCAACAGGCGGGAAAATAACATGCACAGAATTTATAGATGCAAACGGAAAAAGATATAAAGATTGGATACCTGCAATTAGGTTGTTTCTTTAGTAAACACTTTTCCTTTATTTGTGGGATTGGTGGTTGTTGGAAGCGGATTTGGAGGTGAGGCATAGGCTGAAAATTGGCAAAAGAAGGTGGATTCAAGATGAATGAGATTTTGAAGGAGGATTTGCGCGTGGCAAAAACTAAAGATCTGATTGAGAAGATTTGGTGGGTGATACCGCCGGTCGTTGTTGTGTTTGTGTACTACCCACTATTCATTACAATAGCGGAAGGAAGATATTCTCTCGGTAAATGTATATTTTGGCTTCAATATCTTTTTCTTTCTTCTATTGGTAGGATTTATGTAATATTCACGTTCGGATTTATGGGAATTGGGTACTACCTAACAAGGGGAAAGTCATTATCATTGCGCGTAGCAGTTCCAATAATACTAGCGATTATTGGTCATTTTGTGGGGCTTTTTATGGCATTAATATTAGCAGGTCCAGAGGGTGCCTATTGAGGAATGATTAAATGGAAAAAGAAATGATTAAAAGCGGATCAATCCTTTGCACTGTTATTATCACATTTTTTATTTTGATAACTCCCACAATACCAGCTTCTTCAATAGAAAAGCCCTCGAGTCATTTGACACTAAATATCTTGAATGAAACAACTGCATTTGTAGACTGGTACATTCATTGTCCCGGTGAATATGCGGTATACTTGCCATTTGAGCAAGAAAGATTAGAAAAGAACATTGGCGATCTTGAAAAAGGCATAGAACAACTATTCTTACAGGATGTGCAGAACATAAAAATCACAGAAGAAAATGAAAGCCTTCTTATAACTTTCGATCTTAAAGGAGATTATACCAATGACTTTATAACTGGAAAATGTCAGTATTTGCCTGAGCTTGTTAAATATTCGCCAATTGGATTAAATGTTTTAAAAGTAGTTCTTCCTAATGATAAGACTTTATTAATGGTTGATCCGGGACCCAACGGAATAGAAGGAAACGAATTAACATTCTACGACTACAATTGGATCTATCCTTTAAAGATATCCTACTACGCTGAAAAAGGTTACTCTGGTAAAGCTGTTCCAGCCATAATTGGAAAAGAATGGCAAATCCCAAAACTCAAAGTGTTTTCTGTTGAAGATATCCCCGCAAAAAAACTAACTAAAACAAGTTTACAAGATGCAAATGAGAATTTTGTTTATGGGACAAATACTTATTCAAAATTTGCCATTCCGTACGATTGGGTTGAGACAGGCGACGCCACTCCCCCTGGAACAACAAAAACAGCTTCAGAAATCGCAAATGATTATAAGCCGTGGTTCTATAATCAAACTGACCAATGTCCAGATGCGGTCTATTATCGTGTTGTTGAAGGATATGATCCTTACGCAGGATTTGATGCGTATTTGATACAATACTTTGCGTATTGGGGATGTCAAGATTGCTCTCCTGCATGTCACGAGTATGATTATGAGCCAATATTCGTTTGGGTGAAGAGTATCGGAGAAAAACCGTACAGAGTAGCTTATGATTACTGGGGAGGAATATTGGATTGGCATGTCCATGAAATCCACAGAACGCATTTATGGAGTTCTTTGCCCGATAATAAATATCCAATGCCTTCCGATGTTTACACACAGCATAAAGCATATTATCCATTTGGGGAATCAGAATATGATCAGGACGGTGTAAATGACCTATATCTTTGGAATCTCTCATCATCCCTCCAGAACAATTGGGACGGAAACCATGTCAAACTCGGAATTGCAAACTGCTACCACACCTTCGACTCAGATACTTCAGGTTCATACTGTGGCGATTATCCATTATCACATTTGGATGATGATCAATTAGTGATTTGGTACCGTCTCAAGATAGATGACAACGACCCATGTGATGTTTGTGATTGTGATTGGTGGGAGTCATGGAGCGTTATGCCCTTCAAATACGATATTTCAGACCCATTTTATGGGGTTTTTTGGGAGGATCGCTATGGTCTACGTAAGAAGTGTGTCTTCCCTACACCCTCTGCAACAATAGATTCCGCAGTAGTGAGTGGTGGTGAACTAACAGTTAATGTATCAGTACTCTACGATAACACAGAAGCTGGAGGATCTTCAGGGAATGACTTAAGAGGTTTGTGGAAAGATAGATTCAATGCTACGGTAGATGCCGAATCAATAGGCAATCCTTACAGTTTGAACGAATACGAAGCTGGGCGCTATACATTAGAATTCGATGTAAGTGGAATAAGCCCCGGTACATACACTTTGGCGTTAAATGCAACGGATAATTTGGATTATAACCGGACATTACGAGTTTTATAGGCTACAATATTTCTTTTCTCTAATAAATCGCAACCTATGGAGCATTAAGCCACTATAATCAGCCGAAAGCTTTATACCCATGTAGCCTATATATAGGCTACATGGTGAAAACAAGAATAAAACGGATAAAACTTTGTTTTTGTAACGACCAGTGAACTGATGAGTTTTTTTAGGTTGTAGCCTATACAACTCTGAAACTCAGGTTATAACTTTAGTGTTGATCATGAGACTGTTATTATTCAAAACCTGCCACCAATCGCCTCCTTCATCTACACGCCATTAAACCCAATCGTAAACCAAACGATAACCTTCAATGCTTCCGATTCTTATGACCCCGATGGTGGGAACATAAAAAAATACGAATGGAACTTCGGCGATGGAAACATCACGAACGCATCAGAAGCGATAATAACGCATTCTTATTCAGAAGCACGAGATTACATGGTTAATTTGACTGTGGAGGATGACGAAGGAACGTTGAATACCGCTTCTAAAACGA
>Ga0209986_10005917_pt1 | contig 10041 bp, 5 predicted proteins | sample BlataG_FD_183168 | JGI IMG/M metagenome (GOLD analysis project Ga0209986, IMG submission 183168) | Deep subsurface microbial communities from Black Sea to uncover new lineages of life (NeLLi) - Black_00105 metaG (SPAdes) (version 2) | ecosystem: Environmental > Aquatic > Marine > Oceanic >...
GGTAGATGTTAGGTGACCTCCAAACAAAAATCAAATAGCAAATATCAAAATTCCATATTAAAGTGCAAAAATTATTATTAGCCGTAACCGATAACCAATCTTTTGTGCCTTTGTGGTGAAATCGATATTCTCTCATAGTGAAGAAGAGACGAAAACCTTTGGAAAAGAAATAGGAAAGGGCCTCTCAAAGGGTGATATTATTGCACTTTTTGGAGAACTTGGAGCAGGCAAGACCGTACTTGTAAAGGGGATATGTGAAGGCCTTGGTATAACTGAAGGTGTAAAAAGCCCATCGTTTACCATAGTACGGGAATACATCTCTCAAAAACCCCGCCAATCCGCAAACAAGGTCTACCATATAGACCTCTACCGAATAACCGACCCATCTACAATACTTGTACAGGAGATATACGAATATCTCCGTGAAAGAAATGGTATTTGTATAATAGAGTGGGCAGACAGGATAGAAGACATACTACCTCCTGATACAACAAAAATCTACATAAAAATATTCAACGAGACAGAGAGGGAAATATTTTGTTCATAAAAAAGGGGGCTTCCCTCTGGTAGGAAAGCCCCCTTACAAACAGAATCCCTGTGGACTCCAACTTTAGAAGTCCATCCCTATAGAGACCCTGTGTCCAAGTCCAAATACTCCCATATCTTGAAATGCCCAGTCAACCTTGAGTCCAGCGTATTTGAAACCTGCTCCCGCTGTCATTCTCTCTGTTGTTGATTCATCTCCTCTATCTTCCATATCAGGGTCATATTGATATCCTCCACGGATTGCGAAGATATCTCCATAGATGTATTCAACTCCAAAACAATATTTCTCTGCACCGTCTACAGGGTGAAACAGTTCGGCAGTCGTTGTCAGACGCTGGGACGGTAAATCAATTATATTATACGCTGCGCCGATATTCAAGGAAGTAGGAAGATGATAGGGGCTTGCAAGATACTCTACATCTATCGGAGCAGTACCGCCGGGTTGATCTTCTCTCCACAGGGCGTCTTGCAGTTCTCCACCAGTGAACCGCATATCAGCGCCAAAATTCTTTATCATAAATCCAAATCGCATACTACCCCAGTACCCGGGACAGAAGAATGCGCCCATATCTACTGCAAGTCCGCTTGATGTCATATCCCAGATACTCTCTTGCACCAATTTTCCCGTAATCCCGAATGAGAACTTGTCTGTAAGCATTCTTGCATAGGTCAATCCAAGCGCCATACCTCCAGCAGACCATTTCAGTCCTGAAGTACCATTCGGGTCTTCCTCATTCGTTATCAGCTCCGACCCCGTAGAAAAAGTAAGAAAGGACATTCCAAAGGTGCCAATACTTCCATATGGGTATGCAAATGAGAGGAAATTTACCCTCGTATCTGCAAACCACTCAACATCGGTGGCAATAAAACTGTTCGTATGGGCAAGTCCAAGTGCAGCAGGATTCCAAAATATTGCACCCGCATCAGTTGCCGCCGCTACACATGCTCCACCCATCCCTACCCCTCTTGGCTCTGGCCATATCTTGAGCCACTGCGCCCCCGTTTGTGCTATCTTGGAGAATTGGGCGAAGAGAGAGGTAGTAATGAGTAATGCCACCGCTATCATTATTGCGCGTTTTTTAAAAAGCATATTAACCCCCTTTTATCTTACAATGGCGAATTTTCCCACCTTCTCTTCCCCATTCGGGGTAGAGATATGATAGAGATATATTCCAGATGCGATCAGCTGATTGTTGGAGCTCAGAAGGTCCCATGCCTCCATACCACCAACATCACCAAAGATTCCATCCTCGGATGTAGCACTGTGTTCTATTTTCCTCACGAGGTCGCCAGATAGCGTATATATCCTTATCGTGCACTTAGCTGGAAGATGTGTGAAGTGGACCCACTGATAGTCCCTGCTTAAATCCCATGCTGCTCTTACCACATAAGGATTGGGGACCACCCTCACCATATCCAGCTGTCCTGTCTTTCCATACTGCATCGCATTCGTCTTTATGGTAAACTCATTGCCACGACAAGGCATAACTGCATCACAGGAAGAGTATACTCTCCACACATCACCGTTAGCTATCTGAGCAAATTGGTCAGAGGTCATACCACTCCCCTGGTTGAAGTTATACCTGACACCGCATATATAGAACCAGATTGCCCTGTCATCTGCCGTCAAATAGATCTTTGGTGGTTTGATTGGCATCTTACCAGAGAAGCACCATCCATCGTCTGTAAGTGTGTTGGCCGGAATCTGTGCATCATTTGTAACATCCCATACCTCACAGGTAAGCGTGTCGCCTTCCTTAATCCATCTTATCTCTATATCTGCTCCGCCCTTGTGTGCCCACCTCTTGTTTTCCGGCGAGATTCCAAACCTATCTGCCTCTGTTCCAGAGGGCACAAACCAACCAGCAATTCCGAGGGCATCTTCGGGGTAGTTCCCTGTTGTCACCTTTATAGAATCGGGCAACCTCACCGCAGAGATATTATTACCCAGTGTGTCTGCTTTTGGCGTGAGGTCCACGATTATCTCACCTGTAACTCTTATGCCATCAAAAACAGGAGTGGTGAATGTTCCATACCATTCTTCCACGCTTTCTCCCTCGGGATTAGTATACGACCTTGCTTCTGTGGGAGCCCTGACCGGGGATGGCGTAGCTGTTACCCACTCTCCTTTTGTCTCGTTGTAAATTCTGTAGGAAAATACCGGGTCAGCATCGGTGTGGAATGTCTCTCCCCATACGAGTTTGTATGTATCTACCGTCACTGCCATAGGTGTTTCAATTACAGACCCCGTAACACTTACTACATTGGTATGCCCGCGGGAGAGTGATACATCTGTCTCCATTGGCATTATGTCACACGGTTCAGCCCTTGAAGTTGCAGCCTTCAGGAAGAAACCTGACTCCTGTGATGTCCACACATCCTGATTCTTGTTAGTATGGTCACCCGGGGTATTGTAATCATAAGCAGTAACTGCATAGTAGTAGGGGACACCATTTATGACATCCTCATCTACATAAGAGTAAACAAGTCCCAGATTATTACTCTCCTCTCCACTCGCATTACCAAGACCAGGGATGTAGACATCTCCCGGTAGAAGGGTAATAGCATTCTCAATGTCCCACTGTCCTACAAGCTGCCAATCACCCTCAACACCTGTTCTGGACTTCCACAATTTATATCCCTCAAAGTCATACTCTCTATACAATGTGTCTACAACAGGGTCTCCTGCTGCAGGACTTATCATAATGGGATAGAATGGGTCTGCGAAGTTTTCAGGAGAGTTATCCCATACTATGACTATCTTTCCATCCCCGGGGGTTACTGTAACCTTTGGAGAAGGAGGTGGAGAAGGAAATGCCCAGTTATTCTCAAACATTAACTGTGCCACATCCCCCTGGGCTTTGAGAAAGTCTAATCCACCGTAGTCACCATTTGAGAACATCACAGCGGTAAGGAAGGTATCCACTTCGCCGGGGGCAAGTTCAAATGGACCGCACCCCATAATCATTCTCTTATCCTGGGGTGCCATATCCGGAACACTACCGAAGGGATTGTACTCCCCTGTTGTTATATCATATCCAGCAAGCATCATATACCTTTTGCACTCATCGTCAGCATCCACCTGTCTGGTGCACTTGTTAAACGCTGTAAGAGGAAGTCTCTCCCCTGCATAAATCACCGTATCTATAACTGTATTTCCCATACCATCATATCCTTGTAAGACTACTTCATAATCTGCCTTTGGCCCCTGCAGGAGCTTTACTCCAACATAGTATGGGGGTGAACTGCTCCAACCTATCTCCTGTGTCAGGGTACTGGTCCACCCGAGTGATCTTCCTACATCTATACCCAGAAGGTCATTATCTGCATCACCAATATCCATATCTGATCCATGCCCAATATACATATATTTAATGGTATCATCAGTTATGTTCGTGAACTCACGAAATAAGAAGAAGATATTTTTGTTTAATTTGGAGTTCCATGCGAAGGCGGTCTGTCTCACATACAGTCCAAGATGATAGGTGGGGAATGGTGCCTGTTCGTGATGGATAGAATCCATCATATCATGGAATTCACACCAAACCTCCTGGTCTGCCCATCTGTCAGTAACTCCGAACACAGCAGATATGGGATTCCCGAGAGAATCGCGAAGGGGCCATTCCTTCATATCCTCCTCTTTTGTGGAGAAAAGAAGTCTTATCTCGGGATGTGATTGCGGGTCCAACCACTGGTCCCGCATTATCTGCGAGTCAACAGGTCCTGGACAAAAGTCATATCCAGAACCCACTGTGTTGTAGCCTAAACTCACCAGAGGGACACCAATCAAGGTATCTGGCAAATGACCACCCGGGAATAAAAAGGTGTGGGCTATCCTGTCGTTTTCATTCTCATACTCTTTCACATCAAAACCACCTATCCATACTCCCGCTCCATATATATAAGGTTCTCCAGAACCCTTGGGAAAGTAACACCCTGCTGTACGGGCCGGATTCTGCCCGTAGTCACCCCAGTTAGTTATCCAAGTTTCCACATTGTTTATATCCATTAAGTCTTTATGATACATTCTGTAGGCTGTTCCTTCATCTGATGTCCTACCCATAGCCAACTGGAATGAAAGCAGAACGAGCACTCCCCCTATAAATGTGTTTATCTTGCGCATATGTGCCTCCTTCTAAAATTTGAGAGAGATACCGAAGTTTATATGGCGAGGCGCAGAAATCATAAACGGGTCGTCAATATAATCCGTAGCTGCTCTACTGTAAGATTCATACCACTCGTCTCTATCTATGTATCCGTCACCATCTAAGTCCCTTCTCTCATCGGCACTTCCGTCTGCAAGGTCTCCAACGGGTACCTCGCCCGCTGCTCTATACGCTGAAGGAAATGTCTGGTCAAGATATGTTGCCCTATCCAGGACATAATAATTCTCATCTGGTAGCCCTGTGTTCGGAAATACAACATTCACAGTCCTGAGGTTCAGAAGATTGGTGATTTGCACAAAGGCTGACATATCAACACCAAACACCGCAAAGTCCTTGGTAAGATTCATATCAAGATTCCATGTTGAAGGCATGCGCGCTGCATTGGTAACGCCAAGTATCCTTCCCACATTGGTTCTCCTGGTGTAAGGCATCCCGCTTGAAAAGTCCGTAAGCAGGTTAACACCAGAGCCTCCAAGTGGTCTAAAGCCTCCGAGGTCAGGACCCTCTCCCCTTGGTATGTAGTAGTCAAGGTTAAAAGTAAAGCTATGACGGATATCAAACTCTAATGGATAATCTGTCTTTGGAAGAACATACGGCTTTCCTGTATACGGGTCCACAGGCACATTTGCTATATAGTCATAGTATGCTTCTCTATCATAAGACCCGGTACCTCTCGCCTCCTGTAGACTATAAGATGCCTGTCCCGAGAGCCCTCTGGTCGCTCTCATACGCAGAGTAAACTCAACTCCCTTAACATTTCCATAGTCCTCAGTCACATAACTTGTATAAGGGTCAGGAATTGCAGGTATGAATCTTGCAGCAACCAGATTATACAGGTCCTTGTAGAAGGTGGTCACATATACAGCAGCATTATCTGCAACTTGATGTGAGATACCTACCTCGTATGAAATTGTTTTCTCCGCTTCCAGATCAGGGTTACCTATAAGTCCCCATCCGCCTCTCTTTCTGTAAAGTGGATTATTTGCTCCATCGTATAGTCTTATGAGAATAGGCATCTGGAAGAAGTGACCATAGGCAAGATGGAATACAGTCCTATCCGTAACCGGGAATGATATACCAAACCTCGGGGATAACTGCCACTTAGGAGGAGCGGATGCAGTATCCAGCGTCCCTTCGGGAGTTCTGGTCTTTGCAGGGTCACGGAATGACCAATGCTTCGGGTCAAAGTAGTCAGCCCTCAGTCCTACATTCACCACGAATCCAGAATATTCCATCTTATCCTGAATGTAGATGGCTCCCTCAATCGGCTCTACATCATAGAGGTCCCAATAGAGTGCATTTCTTAAATCCCCAAGAGAACACGATAGTGCAGGTGTTACCCATTCTACTTTACCCGTATCGCCGGGCCATCTCGGTTGAATAATATATTCTGTGCTATCCCCATTATACACCCTTACAACGGTGTCACCCACATTATAAGTAACTGAAGTTATTGTGGTTATATACTGGCCAGTTTCATAGTGTATATCATTCCTTCTCAACTCTGCTCCAGCCTTTACCTGGTGATGAGAACCCATCTGGGATGTAAGGTCAAACTTCCCACCAAGGTAGCTGAACTCCCTTGAATTCCACCAACCATGTGAGCCAAATTGAAATCCAGCACCCGGTACACCGTATGGGTAGTAATAATTCCCATCCTCATCCTTTGCATAGAAGCCTGCTTCAGCAGCAGTAGGTCCTTGACTCTCACCGTATGTCCACCAGGGTCTCATCTCTATATCCTCCCACCAGCCCCTTCCTTCTTCTTTGGTTAAATCTCTGTGCGCGACAGGAATGTTATGTGTATAGAATTTACCAAACTGGAGTTTGTAAAAGGTACTTGGTGAGATGCTATGGGTCAGAGTCGTCTGTATCTGATAGGATTTTCTAAAATTGCTGCGTCTGAAATATAGTGTTTTGTATCTGTCGGACTGCTCGTCTCTGCCTTGTGTCATATCTGTCATACCGGGGAGACCTGCATAGGTTCCATAATTACCTCCCTGAGCTCTTGAAAGAAAAGCAGAGAGATGGACCTTGATGTCGGGACTGACCTTGTATGCTACCTTTCCCTGTAGAGAGTAAAATTCACGGTCGGAGTTGGGTAGAAATTCTTCCTTATCTCTTATAGGAAAGTATCTTGAAAGGGTTTCTCTATTGTTTACCTCCCCTGAGAAGAAGTAGGTTATAGGCCTGACAAACGGAACAGGTCCGCCCATATTTACCTCGTATCTGTGTCTTCCTTCGTCGAGTGAATTGCCAAATATGGCATCCGTCGTATATCTTGTCATACCCTCTAACTTTGGGCCGCCCTCTTTTGTTACCACATTAACAACCCCTGACATAGCCTGTCCGTGTTCCGCGTTAAATCCACCGGTTATGACTGATATCTCTTCCACTGCATTTAGGTTTATGTCGATGGATGCCCCTGCCCTTGCAGTCAATCTGTCTGTTGCTGGCATGCCATCTACCATAAATGCAACTTCATCTCCTCTTCCTCCCCTTATGTGTATACCATCCACCACGCCACTCACACCCCCACCCGTTTGCACCACACCAGCCTGCTGCTGTACCACTGCCTGATATGTCTGAACAGGCTGACGGGCAACATCTTCTGCTGTGGTTATGTGCATAGTGGAGGTGGCATCTGGTATAATAAGAGGTCTTTCTGCAATTACCGTTATTCCCTCAACTTCTATCACTGTGGAGCGCAGTTCAAAATTAAGTGTCGTTGTAAGCCCCGCACTTACTCTCGCAGCCTCTACCGTCACTGGTTCATATCCCATCATTGTAGTCCTTACAGTCCACTCTCCCACAGGCACATTTATAATAAAATAGTAGCCATCAGGGTCAGATGCAGCTCCCATAGTAGTACCCAATATTAACATATTCGCTCCAGGGAGTGGTTCGCCCGTCTGGCTATCTATTACTCTACCCGATATCTTGCCTGTTACCTGTGCGGAGAGGGATAATGCAAGGAGAGGGAGTAGCGCCATTACTATGAAAACCTTACGCATAGCAACCTCCTTTCTATCTGTAGCCTGCCTGATAATAAGCAGGGTAAATCAGGTTGACAAATTCCAAATCCCAGACACGAAACCGTAAATGCATTAAGTAACCACAAGATCTCCACGAGATTATCACAAGAGTAAAAAGAGTAATTTCTTATATAATCCGTGAATATCTGTGGCTAACGCATTTTTTGGATAACTCAGAATTTGGATTTTAATCCCGGGCCCCGCCACAAAGGCGGGGCCCTCAATACATCTTACTTCATCACAACAAACTTCCTCGTTCCAGAGAATGTTCCTGCATCCATCTTCAGGAAGTATACACCAGATGTGAGGCTCTCTGTATTTATCGTGAGTGTGTGTGTGCCAGCAGTCAATTTCTCATCTACAAGATTACTCACAAGCGAACCTGTCACATCATATACCTTAACAGAGACATATTCACTCTTCCCTATAGAGAAGTTGATAGCAGTAGATCTTGAAAGCGGGTTCGGACTTACCATAGGAAGATTGTATACCAATTCCTCAGGATTTTCCTCTACACCAACAGCAAACCAGTCGGTCAAGTTGGATATAAATGTATCCTGTGCATCTGTGTCAGTCATGGCGTGGAAATTGAAGTAGAGATGCACTACCTTAAAGCCACCCGGTGCCTCGTATCTGTATCCAAGAATGTTACCTTCAGCATCAAAGAACAGAGGTACGCATCCAGCATCAAGGTCTGTGAAGATACCAACCCAGGTGGACTGGTAGATAGAACCACAGCTAACCTCTACCTCGTCAGGCATACCTGTTGTGAGGACATCAGTGTTATCAACGAATACTGAGAACGGGTCATCTGCGATGTAATCGTCTGTTCCTCCATACACCTTCAGATAATCAGCAAGTGGATGTGGTGATTCTACAATCCATTCTCCGTATCCAAGACCGTAGCCACCACCGGGTACATCCTGACCGGCAAGGAACAGGCATCCGCCTGCATCCATAAAGTTCCTGAACGCCTCATCAAAGGACCACTCGGCAAAGATATAACCTGAGAAAGTGAGCCATGAGATTGCATGTGCACCAGCGCCTGTGATATAGTAGTCTGTTACCGTACTATCAGCAACGCCACCAAAGTACTCATACCACAGATCCCATGGATGGCCAGTATATGCATTATGTATATCCATAATGCTCCAGGCCTCATCTTCCTCAACATAGAGAAGCCCGTTGCCAGGTGTACCTGCACCTATCATATAGGAGTATTCAGCTGAGGAAGCATCTGCACCCTCGCTGTCAACACCTTCTACACAGTAGGTTACCACTGACCCGGCAGCCTGACCTGGTATCTCTGCATGCCACCATGCATATTCAAAGTTGGGTGTGGTGGCATCCACAGAATCCTGAACCACGGTAACTTCCTGGGCATCACCACCGTCTACAGAGTAGTATAGGTGTATTTCAGCAATTCCAGGGGCTGCTGGACCAAAGTCCTCCGTGTAGATTCCTACTGCTCTGTTACCCGTGTAATATGTACCCAGTAACGGCTCAAGAGTGAACATCGGACCAATATTCTCGTATATCCTCACCAGTGCTCTTACTCTGAAAATATGCCAGGAGGAATACCAACCAGGAGTCTCACTGGCAGGCGCAGAACGCCACATAAGGGCGTGATAGGGCGCCTCAGTTGCATTGGCATAGATATAAGGATTAGGTGATGAGTCACCAGGTGCCTTTATCCAACCGCCAAAGAATGGGTTTTCCTCAACATCAGGTGTAGAACTGACCCAAAGGGTATCTATGGTCCAATCCGCATCAGATATACCAGTATAAAGAGTAGGACCTTCTATAATCTCCTCAATAGGAGATGGTCCTGGTGTTGCAGACGCGCCATGATACTCCTTCCATGCGTCCGCTGTCAGCGCAGGATCACTAAGGGCAGCAAACATCTTGAATGTGTTCTGGGCTGGATCCATATAGGCCATGGCAGTAGCTTCAATGGCAAGAAGGGTGCAGCCAGCTGGAGGTTGAAAGAAAACACCTACAGTCTCTACATCTGCTAATCCAGTCAACACGAAATTAGGTGCACCTCCCTGTATGTATTCGAGCCACAAGTCAGCCGTTGCCTTGTCGCCAACTGGCATCATCTTGCTCGGCTCACCTATGCTGGTTGGCATTAAGTATACCTCAGCCGGTTTAGCATATACGCCACTCGCAATACAACCTACAAGTAGCATTACTAACAATACTTTCAGTCCTTTCATTCTATCCTCCTTTCTACAAGGAGCTTACGCTCCCTAAACAAATAACTACCAGGGCATTCTGATTTATAAGATTTA
>Ga0209986_10005918_pt1 | contig 10041 bp, 9 predicted proteins | sample BlataG_FD_183168 | JGI IMG/M metagenome (GOLD analysis project Ga0209986, IMG submission 183168) | Deep subsurface microbial communities from Black Sea to uncover new lineages of life (NeLLi) - Black_00105 metaG (SPAdes) (version 2) | ecosystem: Environmental > Aquatic > Marine > Oceanic >...
CCACAGACCGCCAGCCTGCCAATGTCCCCTCCCGGCCAGGAGAGGGGGTTCACTACATATGAATCGGTGGTAAAGGCTATCTCATCTTTAGATAGCTGTCGCCTTTTAGAAATCCTATCGCTGTCTGTTAAGGGAAAGACGGCAGAGTCATCGCCGGCTTGCAGAATAGGATTGATAAATCGAGGCATAAACAATGACTCAATTAAGTCGTGGCTGAGCTTGCCGCCACTGCCGTGGCCCAAGATTATTCTGGCCTTTCGCATAACCTTACTCCTTCAATGTAACTGGTTTGTTGTTCGCCTGGGGTTCTCCTGTTTGTGAGAGAGCCTCACCTTCCTCCTCATAAAGATACCAGGCAGAGCAAGTTCCCTCGGTTGAAACCATACACGGACCTACCGGATGTTCAGGGGTACAGGCTTTAGCGAAAAGGCCACACTCGTGAGGTGTAGATACACCACGTAGTATGTCCCCGCAGCAGCAGCCCGCCGCTTCCTTCGGAGGCCTGGTAACGATTTTAAAGGCACAGTCGGCATCGAACCGTTTGTAGTGTTGACCTAACTTCAAACCGCTTTTAGGGATGATGCCGATTCCCCGCCAGCGAGCATCGGTAACATCAAAGACGGTACTCAGATACTTGAGGGCTATGGGATTTCCCCCTTTGCGAACGGCACGACGGTATTGAATGTCCACTCGTGGTTCTTCAGCGCTGATCTGTTCCAATAGCATATCAATCGCTTGCAGTATGTCTAACGGTTCAAAGCCAGCAATAACACAGGGGATGCCATATTCTCGGGGAATGAATTCATATGGCTGTGAGCCGATAATAGTGCTCACATGCCCGGGACAAATAAAGCCATCGATATGTACCTCATCGGAATCAAGCAGAGCCCTCATGGCTGGTGGGATCAATTTATGGACAGAAAGAAAGAAGAAGTTGTCAATCCCTAGTCGCTCTGCCTCAAGGATGGCGCTAGCTGTAGTTGGGGATGTCGTTTCAAAACCAACGCCAAAAAAGACCACTGATTTACGGGAATTATTTTCGGCAATCTTCAGGGCATCTAGAATGGAATAGACCACTCTAATGTCAGCGCCGACAGCCTTAACTTGGGAAAGGCTGGAATAACTTCCTGGCACTTTCATCATATCACCGAAGGTGGTTAGGATCACTTGGGCATTTTTAGCGAGAGCGATAGCTTTATCAATGTCAGCGTTAGGGGTTACACACACCGGACAGCCGGGACCGGAAAGCAGGTTGATCTTTTCTGGCAAGAGTTGGCGGATGCCATGCTTAAAAATGGCGACGGTATGGGTACCACACACCTCCATTAGATTAATCGGGCGCACGTTCTTTTCTTGTATTCTCACCGCAAGACCCCGACCTGTGGCAGAGTTACGAAACTCGTCAATAAATCTCACCCGGTTTCACCTCGGACAGATCTGGGTTAATCGCCCATCCCTTCAGCAATCTCCTCAAAGAGGCGTATTGTTTCCTCTGCCTCCTTCTCATCCAGCTTCTGGATAGCAAACCCAGCGTGCAAGAGGACATAATCGCCCACCTGGACATCAGGCACAAGCATTATACTTGCTTGGCGGGCCACCCCGCCGACCTCTACTAATGCCTCTAGACTATCTATTTGTAATACTCTAACCGGTACCGCTAAGCACATGGGTACTCCCCCTTCTTAACTTGGGACTGGTAACTTTTGCGTTGGCAATCACCGCTTGACCCAAAGCAATGCCTCCATCGTTACAGGGCACCTGGTGATGAATATACGGTGTAAAGCCCTTCCTCCGCAGATGACCCAGAGTTCGTTTAAGGAGGTAAATATTCTGAAACACACCTCCACTGAGTGCCACTTTGCTTAGACCCTCTTGCTCCCGAATCAGACAGCAGACCACAGAGACCATCTCGGCTACGGCATTATGGAATTTGGCAGAAATAGTAGCGCTGGGAACTCCAGCCTTTAAATCGTGAATGATACTGCAAAGGAGAGGCTCCTGGTCAATAACAACAGGAAACTTACCTCTTGGCAGGGGCCAATAATATCCCTCTCTAATGCTCTTATCGGCAAGCATTTCCAGTTCAATCGCCGCTTGTCCTTCGTAGGTGATGACATCACATACACCTAACAGAGAAGAAACGCCATCAAAAAGCCGACCACAGCTAGAGGTGAGGGGAGAGTTAAGCCTTCCCTCAATCTGTCTTCTGACAATCTCAAGTTCCACGGGGTCTATCCGGTCAAACAGGGTAAGGTCGCTGGTCAGATTGCCTGGAAGATTATACAGATAGCTGATAGCCATGCGATACGGCTTTCTAATTGATGCCTCACCACCGGGCAGCACCACATAGTTCAGGTGAGCACGACGCTCAAAATGCTGAAAATCACAAACTAGAAACTCGCCACCCCAGATTCGCCCATCTTCTCCATAGCCGGTTCCATCAAAGGCAACGCCTATTACCGGCTCCTGCACTCCATTCTCTGCTAGGCAACTGGCAATGTGGGCGTGATGGTGCTGTACAGGCACAAATTGCGCTCCTCTCGGCAATTGCTCAGCACTGTTGCGTCTTAATTCGAGGGCATACTTCGTAGAGAGATATTCAGGATGGAGGTCATAAGCAATCACCTCTGGCAAGACCCGGAAAAGCCTCTTAAAGTGTTCTATCCCTGATTCAAAAGAGCTTAGGGTCTCTAGATTTTCCATATCGCCAATGTGCTGACTAAGGAAGGCATAATTTTCCTTGGTAATACAAAAGGTGTTTTTTAACTCAGCTCCGCAAGCGAGCACCGGTCTCATTTCGAAGTCAAGTCTCACTGGGAAGGGGGCGTAGCTCCGTGAACGCCGAATAATAGCCTCTTTACCTTCGAATACCCTGGTTACCGTGTCATCGCAACGAATGTGGATATCACGGTCATGTAGCAGGAAAACGTCGGCTAGCGTCCTAAGACGCTCCAGTGCTTCCTCATTACCTATGGTGATGGGCTCCTCGCTCATATTGCCGCTAGTCATAACCAGCGCTAGATTATCCGTCTCGTCTCCTCTTCTCTCCAGAAGCAGATAATGCAGAGGTGTGTAAGGTAGCATGACGCCTAGGTAGGAGTTATTGGGAGCGACCAAAGCTGAGATAGGTGATTCTCCTTTATGGCGCAACAGTACGATGGGTCGCTGCGGCGACTCAAGAAGCTGCCTCTCAGCATCACTGACATGGCAATACCTTTCTACTGCCTGACAATCAAGAGACATGATGGCGAATGGCTTGTTCACCCGGCCCTTTCGCTCCCGTAGAAGAGATATCGCTTTGCTGTTGGTAGCATCGTAGGCTAAGTGAAAGCCACCGAGCCCTTTTACGGCGACAATGGCACCTCGACTAAGTAAGTAACGTGCCGTCATGAAAGCTTCCTCGCCCTCAGCGAGGCTGTCGCCTACGGCCTCCCCGTTAACCAGCCACACCCGGGGGCCACAAGTCGGGCAGGCGTTAGGCTGAGCATGAAAGCGACGGTCACTCGGGTTGTGATATTCCTCTTCACAGCTAGGGCACATTTTAAATGCCGCCATCGTGGTCTTTGGCCTATCGTAGGGAATATCTTTAATGATGGTAAAACGCGGTCCACAATTAGTGCAGTTAATGAAGGGATAGCGATAACGCCGGTCTAAGGGGTCGAAAAGCTCCCTGAGACAATCCGGACAAATACAAATGTCGGGCGAGATTAATACGAACTTGTCTTCCTGCTCCTGGCTAGCTTGAATAATGAAGGACTGGTAGCCGACAGGAGGCAGAAGACTGCTCTCAACCCGTTCGATTACTGCTAAGGGTGGTGCCTTGAGTGTGATATCCGCAATGAATTCCTCTAACTTATTTGTGAGGCCTTCAACTTCTATGACCACTCCGCCGGTAGAGTTGAGCACCCAACCTTTCAGTTCGTGGTCATTGGCAAGGCGGTACACAAAAGGTCGGAAACCAACGCCTTGCACTATACCCCGCACGATAATCCTGGCTCTGATCGGCTCAACGCCTACCGCCTCTGCCCGGCATGTTATGACAGGTGAACCTATCTCTCCCCTCTCAACAGCACGTCCCGCCAAATTTCCCCAGGTTGCTCGCTTCATGGAGGTACTTACTCCCCTTCAAAAGATACCAGTGTCAAAGCATTCCCTGTTGAGGGCTCTATTTCCAATACTGCTTCCCTGGCTATCGTTTTTTCACTTAGCAATTGAAAACAGAAGCGTAATGAGTCTTCGGTTATATGACTATCCTCACCTAATTCAACCTGAATCTTTGCTATCTTGCTGATTCGGTTCTCTTTCGCTTGGGTGCAAACCTGGTCCTCAGCGCTAAAGACAAACGTGGCTCCGCAATCCGAACGTTGGAGAGACTTTTCCTGAAAGCTCATTGGATGACCTCCTTTTTTCTCAAATTTTAGTTAGAGTTCGGTCATCCAATGCCAATATAGTCTGAAGTAACTTCAAAGAGCTTGCAACAACCTAAGCTTGAAACTAATGAGTGGATTGTACTCCCAAGGAATCTCTTTGTCAAACGAGAGCATCGTCCAGGTCACACAGAAAAAATGGTGGCTCATCTCTGGTGGAGTATTTCGCGGGCAGCAAATCAAGGAGCAGGGCCACAGCAAAGGCTCCGGCCTTACTCCTCAGTGACGATAGGCAATGCCCTTATCGGTTGATTTAAGCTTCCTTGCCCCCATACTTGAAGGAGATCCGCACCTTCGCACGATAAGCGGTAACCTTGCCGTTCTCGATCTGCATGTCCAGCTGAAGAGGAGTATAGATGCCAAGCTAGCTAAGCTGTACCAGGCTTATGAGGAGAAAAGGAGAAGCCTATATGTCGATCCCCACAAGAAGCGAGTACCTCATATAGTTAGAAATTATATCATTCGACAATCCCCTGTTGGGTTACCTGCTTAAATGATTTGACACAGCCGCCACACTGTTGACACCGGCAATTATTCTTTTGATAATGCGGTATCGAAAGGAGGGACATGCCATTGCCCGAATTAAAATTTGATAGCACAAAATGTGCCGAGTGCCAAGCCATCAGTTGCCTTGTCAAGTGCCAGTACATAGATTTCGAGGACAAAGACCGGGCGAAGAAGGAGTGGCAGAAGGTCATCAACGGTGAGGACTCTTCCGTTCTCAAGTCCTGTACCACATGCTATGCCTGCGAAGAATATTGCCCGCTTGGTAACCATCCGTTTTATTTGATTGTGGAACGGCAGGAGGAGAAAGGGATATTACCGGCGCCAAGGCCAATCGTCACAATGTGGATTAACCAGTGCCAGCCAGTAGGCAGATTCATGGTGGGCAAAGTTGAGGAAAGAGCATTATCGTACTGCCTTTTGCCCCAATTTAACACACTGGTCAAGGGGAAGCTCTTCGACGGCATTGCCTGGTCTATAGTCTTCGGGCAGGAGTTTTTCTGTAATGCTGTTTACCTGCACTACGCAAAAGCATCAGTCATAAAGGATAGGCTACCCACGATAGTTGAGAATATTAATAACCAAGGAATCAAAGAGCTTATATGCCTCCATGACGAATGTTATGGCACTTTCACCTCGCTGACATCCGCCTACGGTATAGATGTACCCTTCAAACCCATTCATTATTATGAATACCTGTATGGCAGGCTGAAGGAACTCAAAGACCTGATAAAGCCGCTCAATATTAAAGCTGCCTACCAGAGAAACTGTTCAGCCCGGCTTTGCCCGGAGACAGACCACTATGTGGACGATATATTTGGGCTGCTCGGGGTAGAGCGAGTTAAGCGGGAGTATGACCGGGAAAATGCCCTGTGCTGCGCCGAGATAGTCAGAATGTCGAAGGGGCCAGCGCTGGCCGACGATGTGCAGAAGCGGAATATAGACGATATGGTGAGGTTCGGAGCCGAATATTGTGTTTTTAATTGCCCGGCTTGCTGGGACTCGCTGGCTCATAAAGTTGTCAAGCAAGGCATAAAACCGATACACATGATTGACCTGTGCAAACTCGCTATAGGCGAAGAACAAGCCTTGAGGCTGCCTGAATTAGTAGCGGAGGTGTAAAGTATGACGACCACCAGTGCATTATACGATTCGTTGGTTAAAATAGTCGGTAAGGACTTTGTCTCCGACCAGAAAGAAGAGCGTTATTTCTATGCCAGGGACGGTGGGCTTATGCCCCCGCATGAACCAGACTTTGTGGTAATGCCCAAAACAACTGAAGAGGTGCAGGAGATAGTAAAGCTGGCAAACAGGGAGAAGGTGCCCATAGTTCCCAAGGGGGCAGGTTTGGCATTGACCGGTCTGGTTATCCCTCAACTCGGCGGCATTGTGCTGGATATGAATCGGATGGACAGAATTTTGGAGGTAAACGAAAAAGCCAGATATGTTGTCGTTGAAGCCGGTGTTACCCATGGTATATTGAAAAGCTATCTGCAAAAACACCACCCTCACTTACGGCACAGCATCCCCGACTCGCCGCCGGTAGCCACGGTAGTCGGTAATGTGGTAATACACGGACAGGGGCGACTGTCCCAGCAGCACGGTTTCAACTCCGACATGGTCTCCAGCCTGGAGGTTGTCCTGCCCACAGGAGAACTCTGCCGCATCGGCTCGTGTTCAGTGTCTTCATACTGGTTCTCAAAGGGGCCTCCACTGCCGGATTTGTCCGGACTCTTTCTGGGTTGGTTTGGCACTACTGGCATAATCACCCGGCTGGGACTGAAGCTTTACCCATGTAAGAAGATGAGAGACATCATGCTTTTCCTGACAGATAAGGCTGAGCTCGTCCCAGACATTATGCTGAGACTCAGCCACACTGAAATGACAGAAGATGTAACCATCTCGGCTCAGCCATTACCTTTGAGATTCAAGGGAACTTTCTGGATAATGGCTTACATAACTGGCGATTCAGATGAAGAACTTGAATTTAAGCGTAAGATGGTGTGGGATGCCCTCTGGGAATATTTTGAAAGCCGGGATGTTGGTCTTTTGAGCACTTCACCAGACATGAAAGCACCACTGATGTCAATGCCTTCAAAAGATATATCCAGGTTCGCCGATGTAGCCAAAGGGGGCGGATTTCAATACGCAGGGCCCATTACTCCCATTGAGAAATTCCCAGCCTTCGTCAGGAAACTGGAAGAGGTGGCTACAGAATATAATCTCTTCTATGCATCCACCGCGCGGCTTATCGGCGCCGGGCATTGCATGATGTTTTCCTTTTCTTTCTCCTTTAATAGAGCCAATAGCGATGAGATGGCGAGAGCCAAAAAGGCTTTAGATGAATGCAGCAAATTCGCCCTGGAAGAAGGAGGCGTGCTCTGGAAGGCAGACATTTACGAACAGAGGCTGCTGATGGATAAAATGGACCCAAATACGCTTGACCTTATGAAGAAGATAAAACAGCTCCTGGACCCCAATGGAATCATGAACCCCGGAAATTGGGAGGTAAAATAATGCAGAAATACGTTAGCCAGATCCATAGATGCTTCAGGTGTGGTTACTGCAAGTTTCCCACCGATTACTCAAGCTTCAATTGTCCTTCCTACAGAAGGTTCAGGTTTGATAGCTATTCCACCGGTGGGCGACTCTGGCTTATTTATGCCTGGTCGAAGGGGGAAATCGAATGGTCGGAGCACCTCGCTGAAATCCTTTACGCCTGCACAACCTGCAAGAACTGTACTGAGCAATGTCCAATGAAGTTCGCTCCTGATATTGTTGACTGGATTGTTGAAGCCAGGAGCGATATGGTTGGGAAAGGGAAAATACCGCCCCGTGTGGCACGCTTTTTTGAAGCTGTTTATGGCTATGGAAATCCCTTTAAGCAGCTCAGGAGCGATAGGGCCGCCTGGGCAAACGACACCAAAAGATATGCGTCAGGAGATGAATACCTCCTGTATGTCGGCTGCCTGGGCTCGTACGACGAGAATGGACAAAAAATGGCCAAGAGCCTGGTAAATATCTTAAACGCCTCAGGAGTATCCTTCGGGATACTTGGTGAAGAGGAGGACTGCTGTGGCAACGAGATATATATGCTGGGTGAAGCGGGACTGTTTCAGAATCTGGCAGAGAAAAACAGCCTGAAATTCAAAGAGCTTGGCATTAGTAAGGTGATTACGCTTTGCCCCCATGGCTACAACACCATGAAGAATAATTACCCGGCATCAGGTGGAAACTTCGAGGTGTATCACTACACTCAAATCCTGAGTGATTTGATTCAGAAAAATAAGATAAAACCTTCACGAGCTAAGGCAAAAGTCACTTATCAAGACCCCTGCTTCCTCGGGCGTCATAACAATATCTATGATGAGCCGAGGCAGATATTGCAGAATATTCCCGGAGTTGAGCTGGTGGAGATGGAGCGGAACAGGAAAGATGCCTTCTGCTGTGGCGGTGGCAGTGGCAATTTTGTTACCGACCTGTTGGCCGGCAGCGCGGATAGTCCGGCACGAATCAGGGCCAGAGAAGCCTGCGAAACCGGAGCCGATACTTTAGCAGTTGCCTGCCCCAGTTGCCTGACGATGCTCACCGATGCCGTGAAGGCAGAAGACCTGGATGATAAGCTGGCTGTCAAAGATATCTCGCAGATTTTGAAAGAGCTTCTGCCTGCCAGATGAGCCTGTGAATCCGGCCCCTTATCCCGAAGCCACCTCTTGAAGTGGAAAACGCTCACTATAGAATCAGGTTCTGCAAGCTACCCATTATGAGTACTGCTGCTATCATTATTCCGACAGCTTTAAGCAAGCCTCTTGCCCCCATACTTGAAGGAGATCCGCACCTTCGCACGATAAGCGGTAACCTTGTCGTTCTCGATCTGCATGTCCAGCTGAAGAGGAGTATAGATGCCAAGCTAGCTAAGCTGTACCAGGCTTATGAGGAGAAAAAGAGAAGCCTATATGTCGATCCCCACAAGAAGCGAGTACCTCATATAGTTAGAAATTATATGATTCAACAATCCCCTGTTGGGTTACCTGCTTAAATGATTTGACACAGCCAGGCATCGGCGTGAGCGCAATGAGGCGCCGGTTCCTGCAACATACACGGGCAATACCATTCACTGGGACATGTCATAATCCCAGTAATCCGATGTTGTTATCCGTCCTTCCGAATCGATTATCAACCCTGCGACTCCAATTGAGTTGAGCAAAAGCCTTCCTCTCTCGGGCCCCATAACGAAAACCCCTGTACTGAGAGCATCGGCACTTAAGGTATCTTCGGCGATAATGGTTGTGCTTATGGAATCTTTCGCAGGCTCACCGGTTTTCGGGTTAATAATGTGATGCACTCGCTCGGCTCCTATCAGGTAATATCGTTCATAGTCGCCGGATGTAGCTATGGCCTTGTTCTGCAACTGGATGACTCCCAACAACTCCCCTTCAGCACGGGGATCAGAGATGCCTATCGTCCACGACTTCTCGCCTATGGCTCTCATGTCACCGCCGATATCTACCAGAGCATCTTCGATGGCTCTGCTCATCAGAACCTCACACGCACGATCGACGGCATATCCCTTCGCTATACCGCCGAGGGTAACTGCCATTCCGTCCTTGTCGAACCTTGCTCTGTTGTTTTCCTCATCTATTATCAGGTTGTTGTAATCCACCAGGTCGAGGAATTCCGACAGTTCGTCACCCGTCGGAATCTTCCCCGACGTCTTGACCTCGTCCATCCAGAAATCGACCAGGGGTTTCACAGTAACATCGAAATGACCGTCTGTTAAGATGCCATACTCCTTAGCTCTCTTCAGGATATAGATGACTTCCGGTGACAGCTCGACCCATTGCGTTTCGCTGTTGTTGAGCCCGTAAATCTTGCTATCGGGATCTGTCGCACTCATGAGTTTCTCGACTCGGTCAATCTCGAGGAAAGCTGCCCTGATTGCTTCCTCGGCCTGTTCTTTGTCATCGGCCAATACCTGGATAGTCACCGACGTATCCATTGCCAGATGGCGTCCTGTCACCCCACTCTCTTCTGCGGTTATTTGCGGGAAGACGATGCTGAGGGAACTCATCATCAAGGCGGATGCCAGGACTACTGCAATGAAGCCCAA
>Ga0209986_10005919_pt1 | contig 10040 bp, 5 predicted proteins | sample BlataG_FD_183168 | JGI IMG/M metagenome (GOLD analysis project Ga0209986, IMG submission 183168) | Deep subsurface microbial communities from Black Sea to uncover new lineages of life (NeLLi) - Black_00105 metaG (SPAdes) (version 2) | ecosystem: Environmental > Aquatic > Marine > Oceanic >...
GCGGCCCGATAGTCTGGTATTTCACGCCAGAGTAGCTCAGTTGGCAGAGCAGCTCATTCGTAATGAGCAGGTCATCGGTTCGAGTCCGATCTCTGGCTCTTCTTCCGCTTCTTCAATGACCTGCGCTGCCGCTACCTGCGGCACCGCTATTTGCCGCTACCTGCGCCGCCTGCGGGGCAGCAGGGCCAGGCCAAAGAGCACAAGCAGCAGCGTCGCCGGTTCGGGCACGGCCGGGCCACCCTGAAAACCAATCACACCGGTACCCAACAGGGCATAAGTGCCAATGGTAACCGGCCCATTGCTCGAACGACCGAAGACCATCAAATCTCCGGCCAGAAGGTCAGGACGATCCATGAGAAAAAAGTTGCCTTTTTGTTGTATCTCATCAGGCAGATCGTTTAGCTGGCCGCTGAGTACGAGGAAAAATTCGCCACCGGCATCTAATTCAATGTCCCTGAGCAAGTCGACAAAAATCGCATCCGCTTGATGCTTCTGCAGCGTATCGCGGGTCAGATCTTCAAGCCTTAGATTCAAGCCTTCGGCTGGAAGTAAGGTAATTTCATCAATCACCGCCGCATCGACATTACCGGGGGCGACAATGCGGATGCCCTGGGCAACAGTCCTCTCGATACGCATGTCAATTCCATCGGCAGTCTCATCAGCTCGCGGGACGACCTCGTAGGCGTGATTCCAATCGTGAAAGCTCAACAGCGACGCCGGTTGAGTCGCACCACCGGCCATCACGGCATCCGCCGAGACGACCGTCCAGTCGTAGACGTCTTGTTCCAGCCCCACGTGAATGATTTCCCCGGCCGCAATAGCACCACCAACTGCACTATCCCAGGTATGCATTAAATCGTCCTTGAAATCGGGGCCGATCGGAGCGGTTCCAAATGAAGTAAATGGATTGGAATAGCCATTATTATCGTAGTGAAAGAGCACGTCCGGATTGTTGGTTCCACTCGTTTGTATCTTGAATCCCTCGGTGGGCAATCCAGTGGGATTTTCATAATCCCAGTTAATGCCGAGCGTTTTCATCCCCAGTGGATTGCCGGAGGCGGTGTTGAAAAACACCTCACCCGAACTGATTAAAGCGCCCTGGTCCGGATCGGCCGGATTGCGGAGCGTGGCGAACGGAGGCCCATTGGCCCAGTTTGTTGCACTGGCGGTGTAGGTCGTAATCACAATGTTGGCCGGATCACTCGCAGCAACTTCGGTAAAATCGAGGTCGCGTCCATAGGAATAATTAAAGATGTCGAGTTCGTCGTGCGAGAGAACATGATTGTAATCCCCCGCTCCAATCGTACCTCGCATCACTTCGTTTGCTGAAGCGCTTGCAGAAACCCAGCCACTCGGTGCGCTGGGGTCCGGCCTGAAATTCATTCCAGAGGAAGCAGCATGCTCGGGATGACCAAAACCGAGCACGTGCCCGATCTCGTGGATGGCGATGGACCGAATATCACCAAACGATGCGGATCCGGCGGTACGAGCATACGAAAAAGTGGAGCCATGCGCTGTGGCAAAGGCATCATCCCATTCATCAAATGCCAGACGAATCTGATCGTGAATCCGTGTGCTGGGAAAGGACGCCAGAAAATCGCTGTCCATCTTGTAGGTAATATTCGATAGATCCCATGAATAGTGTGCATTGGGGTGGCTGATGATGTCGGCATAATAGGGAGGAATCAGTCCTCCCGACGCATCAGGACTGTAGCCAAAAGGTGCAATGGCCCACGCTTGGGAACTAAAACAAACGAAAAGAACAAACAGGCCCGCTTTGAGAGAACGTATGCACAAGACTCCTCGGAAAGAACGAAAGGAATGAGGTCATTAGCACAAATTGCAAAAACGAATTGAGTAAACCAGACCGCTAGTCTATGAGACACGATGTACAAATCAAGCGGGTGCCTCTCTCGAACAACGACTTTCCACGATGTCGCACACTTCTTTCCAAAACGACACGGGCCCTAACATTAACCCTGTACTACCCTTTAAATAATGAGTTGCACCGCATTAGTCTGCACAGAAATAGTAAAAAACCGATGCGTTTACAAAGCAGGTCATCGGTTCGAGTCTGATCGCTGCCACTTTCTTGCAGCCTCGACCGATTGATGACCCCGTTTTAGTTGCGACACCGTCGCGGCAGCAGGGCCAGGCCCAAGAGCGCCAACAAAAGTGTGCGTGGTTCGGGAACGGTCGAGGTAGAGCCGCCCACCATACTGGGCAGCGCAAAATCGAGGGCAACTAAGTCCGTAGGATTGGCTGGATTTAACCCCAAATCCAGCGCTTGAGCGAAACGACTCGGAGTGAGCATGCCAAGCCCCACTTGAAAAATATCACCCCCGGTTTTGTCGAGCGCGCCGCCTGCAAAATCGAGCAGTTCCAGTGAGGTTGAATCGCCACTGAGCGAATAGATAATTGCATCGGTCAGCGGATCGAAATTGCGCGGGTTACCATCCAAATCGACAACCACCAGCGCGTCGACATCGTCTCCGGCCGTAAGCCCCAGATCGCCCCCATCCGCATATTTTTGGATACCCGCCGGATTGTTGGAATAGCCGTTTTGGGGTAACCCATAAAAAATATCGCGCCCCGTATAGCCAGGCAATGCATATTCCGGTTGCGCATCTCCACCCCCCCATCCATTTCTGTCCGCAACGCTCCAATAAAAGGCCGAGTCTGGGAGTGACGTAAGCCCCAGAAACTGTGATGGACGTGCACGCATGTCGAGCCCGTCAATGTGGGCGCTCCCGGACTCCGCCAATCCCAACTTGGAAGCACCGGGCTGCATCGCCAATCCATTGCCATCGTAGACCTGGCGATTCGAGCCGGTCAGCTCCGAGGCAAAGATATCGGATCCACGATCATTGGCCGCTTCGATATCCACTGCCGTTCCGGCGACTGCCGTCGATTGTGGTGAAACGCTAAAGAAAGCGGATAGCATATTTACATCGCGGGGATGCTGCTTATAGCCGTAGCTGATCGCATCGGTCTCGATCTCAGAACCGGCACCCTTGCCGAGAAAACGGAGCGCGGGCGTCGGTCCACCAAACGGCGGATCGACTGAGTTGGGCGCAAAGATGGTGTCTTCCTCGTAGTCGAGCAAGTCGGCCGTGTATTGGGCGGATGAGCCTACGTCGTAGGAAAAAGACACGACCCGGTCGTCCTGGGCCTGACCGCGGGCAACGACGACCGTCAGGAGAAAAAGAAAGCAGGCAAGCAGACGCATTAGCAGACCCCCGATGCAGGACAATGGCTCGACCACCAGTCTACGGGAAATCTCAGTGATTTCAAGGCTTTTCTGGAAACGTCGGCCTCAAGAAAACGCCCACCGGCTCGCTCACGCCAAAATGCCTTTCACGACGTTTCCGCCCACATCGGTAAGACGGAAATCGCGTCCGGCATGCCGGTAGGTGAGCCGCGTGTGATCCAGACCGAGCAGATGCAGAATCGTGGCCTGCAGGTCGTGGATGTGGACCGGATTTTCTGCCGCTTCGTAACCGAATTCGTCGCTTGCACCGTAAACGACTCCCGAGCGGATACCACCGCCCGCAAGAATCGCATTGAAGCAGTGCGGGTTGTGGTTGCGGCCCGTCCGCTGCTTGCCGTCCATCTCGCCTTCGGCCGTCGGCATCCGGCCAAACTCACCGCACATCACCACCAGCGTCTCTTCGAGTAGACCGCGCATTTTTAAATCAGCGAGCAGCGCCGAAATGGCCCGATCGCAGTGACGGGCTACCGGTTCGAGCGATGTGAGATTCTCATGATTGTCGAAAGGTTGGTTGTGGTAAGGCCAGACCTGCACAAACCGCACACCCCGTTCGATTAAACGCCGTGCAAGGAGCAACTGCTGCGCCGGTTTCGTTTCGCCGTAAAGTTTGTGGACATGCGCCGGTTCTTGAGAAAGATCGAAGGCGTCGGTCGCCGCTGCCTGCATTCGGTAGGCCATCTCATACGATTGAATCCGTCCCTCCAGCGCCGCATCACCACCGCGGGCAGCGAGGTGCCGTTGATTCAAGCGGTGCAGCAAATCCATCTGCCGTCGATGCGCTGCTCCCTTCAAAAACGGATTGCGGACATTGCGGATCAGTTTTTCCACATCGCGCATTTCTCCCGTATCGACCAGCGTGCCCTGATAAATGGGAGGCATGAACCCGGCCCGCCAACCGGTCGAGCCGTCCTCGGGCAGTTGTCCGCTCCCCGGACACAGCGCCACAAACGCCGGTAGATTTTCATTTTCGGTTCCCAGCCCGTACGTGACCCACGCCCCGGATGATGGTGCATTTTGTGCAATGGACCCACAGTGCCAGAGTTGACGGGCGTCGCCATGTTCCGGCGCGTCGGTGTGCATCGACTGCACTACGCAAACCTCGTCGATTTTGCGGCCCAGATTTTCAAACAGTTCGCTGACCATCAAGCCGTTGCTGCCATGCTGCTGAAACTTAAACGGCGAGGGCATCGCGTTGCCCTGGCGATCGTCACGATCGGGGCCCACACCCGGGAGCGGCTTGCCGGCATACTTGGTCAAGGCAGGTTTGTAGTCAAACGTATCGACGTGCGAAAGACCGCCATTGAGAAACAGGTGGATGACTCGTTTGGCCCGCGGGGCAAAATGCGGTGGAACTGCCGCCAGGGGCTGTGCAGCAAGTGCCTCTTTGCCAAGCAACATCCCTACCCCGAGTCCGGCCATACCCAGGCCACAGCGGGCAACCGCTTCACGGCGCGACATAGAAGAAAAAGATTCGGGAAGCATAATGTTAGTCCACAAACATAAAGGTGTTACTTATCAGCAGAACCTGGGCCAACTGTTCCCAGGGATCCATGCCCCCCTCCCAGAACGGAACCGAACGCTGGAACGCATCTTCGCTCCGCCATTGGGCGGCGGCAAAAGGCGTTCCGGCGGCATTGATTCCTACCTCTACAATTCTAAGCGACCAGGAAAAATCATCAAAGGTATTTTCCCCGCGTGGAGTCACCACCAGATCAAGGGAGTCTCCCGGTTCAATTTCCAGGTTTTCTAGGTGGATATCCATCGATTCAGCCGTATCCCGCGGAAAAGTCTTGAGCAATCCTTGACGACTCGAGACCACATGGATATCCACTCCATCACCGAAATGCGGTCCACCCTTGAAGTTGCCCCGCAAAAGATACCGCGCACCGACCGCACCGGGTGGCGCCTGCCAGCGCCGGATCACCGCCGTCTGATGACCGGGGCGGCCACCGTCTGCACTAAGATAGGCATCCTGCCAGGAATGCGATGCACGCTGCCACCAGCGACGCCCATCGAAATAAGGGAGGGGTTGAAAATCATGCACCGTCTGCTGATCTGTGTCAAAGCGACCGGTACCGTAACTCCAACATGCATCCTCTGGCGGAATCTCCCGGGCAGACTGCGGGCGGGAAAGGAATGCGGACGCTGCCTCGGCAATAAACGCTTCGGCATCTTTAAGTTCGTCTGCAGAGGGATCACGACCGTAGATTCGCCGATACAGCGCAGTAATCCGTTTATCCGTCTGTGCGTCGGAATGTACAGAGCTTGTGTGCCTAGAAAGTTGGGCGGCCCGCCGCGTGACAAAACCATTGTTCATTAAATAGAGTGCCTGCTGCGGCACTGTCGTTTCGCTCCTCTTGGGCAGCGTGGCATTTGCCGCCGGCACATCGAAGGTGGGTAGCACCGGTGCCATACTTCGACGGTCGTGCAGCAAATAGATGCTCCGCCTGGGAGAATCGATGTCATCGACCGGTGGCCCAGCCAAAGCGGTATCGAGCTCGCCAGTCACGGCCAGCATGGCATCGCGCATCGGTTCGAATTCCAACCGACGGCGATTCTTCCGCCAGTAGCATTGATTGTCCGGGTCGATGGCCATCGCCTCCTGACGCGCAAGACTCTGCTGCCGGTAGGTGGCCGAATGCATGATTTGGCGGTGCAGGTCTTTGAGTGACCAACCCCCATCTCGCAGTGTTGCAGCTAAATAGTCCAGTAGCTGTGGATGCGTCGGTGCGGCAGAGCGCGTGCCAAAATCACTCGGCGTTTCGACCAGGTGCTGGCCAAAGTGCCAACCCCAGATACGATTGGCAATCACCCGCGCAGTGAGTGGATTGCCTGCGTGCGTGATCCACCGGGCCAGTTCCGCGCGGCCACTTCCCTCTTTTACCGCTGTCACCTCACAGTCCTCGGAAAAAAGTTCGTAAAATCCACGCGGTACGACCGGGCCTAATTTTTTTGGATTGCCGCGAATATGGATGGCAGTGTCGCGGACGAGTGGATTCTCTACCACGGCCATCGCCCGCCGCGGCACCAACTCGCGATACTTCACCAGCACCGATTCGATTTCGTGACTTTTTTTAAGCAGTGATTCGGGCTCGCGGCCCAAAAACCATTGCCCTTGTTCTTCAACGCTCTGAGCCTTACCCGCTTCGGCCAGCAGCAGCAGCAATTGGCGGATTTCTTCTGCCGCTGGGTCTGCAAAACCCTGGTCGCCCGGATCGAGTTTCTGTAATTTTTCCCAGCGCTCGTACACACTGCCGAGTACCCGGCCGATCACGCGGAGCGCAGCGCTAGCTGATTGGGGCTTTTCACTCACGAGCTTTTCATGCAGAAGTCGGTTGCCCCCCTCGTCCTCCGCCAAGACGCGTGTCACTTCATGCGCATAGGCCTCACCCTCCTCCTCTTCGATAGCAAGGAGCGTTTCCCAGAAACGCGCAAGGGTTGTATCTTGCTGGAGCAACTGCTGCCAAATTTCGATACCGCGAAGGCTTAAGCGATCGTTGTCGCCAAGATCGACCTTGCCGAATTCCGTCCCCATCTCGGCCGCTGCCACAAGTGCCAGATAATATTCGGCCTTTTGCTGAAGTTCCTCGACGATGAGCTTGCGGCGTAGTGCTACAAGTTCGTGCCGCAGCGGATTGAGCTCCTCATTCAGCAACGACTCAAATCGCTGCTTTTTTTCCGGATCGCTTTGGCTCTGTACTCCCATTTCAGGCAAATCGATCGCGAGCGGCTCGGCTGCATTTTCAAAAATGCCATACAGCGCATAAAAGTCGCGCATCGAAAGTGGGTCAAATTTATGGTCGTGACATTTGGCGCACATGATCGTGATGCCCATCAGTCCCCGGCTTACCAGATCGACCCGTTCGCCCAGAATGCGGTGCTGTCGATCAAGGAAGCGACGACCCACAGTGAGAAAGCCGAGTGCGGCTAACTTTTCTTTATCGTTCGCACCGAATAAGTCGGCAGCCAACTGCTCTGTTATAAACTGATCGTAAGGTAAATCTTGATTGAGCGCATCGATCACATAATCGCGATAGGTCCAGGCATAGGGGTAACGGATTTCAGTTCCCGGCACATTGGTGTGGCCGCGGGTATCGCTGTAGCGGGCCACATCCAACCAATGCCTGCCCCACCGCTGGCCGTATTCGGGCCGCTCCAGAAGCCGTTCGATCAACCGTTCGTAGGCATTCTTTCGGTGGTCGGCCACAAACGCTTCCACCGCTTCGTAACTGGGAGGCAGGCCGATCAAATCAAAATAAGCGCGGCGGATCAGCGTGCGGCGGTCGGCCTCGGCAGAAGGTGTGAGACCTTTCTCCAAAAGACCCCGCAGCACGAACTGATCGATGGCTTCGCGAGGCCAATCCCAATCTTTGTGCGTCGGAACATCGGGAAGTTCTATCGGCCGATAGGCCCAATGATTCGCTTGAATAGTCTCCATCTGCGCTAGCGGCGTATCGGCATTCGCTTGCTGCTTGCCACTCCATGTCACTCCATCGTTAATCCAGTGGGCGAGATGGGTTTGTTCCTCTTCGCTGAGCATGTCGCCTTCGGGCGGCATCACCAGGTCTTCCTCTTCCCCGCTCACCACCCGGTAGAGTAAACTTGCCTCGGCATCGCCGGGAATGACCGCCTCACCCCGCTGGCCGCCTAGAAGCAGGGCCTCGCGGGAGTCAACCCGCAGTCCGTTTTCTTGTGCATCTTCGCCGTGGCAGCTTGCACACTTTTCGACGAGCAGCGGGCGGATATTGTTTTCGAAGTAATCGAGTTTGGCCCGATCGTCGGCTACAGTGGTCGTCACCGCACACAAAAAAAGCGCCCAGCTTAAAGCTAAAACATGAAGCGAGAATGAGATACACATGCACGGATTTCGGGGCGGGCAGCCAGAATAATACCATTTCATTTCAGCCACTTAGTATATCTTGGCTGAGTAATGATGGTCAACGCAAACCTAAACAGAAAGAAAATTGATATTTCTAATTAGAACTGCGGGTATCAGAGGTATTATTTGCGATATCGATCTTTAAAATATCGATAGACACATCGAAGCGTCGACACAGAAGAACGGTAAATAGATATTCCAATATCCTTTATCGTATTTTTCAGACAATGAATAGACTGAGAAGTTGTTATAGGCTTTAGCTGGTACCCCAAATCTTCCATTTGCTTACCTGCAACCCAATTAAATCGTTCGTGTCTCTGTTGGGACCAATGGTCAGCACGTGCAAGCGGATTGAAGTCTGATGTTTTTTCTTGCCGCTGCCAATGAACGACTCCATCCTTTTTTTTCGCCTCGCTCGAACCCGTGACCCCCAAGGACTGCAAAGCATCAAAATCAAACAAATCTGTATCCAACTCTAAGAATTCTAGAATTTGCAACAAACTACTTCTCTCATCTTCCATGATGTCTTCATATTTCAGCACCAGAAATTTATCCGTCTTATTTTCATGCTCACTCCTAAAGGCGTGGATCCGTTTTGCATTATCGCGCCACGTTCGCATTGCGTCCTCAGAGCTTGCCCCAAAAGAAACGGTCATTGATTCAACAACAACTCTTCCGTCTCTGACCAGAAGAATCAGTTTGGCATCTGGAAATAAATCCCAAAAGTGATGCAGGCCAAGGGCAGTGGGAGTTTTTGTCAACAAAACTTTTATTTGATTTGGCTTACTTCGTCCCTGCGATTCGGTGATCTTTTCACCTCTGGGCGAAAGTTGTCGGCGTAGAAAGTTTTCGATGGCTCCTCCTAAGCACCGCAATAAAAGTGGCGATCCGCCGAGCTTTTCTTCAACCTCCCAAGTAGAATCCCACTGCTTATACATGCCTTCCGTAAATGCAGCTAGAGTTTCTGAGTGATATAGAAAGCAATCCTCCCAGATAGGCCCTGGCCCCGCGCAATGCGGATGTAAATTAAGAATCCGATATAAAAAGTTGGTGCCACTTCTTTGACTGACACCCAAAATGAAGCAGATCTTCGGATCGATGGAAAGCTCCTTTAATTTTTTCCCTGCTCTTCTGGGTATCCACGTCAAATTTTACTTCGAGAAAAAAGTCGAAGGGTATGGCAGCGCAGAAGAGCCCTCGGTCTACGCTCGACATTCAGTACCCCTATCTACGAAAACTCTATATAGCATATAGAAAGTACAGGATGATCAATTATTTTGATCTATTAGAAATTTACCCCAAAAGCTTGTGCACCACGCGACCGTGTACATCGGTAAGTCGATAGTCACGACCTGCATGCCGATAAGTTAACCGCGTATGATCGATGCCGAGTTGATGCAGAATCGTCGCGTGCAGATCGTGCACCGTGACTTTGTCTTCGACCACATGCTGACCCCACTGATCGGTCTTGCCATACATGGTTCCACCACGGATCCCACCTCCGGCCATCCAGGTACTGAAGGCATGGGCATGGTGTCCGCGTCCGAGCGCACCTTTATGCGTCGCAAAGGGATTGCGACCAAACTCTGTGGTCCAGACGACGAGCGTCTCTTCGAGCATGCCCCGTCGATCCAGATCCTTCACCAATGCCGCAACTGGCTGATCGACATTGCGGGCCAGCTTGTTGTACCGCGCCATTTTTCCGTGCGTATCCCAGTTGCTTCCCGAATCGGAATCGGTGTCAATCAATTCGATGAATCGTACATCGCGCTCGGCAAGTCGCCGTGCCACCAGGCACTGCCAGGCAAACGAGTCGCGGGTGCCTGGCTCGAGGCCATAGAGCGCATGGGTCTCAGCGGTTTCGCCCGAAAGATCAAACACTTCGGGCGC
>Ga0209986_10005921_pt1 | contig 10039 bp, 13 predicted proteins | sample BlataG_FD_183168 | JGI IMG/M metagenome (GOLD analysis project Ga0209986, IMG submission 183168) | Deep subsurface microbial communities from Black Sea to uncover new lineages of life (NeLLi) - Black_00105 metaG (SPAdes) (version 2) | ecosystem: Environmental > Aquatic > Marine > Oceanic >...
CGTCTTCGCTGACTGCCCTATCTTTTCCCGCAAAGCATCATCTCTCAACAATTGTTGAACTCGCTCCAGTGCCTCCTCAGTACTATCTACAACATATCCACTGACGCCATCCTCAAACTGCTCCTCCCAACCGAAGTCATTCTTCGTCGCAATGACAGGGAGCCCCATCATCATAGCCTCAGAGGGAGCCAAGGCTACAGTCCCTACATTTGACATCCTAGACACCTTTAATGGCAAGTGCAAGAATAAATCCATACATGCAAGATATGGCGTGTCATCACCCACATAGCCTGTGAACTTCACCTGAGCAGACTTGCCAGCTTGCTTTTTGAAGTTACGGTGGTACCAACCACTACCTATGAGAAGCAAAGACGCCTCCTCAGGACAATGCTCCCACAGCCAAATCATTCCACCAATGCCCTTACTCCCTACATGCCGGGCCACATTCCCCACCACTAACTGTGTACTCAGCCCCAGCTCTCCCTTTAACGCAGCTACATCATATTCCTGCTGGAATCTGCCAGGATGCAGGGGTATTGGTGAATACAGCTGATGATAATATCGAGGAAACACCGCCACATGTGAAAGCTGCCAGCCAGCCTTGCGTGAATCTACCCAAATTGCATGATACGGGAATCCCGCCCTTCCTTCCCACAACTTGAGCTGCCCAAAGTCCATAGTCCACATGGTGGCCACGACACGCGGTATCTTTCTGGGCCACCGCATGTCCTTCAAGCACTCAACGCGTTTCTCGGGGGCAATGAGAACGTGAGTACCCCTGCATGCTTGGTCAATTTCATCTACACCAGAGCAAACAGGGAAGGGAACACGCCGAAGTCGCTCCTTAATGGGGCCGAGCTTGCCAGTATACCCGAACCACACCCTATGCCCAGCATCATGCAAGACCAGGGCAGTCTCCAGCATTCCTACCGGGCCACCACCCATCTTGTCAACCCTAATTGGAGCAAGGCCAATCTTCATACCCTCACCCCTAGCACGAGTCCTCTCACAATCTGCAACTGCCATCCCCAAGCGGGCAACTTGGTGCAGCTTTTCCGCCCGCTGCCCCATTGACGCGGATAGCAAAGAGGGAAAGAGATCGTTCGGTGTGAAGCCCTCTGCACGAAGGACAGGCTACCCCTTCGTCACGGTCCTCAATGGGGACTAGCTTCTCAAACTTCTGTTCGCAATCCAGACAATAATACTCGTATAAAGGCATGTTACTCCTCCAGTAACACAAGAAACAGATTCGCTCCTCAGTAACAAGACACTAAAGAAGCGGCACTACATGCTCGTCCACAAGTTTAGCAGCCTGCTGACTGCTCTTGACATCCCTAAATCTAATCAAGGTGAAACCATTGGCTTCGGCCAAGGCATCCTTGTAGGCATCATTTGCTATAGCTTTCTCTGAAGAATGCCAATAACTACCATCATGTTCAATTAGAATCGGCATATTCCTAAGACAGAAATCATACACTTTTCCCCCTAGCCGAAACTGGAAAGTATATGCTATACCCTTCTCATCTAAAACATCCTTAATCACTTGCTCAGGCCAATTAGGACACTTTCGTGCCCCAGACACCTTGCGTCTTTGGAATTCAGGATCTTCGTGCATTTCCCTAAACGCATCAGCTCTTTGCTTCAACAGACCAGGATTTCTCTCATATGTTAAACTTACAGATTCACTTCTTGTGCGTATGGGAATCTGCCGACGTTGCATAATTTTCCGAAGTGCCGTACTGCCAATACCCACAAGTTTAGCAATCTCACTTACTGGCAACCTCTCACCCCAATACTTCTTCTTAAGCCAATCCGCGTCTAGGTATGGCTTTTCGTCTGGTCCCTGCGTCCTTCTAGGTACACCTCTTCTATCCAGCCAAACTTGGATACAGGAAGAGCATCTCCCCACTAGTTCAGCTATTGCCTCAATTGTCAGCCCCTCGTCAATATACTTTTTTTCCAGCCATTCCTTAGAGACATACTTCAATTCTGAATGTTCTACTCTTGCCTTCCGTGATTCACTGCCAGTACGACGCGGAACATTATGCTTATTCATCCACAGCATGATGGTTTTTATAGAACATTCAGCCTCCACTGCCATTTCCGCATAGGTCTTAAATTCATCCCAATGTTTACGCTTTAGCCAACCTGGGTCTCTATATTCCAGCTTTCTTTTTTCACTACTCCATCGATGCAACGCCGCACACTTTTCACATCGCGTTGAACGGGAATCAATAATTTCTCCACAGTGACAATATTTTATTTCCGACCTTGGGAGTGTTTTTCTTGTCTTTATCCTATGATCCTGATAACATGCCCAAGAGCAGTACTTCACATCGCAATTTTTCACACGACAGGGCTTAACAAAAAACTGAACGCCACAGTTCCGGCAGACCCTTTTAATTCGTGGCCCTTTCTTTCGTCCCATTACTCTATCCCCGCACACACCATACACACAATTGAGTACTAATCACCAACTTCACAAGCGCTGTCTCCAATACTCAAGAAATCTCTTACGCTCTTGCTCAACACGACTCTTGAAGGGCTCTTGCTGAAATTCTGCGCGGTGTATCTGCCCACGCCATTGTCGATACAGATATGTAGGCGATTTCTTCAGAAAACGATCCGGCCCATACTCAAGCGCAAGCCGTATCCACAAATCCCAACAATGATACTTCTCAGTAAAATAGCACTTGTGCGGGATTCCACCACCCTCAATCCGCATCCACCGTACCTTCTTCAGAGCTGACCTGCGAAAGATTGCCTGGTCTGCCATCGTATTAGCACGACCTTGCCTAAAAATACTGTCTGGTGTCACCTTAGAGGGGGTACGCCTTATCTTCTCCCGCCTCATATCCGCATGACACAATATCAGGTCACTGTAGACAGCCACCTCATTGGTTGTATCCAGAATGCCAGCAGCACGATTCGGCAACCATGCATCATCAGCATCCAACACGCCTATCCACTTACTCTCATCATCCCCAAAAATCGCCTCCGCATGTTGAACACCCACATGGTGATGTTTTACCCACTTGACCTGCGCATCGGGAAATCGCTTAGGCAACCAACCAATCTTAGGGTCATCCCGCGCACAAACTACCACTACCTTGATGGGTTCAGGGAACCCCTCCTGTGCATAGACACTCTCTATGGCATACTCAAGGAATTCGCGGGGCGTTTGCCACGTTGGTATACCAACAGAAAGTAGGCTCATATTGCTATTTCCATCTCTATCTGCTCGGGTACAAGGACAAATAGTGGCAGTTGAGTCCGAGCCACTCGCTCACGAGCGAGATCTGCCGTAGCAGGATTTATCTCAAAAGCAACGTAATTGCGGTGTGTCATTTTGCAGATAGCAGGGACAGTGCCGCCGCCAGTGAAAAAATCAACAATGACATCATTACTATCCGAAAAGGCACTGAGATAGTGTGCAGTCTCTTCAAGCCCCTTTCGCCAAGAGTGCCCCTTGGATTGTCTTGCTTGGACTCCCAAGAAATCAGCAGCCCATGTCGGATGGGCAAATTGGGGCGAGCGGGCAAGCCATGCAATTAGTTGGCCACACGCCTGGACTTTTTTCTGCCACATGGCAGCTCTTCGACCAAATAACTGGATACCAAATAGCCAACCCCAGAGCAAGAAAGGGGTCATTGCCCCTATTTGGTGAGGGAGGTGTTCCTGGGTGACATAAACCAAGAGATTCCCACTTGGTTTCAGCACCCGCGCTGCTGTTTCTGCTAGCCAGCGATAGTCTCCAATGTTTTGGTAGACTGGATCAGTAAAGATGAGATCAACCGACTCGTCAGGAATCTCTTCTGCCAGCACCTTCGTGTCGCCAGTATAGATTTGATTGAGTTCATACGGGCCGATGCGGTTGGTCATTCTTCTTCACTTCTCCCCTTCAACGTCCGGCGGCAGCACCTTCACCGACAGCCACGCGATGTGCCCTGCCAACCTGATAAGCCATGTGGCGATTTTCATCCTGAGAGTCCACTCTTTCATGCCACGAAGGTCAACCTCCATCACTACTCTCTTTGCTATGTCTTTGATATACAAATCAGCTTTCGCCATGTGCTTCTTCCTCCATCTCCATCAGTCTCTCATGACACGCCTTCACCACATGTGCATCCCACAGGGCATTATGCTTCGCGTCAGGCACCCCCATCCCTGCCAATTCCTCCCGATTAATATCTGGGTCAACACCACAGACCTTCATCAGCGTCGCAATATCGAAGGGAATGTAATACACGGAATCTGGGACACCAAAAGCACCTCCAAAAAGCTCACAGAACAGCACCCAATCGTAACCAAGCACGTCACCCCAAATCTCAACAGGGCCAAGCGCGCCTAGCCACAATGACAGCTTTTCAGATACAAACTCACGGCTGCCCTTGACATACATCTCATCACCTACATTACCCCGTATTTCGTCCCGGCTGTAATCATCGCGGCTGTAATGCATTGAGCCATCATCTTCTTCCCCAAGCGTCAAGTTCGCAATTACGTGAGTTTCAATCCACTCATCAACCTGTGCAACATCGTAATCAGTAAACTCGGCGTAGAATTGACTCTTGTCGGTAACCAACCCAATGCTTATCAAGGTGGTATTTTGCCTCAGTCCAGTGAACTCTGCGTCAAGATATACTCTCATTGCACTTCTCCCCCTTCACACAATGGCAACACCCTCTCACGAACAATCGCTTCTGCGCCATACTCGTTAATATCGGATTCGGAAATGCGAATCAGAGTATAACCGTGGCCAGCTGCCCATTGGTCTTTCTCAGCATCGCGCTTGATTGCCTTGGGAAGACTGTGCCAATAATCGCCGTCTGCTTCACAAAGTATATTGAAGCCGGGGAGATATTCATCGAAGATAAAGCCACAATCTTCAGGACTATGCTGGCTACAATGAATTAGCCTAAACCGCTCTAACGCTTTTGATAACGCAATTTCAATTGACGTGGGTGATCGGAAAACTCCGTCAAATGCGCCATTTGCCCATGCCCTTCTTAGGCTCTGGCTCATTTTTTGTCTATATGCGTCACCATCATATAGTCCTCTATCCCATGCAGCCTTTCTAACCCTTGACATCTTTTGTCTAGTTTCTTTACTAAAGCCCCTACCTTCTGCCCATCTCTTTTTTTGGGCCGCGGAAATGGCCCGCCGCCATTCTTCTCCATAGGCACCTCTACGCCACGACTCCTTGCTAGCCTCAGACTGCTTTTTTCGCCACTCATCTCCAAAAAAACCCGTATCCCACCAGAGCCTAGATTGTTGAGCCATTCTTTGTCGGTAGGCCTCTTTATCATATTTGCCATTTGCCCAAGCGAGACGACGGATGGTCGACAGCCTTCTCCGATATTCTTCGGTAAAAAATATATCAAACTTTCCTGCTGCCCATCTCGCTCTCATATTCTCACTTAATTTACTTCTGTAATCTTCGCCATCATAAACTCCATCCTTCCAGCGTTGTCTTGTTATTTCAGAACGTTTAGGGCCTATCCCTTCGTAGGCACCAGCAGCCCAAGCCCTTTTGATTTTTTCGGAGTTATTGTCATATTGTCCTGCTGCCCATGCCAGCCTCACTCGACGAGAATCCTCTTCCCTCAATGCTTGGGAAGCCCAAGTTTCCTTAATCTTCTCTACAGCCTCATCATATGCACCATCTTGCCAAGCAATTTCATGGGCTACGGCTTGCTTGTCCTGCCATTCCTTCCCGCCAACATCGCCTCGTTCCCATTTGCTCTTGGATTCACAAGATTGGCATCTAGTTGCCTTCCTGCTTATTTCAGTTCCACAATCTACACAATAGTTCGGAGGACATTTTCTTGCTTCTGCCGCTATGGTAGCACATTTAGGACATCGTTTGCACTTGCGAGGGACTACAGTTCCGCAATCAATACATTTCCACTTCCTCTTGGAGTGGGTACGGTTAATTGCATAACAAGTAGCACATTGGCGTGCAGACCGACTAACTGATTGTCCACAATCAATACATGTAGGCATTTCCAGCTCCAACCCCAATAAAATGCCTGCTATTTGGGCACACCTCTCGCCAGAGATAACGACTAACCCAATAGCAAGCATATTAGCCTTTTATGGCATTGAAATCATTATCTCTGGCACAGCGAATTATAGCACAGTATCAATAATTTGTCAAGTCAGAGGACACTCTCAAAGAGAGACTCCAATCGATCTACTACATTCTTAACTCCGAAATTCTCTATTGCATACCTCCTGAGTCTCATCCCCTCTGCCTTTCGTTTGGCCGCTCCCATCTTGGCAAACCACCTCAACTGCTCGTAGAGCGAAGTCTTCCCCCCAACTATCACGTCATCTGGATATAAACTATCTGCGCCATTCCAGTTTCTTACCGCCGCGCAGCACGATGCCGCCATTGCCTCCGCGACAGCTAAATGCGTGCCTTCTACATCTGAATTACTGCATAGAATCCCAATTTCGTTCAGCCATCGCGCTCGTGGGTCTCTGCTCCCCAAATCACGATCTATTTCCGACCGCCAAGGACTAAATCTGTGCGTGATTCCAAACCGATCTGCCATCCTCTCCAAACTGTCCTTATACTTACGTTCGCCTGCCAAGAAACCCTTACTCCAAAACTCTAAGTTCATACGTTCCCTTCTGAGCCTATGCAAAGTTTCCAACACTTCCTCAGTCCCCTTGGCCCGTCTACACATGCCCAACATCCCTACACGATCAGGCCACCCTCTTCCCTTCTCGGGGCTGAAGAACTCTGTATCAACAGCCAACCTACAAGTTTCACATCTCGCCCTTCCCAGCACCTTGTCTATTCTCTGTGCCTGTTTCATCAACACCGGCTGATCAAAAATGACAAGATTTACATTTTGCCAATGTACTTCTTTTATCCGGCGCAACGCCCTGGGAGCATGAACCCTAACAACCAACTTGGCCTTGTTTACCTTTCGTGCCTGTGACGAGAAGCGGGCCGATCTGGAGCCACAAAAGTCATTCCAAACTACATCGTAGCGAGAGAGTGTTCTGACCAAGGTCGGATACTTCTCGTCATCAACATACGTGACCGTGTGCCCACGTTTTCGCAGTTCATTAACTTCGTTGCGGGTGAACCTGCGTTTATTGTCTGAGCAAACCGCTATGTTCATCGCCCATCCTGTAGCTGTTGTCTCGCAAAGGAATCAGCATGTGCTTGACAGCAGAAACAGTAACCCCAGAGATAGATAGGCTCGTGCTGAAACGATTTTTCGCACCAGTAGCATATGTGCATCACTTCACCTCTCTCACAACCGCCCCATCCTCTCAATCCACCTGTCTATTACCAAGAGGCCCTGCCCAATCAATGTCCCCACAGGCGCACCTAGCACAGCTACCCAGAAGTTATCAATGGCTATTGCTAGCTCGTCAACTGCAACTTGGTAAGGCCCCTTGCTCACGTGCTCTACATCCACCTTATTCTATCTCCTCCATCCGCGAACACACCCTTTCCAAAATGCCCTGACAGTCCCTAGAAACACCACCAACCATGCTAGCACAGGTTCTTCTCCTACAGCCACCCACAATTCTTTCACCTTGGTATCCAGTTCAGTTTCCAACTTATCCATCTGCTCCCTATATGTGCTCCCATTTATGTGTCTTGTGAACGAATCTGTGGAAACCCACGGCGCATCACTGTAGCTCATGACAACTCCTCCTCCCCCTCCTCCTAGTCACCTGCCCCAAGCTCCCAAACCCGAAACGGCCCACAAACCCCGTTTGAGAATTTGGCAGAAATCTCCAACGCAGTCAGTATACGCTCTTCAGGAGACTTATCACTCAACGCCTGCATCGCACCCAGGGCATACTGTGCCCCACACCCAACAGCATCAAAGTTATCAGCATGGATATTCACTTGGAAATCAGTATCAACGACATAGAGTCTACCCTTATAACCTACCAAGAACTGACCGCCTGTCTCAACATTATTCTCGATCTTTGCAAATCCATGCTCCTTAAGACACGAGCGAACCGCCTCGGCAAAACCACAGACCATGTACTCGGCATCACTCTCATCTACCTTCTGTGCCCTAACGGACAAATGGTGCTGCAATATCTGACCCATCCTGAAGGAGGTTGTGTACCCGATCAGGAATTTCCCGACACGAAACACCTTCGGCAAACACGATATTCTTCCTGTCCACCCAGCCGATGACGCAGAGTCTGCCCCCATCCACACAGCGTGCTCTTCAGCTACACCAATGATACAAGTCACTTTCTCTCCTTCTACCCCTTCGGGCTTAAGCCAAACTGCTCCAAGATCAGTGCGGCCCTATGTCGATACGTATGCCGCTTCAACACAAACGCTCTGCCATTCAACGCTATGGTCTCACGCTCCTCAGGATGTGCCAAATAGTACCGAACTTTCTCTCGCATCGCCTTATAGTCACGAGGAGGGAAAGTGACATAGTGCACACCCTCCTTCAGCCTCAGCCCATTTAGGTCAAAAGTGTCGCAGAGCAACATGCGCCCAATTGCCATCGTTTCAAAAATCCTCATGGCGGGCGGGTAGTGCTTCATCTTTCTCCACCCACGATTGGAGTGATGGAATCCGATCTTGCACTGGCAGAGAGCTCGGGCATAGTTCTCCATATAGAGACCCTGGCGCAAAAGCACACTGAATCCCTCAGCCTCAAGTTTGTCCATCCACTCCTTGCGAGCCCAGTAGTAAGAGCTCCTACGCCCCTTCCTGTCAGCCTTACGGAAAGTCCCCACCATCCCAATGTCAAATTTCTCAGGCTCAGGGTAGGGCCTGAATACAGTTTCCTCAGCACAGAGGTGGGAACCAATAACTCTGGCCGTTGGATTTACTTGGCGAAAGGCCTCCAATCCCGCCTTATCGTTCTGGCAGCTGATCACGACATCAAACCCCTGACATGCCCTGAGATTCCTGTTCCGCGACATGGGTTCGGCAGCAGCCACATATACTGACTTCGGGAAGTCCTGTGGCTTGACACCACATCTGTGTAAGAGCGACAGAGCATGGTGGCCGACGACCACGACACCTATACTACCACGGCCAGTAACATGCTTCGCCTTCATGGGGTTGTGATCCGCTTGCCACTTCTTTACGAAGACAGGAGACAATCTTTCAATCGCATTCGCCAAAAGCCAGTGATACGCATAACTGCGTTTGAGTGCTATTACGACGAGACGCGCCATCAATCAGACTCGCTTTCGTCAACCAGGAATGGCTCAATGGCGATCTCAAGATGTATTTTCCACACATGGCCGGTGGGACATTCCTCATAGATACGAACTGACTCCCCATTTCCACCAGCAAAGAACGACAGTGTTTCACCTGCACTCAAGGAGAAATCGGTGTGATACGCGAACTCGTCACGAAATTTGCTGTACTTCGTGATCGGTTTCCAGATTTTCATCAGATTAACCTCCTTATCAGTCTAATGCCCTAGCCAAGCACCAGCCTTTGTATGGCGTGAGCTTGTCGCCGAAAACTACATGCCATATATTAGCCTGACTCAACCCATGCTCACGGCACATTTGTTTGAGATTCACCCCGGCCTCAATTTTCTCACCCGTGAGCTCGTTGTAGAGCGCAGGGTACGACTTGCCAAGAGGAGGAGAAGGAACCTCCACATCCTTGTTACTCAGAAGTATCCAGCCTTGATATGGCATGCGCGGGCCGCCGGTAAGTATCTCCAACATGGCGTAATAGTTCAACCCATGCTCTCGACACATTTTGCAGAAGTTGACTCCCCCCTTGATGACCTCCTCACTCTCTACGTTGAAGAGGGCTGGGTAGGGCTTGCCACGAAGAGGAGGAGGAAACTCCACCCCCTTATTCTCCAACAGTCTCCAACCCCTATGATGCTTATACTTGCCGTTAGCTACCCTCCGCATGCGACTGGCATCCAACCCGTCCGGGTGCTCTCTACACAATTTCGCAAGATTCCTTCCCTCTGGAATTATTCGGCCAGTAGCCATGTGAATGAAGGCAGGATAGGGCTTGGCATGTGCAGCACCGCTATTGGCTCTGTGCTCTTCTGTA
>Ga0209986_10005924_pt1 | contig 10035 bp, 9 predicted proteins | sample BlataG_FD_183168 | JGI IMG/M metagenome (GOLD analysis project Ga0209986, IMG submission 183168) | Deep subsurface microbial communities from Black Sea to uncover new lineages of life (NeLLi) - Black_00105 metaG (SPAdes) (version 2) | ecosystem: Environmental > Aquatic > Marine > Oceanic >...
CTGCCGGTTTCGATGCCGAAGCAGCCAAAGAATATTTCCAGGCTGATTGCGAACTGATTGCCGATTCAATCGAAACCCGGCTAATAGCCAAATAAGCTCACCCGGCAAATGCAATGTGTACCCCAAAGGCAGGGCTGAATTGGCTCGGCCTTTTTATCGTTTTGTTTAGCCCCACGCCTGGCCTGAGCGTAGTCGAAGGGTTTTACGTGGGGTTTAAACGTTCATAATCCCCAGGCCTTAGCGAAGGCGAAAGCTTTAGCGGAGGCGGAAGCATCCGGCACCGATTCAACTCTCTGCGAAATCGGTGAAACTTGTACCCGCAAAGCCTGTCCTCGACGCCGATCGGGGAGCGGGTATCTGTGGTTGCATAAAGTTTTTATCTAAAGGCGATACGAAATCGTAATTGCGAGGAGCGCAGCAACGTGGCAATCTAAATAATAATCCAGGAGGAAATCGCAAATCATTGTGATATTACCCTCACTGAGAACATCTATCAATTGACAGCCTATAATCCCGATGTCCACACCATTGTTACGCCGGTTCAGAAGTCTCGATTAAGGTGCAATGGATTGTTGCCGATAATGTGAATATTAACAATATCAAGATTTTTCTGGGGTAAATCAAATGATACAAGAAGTACAAAATCCAAGGAGCAGATCAAGCAGGCAGGTCCTGTTTGACCTTCCTGTGAATACCGATGTCCTGTTTACGAATCACAAGAACATTTACAAGCAAACAATAGAAAAACGCCAGCGAAAGCTGCTGAGAAAGATACCTTTTATCAGCCCGTTTCTGCATCAGGGCGAAACAATCCTTTGTATTACTACAGGATGCTCGCCGGTATCTGTTATCGAACAGTTTCTTACAGGCTGGATTGTCTTTTATCTCAAACGCTCCTTATTTGTCTTCACCAACGAACGCATTTTTCATATACCAACCAAACAAAACTTCTCATATCGAAACTCGATAGCCCAAATACTATATGCAGACTGCCAGATTATTACTGTCAAAGGTCGCAATCTCATAGCCGAATATAAAAATGGCGAAAAGGAGAAATTTCTCTTCATCCCCAGAAGTGAAAGCAAAAAAATCAAGACCCTGCTTCAGAAGATACCCCTGCAAGGCCAACCCAGCTCAACGTTAGAGAGGACGCACCTTTGTCCGTCCTGTACAAATCCGCTTGTTACAGACCAGTACACCTGCCCAAAGTGCTCACTTGAGTTTAAGAACAAAGAAAAAACCAGAAGGATTTCAATCATCTATCCCGGCGGCGGCTATTTTTACACAGGCCATCCTTTTCTGGGACTCGGTGACGCCTTGGCGGAAATTTACCTTACACTTCTGGTAATTGCCGCATTTTTTGCTGCGATATCCGGCGTTGCTGGAGGTATCTCTACGCTGGTCTTCTTCGGTATCATATTGGCTCTCGAAAAAGCCCTGACTGTGTACCATTCTAATCACTTTGTCAAAGAGTACATCCCCAGGGATCACTCTGTCAAAATACTCGCCAGAGATCCAAAGACGCAGCAGCCTGCGGAAGTTACTGCCGAGCCAAAACCAGAGGAAGTCTTATCCGCCTCCTGGCGGAGCAGCTAAGGCAGGAGCCCGTCCGCCATGCTGAAAGTCCGCCGCAGGCAGAGCGGAACAAAGCCGCCAAAAAATATCACGGCGACTTTGCCGTCATGAACTTAGAAACGTTGGTAAAAAATTTTTGAAATCAGTGGTTGCATAAAAGCAGCTTTCATGGTATAATGTTTATCTATGAATAGAAATTATATAACTTGTTCTACCTTCCAGGCTGTTATCAGTCTTAACCTGCTGCTATTGCGCCGTTAGGCGCAATAATACACTTTCCCCATCAAAAATCTATTTTTACCAATCTTTTTAACCAAGGATTAAACAGACTTTACTGATTTTTTATTTGTGTTCAGTCCGTGTTAATCTGCGGAATCTGCGGTTAAAAAAATAATTCGTGGCAATTTGACCCTTCTTGGGTCATAATTAGCCGCAATCAGCATAAAATTTTGGAGAAAAAGCAAATGTCCAAAGAAAAAGTACAAATTTTCGACACAACTTTACGAGACGGCGAGCAGGCGGCCGGGACCCGTTTGGGTGCAAGAGAGAAGCTGGAAATCGCCCGGCAGCTCGTTCGGCTGAACGTCGATATCATCGAGGCGGGATTCCCGGCCTCCTCACCGGAAGATTTCGAGGCGGTGCGCCTGATATCCGAACAGATTGAAGGCCCTGTCATTTGCGGCCTGACCCGGGCCATAAAGAACGATATTGAGGTTTGTCAAAAGGCCCTGAAAAAAGCCAAACGTTCGCGTATCCATACGGGTATCGGCGTATCCGAGATTCACATCGCCGGAAAATTCGCAGATGACAAATACGGCAGGACAATGGGCGAAAAGCAGGCCACTATCCTGAAGATGGCCGTCGAGGCGGTCAGGCACACCGCTCAATATACCGACGATATCGAATTTTACGCCGAGGATTCCGGGCGGGCCGACCGGGCCTTTCTTTACGAGATTCTCGAGGCCGTTATTGATGCGGGCGCTACCGTTGTCAACATCCCCGACACCACGGGTTATTCCATGCCCGAACAATACGGTTATCTCATTCGGGACATCAGGGCCAACGTGCCGAACATTGCCAAGGCGACAATCAGCGTGCACTGCCACGACGATTTAGGAATGGCCGTAGCGAATTCATTGGCAGGTGTAAAGAACGGAGCAAGACAAGTGGAGGGTACGATAAACGGTGTGGGCGAACGGGCCGGCAACGCCGCCATTGAAGAGGTGGTAATGGCAATCCATACGCGTCGCGACTTCTTTGAAGAGGTGGAGACAAACATCAACACCCGCGAGTTCTATCGAACCAGCAATATGGTTTCGGATTTGTTAGGTATGCCGGTTCCCGCCAATAAAGCGGTTGTGGGGCGTAATGCTTTTGCCCACAGCTCGGGAATTCACGTGGACGGATTTCTGAAGAAGCGGGAGACTTATGAGATTATGAGGCCTGAGACCATCGGCCTTGCCGAAAGTCGTGTTGTTCTGACAGCGCGCACGGGACGTCACGGCCTTCAGCATCGGCTCGAAGAGATGGGATATACATTATCTAAAGCAGAGCTGGACAAGACATATGAACGATTTTTGGCCGTGGCTGACAAGAAAACAGAGGTCTTTGAGGCGGACCTTGCGGCGATAATCAGCGATGAGATTCACGTTGTAGAGCAAATCTATGAGCTGCAGTACCTGCACGTCGCCTGCGGGACCGGCACACTGCCGACCGCAAGCGTCAAGATAAAATCCAAGGACCAGACCGCACAAGCCGCCGCATGCGGTGACGGCCCGGTGGATGCAGCTTATGAAGCAATAAGAGAAGCCACTGGCCAATCCCCTAAGCTGGAGAACTATTCAATCAGAGCTGTTACCAGCGGAAAAGAGGCACTGGGCGAAGCTACCGTCAGAATTACAGAGGACGGCAGGACCTTCATAGGCCGAGGCATATCGACTGATATTATAGAAGCGAGCGCAAAGGCATACGTCGATGCAATTAACAAAATGGTCTCTACACAAAAAAGAGGTCAGCAGCCCGAAGTAAAAGCGGAACTATAGCCGGCAAAGCCGGAAAACTCGAAATAAGAAGCACGAAATCCGAAACTCGAAAAAGAGGTCAACCGCCCGAAGAAAAAGTGGAACTATAGTCTTGGAAATTGGAAATACTAAATCCGAAACTCGAAATTCATCCTTCGTAGTAATACTACGGATAACGGACAAATTCACCTGTACTCGCGTTACCGCAGGTGCGAGCAAATGATAGAAATTCAAAAATGTTTTTGGATACTCGATGCTCGATACTCGTAAGAATAGTAAGTGGTTAACTGGTGAGTAGTTAATAAAGACACAAGGCAGATGACGGAAGATAAGGGACGGTCAAGAGAGAAATATCGAATATCGAACCCCGACTGACAGCGTCGGGACAGGCAAGAAATATCGAATGAAGAAAGAGTAAAAGCTATGGCTATGACTATTACTGAAAAGATATTGGCGAAGGCGGTCGGTATGGAAAAAGTGGTGCCGGGTGAGCTTATCGATGCGAAGATTGACATCGTTCTGTGTGTTGATGTTACGACGCCGCCGGCGATTTCGATGCTTGAAGAAAAAGGTATCGATAAGGTGTTCGACCGTGAAAAGATTGTTGTGACGCCTGACCATTTTCAGCCGGCCAAGGACATCAAAAGCGCTGAGCTTCACAAACGGCTCGACGGCTGGGCAAAACGACACAATATAAAATACTATTACAAGCTCGGCAGAGCAGGGGTCTGTCATGCACTGCTGCCGGAACAGGGACATATTCGGCCGGGCGAAGTTATTGTCGGGCCCGACTCACACACGTGCACCTACGGAGCATTTGCAGCATTCAGCACAGGGATCGGCTCAACGGATGCGGCGGCGGCAATTGCGACGGGACAATTATGGTTCAAGGTCCCGGCTTCAATGAAATTTGTCCTTAACGGCTCGCTTGGGCCAGGTGTTTATAGTAAAGATGTTATTCTCACAGTTATTGCACGAATCGGCACGGACGGGGCACTTTATAAGGCGATGGAATTTGTCGGGCCGGCGCTAAAAGATATGTCAATGGAAGCACGAATGACGATGACGAATATGGCCATCGAGGCAGGCGCAAAAAGCGGCATAATGGCTTTTGATGATGTAACCAAACAATATCTCGACGAGCACCTCAAAGACAAAACAGATTATACTGTCTATGAATCAGACAGTGACGCAGAGTACGAGGTTAGCGAAGAGTTTGACTGCTCTGCTATTGAGCCGATGGTTGCTCTGCCGCACCTGCCGAGCGGCGGTGTGCCTGTCAGTGAATGTGCCGGCAAAATAATGGACCAGGCGTATATCGGCAGTTGTACAAACGGCCGAATCGAAGACCTGCGAATCGCAGCGAAAATTCTCAAAGGAAAAGAGGTTGCAATCCGCACGCTGATTGTTCCGGCAACGCCGGTTATCTGGAAGCAGGCAAAAGACGAGGGGCTGTTCGATATATTTTACGAGGCCGGCTGTGTAATCGCCTCACCAACGTGCGGGGCGTGCCTGGGCGGCTTTATGGGTGTGCTGGCCGCGGGCGAAAAGTGCGTCAGCACAACCAATCGAAACTTCGTTGGCCGAATGGGACATCCGGAAAGTGAAGTCTATCTTGCCAGTCCGGCAACGGCGGCAGCGAGCGCGGTGGAAGGGAAGCTTGCCGATGCGAGACGCTATTTGAATAATGAATGACGAATATCGAATAATGAATGATGAAGTAAAAGTAAAAGGACAATCATGGCCAAAGCACATGTATATAATAAAGACCAGTGCCTTTAGGCACGTAAATATTGCAGTTGAGAGATCAAATTTTTAGGTGAAGGTTATGGCTAAAGCTCACGTTTATAAAAGGGATCACGTTAATACCGATGAGATAATTCCGGCGAGGTATTTGAATACCGACGATGAAATGGAACTTGCGAGTCATTGTCTGGAGGATTTGGATAAGGACTTCGTTAACAAGGTCGAAGAAGGTGATGTGATTGTGGCCGGTGAGGATTTCGGCTGCGGCTCATCCAGAGAGCATGCGGTCTGGGCCATTCGCGGAGCTAAGGTCCAAACGGTTATTGCAAAATCATTCGCCCGAATCTTCTATCGCAATGCTATTAACAACGGCTTTTATATTATCGAATCGCCGGATGCGCTCGAGAAAATCAACGACGGCGACGAACTGCAAATTGATTACAAAAATGGCTTGATTAAAAACAAAACAGCCGATATTGATATTAGCTTTAATCCGCTGCCGGACTTTGCGCTTGAGATAATCAACGACGGCGGACTTTTGGAGCATATAACAAAAAGAACCACGGATTAACACGGATTTTTCTCAATCGAAAATTGGCAATCGGAGATTGTAAATACTAAATTCTAATCCCTAAATTATAAATAAATAATAATTACCAAAATTCACATGACCAAAAAAGAACAACTGTGCTTAAGAAATATTTTAGATGTTGTTGGTATAGAGAGGGACAGATTGAGAGAGCCTAAATTGCAATAGTGTGTTGGCGTTTTATTTCGGGTACAATAAATTGTTAGGCAAAAAGTCCGCCAAATGAGCGGCGGATAAATGTTGGATATTAGTATGTTAGGTCTAAGAGAGCATGATGGGAGCAAGTGACACCAGACATATTCCAGTAGACACACTTAGGGCACTCATTGCTCGCTCTGCTGGTTATTGCCAGAGTCCCGAGTGTAATCGTGATCTCTTCCCATTTTTAGCTGACGGCACATACAGAAATATCAAAGAATCTGCTCACATCATCCCCTTTTCCCTCAACGGCCCCAGAGGAACCGAAGAGCGTCCCGAAGACCCACATAACTTCAATAACATAATTCTGCTTTGCCCTACATGCCACAAATTGGCCGACACATTTTCTGAGCGTTATCCAGCTCCCATGTTGCGCGAGTGGAAGGCTAAACATGAGCAGCGATTACTCCAATGCTTCGACGCACCTTCCTTCAAGAGCAGAGAATGTCTGCGAAAAGCCATCTTGCCTCTCTTGAGGGAGAACAAGAAGTGCTGGTCCACCTACGGCCCAGAATGCACCCTCAAAGATTCTCTACTTACTGATGCTGTAGACATGTGGAGAGAGGCCGTACTCAAGACTATTCTCCCGAACAACAGAAGGCTTTTGGCAATCTTCCGTGCTAACACGAATCTGCTCAACGAACGTGAATTGGATCTAGTCGAACAATTTGCGATTCATAAGGATGGACTTGAGTACAACCACCTGTCAGGTGATAAGAACTCCTCCGTGCCTATGTTTCCTACAGAGCTAACCTGCATAGGAGAGGAGGAAAACCATGCCTGATCAGAATCCCATGTTTAAGAAGGTTCCACGACCGGAGTCGGTAGACGCTCTTATCAGATATCTTGAGTCTTCAAAGGTTGTTACCAACGTCGAAAGGGTCGACGAACAACTTATCCGTGTTGATCGAAACAATGGACCAACAATAACTGCTTTCCTAACGAACATATACATAATTGGTGAGGCGGATGCATTTGAAATTCTCTCAAAACATGGAGGTATTGACTGTATCGTGACAATGAGCGCTTGGAACGGATATACAGCCAGCGCTAAAACCAACTGCAGTCGGGAGGGTGTAGGGCTTTTCACATTCAAGGAGTTCCTCGGTGCAGTATACAGGACGGGACAAAAATTCCTTGCTTACGGAACTATCGAAAGTCTTAAGTGAGAGTGATAGTTTCAGTCTTCATGGCATGACGGTCTACATTTTTGGTTCGTACACCAAGACCTCAACTGGTCGAGACATCGATTTGCTTATCGTTTATGACAAGCAGGTCGTTGCTTTGCCTGAAGCACTTCATATTCGTAAGCAGATTTCTCGACGTGTGACGGAAGAAACTGGCAAACAGAGTCACATTTGCTTGTTGTCAAAAGATGAGCCAGAGTGGTTGGTTTTTATTAAAGAAGAGAATGCAAAGATTATCATCAATCAAGCGCTTCCTGCCACCCATCGCGGCCCACGGCACAGGTCCGTGGGCTAAACAGAATTGTCCGCATGTGTAAAATTTATTTTACCCACCATACCAGTTCTATGTGGCTTTGCCGCGACTGCCCTAAGGCATACTGTGTAGATTTTCTTGATAACCAGGTGCCTGGAGAGTATAGTATCGGCGATTAGAAAAAACGAACCCCGCGTAAAACGCGGGGCTAAATATCTGGATTCCCGCTTCCGCGGGAATGACGAATAGAATTAAGAATTTAGAATTGGTGGGGCAAGCCCGACCCTACGGCTCATTCAAAAAAACCTCAAGTACGAGACAGTAATTGCTTGGATTACAACTGCAATGTGTTATGATGTAGCTCGAGATCAAAAATTTGGTATTTGGTGTTAGAATGCGAAATCGAACTCAGAGGCCGTTTTTGTTCTCCGCAAGGAGTCCCGAGGACGACGAGATCTCGAACTCGGGGGATGGCACGTCTGCCGGCTCGTTGGTCGGACGGCGTCGGCCGGCCTTCACGTTGGTCGAGCTGCTGGTCGTCATCGCGATTATCGCGCTTCTGCTTGCGATCTTGCTGCCGGCGATTTCTCGGGCCAAGGCGAAGGCTGAAGAAGTAACCTGCCTGAACAACCTGAAGCAGCTTCAGACCTGTGCAAAACTATATTCGCTGGACCACGACGACCTCCTACTGCCGAACCGATACGCTTATAACCTCTACACCAAAGCGCCTTCGCTCGGCTTCAGCAACGACCTGACATGGTGTCCGGGGCTGGCGCCCTTCGATACGACCACCGAGAATATCGAACGGGGCCTGCTCTTTTGTTACAACAAATCAACCGACATCTATCGGTGTCCGTCCGACAAATCGCGGGTAAGAACGCCGGAAGGTGAATCCCTGCATCTTCGGAGGACGCGCAGCTACAACTTGAGCCAATCCATCAATGGCACACCGTATCACGACAAGACGTTCTTCCCCCCGAGCTTCGCCAAGGAATCCGAAATCGACGATCCATCGCCATCGGAACTCCTCTTCTTCGTTGGTGTCCACGAGGACGGCATCCTCGATTCCCACTTCGGTATCCCACCCCGGGGTTCGATCTTCGACGAGGAGCCGCTTCAGTGGTGGGATCTTCCGGCCGGACGGCATTCGCAGGGCGGCAACTTCTCTTTCGCCGATGGCCACGTCGAGCACTGGCGGTGGGCCGCCCCAAAGATCTTCACTGAACTTGGTCAGCCCGTCAGGCAAGACGGCGAACTCCAGGACTTCCTTAGAGTTCAGCGAGGCGTAAAACCCAAGACAGGTTTCTGAAACCGGGGTGGGGGGCAACAGAAATATATGTTTGTCTATTGATTCCCGAGCAGCTAATAATGGTGTGCGATGTACACCCTGCCAGGGGTGTAGATTTTCTTGATAAGCCGGTGCCTGGAGAGTATAGTATTGGAAAATAGAAAAAACGAACCCCGCGTAAAACTCGGGGCTGAATATCCGGTTTCCTGCTCCCCCGCTTTCGCGAAGGGACAAGTTTCGCGGGAATGACAAGTGAATGTTTATCTGTGAAATCTGTGGTTTGAGGAATGATTTTATGAATAGACGTGATTTTATAAAGACAATCGGTTTAGGTGCAGTGGCATTAGCTGTTCCGGAGTGCGCGAGCGGTAATTCGCTAACGGTAAATAAAACGAATAAGAAATTGAATTTCGTTTTCTTCCTTATCGATGATTTAGGCTGGACGGACGTGGGCTGCTACGGGAGCAGTTTCTATGAGACGCCGAACATCGATAAATTAGCGAGCGAAGGTATGCGGTTTACCGAGGCTTACGCGGCCTGTCCGGTCTGCTCGCCGACGCGGGCAAGTATCTTAGCCGGCAAGTATCCGGCAAGGTTAGGTATAACGCAGTGGATAGGTGGAAGTAATGAGCCGACAGAGTACAAGCACTATATGCCATTGGAGGAGGTGACGGTGGCCGAAGTGCTGAAGAGCCGGGGGTATGCGACAGGTTTCGTGGGCAAGTGGCATTTAGGCAATAAACCTTATTATCCGGAACATCAGGGTTTTGATATCAATATCGGGGGTGACTATTCGGGAGCGCCGCCGACGTACTTTTATCCCTATAAGAAGAGGAACCGGGCGTTGGAGGAGATGCCGCCGGGGGGTAAGAAAGGCGAGTATCTGACTGACCGGCTGACGGATGAGTCGCTGAAGTTTCTGGAGGCCAATAAGGACCGGCCGTTCCTGCTGTACCTTTCGCACTATGCGGTTCACACGCCGATAGAATCGAAGGCGGAGCTGACGGACAAATATGAGGCCAAGGCCGCGAAGATGCCGAAACCCAAGGGGCCTCGTTTTATTCCTGTGTATTTGCGTTTCAAGACCAGGTGCGTTCAGGACAATCCGGCTTTTGCGGGGATGGTTCAAAGTGTGGATGAGAGCGTCGGGCGGGTGATGAAAAAGTTAGAGGAATTAG
>Ga0209986_10005926_pt1 | contig 10033 bp, 9 predicted proteins | sample BlataG_FD_183168 | JGI IMG/M metagenome (GOLD analysis project Ga0209986, IMG submission 183168) | Deep subsurface microbial communities from Black Sea to uncover new lineages of life (NeLLi) - Black_00105 metaG (SPAdes) (version 2) | ecosystem: Environmental > Aquatic > Marine > Oceanic >...
TAGTGCTAAACCACATAGGAGCAGATTATTTGTTATTTCTGATCGTAATGACATACCCCCGTCTGTCATTTTGATCAGAACGCATTGGTTTGTGATTTATAATATTCGTAACCACAGAAAAATAAGCCACCCAAAGCGAGCCAAATTGATAAACAGGAACACATCAGCGACCATGAGACAAAGGGCAAAAGGATGAAACATAACTCCAGATTCCAGTTGATAAAACCATCAACACGCAGTTTTATCCGGGAAGCAAAGTCCACAAAGGATTACTCGCTGTACGATTTTCTACACGGTTATTTCTACGCACGATGGCCATATTTGTACATCGGTTTTGGAACTGGTGAACATCCCCTCGCCAAAAGGATTAAATCCCTCCTGAGATGGTACGACAAAATTTTTCACTTCGGGAATAACAACTCTTCAATAGAAGGAGAAGATCATCGCGAGGCTCCCAACGGCTCCAATGCAAAAACTTTCGCGGTGGGCTATCATGGCAAGGTAGTGCCACTGGAGTCAGCCAAGCGACTCGTCACCGTGGGCGAAGATATCGATTTGCCCAACCTGGAGCATATCGTCCCTTACCAACGCGCCCGCGACATCATCCTGCGCAACCCCGATCATATCGCAGTCCTGGACTGCCTCTGCCGGGTTTCACGATCCAACCCCTGCCTGCCCATAGATGTATGCCTGGTCGTCGGCGAACCATTTTCGAGTTTTATAATCGAACACCACCCGGAGCGCGCCCGCTGGATCAATCCTGGTGAGGCGGTTCAAATCCTGGAAGCCGAGAATGAGCGTGGGCACGTCCATCATGCCTTCTTCAAAGACGCCATGCTGGGACGCTTCTACGCTATCTGCAACTGCTGTTCATGCTGCTGCGGCGCGATGCAGTCCCAACGCAGCGGCACTCCAATGCTGGCATCCTCCGGTTACATCTCCCAGGTAGATGATGAACTGTGCATCGGCTGCGGCGACTGCACCGAGTTTTGCCAATTTGGGGCACTCACATTGGCAGGGTACACTGCCTCCGTGGACCAGAGCGCCTGCATGGGCTGCGGTGTTTGCGTCGACAAATGCATTCAAGGGGCGTTGTCTCTCAAGCGTGATGCCAGCAAAGGGGAACCGCTGGAAATCTGTGAGCTGATGGAGCATGTTTCCCTTGGTGCTTGAACCACGTAAATCGCGCAAGGCACGAAAGCCACCAAAAATAATAAATGAGCAATCTTAATACCTTTAGCTCATGACAAGCCGGGAACGATTTCTTCTCACAATGCGCCTCGGCAATCCCGACCGGGTGCCTTTGTTCGAGGAAGGCATCCGTGATGCTGTGCTGCGCGACTGGCACGAACAGGGCTTGCCGCCAGGAAAAGATCTCCACCAGATGTTCCAATTCGACCGGCGTGAAGAAATTGAGACCGACCTGGAACACGGTTTAGATCTGGCAAGAATATCGGAGGAACGGTCTGGATTGGACAGGTTGAGGGAAAAAATGGATCCCAATGATCCAAGCCGCCTGGGGTCAGACTGGTCTAACCGTGCAGGCAACTGGTCCACACGCGAGCACGTGCTCATGCTGCGGGTACACCGGGGTTTCTTCCTTGCGATGGGCGTGGAAGATTGGGATGGCTTCAGCGACGCTATCTACCTGCTTAAAGACAAACCAGATTTTGTGCTAGAAGCGTTGACCATACAGGGAGAATTTTCAGCCCGGCTCGCAGAAAGAGTGCTCCAGGATGTCCAGATCGACGCAGCGGTGTTCAGTGAACCAATCGGGGGCAATCATGGACCCTTGATCTCACCGCAGATGTACCAGGAGTTTATGCATCCCAGCTTCGAACCGGTTCTCGACGTACTGCGCAGATTCGGTGTGGAGAATATCATCTACCGGACATATGCAAACACGCGGATTCTAATTCCCGGAATCATGGACTTAGGGTTCAACTGCCTGTGGGCTGTCGAGCGAAACAGCCAGGAAATGGATTATCTAGAACTTCGCCGCGAGTTTGGTCGCCGCCTGCGCCTGATCGGGGGCATTGACCGGGATGTGCTGCGCCATGATAAGGGTGGGATAAAGCGGGAACTCGAAGAGAAGCTGCCGCCGCTTCTGGCTGAAGGAGGCTACATACCCCTGGCTGACGGGCGCATACGCGAGGACGTGCCGTTTGAAAATTATCTCTTCTACCGCAGACTCCTGGAGCATATATCCCGGAACTATAAGTAGGACAAGTTGCTAACTTGTCCATTAACGACAGGCACAATGCCTGCCCTACACGATACGGTTTTTCGTAGGGCGGCTATCATAGCCGCCGCCTGTGGGTGCAGGTATAGAAACATATCTTATACATGGGAGTTGGCGAGAAATTTTATGTGCTTTTGGGACAGCTACTATAACGTGGCAGCGGGTGCTTTGAAAAAGAGCCGGTTTGCTGGTGGATTGCGTGCCACCGGTTTTGGGGATGTAAAATCGCCGCCAAGAACAACGCGGTGGATCTCCAGGATGAACTCCATACGAACACCCTGTTCTCAGCAGCGATTACGGCATAAAAGATGTAATAACTTGTGGGGTAAGGATTAGATGATGAATCTGGAATAACGGTTTAGCGGAATGTTTTATGATCTTAAGAGCTGCTCATCAATCGTCTCTTCCAATTCGCCATTTCCATGATTCAAGTGCTCGTAATACCTCCGCAGCCAACGGTTCGACCAACCTTTCAGAGTTGTAATACGCATAATCCGACTCACATCATCGCGCGTGATCTTGACTTCGCTGCGCACCACTTCAACATTATCGCGGCTCAACGCCAGCGTTTTGATGGCAAAAAATAACGGCCATATGTTCGCCAGGCGCACCTGGTGCAGACGGCGGGGAAAAGCAATTATATATTCAAGACCGTGTTCCAGATGCCTCTCCGCTTTCTGGACCAGCATGTTCACAACCTGCATCGCTTGCACTTCATGTTCCGGTTCGAAGAATTGTTGGCGGGTGATACCAACCTGATCCAGGTACTCCTTTGGCACAAACATCCACCCACGGGCGAGATCTGAACGCAAGCCGCGGATCACATTGACTGTCTGCAATCCCAGTCCGACCTGGCGCGAGACGGGCATCATAGCGTCCTTCTTTTCATACAGTAACGGATAGTACCATGTGTAGATGTCGGTCATCAGGTATCCCACAATTCCGGCTACCTGGTACATATAATCGTCCAACTCATCGACCGTATCCACTAGGGGTCCCTGTCTCTGCCATCGAGCCATCCCTAGCGCAGAGCGACCACAGCGGTCAACGATGTAACCTTGCAGCTCGGGAGACATGGTGTGCAGATAGTCGATCAGGTCACCAGCCTGCTTTGCCACGTATACTTCCGGGTCGCCCCCGTCCAGGTCGGCAATGCGATCCGTGAATTCGGTTGGGACTTCATCTCCCTGCAAAACCTGCTCCCAAATCTCCAGCAGCTCAGCCTTGCGCCCGGCGTCCATATCGGCGTGATCCTCCACACAATCCGAGACTCGGAACAACAGGTACGACAATCCCACCGCTTCCCGTAAGGTTCTGGGCAGGTTCTTGATGGACAGCGCGAACGTGCGGCTGACCATCTCTACCATGTGGTCGTATTTATTCATATTCATGTATCTAGATCACAGCCGCAGTTCCATAAAACCCCATTCATGCGCGTTTCCTCAGCGCCATACGGGCAAATTCTCTTCAAGCAGCTTTTAACTTTCCGATTCCTTTCCCTCTGCGCGGCTACACTTTTTACACCGCGAATCTCGTTAATCTTGATTGGAATCAGTCCCCACATCAGCCAGCCTATGAAGCCGCTGAAGTTTTTTCTACCCACACCCGCCACCGACAATGAAAACTTCCGGGGGCTGATCTGTAGGCACATCCATATGCGTGGGTATTAATTTATCAACTTCTGCGGCGCGCAATGCTGATGTAGTACAGCAATTGTAGAACTGCGGTCAACGCTGCTGCTAGATAGGTTGAGGCAGCCGCCATTAGTACACGTCGCGAGCCCTGCTTATCAGAATCGGTTCGCACCAAGCCGGCTTGATCGAGCAGTTTCAAACCTCGCCGGCTGGCGTCGAGTTCGACCGGCACCGTGATAATTGCAAACAGCACCATTATCCCATAGAATACAATCCCCAAGTAAAAAAGCTGCTGGATGTAAAAGATCAACCCAATAAGGATCAGGATATACGATATCATTGGGCTGATGGTAATCGCCGGAACTAAAATGTTGCGCATTGAGATCAGGATCGAATGATTTTCGTGCTGCTGGGCATGCCCCAGCTCGTGAGCGACAATCGCCATAGAGGCGACCGAAGGCTGGGTCGCCACTTTATCCGATAGGCGCACCGTGTTGGTGCGAGGATCATAATGATCTGTCAGCTTTCCGGAGACACGCTCAAGTTTTATATTTGAATACTGCGCCCCGCTACTTTCGCCCTGGAGTTGACTCAACTTAGCTCTGTATTCACTTTCGGTCATGATACCCTGCGACCGCAAATCCTCCAGGCGCTTCATCTCGTGCGTCTCGACGGAGACTGATCGCCCGCCGCTCACACCTAAATGGTTGGCGCTGATGATTCGTTTTCCCGCTTCGGTTCCTGTCACTCCAGCACTATTGCGTACTTTAGCCCATTTTTTGTAAGAGGAGCTGATAAAAATCTGCGCCCCAGCGGATATAACCAACGTGACAACAATGAGCCCCAGATACAGCGGATCAATTGCCCAAAACACTCAAACACCTCCCGATCAATTTGGCATCGCTGAAATGCACCGTTTCCTCTTTGCGAAACCGCAAAGTAAATCCAGTAGAGTATGTTCTTACTACGCCTCACCCAGCGTGTTCACATTGTTGAGTTCTTCGAAAGCCATTCGCAGACGGGTTTTGAACGACTCTTCGCCGCTTCTCAACCAGGCTCTGGGATCATAAAACTTCTTGTTCGGTTTGTCGGGACCTTCGGGATTACCCAACTGTGATTGTAGATAACCCTCATTGGCTTTGTAATAGTTCAGCACACCATCCCAAAAAGCCCACTGCAGGTCAGTATCAATGTTGAACTTTACAACGCCGTATGAGATGGCTTCCTTAATCTCCTCTAAACTTGACCCAGAACCACCGTGGAAAACCAAATCGATCGGTTTATCCTCTGTGCCGAACTTCTCTTGGACAAACTTCTGTGAATCCAACAAGATCTTGGGGCGCAGCACCACGTTGCCTGGTTTGTAAACCCCATGCACGTTACCGAACGCGGCTGCAACCGTAAAGCGATCGCTCACTTTCCTTAATTCATCGTAGGCATAAGCCACATCCTCCGGCTGAGTGTAAAGTAGTGAGCTATCAACATCAGAATGATCAATGCCGTCTTCCTCACCGCCTGTAATGCCAAGCTCAATTTCCAGGGTCATCCCCATTTTACTCATACGCTCAAGATAACGTTTGCTGATCTCGATATTCTCTTGGATTGGTTCTACCGAGAGATCGAGCATGTGTGAGCTGTAGAGAGGGATGCCGTGCGCTTTATAGAATTCCTCTCCGGCCTCTAAAAGCCCATCGATCCATGGCAGATTCTTTTTAGGGCAGTGGTCGGTGTGTAGAATCACTCTGGCGCCATACTGCGCCGCCAACTGGTGGATATGGTGGGCACCTGAGATACCGCCAGCAATAGTCGCACGCTGGTCCGTATTATCCAGACCCTTCCCGGCAAAGAACCTGCAGCCACCACTGGAGAATTGAATGATCACCGGGCTGTTCACATCCCGGGCAATCTCTAATGCAGCATTCACGCTGTCCGTACCAACGACATTGGCTGCCGGTAAAGCAAACTGGTTTGCTTTGGCGTAAGCAAATACCTGCTGCACCTTTTCACCTGTAATAACACCTGCGGGTAATCCGTTCATCATTATGTTTATAGCTCCTTTAAATCCTTAATTTTTTTGTTTTATCAAAGAGCCGGTAAATAAACTCCGGTTTATTTTGACTAATAACTACAGTAGCTCATCCAGCGAGTAGACCACCAACATCCCATCATGGGCATCCTTCAGGGTACGAATTGCTTTGTCAACCACATTGTATGCCTCAACATGCTTGTGATCATGTTTATAAGCCGCCTCGATTTCTGCCAAACGGATCAGCATAGCATTAAAAGTAGCAACACAAAGCTTCATTGGATCGATTTCACAGAGCCGCTTATAGAATTTTTCCCCACCCTTCTTATGTCTTTCGGCTCTTTTCTCAGCCAGCACAGCTTCAATTTCGCAGAAAATGATCTCGTTCACAGACTGCGGATCTGTGCTGAGGCTGAAGATGGGCGCAGACGAGGTCAAAGTGCAGCGGGTATAGTCGCCAGACCAGACTATCTCTAAATCTCCACCAAACGAGAACCCCTCAACCTCATCTCCTGCGTGGTCATATATCAAGATCCTACCAGCACAGACATGGTAAGTTCCTGAAAAGATTCCGGATTGCTGAGAGTGAATCACTTTTATTATGCTCGATCTTTCTTTCTCGAACACTAGAAACTCGACCCCATGAGCGTCAAAGAAACGCTCCGTTGGTTCATCCACAAGATAAATATCCAACTGCGGATGCCCTAATGGAGGTGTATATTTTGAAGGATGGTAGTAATAACCAGGTTGATCTGTCATATCCAAAGTAAGCGGGATTCTAAAATAAATTCCCTGTATTTTGTCCTTTCACATCCGTGATAAGTATCAGCCTTGACATGGTGGATTTACACCAACAAGCACCTAGGAATTGTAACAGTAATAAAGGCAGTGAAAATCTGTCAGGGTAATGAACATAATAACAGATATTCCAACTGTTGCTGGGATAAATTTCTGGCACAATACTAAATTTTTTATTTTTTTCCCCCGTTTTTCACCTTTTTGGATTTCTTTTTCTTAGCGGATTTTTTCTCTTTTTTTGCTTTATTTTTTTTCTTTTTCTTTTTTTTACTTTTCCCGTTGCCTTGGGATTTGTGCGCCTTGCCTGCGATTGGGTCAGCTTCCGGTTCGCCCTTTTCCTTCTCAGCGTCCTCTACTTGCAAATCATCAGGAAAGATTGCCATCCTTTTCACCAAAAACCTATCCCGCCAGTAACGAGCCTGCCGGGCAGTCAAGCCCGATCGTTCACCCGCCTCAACGAGAGTAACACCCTCGTCAACCGCTAATAACGCCAACGCCCATTGGTAACTAGGGTGCTCAGTCGTGACGGCTTTATCAAGCAGGTCTCTCTCAGATGATGTTAGAAGTTTCCCAACCGAAGGATCAGTCTCATCCGCAGTATGCTCTATTGGCATTTCGGCATTAATTTCGTTCATCAGAAACCTCCTGGAAAAAAGGTGGAATTAATAATAATTGCGATAACCGAAATAACTACTTGTCGGGAGAATTATACCCCAGGCGCGATGCAACAGACAAGAAAAAATCACGTATAGAGGTGAATATGCATGAATACAGAACGGAATCCCCAAACCAGGGGCTCAGATTAGCTGATTAAAAACCTTCAATTCTCGCTGAGGCGAGGATGCCGTTTAGTGTATTGGATAAGCCCTACAAAAACGATCAATGCCATGCAGATGTAAATGAATAAAGTAACCACCATGGCTACCGGATTTATCCGCCCGATAAGCTGTCCGAGGAACCAAGGAGTAAAAATTGCGCCCGCACTGCCGCAAGCCCAAAACAGACCCGTGATTTTGCCGGACAAGTACATCGTCTTCCCGGCGAAAGCAAAAGTCGTTGGAAAAATTGAGGCGATGGCCAAGCCCAATCCTAAGGTTCCCAAACCCAACGCCAGCAAGGATGCGTGCCAGTACAAGATCACGCCCAGGCTGATTAGAGCTCCAATTAAACACGCACTCACGATGGCGGTTTGTTTATAACGAACATTGACAGGAATGGCGATCAAGCGCCCTAAAGTAATGGCAAAATAGAATGCGGAAGTTACAAGCGAAGCCTGGGAAACGCTTCCCAGGTAGCCGACAGTGATAAACGTGAATATCCAGCCTCCATAACTGACCTCTAAGCCTATATAAAGAAAGAACAAGACCCCAAATACAGCCACCAGAGTGTAGTTCACTCTGCTTTCATCGTGGGCTTTATCCTCCCTGGATGGTGGCGGAGAAGGCAGTCTGAGCAGCCACAAAACCGGAGGCAAGATCATCAACGCGATAACCCAATATGCCCATCTGATATCCAAACCAGAGTTGAGGATACAGGAAACGATCAGCGGTGAGATTATGCTCCCGACACCTCCGAAGAAAAACAGCGTATTGATATAGGGACCCGACCGCCTGCCATAGGTCCACATGGTCAGCGTGTTAGCGCCCACATCGGTCACGCCGAGCCCAATTCCTACAACGAGCAGTAATAAAGCCAGCAGGGAGACATATGGAGCTATAGGGATCACCACCAGACCAAATGCAGCCAACAGCAGCATAACTGCCATCAGCCGGTGACCTGAGAAGCGGTCAAATAACCTGCCAATGAACAATGAACCCAACAGATACCCAAGTGAGCGCGTCGAGAAAAGATAACCGAGGCTCGCCACGTTAACCTTGAGGTTCTCAGCTAAATAAGGCAGGGTAGGACCAAGCGATGCGATGGCTGCGCCCAGAACGACGAATGCGCCACAATAACCGCTTATCCGTAAATTATTTCTCGAAATTGGGACCATCTTTTTTTCAACTACTATAATTGAGTCCCCTGAAAAAACGAGGAGACAAAAGTTATCCAAATTATACCCTCCTCAAAACGGGAAAAATTTAATATAATAAGGGCATCCTATATTAAAAGAGTTAAAACATGTTCCGAAAGAATGAACCGACCGACCAACCATACTTGATCAGTAATGTCAATGACCTGGACGAAAAACATCGCAAGCGGCTGGAAAATTCATGGGCGGGTGTCTTTTACTGGGAATTCTTCCGTCGCTTGAAGGAAGAGCCATTCTCGGTACTGTACTCTGATATACCCTCCTGCCCCAACATTCCAGTAAATGTATTAGTTGGACTGGAATATCTCAAGGCAGGTTTTGGTTGGAGCGACGAGGAACTGTACGATGCCTTTATCTACAACATGCAAGTGCGCTATGCCCTGGGCTACCATCAGTTAGGAGAAGGGAACTTTGAACTGCGCAGCCTATACAACTTTCGTCAACGGCTCAGCCGTCACATGCAAGAGACGGGGCGCAACCTGCTGGACGAGGCCTTCGAGCAGGTGACGGACGAACAGCTTGCGGCCTTTGAGATAAAGACCGGCAAACAGCGCATGGACAGCACGTTTGTGGCCAGTAATATTCGCCAAATGGGTCGCCTGCAATTGCTGGTAGAGGTAATTCAACGGGTGTATCGCATGCTGAGTGAGGGCGATCAGGAGAAATATGTAGAAGCCTTTGAGCCTTATCTCAAGGGACATGCTGGGCAATATGTATACCGTTTCAAAGGCCAGGATACCTCCAAACACATCTGTCAGATTGGCATCTTCATACAGCGCTTGCTGGTGGACTTGAAAGAGGCGTATGCAGAAGACCCGGTTTATCAGGTGCTTGAGCGTGTCTTTGGAGAACACTATTGCCTGGAGGGGCAGCAGGTTCTGGCCAAAGCCGGAGATCAGCTGAGCGCCAGCAGCCTGCAATCCCCTGACGATCTGGAAGCCACCTATCGTGAGAAAGCAGGTCGCTCTCACCGGGGGTATGTGGCCAACCTGACCGAATCTTGCGATCCCGAAAACTCATTGCAGTTGGTCACCAAAGTGCAGGTGGAGTCAAATAACACCGATGATGCCCGTATGCTGGCGGAGGCTCTTCCCAACTTGAAGGAGCGCACTGATCTGGACACAATCTATACCGATGGTGGACATGGCGGTCCAAAGGCTGATGAGGCTTTGACCGAGCACCAGGTGACCCAGGTTCAGACAGCCATTCGGGGACGCACTCCCCATCCCGACAAACTGCACCTGTCCGACTTTGAGATCAAGCAAACACAAACTGGTAAACCGCTACAGATCACCTGTCCA
>Ga0209986_10005927_pt1 | contig 10032 bp, 9 predicted proteins | sample BlataG_FD_183168 | JGI IMG/M metagenome (GOLD analysis project Ga0209986, IMG submission 183168) | Deep subsurface microbial communities from Black Sea to uncover new lineages of life (NeLLi) - Black_00105 metaG (SPAdes) (version 2) | ecosystem: Environmental > Aquatic > Marine > Oceanic >...
GCGCAGCTGGGAGTTCCGGGGACACATACCTTATCCCCGGCGAACCGCACATTCCGATTCATCCATCACCACAGGAGGCCTTAACCTATGACGCAAGTCTTCAACGTCTATTGCGACGAAAGCTGTCACCTTGAGCACGATCATCAGGACATCATGGTATTGGGTGCGATCTGGTGTTCGCTTGAGAAAACAAGAGACATTGCCTGCTCCATCCGCAATATCAAAGAGCGGAACGGGCTCGCTCAGGGCTTTGAGATTAAGTGGACCAAGGTCTCCCCAGGGAAGATCGGCTTTTACGCTGATCTCATCGATTACTTCTTTGCGGAAGAGGATCTTCACTTTCGTGCTTTGATCGTTGGTGATAAGACCAGTCTTGCGCATGAGGTCTACGGCCAAACCCATGATGAGTGGTACTTTAAGATGTACTTCACCATGCTCAAAGCGATCCTGCGCCCCAATGCCTCCTACCGGATCTATCTGGATATCAAAGACACACGCAGCGCCCCCAAGGTGAAAAAGCTCCAGGATGTGCTCTGTAATAACGCCTACGACTTCTCCCGCGAGCTCATCCAGAAGGTACAAACGGTCCGTTCGCACGAAGTTGAGCAACTGCAGTTAGCCGACCTATTGATCGGAGCCATCGCCTACGCCAACCGAAACCTCTCCGCCAGCAGTGCAAAACAGCGACTGGTCGAACTTATCCGAGAACGCTCGGGCTATAGTCTGACCCTATCAACGCTTTACAAAGAAGAGAAGCTGAACCTGTTCCGCTGGAATGCTCAGGAGCCAGACGCGTGACGGAGAAGCCCCCTTGGTTGCCGCCACTCGTCCTTCTTAGTGACTACGAGGGGGACTGGAATAGGTACTTGAACGCCTTGTACAGCTACTTCGAGTCGGACTTTCTCAGAACAAGACCGCATTTCCGGGGGCAAAGGCTTGGCTTGAAAAGGCATCCACTGGTACAAGGCAGGGAGGCAACGTTTTGGCACATGATCTCAGAGGGTCGTTCCGAAGCGTCACGTCAGCCTGATCTAAGACGGTGTGAACGGATTCGTTGGCCACGGGCTGTGATTGAGAATGCCGATGACTCTGCTGTCAAGGTCTGGGAAACAACGCGCCGGCAAGAGCGCAGGATATGCTTGTGGTTGGAAGAACAGGAGTATCTTGTCGTTCTGGCTGACCGTAAGGGGTATCTCTTGCCATGGACTGCGTACATGGTGACATACGATCATCGGAAACGGAAACTCCGAGGGGAGTTTGAAAGCTGGGAGAGAAAGAAAGCTGAGAATAGCTGATGCCGCCTGAAGAAGACGGCATCGTTACTCCTTCTACACATGGCAGATGAGCTATTGATACTATAGGCAGTGTAAGTGCGAAAGTCAAGCATGAGAGGCATGCCTCATGCCGAATATGCGTCGAAGAGCAGAAACCTGTGGAGGAAGTTCGAGAGGAGGGAGAAACAAATGCATTCGCCGCCCAGAAGGACGGCGAAAGATCTCCTTCTACACGTGGCAGATGAGACTAATACTATTATAGGGACTGAAGGGGTTAAGTCAAGAGGAGAATTTGCCCGACCCGGGGACACCTACCTTATCCCTTTGGCCCAGGTTTTCATCTACTTAAGATTCAACACGTGCCGCGCTTTACCATCTCTACGAACTGGCTATCACTTATCTCCATCGGTCGCGTCCAGAGAACCAGTTCAACGTTGCTGGAGAGCACTCTTCTCGCTCTCTTGTCACGGTCGCCTTCGGAGGCCAAGAGCCGCACGAGATCAATGCCGACGTGGGACTTCTTTGGTTTTCGACCGGTATTCATTGGACGTCCTCCAATATTCGCCAAGGGATATCGTCACCGTTCTTCGTCGGCATTTTATGGTATACATTGGAGACTGTCAAATGATTGCGCTATATGAACTATTCAAGCCTAGAGAGCGGGCGCGCGGGAGCAATGCACTCAAGATCTTCATTCTTGGTGTTTCTTCGGCTTACCGGTGCGGTTCGCGATGATGGTGATGGTGGAGCACTCCAGTCCCACAAAGTCAGCCACGTCTTTAAGGCCTATACTTGTGAACGCGGGAATTCCGGGAACGCATACCATAAATTCCTCAAGGAGCAGCCTGAGATAGGAGCTATGCCCATCGAATTCATGGGGGGAGTGGGATCACGGGTCGTTTGAATCACGATCTCGTGTTATCATAGGTCATGTACTGTAGAAAGTTCACCAATGGACAAGGAGGAATTCTACAACCTAACCGGACAGCGAAATCCGCATCGTCGAGGAGGCTTCTGTTGCATAACATGCCGATGGGCGCTTCTGAGGTGATTCATCATGTGTTTGCCTGTATCGCCGAATCCAACCACGGCTTGGATGTTGAATTTGGCCACTGAACTCAGGTGATGAATGTCATAGCATTCGTTCCCTTGTAGGAGATAGGATTGAGAAACCAGATAGAAGTGACGAAGGATCGGGATGAGACTGCTGGCAAGACATAGGGCCATCTTGTACATGCTTTGCACTAACGGTGAGAGGATTACCCATCTTCGCCTTGTGAAGCTGATGTTTCTCCTTCGTCAAGAGGGCAAAGATGCGCAAGCGGGGATGTATGACTTCCTTCCATACCACCACGGGCCTTTCTCGTTCAACCTCTACAGAGATATCGGAATCCTAAAACGTGAGGGGCTGCTAAGGGAGACCGGACCAACTACGTGGTCCCTCACCAAGGATGGCGTGAGCGAAGGGGAATCTGTAGGTTTGTCAGTCCGCGCCGCTATCAAGAACGTTATGAATAGGTATTCGTTGTTCACAACCCCGCAGCTTCTGGAGTACATTTACGAGACGTACCCATGGTACGCAAGCAGAAGCAAAAGCAGGAATACCATCAGTCCGGAGATTGGCTCACGCGCGCCCGGCGTGTACACCGTCGGATGCAGCGGCGCGACGGTCGAAGGTTTCATGTGTGTACTCATTCGCAACCGAGTTGAGAAAGCAGTCGATGTTCGCTCCAATCCGATCTCGCGAGTATACGGTTTTCACAAATCAAGGCTTAGGAGCCTTTTGGCAAAAGTAGGTATTGCATATGAGCACCACCCTGACTTGGGTATTAATCCGGAGCTACGTGCCAGGTTCCCATCACCGACCGAACGACGCGAGCTTCTCGACCGCTATGAGAGGACCACTCTTGAGGAAAGTGGTGCCAAGATCGCTGCGATCGCGGAAAGTATGAAGTTCGCTCCAAGCGCGCTTCTATGTCAGGAGAAGAATCCGGAGGAATGCCATCGCTCCAGACTAGCTCGGCGGATCTCAGAGATCACAGACCTCCCGGTCCTACACCTGTCAACATGAGTGCAGCCTCACGCTATGAGTTCTCCCATCAACGCATACTGATCCTTGTGAAGACATATCCCCATCCGTCAGAGAGCTCAATCGAGCTTGTATGTACAGCCGGAATCACAGAAGATGGGGCGTGGATTAGACTATACCCTGTCGATTTCCGCTACCAGCCGGAAGTGAGACGATTCAAGAAGTACCAGTGGATTGATGTCGATACAAGGCCACGAGATCCCTCAAGGGATGGTCGAAAGGAGAGTCGTGTTCCAAATCTCCATTCCGTCCAGCTTGGGGGATGGCTTCCTCCCGGCGATTGGTCTGAGCGGCGCAAGATCGTGGGTCGAGCAGCACTTCACACAATGGACGAACTCCACGCGTTCTACGAAGAAGATCGGACTTCGTTGGGTATTGTTAGCCCCTTGGAGATCCTTGACGTAGAAGCTTGCTCCTGTACTCGGGAATGGCCGCCAAGATGGCAAGAGATATTCACTAAGATCTCCCTCTTTGGGGAGAGACCAAGGCTCCTGCATAAGGTACCGTACACCTTCCGCTACGTTTTCAGATGCCCCGATTCGAGAAAGGTGTACAAGCGAGCAATTCTGGACTGGGAGCTAGGAGCCCTGTTCTGGCACGAAGTCAGGCGACTCGGCTCAGAGGGTAAGGCCGCCTCTAGCGTAAGGCAAAAGTTCCTCGATCAGATGTGTGCACCCAGTCGGGATACTCGCTTGTTCGTCGGCACTCATTGGCCCTACAACACATGGCTTGTTCTTGGTGTATTCTGGCCACCGAAGGATCAGTGACCTACCCGCATAGTTGAGTTTCATATGATTATCGGTCCGTTCCAGATCTAGGTTGTCGAGAGAAGTGGGGATTCCCTATCGAAGCTTCAGTTGGAACGATCGGGAAAAGGTTCTTGGTACGGTGATCTCAGGTGTATCTATTGGAAATCGGGAAATCGGGGGACACAACACCTATTTCTCGCTTCTTGGCCCGTCTGCAAAGGCGTTTCTTGCTCAGCATGTCTGCGATCGCATCTTCATTCTTGTCACCCACAAGGAGAACGATGTGGCGCGGGCGATGAGCGACGAGACTTGAGGACGATTGTTGGACAGGACTATTCCACCATCGATCTCACGGCCAAGCGTGTTGCCAACAGACTGAAGACCAAAAGCGAAAACCCGACCACGCCACACCCCCGTCAAGCAGACATTCTACTTGGCTGAGGGCTACCCGTCAGCTGTACAAAATCCGGTGGTACACCCCCAGAAGCCCCAAATGCTCTGTTCTGCCCGTTGTTTTGGACTACTTGCACTCAGGGTAGATCGGACAGGCGTGGGAGACTCTCTACCGGCACTATACTTTCCCTGCTGTTAAGGAGTTCCGCTGTAGACCCCTGTCAAGTCGGTTGCGGTAAGGATAGAACGTGGTTAGGAGACTTTCCCTTGATTGCCGGGTGTATAATCTAACGCAGAGGCGTGAACATTCGTAGCAGATGTTTGCTTTCGCTGGTTGTTCTGGTCGTCGTTCCTCACACCACCTGTTCAACTCTCTGCCTCACAAGGAGGTGAGGACTCACTTAAGGTTGTAAGAATGGAGGGGCACGTATTCGAGCGCGATAGTTCTTGGCAAGGACGGATGTTTCAAGCTGGGTTTTATCAGGGTCTCGATCGTAGCATGTTAGTCTTGGAGGCAAGTCCAATTCAGTTTGGTGTTTAGAGGAGATGAATGAGGGGAATCTCGGCTTAGGCTTAAAGGCGCGCTGTGCGTCCTTTTCCGCAGAAAAGCAGGAAGGAGGTTCACGAATGAGGCCCAGAAAATGGAGGTTAATAAGCGGAATTCTGGCAGCGGTTTTGGTGGTGGCGGTCTTTGGAGCAGTTTCGGCGTGGGCGCAGACGACATTTACACTATCTGGAGGTACTCTTACAGCCAACCTTGGCCCTTGGGGTGGGACTGGCTATGTCTATCCACTGACCTTCGATGTCACAGCCTCAGGGGGAATTGACATCACTTTCTATGATGTGGACGGCTCCCTTTTGAAAAATGACAACGGCACCACACCTTGGTATGAGGCCTTAAAAGGCGTAGGAATGCCGGGTCTGACTGCTGGAACAAGCATCACCAGTATAGACCCAGACAACAATTCTGTATATTGGACCATGGTAAATTTGAATAGCTCCACTGACCATGATTGGAATAATAATCCTGTCTCCACTCTTGGTCCAGATGGGACTTGTTTTACTTCGGATGATACGCGCCACTGGGGTTTCCAAGACTGGTATAGACCGGCAACAGGTGGGAAAATAGGCGGGGCAGGTGAAGACCCCTATTATAATCCCGAAAGCTATGTAACCCCCAATGATAGATTTACAACTGCTTCTGCTCATGATGCTTCCTACTATAACACCTTTGATCTGCGTATAAAGATAACTCATAGCGGAGGCAGCAACTACAACTATGAGATGTGGGTCAGAATGCATAACTGTGCATCCGTTGTGGAAGGATGTCACTACTGCGCTTGTGGCGTTTACAATCATGCTATTAACAACTGCGGCGAAGATGCTGCATGGCGGCAGTTAGCGAGCGGCGGAACTACTGTCTTTCCCATAAGTGACATCGATCTCAGCGCGGTTCATCCCTTTGTCGGGCTTGGTAACTATCCTGTTCCTGCTACGCACACTCTTACTTGGGGCGATGTGGTTGTGATCGGCACACCTACACCGCAGACTGAGGTCTGGGTGGATGATGACTGGGCAGGTTATAGCTATGGCGACCCGGCAGATGGTCATGCGTTTGGCTATGATGCCTTTGCCACCATCCAGGACGGCATTGACGCCGTTGCTGGCAGCACAGTGTATGTGGCGGCGGGGACGTATGATGAGAATATTACCGTTAATAAGCCTCTTACGCTCCTGGGGCCTAACGCTGATGTGAACCCTACCACTGCTGTGCGTGGCACGGAGGCCATTATTAACGGAGGCGGGACTGGCGACGCTGTAACGATCTCAGCTGACGGCGTAACAATCAAAGGGTTCGAGATCACCAACGGCACCTTTGGGATCGTTGGTGGTGCACGGTCAGGTTTGGAGATAGCCAACAACATAATTCACCATCATATAAATCCAGGGGGCCAACAGGGTTGTGGGATCACCATTTGGGCAGCAGCAGGGCCCTGTAACAACAATCTGATCGAGAATAACGTTGTCTATAGCAACGAGCGCCAGGGTATCTTCATCGGCACAAACGAGGCGGAGAGTAATTCCACGGGTAATATAGTTCGTGGTAATAAGGTTTACGACAATGGCACGGCTGGATATGACTCCTTTGGGATTCAGCTCAACTACGCTTCGGGAAATACCATTGAGAACAACGAAGTATATGGCCATACCTATACTTCGGTGAGCTGGCTCGCCTCCGGGATTTATCTCTATAACGCCAACAACAACAATATCGTTAGCAACAGCATTCACGATAACAACAATGGAATTTGTCAGTGGATCCCTGATGACACTGTTCAGGCTTTTGAAGACAACGAGGCACACTTTAACAACATCGTTGATAATACTGAGTCAGGAATAGAAAACTTCACAGCTGACGCCCCAATCAATGCCACCTGCAACTGGTGGGGGCACCCGAGCGGTCCGTCAGGCAGCGGGACAGGATTAGGTGATGCCGTGAGCAGTTACGTTGACTTCGAGCCCTGGCTCCTCGCCCCGGCTCCTGGTGGCGCGTGTGGAATCTGGGTTCAAATCGACATCAAGCCGGGCAGCGATCCCAACTCCATCAACCTCAAGAGCAAAGGTACCATTCCGGTAGCCATTCTCTCTACGGAGGGCTTCAATGCCCCTGACGAGGTGAATCCTTCTTCACTGAAGTTTGGTCCCGAAGGAGAGGAGGGAGCACAAATCAACGAGATAGGTGGCAAGCGCAATCCCAAACCGCACTGCGGCGTGGAAGACGTGAACGACGACGGACTGCCGGATCTGGTGTGCCACTTCAAGACGCAAGATACAGGCTTCGAATCAGGAGACACCGAGGGAATTCTCAAGGGACAGACTTTGGATGGTATCCCGATCCCGATTGAAGGCAGGGATTCGGTGCGGATTGTACCCTCCAACAAGCCGCACACCGTAACGGATCAGCTACAAGTGTTGGTGAGCCCAAACCCGATAAGGGATGTGGATACGGCAACCTTCCAGGTGATGGGCACGCTGGCGACTCAGGTAGAAGAGATCCGCGTCCAGATTTACGATCTCTCCGGACGCCTTGTTTGGGAGGACACCGCGCTAGGCAGTGAGCTTGACTGGCACACGGATAATCAATCCGGGCAATTCCTCGCCAACGGCGTTTACCTATACCAGGTGCAAGTGAAGATCGACGGCATCTGGATCAACCAAGACATCGGGAAGATCGCTGTCTTGCGGTAGAGAACGAGAGCGAAAACGAGGCAGGCACCGGAATCTTCTCGGGCCTGCCTCTCTTTGGGTCCTGTGAAGGTAGATCGGGGTACTACCAGAACAGAACGTAAGTTTAGTAAAGGTCATCACCGCGTTGATGGAGGAGCTGAGGCATGTCTAAAAGGATCTTACCCTGTACGTACAGATTCCTTGTAGTCCTTGCTGCCCTTTCTATCTCTTGGACGGGGACAATCTTGCTCGCCCAGGAGGTTCCTCCCGGGTGGAGTGCTGCTGCTCAGTTCCGTTTTGGTGTTGGCGCTAGAGCATTGGCATTGGGTAGTGCCTACACCGCACTGGCCGAGGGGCCAACCGCTGTCTATTGGAATCCGGCTGGTTTGTTGCTCGCTCCGTTTGAAGTTGAAGGGATGTACACGGAGCCCTTTGGGAGAGCCATTGGATACCGCCTTCAGTTCGTGGGAGTTGGAGGACAAATCCCACATTTGGACTGGAGAATTGGATGGTTGAACGCGCATGTGGGTGGTATCCCTAACACAGAAACGGGAGGGTTCTTCGACTACGACAGCTCTGTTTTCCTTGGGGCGCTGGCCACTGAACAGGAGATGCAAACTGGGGTCATTCGTATCGGTCTGACGGCCAAAGTCTACCGCGATCAGCTGCTTGAAGGCCGAGCCCAAGGGTTGGGGTGGGATTTCGGCGCTATCTTGCGCTTTGCGGATCAGAGCATCGGCTATTGTAGCCAAGATGTCGGCTCTACGCGGTTTCGCTGGCGTGGAACGGGCCAGGAACCACTTGTGGTCATCCCCTGGGTCCATCGAGTGGGTGTAGCGGCTCACTGGCTGGATCATATGTTGGTCACTATAGGCGAGGTGATTCTAGAACCGAATGTTACTCTAACCTTTCGGACGGGTATCGAATGGACACCTATTAACGAACTCGCCCTTCGCGGTGGTCTGCGGTTGGAACCATTACCTGAAGGCCATCATCCGGTTTGGTCGTTAGGTGTTGGAATCGTCCCGTGGGAAGGACTTACGATCGACTACTGCTTCTTACGGAGTCCACTTCCAGCTGCAAGCATTTCCACCGATACACACGTTGTGTCAGTGGGCTTCGGATTCTGAGGTGACTCCAAAGGTCTGAAGCGTCGCGGACTTAACACGTTAACCCTTTTGTGTCCAGAAGGAAGAGGGATCACATCTTGATTCCTGACTCGAAATCTACTGCACGCTTCCGTGTGCTCAGAGAGTAAGAACTCTGTCACCACGGCAAGTATCACACCAATCTCCAGATTATGGAGATCTACGACCGGATGCGGCACGCCATCGACAGCCGCCTAAGCCTGAAAGCCACCTACGCCCGGCCCACCATCAGACGAACACGGCAACTTCCTCCTGTTGCTGGATGGTCAGATGATTCTTACTCGGGATGTCGATGAGCCGAAGCGCAAAGGATCCTTCAAGGTTTGTCCTTTGTCCTTCTCGGGGCTAGAATCCCGCGGGCAGGTGATAAACATTGGCAGATTTGCGTCTTCCCTACGGTAAAGGCGCCGTAGAACTGAGCATTCCGGATAGGAACCTTCTGGGGATAGTTGAGGGAAAAGAAGCGGAGAGGATCGAGTTCGAGCAGGCATTCCGCGATGCATGGGAGTCTCCGATCGGACTTGATGACCCGGCAGCGTTTTTCCACCCCGGGGAGAGCGTTGTATTCGTGGTCACCGATCACACTCGCTCCACCCCGACCCGGAAGATCTTCCCATTGGTCTGGGAACGGATCCGCACTCAGGTGCGGCCGGAGGACGTCACTCTTCTCGTGGCAACGGGGACGCACCGTTCTCCAACTGAAGAGGAACTAGAAGGGATGCTGGGGGAGATTCGCCACGAGTTCTGCGTGAGGATCCACGACTGTGATCACGACTTGGTGGAGGTGGGAAAAAGCTCACGTGGAACGCCAATTCTTATAAACAGGCTTGTCGCGGAGGCCGACAGGGTGGTGACGATTGGGCATATTGGTATGCACTACTTCGCCGGCTACTCTGGCGGACCGAAGAACATCCTCCCCGGCGTTGCCGGGAGAAAGACAATAGAGACTAATCACTCTCAGTTCACCGATCCTCGTTGTGAAGGGTGCATCTATGTGGGTAACCCGATCAGCGAGGAGATGAGCGAGGTGGCCCGGCTCATCGGGGTCGATTTCATCGTCGATGTCGTCCTCGACGCGCAGGGACGGGTGGCCAAGGTGGTCGTCGGTGACGTGGAGGAGGCTCATGCTGTGGGGAGGGCATTTTGGGATA
>Ga0209986_10005929_pt1 | contig 10032 bp, 10 predicted proteins | sample BlataG_FD_183168 | JGI IMG/M metagenome (GOLD analysis project Ga0209986, IMG submission 183168) | Deep subsurface microbial communities from Black Sea to uncover new lineages of life (NeLLi) - Black_00105 metaG (SPAdes) (version 2) | ecosystem: Environmental > Aquatic > Marine > Oceanic >...
CGATGGGATAATAGACTGTGCTCAAAGTAAGAAGCGCAACTTGTACAATGTTTTGGAAAGCAAAGAAGAACTCTCCATGAGTTGAAGCGATAGCAGCGAGAGTCGCGGCGATGCCTGCAAGTCCCACTGCAAGAACAAAGAGGAAAGGCAACAACATGAAAGCACTCAAAATGGCACCACCGGGAAGAACTAACAAGGCTATTGCCATAAGAGAGCTAGCATACACAATGGCAGCTGCACCTCCAGCGAGCAAGTATGCTATCACAAGACCTTTAGTGCTAACAGGGAGAGATAGTTCATATTGAATTACTCCTTCACGGAGCGCCAGCCAAATTCGTCTTCCGGTATCTAAGGAAGCAGCAAAGAGACCCATGACTATGACTGCTGGAACGAAATAGGTGAAGTATGGATACTCCATCATTCCTTTGTAGACCAGAGCAACTACGAGCATATCAGAAAGGTTAAGACTGAGAAGCACTGCCATGAGCCATTTCGTCCTAAAGAAATACGAGAAATCATTGCGAGCAATGGCAAAGATGACGTAAATCTCCCTCAAGCGCTCTTCACCCCCTCCACTAATCGTTGGATGAGAATTACGCCTAGACCCAAAGTGCTGACAGAAAGAGCTGTCAATATGCTTATCGCATAGTACGGATTTAAGAGGAGAGTTGGATCAAATCCTAAGATGAATCTCACTAAATCTGATCCGTAGGTGAGGGGACTGAAAGCAGCGGGTAGAGCGTACTGCGCAGGGAGAAACATGAAGGGATACAGAACTGTGCTAAATCGGATTATTACAGTGCTTAAGCCTGTGACGATGGCTGTGTAAAGATCTGACGATTTGAAGGCTATGAAGGAAAGGCCTAACATTAAGCCTGCCACGCCAAAGCCTAGCCAAAACAGGACCAAGACACAAGCAATAATGGACATCCATGTTAGGTTTCCTATGATTAGAAAGGTTACTGACAGAGGAACTGCAAGCATCAACGCAAGCTCTGTCCCTCCCTGCAGACAGATCGTCATGAACAACTTAGCACGGGAGATTGGCAAGCTCAGTAGGTATGGAAGCCTGCCTTCATGAGCATGTTCAACGAAGTGACGACCAGTGTGGGAAGCCATATCGAAAGTTATCATTATAATTAAGCCAACCGCGAAGAATCGGTTGTAGTTTTCCACCCCTGTTACAAGTTGAGAAAGCATAGCACCGTACACTCCCACTTGGACGAGAAAGACGACCCATTCCATGATTATCCAGACTGGTGGTTTTAGCTCTGGTTTCAGATCAAACCATACAAGGCGAAGGACGTTACGCATCGGGAGTTTCACCTAATGCTCGCCCTGTGAAGTGGAGGAAAACATCATCCAGAGACGGCTCTGTGACTCTTATAGATAGTATGCGGGCTTTCTTCCTATAGCACATGTCTGTCATTCTTGGCACCCATGACTCAGCCATAGAAACGTAGGCTTTGAACCTGTTGGAGCTGGGACTGGCAATCTTCACAGTGCCTTCAAGTTGGCTCAACTCCTGTTGAAGGCTTCGGGGGTCAGCTGCCTCGACTTCAAGTTCGACTATGTCGCCTCCCGTAATACTGTCCCTCAACTCTCTGACTGTGTCACACACAACCATTTGGCCTTTATCAAGAATAGTCACGCGATCAGCCAAGTATTCAGCTTCACGAACTTCGTTTGTGGCAATAAGAATTGTTGATCCTTCTTCGCGGAGTTTTAGTATCTGCGCCCAGATCTGGCGCTTTCCCCGCAAGTCCACTTGGCTTGTGGGTTCATCCAATATCGCAAACTTCGGACGTTGCACAAAGATCTTTGAGATTTCCAGCCGTTTCGCTTGTCCCCCGGAAAGGTGCATAAAGAGTTTGTTTCGGGCTTCCCACAATTCCAGATCCTTGAAGATTTGATCTATCAGAGAGTCCCGGCGAGATTTTGGCACACCACACACATTTGCATGAAACTTCAAGATGTCTGCGGGTTTGTGACGCCAGAAACCTCTGGCTTCTTGAAACGCTACACCTAGAATCTCTCGCACGCGAGTTGATTGAGTAGATACGTCGAGGCCCATCACTTTTGCTTGCCCTGAGGTTGGCTTCAGTACAGTTGCTAGAATGAGAAGAAGTGTCGTTTTTCCGGAACCGTTCGGTCCAAGGAGAACCATGATCTCGTTCTCGTCGATGGTAAAGTCTAGGTTTTTCAAGGCATCGGTTTTGCCATATCTCTTTGTAAGATCTTTCGTTTCAATAGCGTGCATTCTGATTTGCAACCTTAAAGTAATAATAAAGGGCTAGCTTGGTAATGCAAGTCTGGAAAATAAAAGTAACGGTTACTTTTTGTACCGCTTGTTTCTTTCTCGTCTCTGAGCCTTCTTGCGCCATTCCCGTTTTCTCTGAGTTCTTATGGATGATCGACTAAAACGCTGGTCCGATTCAGTTCGATATTGACTTATAGTCTGATAGAAAGTCGGAAAGTCGATCTGTTTCTCTTGAAGAGAAACTATACTGCCATTTAGCCGTTTTTTGGTCTCAGGATTTTCTGTCTTATCAAAAGCTTCTGAGTAAGCTAAGTATGCAGCATGGAATTGAAAGTCAGAAGGATTATCGATTGAGAGCATTTCCGGTGGTGTTATTTCATTGCTGTCGGATTCTTCAATCATTTTCTTCCAAGCTTCTAATGCTTTAGTATACTTGCGTTGCCTTTTATAGATAGCGTCTAATATGTATGCTGTTGCTCTTTGAGAGTATGTGCCAATCTTGTCATCGTGAAATCATGCATGCATCGACCCTGTGCAAACGTTACGGTATGAATAGGGATGAAAGACATCTGTTTTTGTTCAATTAGTTAGCTCCTTCAGTACCTCAGGAAAGTTCGACATTGGGAAATGATATCACATCAATAAATGTAATGCCAAAAAACCTTTAGGATAAAGGCACTAGAATTTTGGACGTTAAATTTGGTTTTGGATCAGGGAACACATCGCCACCATAATGTACATTATAACATGTGAAGCCTAGAATCCTTTAGTGGTTCACGAAAAGAAGCAGAGGATAAATGTTCGTTTGGATGTGAGCACTATAGTGATTTAGATAAACAGGGTTATTTACCAACTGAGAAGTCTAGGAGAATTTACAGAAGAAATGTAGGAAAGTTAACAATTCATACATATGAAGATATAAATATCATTTTGTTCATACTATAAATCATGGCCAAAAGAAATTACATCTCAGATATGGAAAATGCGCTGAAAGGAAGAAAAAAGCCGGTGGAGTTATTGCACCTTATCTTAGGGTTCCTTGATTTCAAATCAGCTGAAATTAAAATTTATAATCTCCTATTAAAGTCCTCATTGACTATAAAGCAAATTGAAAGACAGCTAAATCTTTCAGAACGAACAATACGAAAATATATCAAAAAACTAGGCCAAGATGGATTCATAACTAGAAAGGTGGAACAAGGTAGAAGACTCAAGTATGTTTACAGGGCTGTTCCTGTCAAGGAGACTTGGAAAAAAGTGAAGGATAAATTTCAAAAGACATTAGATGAAATCACCAAAGTTTTGGAAGCAAAGGCCATATTTTTCTAGTGGCTTACCAGTATGCGTCTTCAAATGTGCCAACACCTCCACCTAAATCGTCCAAAGTGACTATTCGGTCTTTGGTTTTTAGACGAAGTTCCTTAGGCAAAACAGCGTATTCAACATAGACCTGTGAACCGCCACCTTTCATAGAAAATTGTTTTCGAGCATAAGTTTCCAACACGATTTTAAAATCGTTGTAATGATCTCTTCCCTCAACAATCCATAGGAGAGTGTCGCCCTTTCTTTTTGATATTTTCAGCTTTGGATTATCGAATCTGATAATTTCATTGTTTTCACGATCATGAAAAGTTAGAGACCTGCGGAAGTATCTTTTCGAATCTTTCCCAGTTTTAAGACAAAAAAATGAGGCGACAGAGCTATCTTGAAAAATTATTCTTCCCCAATGAAATGGTCCGAATATCGTAGCACCAACAACTTTTTGTAGATGCGCTGTTCCCTCGAACTCTTTTCCTAATACAGTGCCATCAGCATCTGAGAAAATGTCCACCCAACCCATGCCAAATGGAGGTATGAATACGCCACATGCATCTTTATCCTCGAGATAATTTGCTTTTTTGATATTCAAATCAATAATGTCACCTACCTTTAGTCTATAATCCGGAAAGCCACCACTAAGTGTCACCATTCGACCTGAAATCTTAGACACTATCTTTTTCTCTTGAATTTCTACAATAGCGTTCGTATCTCCTAAATCATGAAGTCTTTTTCCATCGTATACCCAGCCAGCAGTGACAGCTTGGAATTTGTTTTTTCCTAAGTTTCTAAGTATCATCTCTTTATCGTTGAACAGCATTTTCTTTCCATTTTTTCTGAATATCAGTAACATCAATTGTACAGGTTTTTCTCCATTCTGACCAAAGAAAAGAAACCACCAGTATTCCTTTCCCAAAGGAGGCAATGTTTCAGAATTATACATTACACGATCTAACAATGTTTTGTTAATATTCGGACCGTTTATCGCAGAAAGTTTTCGTGCGAGATTATATGTCCGCCAGATCCCTTTAATTTTATTAACACTATTAATATCAATCATTCAATCACTCATGAATTTATCTTTCAGATAAGAACAGCCTAAATCAATTGGTAATGCAGCACATAATCTAAGCACATTCAAAATGCCATTGATATTCCGTGCTTGCTTGAATAAGTAAACATAATTCATTAGATTAAATGCTGAATAGCCGTTGAATGAGCCAACCACTTCATCCAAATCGATATCTAGATCTATAGTTGTTTTGTCTTGTTTTCCAGTAATAGTTTTTTTGTAATCCACACTTCTGCTTGTGGTTTTCATAACATAACTTACTGCTTGGCTGTCACATCTCAAAGTAATTTGGATAATTTGTGGTCCTAAAATCTTAAGGAATCTTGACATCTCTATGACATCATGTATACATATTTTTCTTTCTTTTTCTTCGGTTTCAGCGTCTACAAGCGCACCTAAAACCGCTTTGATATGATCTTCAAGTTCTCCTTCCCTCAAGTCATAACTCGCATTTCTTGCGAACTTTACTTTTGCAATTAGATCATCTATAAAATCCTTTAATGATATCTTGTCACCCGAATTCTTATGTAAAGCTCTAGCCCTGTCTAAGAATGTATTCAACGTCCAAAATCTTGCCATGCAGTAACTTTCCAGTTCTTCTAGCCTTTTTGCACTTAGAGGGTTTAACTTAAACACAGAGTGCATTTCATCGTATTTTGTCCAATCACGCTCGAAAATTAAGCCGTCTTTTTCTAAACTATCGAAAAACTCAGTTCCAGGAAACGGTGTTACAATACCAAATGCACAGTTCATCAAACCGATTTCCTTGGCATATACTGGGAATTGCTTTATCTCTTCTTCACTTTGGCCCGGTAAACCAATAACAAAAGTTCCAGATACATTTGCACCATTATCCCTTAATATTCTTACAGCCTTTCTCTGCATACTGAGTGTTATACCCTTCTTTACATCGTTCAAATCCTTTTGGTTAGGGCTTTCAAACCCTAACTCATAACTAAGAATATCACTGTTGCACATTTTTTTGATGAGTTCAGGGTTTCTGGTTATGCTGTCCACTCGCGTCATGACAGAAATCACTATATTTAGTTCATGTTTTTGTAACAAGTCACATAGGTGGTCTATCCTTTTAGGGTCGCCCATAAAATGAGGGTCTGTCACAAAAATTTGTAGTGGTTTTTCATTGTGAAAAGCCATGATTTCAAACAATTCTTTTAATATGTTTTCAGGAGACCTAAATCTCATGAGACCTTTACTCATATATGGCTCGCAACAAAAACTACACTGTCCCCAACAGCCACGCGACATAGTAATCACATCAAATTCTCTGCCATTGCTGTTCATGTGATCTTTGTACTTGTGTGTTCTAAGATGTCTTGCTGGAAAAGGCAAAGAATCTAAATCTCTTATTAGTGGTCTCTCAGAATTGTGGATTATTCGTTTACCTTTTTTGTATGAAATACCAAGAACGCCTTCAGGAGAGTCTTTCTGCACAAGTTCTTTCATCGTAAGTTCACCCTCGCCCCTAACAATAATATCAACCTGTGGATGTGAAAGCAATTCGTCTGGTATAGCAGTCGGATGATAGCCCCCCAATACTGTTGTAACACCACTTTTCTTACCAATTTTTGCGAGTCGCAAACCTTCATCATGATCCGTCGCTGACATTGATATACCAATCAAATCAGGATCAAAAACATCAAGAAAACACTGTAATGGTTGTTCTTCAAGTTCCATATCAACTATGTGAACGTCGTCAACTTCCGTTTCTATTGATGCAGCAATGTACTCTAGACCTATTGGGATTACATCTGTTGAGAACCCCAAGCCTTTTCTTCCATTTGGTTTTGCGAACAAAATTCTTTTGAACGCCATTTTCTCACTTCGATACTTTTCAGGAATTTTTGTTTTTGTTCTCCACGTAGAAACTTGAAGTACAGCATTGTGGTTGGCATTCAATTCCTAATCTTCTATTCACAAACCGTTTCTCTAATCCGGAGAATTCCATGATGGGTTTTACGATTTTTCTACCATGTTTCCACCTATAATAGGGAGATGTTAATAGAGTGCCATACAAAATAATTTTGTTTAGTTCAGGCGCCCACAAATCAAGATTATGTCTCCAGCATCTCGAAATAATATCCCACTGGGATTCATCAAGGTCTTTTAGATCTTTGTGTCTCTGCCCTTTCAAAATAGATTCTTCTTCTGATGTAAAGAGGAGTGGAACATAGAAAATCTTAGCGTTTTTGAGCTTTTCGAGTAGTTCGAGAGTAGCAAGTATGTCTTCTTCTTGTTCCCTGGGTAAACCCAAAACTAGAGTTGCCAACGGATAAATGTCATTGTCATTTAGGGTTCCTATTGCTTGGACAACAACGTCTTGCCATTTTTCGGGTGTGTAAGGCAACATCTTCCCTTTCATGTGTTTTTTCATTAGTTGTACACTACCCGTTTCTATCCCAACTTCAATGGAAGCGCAATGTTTGCCATTGCAAGCCCATAGAGACTTCTCCACAAGTGCTGGCGCTATCTCTTCCACAATTCTTCTATCGTTAACGATAGGTGCAAGTGAAGCGTGAGCTATTTGTATGAACTCAACACCTTCGATTTTATCTACACTTTGAATTAACTTGACGATAGCTTCTCTATTTGGAATGAAATTCCGCTTTGTTTTGTACAGAAATAAATCGTCTGTCTGAAGAAGAATCGCTCTTGTTCCATTTTTTGCGTTCAACTTGACTTCTCTCAGAATATGCTCTAAGGGAAAGGAATACCGCTGGCGCATGGTAGGTGAACAAAAGGCACATCCTCTGCCACAACCACGCGTTATTTCAACCGTTCCGTATAATGAAGGCTTTTTGATAGTAGGAACTTCTTTTCTTTTAGGCATTTGCGTTATAATAACTTTATCAAGTTCTTCACCATCCAACGCTTTTCTGAAGATCTCTACAACAGAGCGTTCTGCCTGTCCAATTAAAACCGTGTCTATACCAAGCATGTCTTGCATTTTTGCCCTTGGTATTTGCCAAGCACCTGAACCACCGACAATGATTCTAGGTTTGTATTTTCTGAACGCAACATTAGAAAGTAAATCTTCAAATTCTACAAGAGTCGCAGGCTTTCCATTTAGCCTTAGAATACTTGTATAAGTTCTGCTAACAAAGCCTATACCTAGCGGATCCATAGTAGAAATACCGATGACTTTTGTTTTTGGTCCGACAAATTCGTGAAGGTTATGAGGGTGTACGGTAGCTACATTCTCCTCTCCGAATTCTTTGATTAACAATGTCTCAACTTTTCTTAATCCATAAGGCGCATATTTTGCTGTGCCGTCTTCATTGATATGGAAATTTGGATACAATTTTTTTCTTAAGACGAATTTTGGAATAGAAAGCGGAAAGCCACCTGAAAAAGCTATAAATGGATTGAGTTTGAAATCACTCATTTCAATCATTGATGCCGTTAAAACTATTGGTACCCCACTGTTCCTTGGCATTTTATCATTGAACCTTGTGGGAATGAGCTTCTCACTCGTTTCCACACATTTTGAGAGGAAGCCATTCACGAAATCACTAATGATCTCAATGGCAATCTCTGTTGAGCTTCTCATCCAACCACGGCTATGAATATATTTTTGCATATATATGAATTTTCTGTGACATATAAATAAGAGTTCTCAATAGTAAATAATAGAAAAGAGATTTGGAAGGTGCTATGAAAAGCCTTGAAACCAAAGATTAACTGCCAGCCTGATTTCTTAAAGAAGCATTGGATTGAATGCACGCACAAAAACCGTCTATTGAAGAATCTAACCTGTCTTTTCTAGGTCTCACGCGCGCAAATTATTCGAGAAGGCTTGATTGGTTCTCTGATTTCTCATCAAGGACTTCCGTCAACACTTACTATGTGTTTTCAAGCAGTTTAAGTAGCGCCATTGCAAGAATTTTTCCTTTCTTTGTGATTCCATACCGTTTCTTTAGGGGATCGATTGGTGTAGCCTTAGCCAAACCTAGATGCGTAATTTCTATCATACGAGCTCGGTAGGTGCCATCGCTCAGCGTCAGCTTATGCTCATTCATGAAGGTTTTAGCCTTTTTCCATTTTCCTTTGTCTAAGGCCAAAAGGAAAAGACAGTCGATAGCATGGTCTTTCTCGATCATTCTCTTGATTGCAGCGGTTCTAGGAGTTGTGAGAACTTCCGTTATCTGTTGTTCAAGTTTTTTCGTCTTCTCTTTTTCTCCCATTTCATTCTCGCCTACTAGGGTTTTACTACTTGTTTTACTCTTGTCACTTAAAAGATTTAACCTATATTACGATACATGTAATAATACAGGGGAAATACAGTATAATTCTTGATGGCTATTTGCGCTTTCGAAAGATTTGAATTAACTCTGCAAAGAAGTTCTGGAAGGAAAACTCAGAAGGGACCTAGATCTTTCGGGGGGAAGTTGCCTTCATATAATAAAGCTTATATCTGGCGCGACATTCCTTCAAATCCGTTGGCTTACCAGATCGAAACCATGTTGAGAGCTGCATCAGCATCCGTTGCATGGATTTCATTTTGGTAGGTAGCACCGCTAAAGGGATGAATAGATGTCAAAGTGGCTTCAAAAGAGCATTTGCTCCCAAGGCTTCTCAAGCAAACGGAACAACGAAAACCACAAGCAGCAGGGCTGTAGCGATGATCCATGAAGATTCGCCCTTAGCAAGAAAGCAAAAGGAAATGGGATAATAGTTGAAGATAGAAGATTTGAGAAATGGCATGAAGCAAGTCGACGTGGAAGCGAAGGTTATCGAGAAGACACCTACCCGCGAAGTTACATCCAGGTACAAGAACGAAACGTATAATGTGGCCACTGCGATTATTAGCGATGACAGCGGACAGATAAAGCTCACCTTATGGAATGAAGATATCGGAAAAGTAAACGAGAACGATACTGTCAAGATCGAGAATGGCTACGTCACTTCGTTCCGCGGAGAGATTCAGCTAAACATTGGCCGATCTGGAAAACTGTCCATTGTCTAGATTCCGTGTCCGGTTGTTCATTAACAACACATAGAGAGGTGAAAGAATGTATTATGAAAAGCGTGGTAGAGGAAATAGAAGAAACTTTGGTCCAAAGCGTTTCCCTCCAAAACCTGTCGAGATTGGAAAGGAATACGACGTTGAAATCTTGGAGCTTAGTCGCCGCGGTGAAGGCATCGCGCGCATCGAAGGTCTAGTCTGCTTTATACCAGACACAAACCCAGGTGAACATGTCAAAGTTCGAATAACGAGGATAAGCAGTAGGTTTGCTGAAGGAGAGGCAGTAGAGAAGCTAGAAGGTGAACAGGCAGAAGAGAAGCTAGAAGGTGAACAGGCAGAAGAGAAGCTAGAAGGTGAACAGGCAGAAGAGAAGCTAGAAGGTGAACAGGCAGAAGAGAA
>Ga0209986_10005931_pt1 | contig 10028 bp, 6 predicted proteins | sample BlataG_FD_183168 | JGI IMG/M metagenome (GOLD analysis project Ga0209986, IMG submission 183168) | Deep subsurface microbial communities from Black Sea to uncover new lineages of life (NeLLi) - Black_00105 metaG (SPAdes) (version 2) | ecosystem: Environmental > Aquatic > Marine > Oceanic >...
AGCGGCTCAATCGTTTATACTGGTACAAAGCAATAAAAATATTCTGACAGCCGGTTTACGTTCGGGTGGTTTACGTTCGGTTCTGCTGAAGAACATCCTGCCTTCGGGTCTGCTGAAGAATAAGCCACCCAGGGTTATTTGGTGGTCGATGTATTTTTCCGGCCCCAGAACAACAAGGTCGCCCGGGCTCATTTTCAATCCGAAGCCCACCGACGTAAAAAGGAATTCGCCGGCTTTTGCACGATACACTAATTCTGGAATTGAACTTCTTATCGGTGGTGAAAATACCGGCATCACACTCATCTTGCACACGCCTCTCGAGCCGGGGATTTTTTCAGCTTTTAGCCGCAGCGCAACCATCCCAGGCCCGGCGGTCACTACTTCCATTGAGCCACTGGCCGAGATGTAAGAGATGGTTTGTTCCTTGTCCAATCTTGCAATAGGAAGGTCATTGGCCTGACCGTCGGGCAGCAACAGCGAAATCCTATCTGTCCCTTTACCGTCGGCGGCAAGCAACAAATCTCTGATTTTATTCCACATCTGGACCTGGCCGAAGCCGGCCAAAAATGAGTTGGCTTTGAATGCATCGTGATTATTGTATTGTAATGGTTTTGGATACGACATCTGCCAGATGTCATCTAATGCGCTAATGTTTTCGGCTGGTATTTCAAAAGCATAGACGTTAAAATTTATTGTCTTTAACAATTGGCTGCCCGGCCGTTTGCCACTATGAGAAGGAGCTAAATCACCGATTTTGAGTTGCTGCCATATAGGCTCGTTTTCTTCAGGGGCACCGCAGCCTGTCAGGCAGAAGGCCAGGCAGCTCAAAACCGCAATTTGAAAAACACGATTCATAACAATAGACTAACAATTGTGCAGGTAATTGTCAATGGACGGCTTGATGCTGGAGCGAAGCGTAAGTCCGCCCCTGACGGGCTCGCCGCGAGCATCGAGAATTGAGAATCGAGCACGCATCAATTTTCTTGACCTGCTTGGCTGTTTTGTCTTTAATAATGCGATTGTTTGTGAAAAGAGAATTCAAATTGGAAAGGTCTGACGAAAATGAAAATCAGTAAACGAGCCCAGCAGGTTCCGCCTTCGGCAACCATAGCCGTTACTGTACGGGCCCAGCAATTAAAAGCACAGGGCGTGGACGTAATCGGTTTCGGCGCGGGAGAACCGGATTTTGACACACCCGAATATATCAAAGATGCTGTTGTAGAGGCGCTGAAAGCAGGTAAAACAAAATACACAGCCGCTGCCGGCATAGTCGAGCTTAGGACCGCCATTGCCGCCAAGCTCAAAAAGGAGAATGGTCTCGAATACACCCCCGACCAGGTCATCGTCAATATCGGCGGCAAACACTCGGTTTACGAGGCAATGCAGGCAGTCCTTGACCCCGGCGATGAGGTCATCCTGCCAACACCATTTTGGGTAACATATCCGGAGGCAATAAAGCTTGCCGGTGCCGTACCTAAAATTATTCAAACCGATAAAGATACCGGCTACAAAATTACGCCGGCGCAGCTAAAAAAGGCCGTCACCGAAAAGACTGCTATGCTGTTAATTAACTCACCAAATAATCCGGGCGGGTTCACTTATACGCCTCAGGAGCTGAAAGCAATTGCAAAAGTTCTTGAAGGAACAACTGTGTGCGTGCTTTCAGATGAAATCTACGAAAAACTAATCTACGGCGACACCAAATTTGTCAGCTTTGCTTCACTAAGCGAAGATGCCTACGATAGGACCCTGACTCTCAACGGCTTCAGCAAGGCCTTCTCTATGACCGGCTGGCGCATCGGATACACCGCAGGGCCCATCGAAGTTATAAAGGCGATGGGACGCCTTCAATCTCATATGACTTCAAACCCTGTAACGTTCGGCCAGTATGCCGCAATTGCTGCCCTCGGCGACCCCGCCGACCAGGCAATAGAGAATATGAGGATAGAATTCGAGCGACGAGGCAAATATATGGCCCAGCGATTAAACAGCATCAAAGGAGTCCAATGTCCCCAACCCACCGGAGCTTTTTACTGTTTTCCTGATGTTTCGAGCCATTATGGTCGAAATATTAACGGCGTAAAAATAAACGGCAGTATGGACTTCGCAAAAGCGCTTCTGGAACAGGCCAAGGTCGCCCTTGTTCCGGGCCTGCCATTTGGCTGTGACAACAACGTCCGTCTGAGTTTTGCCTGCTCACTTGAGCAGATTACCACAGGATTGGATAGATTAGAAAAATGGCTCGCTCAATAAGAAACAAAAAACGCAATACCTTATCCACTCTGCAGGTGGATGCTCCAACAGCTCCTCAACTCCAGTTAGAACCCCGCAAACGCAGGACCCTGGCCGGCTGGCCAATGATTCTTGGCTGGCTCGCAATGCTCATCTTCGCCTTCCACGCTTCTACACATATGGTTGGCGCAGGAGATACCTGGGTCGCTATGACCTGCGGAAGACACTTCGTCAACCACGGCGTAGACACCGTCGAACCCTTCAGCGCAAACTCACACAAGGCAGGACCGACCGAGGAGGAAGTCAAAACCTGGCCCAGCTGGGCACAATGGCTCACGGATAAAGTGGGCCTTGAGACGGTTAAATACTGGCATCCTACCGGCTGGATAAATCAGAACTGGCTCACACACGTCATTTTTTACTCGCTGATACCTGAATCTTCCTATGAAGACGGCTTAAGTTTTACATCCAATGCGCTCGTTTACTGGAAGTTTGCCATTTATATACTTGCCGTTATTTGTGTTTATTATACAGCCAGACTTTTAGGCGCCCATCCCGCTCTCTGTGCCGTCTTCGCCTGCTTTGCAATGTTCGTAGGCCGCTCCTTCCTTGACGTCCGACCCGCAGGTTTCTCAAATTTGTTGACAGCCGTTTTTTTACTTATACTTGTTCTTACCACCTATCGAAACATATTGTACATCTGGCTCATTATCCCGCTAACTGTCTTCTGGTGCAATGTCCACGGCGGATACATTTACGCATTCATAATGCTCGTGCCGTTCGTTATGTGGCATCTGTTAATGATGTTGCCCAAAAGATGGACTGTATCACTCTACTGTATTCTTGCGTGGGTGGGCCTTTACGCAATGGCTTACAAGTTTTTGAGTCGTTCGCCTTTTACACCAGTTCCACCGACTGCCGACTGGGCTTTTTGGCTCTTGCTCGTGTTGGTCGCGACAAGCATTGCAACAGCGGCTTATAAACAAGTTAAGAATGAAGCATTCTATGCTTATCATATTGTGACTTCGTTCATCGTTTTTGTTACTCTTTTACCGAGATTCTTCCCCTCAATCCCCCCCCTTCACCCTCAGCAGCAGGAAATTCTCAACATATATATTGGCGGTTCACGGTGGGCCTTTCTTGCCGCTTTCATCTTATCGACGGGTTTGGTCCTCGTGCTAATGTTCTTGAAAAACAAACTTGTCCGTATAAAGCTAAAAGGGGTATATCACACAATTGCCGCCGGCTTTGTCGCTTTCCTGGCTGTGATTTTATTCAACCCCTTTCATTTAACAAACCTCACTCATACCTTCGTCATCAGCGTCAGCAAGCACGCCGAGAGATGGCGCGACGTCAACGAATGGCACCGCGCCTTCGAATGGACCAATCCCGTCGGTGAGGAAGAGCCTTTTTTAATTATGTATATTATTGCCTGGCTGGTTCTTCTGATTTGGGCTGTTGTTATCTTGATATCGACTTCTCGTTTTCTTGGCCGCCTCCCCAGGCGAAAAGCAAAAAGTTATGACGGGTATCAATGGCCTCGGATTGACATAGCCCTGATGATTATTGCCGCTTTGACTATTTATATGGCCATTTGTTCACGCAGATTTATACCGATAGCGGCTATCGCAGCCTGCCCGATTATAGCAATGTTTATTGACCAGATGGTCTGTGCAATTTCGGCCAGACGCAGCTTCAACGAACAAAATCCTTTCGCCGTCTCGCCGATGCCGCACGACCTGCAATTGTTTTTTATCGTTGCCGGCGCTGTCGCAGTTTTAACTTTCGGCCTATGGTGGGGGCTCAAGTTTAAGCGTATTTATCTCGACGCCTGGCCCACCGATACGAAGTTAAATTCTGTCTTTATGAGGATGACCGCCTCCGATGCAAAACCGTTCTACGCCTTGAAGTTTATAAAAGACAATAAATTAAAAGGAAAAATGTTCAATTACTGGACAGAGGGCGGCTTCATCGCCTGGGGACAGAAACCTGACCCGAACACGGGACGAACGCCATTACAATTATTTATGGACGGCAGAGCACAGGCGGCTTATGACTGCCGGACTTATGAGCTCTGGTCGGACATTATCTCGGGAGGCCAAATAGGAAGCCAAATCGTCAGAGATGCCAGGATAAGAGCCAGGCTGACGGGACAAAAAATAGAAAAATTATTGACTCCTGCCGATTACACCAAAATCGGCCGGTGGGTAGATGAACGGCTAAAAAAAGAGAAAGTCTGGGTCGTCTTAATGCCCTCAGCGGCCTATACTGATTCCCGGAAAGCTTCATATCACTTCGTAAAAGGTCTTGAACATAATCCCAATTGGCCCCTTGTTTTCTATAATAACAAGCAAAAACTCTTCGTCGACGCAGAAACCCCTCGCGGCAGGGAGCTTTTCAATGGCATATCTGACGGCAAAACACTCTACCCTGATGATTTCTCCAAAAACCTTACCCTTGCCCATAATTTATTCTTGTTTGCTGGCAATGATAAGACCAAAAGGAAGCAGGCACTTGACTTCGCCATCAAAGCCTTCGAATCGAACCCGTCGCAGACTCCAATGCAGGAAATAATATACGTTGGCGGCAGATTCCCCGAGATAAGACCTGATATCAAAAAGTTTTGCGAAAATTATTTTAACGACTTCACAAAAAATAAGGACACTTACGTCAAAGAGGACGGATATTTCCACAGAATCGTTGCCGCATTGAATGCAGGCGATTATTTGCGGGCAATCGCCGATAAGCAGAAAAAAACCAAAGATGTGCAATTTTATAACGACAGAATGAAAGAATACAAAAGTGGACAAAATCGGCTCCTTAAAAGGAAAAGGTGGTAACAAACGAGCCACAAGCGACGAGCGACGAGCGACGAATTCTATCAGCGTTTTTTTCCCCTGCTATAATGAACAGGATAATGTAACCCGCACCGTTGAACAGGCGCTTGCCGTCCTGGAAAAGGCGGGCGCCGACTTTGAAGTAATTATCGTTGACGACGGCAGTTCCGACGCCACCGGCCGGATTGCCGATGAAATTGCCGACCGAAACACCAGGGTAAAAGTGGTCCACCATCCCGCTAATCTCGGCTACGGGGCCGCCTTGAAGTCCGGCTTTAAAGCAGCGACAAAAGAGCTTGTCTTTTACACCGATGCAGACGGACAGTTCGACATCAGTGAAATGCCGCCGTTGTTGCCGTTGATAAAACAATATGATATTGTTAGCTGCTATCGGCTGAACCGTCAGGACTCTCCTCTACGCAAAATCAACGCCTGGTGCTGGACAAAGCTGGTCTGCTTGCTGTTCGGTATGAGAATCCGCGACATCGATTGTGCCTTCAAATTATACAAAACGGAAATCTTTGATAACATTGAGCTCTTAAGTGCCGGAGCTTTGATTGATGCCGAAATCCTCGCTCGGGCTATTCGCAGAGGATACACCGTTACTCAAAAAGGCGTACATCATTATCCACGAATGGCAGGCACACAAACCGGCGCAAACTTGCGAGTAATTCTTCGCGCCTTCAAAGAGCTATTTAAACTACACAGCCGGATTCGAAAAGGGAGTGAAAAAATAACCAATGGCCAATGACCATTGACCTTTGAATTACTAATGAAACTTGGGTGGCGCCCTCGAACTTGTTTGGGGGTGTCGAAAATCGAGCATCGAGAATCCAGACGCGAATTATGAACGACGCAAAAGCCAATCTGTTCATCTACGGCTCCCTGCGCGACCGCAAAATCTTCCAATCGGTCAGCGGACTGAGTTTTACCAGAAAGCCCTCTAAAGTTGGCGACCAGACCCTTCTTGCCGAACCGGCCTTGCTACCGCACTATCGAAAAGTCAGCCCCGACAACGTCTATTTCTATGCAGTTCCAGCCCCATCTTCAAGAATCGATGGCTTTGTAATCTACGATGTCCCTGCCCAGGCAATGGCCGAAGTCGACAGGTACGAAGGAAAACGCTACGACAGAGAGACCGTCCAGGTTAACACTGCAAATGGCCTCGTCGAAGCACAGGCTTACCTGGCCACTCGCGAGTCAATGAGAAAACACTTTGGCGACAGGTTCCACGTCAATCTCATACACGAGCTTTGGCTGCGAAAACGCATCGAGAAATTTATTAAAAGACACACTCGGCCAGGCGAACGAACTACAGACGCCGAATTGGAACGACGAGCAGAGAGAGAGCTGCTCGCAACCACCGAGCGAGACCTCGTTATGAGCCATTATCACACCGATGCCGTTAGCGATTATTATCTTGAGCACGAGCTCGACCGACCACGCCCGAGCATAAAACATTTATACGACGACCCCAACGCCAGGCCGTTCATCGAAAATTATTTGGCTTTAGTTGTAAAACAGGTCCTGCTCAATCAGCTCGACGAAAGAATCCAGGCCCGATATCGATTTGAGCTTGAGCATATGCGTACCTCGGAGAGGTATTTCAAACGCTCGGTTAGTCTTCTTGTCGCTTTGCAAATGATAAATACAAACAGCAGGACGGTTGATTTGATTGTCGAAAAATGTCTTCAAACGATGCCCCACGACGGATACGACCTCATTGACTACGTCAAGTACGCCGTGCGCGCGGCAAAGAGTATGTTTCACACTCGTATTGCACGCGCACACTTGGAACGCATTCGCTCGAATCTTCAGCCGGGAGTCGTACCACTCGGAATTGAGGTCGAGTTGAGCAACCTCGGCCCCGCAGCCGTTGAGCCGCAAAAAAGCATACAAAAAAGGTTCGACCCGGTATATGACGGCTTTAAGTATTTCTGTGATTTTCGCCTCGATGTTTTGTCCTGGAAACTCGGCGGATATATCGACGACCACACCGGCTCGACCGACCGGGCACGCCGCTCCGGTTTTTTGGAGCTTGCACCGGGAAGACTGAACATCGCCGGTGAGCTATCTCGACCCGCAACCGCAGACCCCTGGCTCCTTAATCAGTTGATACACGAAATCGTCAATTTCTATGACGTCCGACCGCACAGTTTGCATCTTTCTTTTCAACTCCGAAAAAAACAAATCGGCAGACAGAAAATTCTGCCCTTAGCTTTTGTCAAGTGCCTGCTTGTACTCGGCGGAGGCCCCGAACTAAAGGGCACCGGAAGACTATGGGTCTCAAGAATGGGCTATGATGAGATAACTCAATACGGCTATGGTGAAGAGCTCGTCTTTGCCAGAACCAGCAAACGCAGATGGTACCTGGCGCCGGACGAAATTGCAGACAAGCCCCCGGCACAGGCAATCACCTATGTCCAGCAGTATAAATTTGTTCGTCTGGAAAAGCGCGCCAATTATGAGCCGTTAATCTTGTGTCTTAAGGGCCTACAGTTGGCCTACAATCCCGCCGATTATTTAAGTGCAGAGCAATTAAAAGGCAGCAGAAAATTACGCCGACAATACCAGGAATTAAAAAAATGGGCCGCCAAACCTGCGGAAATCAGCCCTCAAACAATAAGCAAATTCTTAAATACCGTCCAGAAGGGCCTGATGAATGAAGGCCACCGCCGTCCCGCCCACAAACTGCACTACATTGATTGGGCACTAAGCGCCATCGACGTACAACTGCGTATGTTCAACAAACAGCTCAAAAAACCGCCCAACGCTTCATAGCAAAACAAAAAATGTCGTTCTGAGCGCAGCGCTATACCTATTGTCATCCCGAGCGCAGTCCGCCGTAGGCGGACGAAGTCGAGGGATCTGGCCATCGAATGCAATGTACGAACCACGAACCAATCACCAATCTCCAATCACTAATTCACTAATCTCTAATCAACTGCCTCTGTCATTCCGAACGCAGCGAGGAATCTCATGTTTACCCCCGCAATTTATTGCAGGCATATTTAGTTTGGACCCTTTTTACTTTTCACCTGATAAATTCTTTTCCTTTTTAACTTGCCTATCGCAAACCTGGCCACCTCACTATGGTCAAATGCCATATCTTTCGGCAATTTCGCTATATCGAACCATCGTACCTCTGCTGCATCGTCACCGGCTTTTATCTTGTTCAGCCCTTCCGTCGCAATGCCCATATATACTATTGTAATCTGTCTGCCCCTCGGGTCCCGCCCCACATTACCGTAGGTACGCATCTGTTCCAGCGCTACATTTGCCAGTCCCGTCTCTTCCGCCAGCTCCCGGGCCACAGCTTCTTCAAGCTCCTCATCAATCTCCACGAATCCGCCGGGCAAAGACCATTTGCCTTTGAACGGCTCATTTCCGCGATTGACCAGAAGCAGCTTGGCTCCTGTTTTGAAAAACCCGAAGACAACAGCGTCAACACTAACCATCGGCCTCGGCCAATCATAAATATACTTCCCTTTTTTAGCCATAGTGCTCTTTAACTCGCGACTTGAGGGATTATCGTTTCCGTTCGTTTAGCCGTCGCCGGCACGGCGACGCTCCTTTGTCATTCCTGCGAAAGCAGGAATCCAGAATGTTTACCCCCCAAATTTATTGGGGGGGTATTTAGCCTGATAGTTTAATAATTCAATCATCAATAATCAATAATCATTTGCTCAAAATCTCTCTATCGCTTACAATAAGTCGGCTATGGGCTCTTCGAAAAAGATTTCCGTCAAAAACATCGAAACCGTTCCGCTAAAGCTCAACAATGGTTGGAGCGGCAGGGCGGTACTGTCCGCTACGTCTGCCGGGAACTTTTCCACAACCGGCTGGACCGATTGTCTCGCGCAGCCCGAGCTGCTGTTCGAAGATGTCGAAAAAATCCTCAAAACAGAAGGCAGAAACTGTGTCGCTGTGAAAAATCTTACAATAGCAAACAACCGGCTAAAAGTCGTTATCAAACGCCACCACCCTCAAGTCGGCTTGCGCCAATTCTTTCGTTCGTTTCGACCCGGCAGGGCGCTGCGAAGCTTCAAAACCGCTCTTAAACTGCTAAGCTGTGGCATTCCGGCGATAGCCCCCCTTGCAGCTTTGCACCAAAAACGAAACTTACTTACCAGACAAAGCATTTACATTACCGAATATTTCGAAAACAGTTCCGAGCTTTACACTTTTTCTTCTGAACAATTGTCGAAGGTCCAGGCAGGGCGGTTCGCACTAAAAAAAGAGTTTTCTCATCAGCTCGCTGCTATACTTGCATCACTGCACAAAAATGGCCTATGGCACAGGGATTCAAAAGCCAGCAATTTTATCGTTACTAAAGACACCGAAAATAAATACAGAATTTTGCTCGCCGATATGGACGGAATAAAGCCCTATTTCCTGTGCCGCAGAAGCAGCCAATTTCGCTCATTGTGGCAGCTTGCCGCCTCGATGCTCCCTGTATCTGTCATTAACCGAACGGATTACTTGCGGACCTTTACAGCTTATTGTAATCTTATCGGCCTTGAGCTTTCGCAGCGCCGCACGATTTACCGTGAGCTCGCAAACCGGGCCCAGGCCAAACGCCTGCGCACTACCGCCAAAACATCGAACATCGAGCATCGAGCATCGAGCATCGAGAATATTATGTCTGAAGGTTTGAAAAACATCTTGATAATAAAGCCCAGCTCACTGGGCGACATAGTCCTGGCTTTGCCGGCTCTTTCAGCGTTGCGCAAAAGTTTTCCCGATGCAAGGATTAGCTGGCTCATCCGCCCGGAGTTTGCACCACTTCTTGAAAACCATCCGCATCTAACCGATATCATCCTTTTCGACCGCAAGTTCCTCGGCAAAGCCTGGTACCGCCCCGGAGCGTTCAGCTCTCTCGTGTCGCTTATCCGCCGCCTTCGCCACAGCAAATTCGACGCCGTAATGGACTTGCAGGGTCTTTTCAGGACCGCTTCT
>Ga0209986_10005932_pt1 | contig 10027 bp, 8 predicted proteins | sample BlataG_FD_183168 | JGI IMG/M metagenome (GOLD analysis project Ga0209986, IMG submission 183168) | Deep subsurface microbial communities from Black Sea to uncover new lineages of life (NeLLi) - Black_00105 metaG (SPAdes) (version 2) | ecosystem: Environmental > Aquatic > Marine > Oceanic >...
TCATCCTTAGGCTTAACCTCGGGATTACGGTTGGCTAAAACCTCCATGAGACCTTGAATAATTTGCTCTATCTCTTTACGGGTGAACTTAGAGCAGATCCAGATAACAAAACGAGTAGTCTTTTTCACTTGGCTTGCCTCCTTTTTTGGGGTAGTTCTCTTAAATCCTACTAAAAAAGTGGGGGGGAGGCAAGTCAATTTCACTAAAACATTTGAGAATAAAGAGTTTAAGAGAAAATTAGTAAATTATTTTTGACATTACTCTAAAAAGTAATAGGAGGCTAAAATGAAAGCAATAATCTCATGTATTGAAAAGCTAAGATCAAAATTAGATAAGTTTCGAAGGACTGGCTTAAAAGAATATCCCACAAGAACAATATTTATTGATCCATTATTGCAAGCACTTGCTTGGGAGGTGGTAGATCCTGATGAAGTTGAACTAGAATTTCCTACAATTGATGGTAAGTCAGTTGATTATGCTCCTAAGATAAATCGTAAACCTGTTTTATTTATAGAAGCAAAACCACTAAATGATTCACTTACAGATGTAAAGTCAATCACTCAGGTTGTCGGTTATGCAGCAAATGCAGGAGTAGAATGGTGTATCCTAACCAACGGCATTACATATAAAATATATTGCAGTACAGAAAAAGCAGAAGCTCCTGATAAATTGCTTTTTGAAATTTCAATCGATCCAAAAGAAACAGAAGGAATGTCTATTCAACAAGTTGCCAATCAATTCGCTCGTTTTTCTCGAGAGGCGATGGCAAGAGGTGTGCTTGATAAGATTGGTGAACAAGTTTTTACTACGGGAAAAATAAGAAAAGCTATAGATAAGCTATTTATAGACCCCCCTAATTCATTAATTAAACTTATTAGGTCAATAGTAAAAGATGATTCTATTAAACCTATTCAAGTTAAAGAATCTCTTAAGAGACTTTGGCTTCAAACATCGGAAAATGAGATTTCCCCAAATTATAAGTTTAAAGACGAGACTTCAGAGAAAACGATAAAAAAAGAAAAAGAATACGATGAGAAATATCATATAGGAGGTAAACCACAAGAAGTAGTGGAGTTATTTAAAACAATTGATAATTTTTGTAGAAATTTTGATCCTGTCAATGTTAAAAGAAAATATCTTGCAAAGTATGTTAAATACACGTGCGGTAAGGGTATTTTTTGTTGCGTTCATCTTCAGAAAAGCGGTTTACGGGTTTGGTTAAAATTAAATTACACAGAACTAAAGAATCCTTCTGAATATGTCAGAGATGTTTCCAAGATAGGCCATTGGGGAGTGGGCGATGTTGAACTTACAATCGATAGTATAGAAAAATATCAAAGTGCTAAATATTTAATACAAAAATCATTTGAGAAAATACGTTAAGTCAAAAGCAGGATAAGTTTTTAAATCATAACAAAGAATTAAATAGCGGATTTGGGTGCTTTATACTTTTCTATCTGGAATAAGGAGGTTATTTATAATGAGAATAAGAGCAATTGCAGACCTTTGCAAATTACCCCAGCGAGATAGATTGAATGTCATAAGTGAAGGGCTTTTACATATAATAGAAAATTCCGAAGAAATCGAATCTTCAGCATGCATACTTGCACAACATGATAGTAAAAGGGGATATATAGTTTTACACACATTAGCGCAAGAAGAAGCTGCCAAATTTTTGATATTATTGGATGCGGTTCGTTGTCCTAACAAAAAGCCAGATAATTTTTCTAATCAGCTAAAGCGTTTTAATGATCATCTTGCTAAAGGAATATACATAAAATATTATGCTACACGTCCGGCAAGATTTTCTCAAGTAAAAAATTGGGTCGTTGAAGAATGTGAAGAATATTACCTTAATGGTCCAATTGGAGCAGAATGGATATTCAGAAACGATATATTGCAACACCGAGAGGAGTCTATATATGTTGATTATGTTGAAATGGATAACAAACATAGGTGTCACCAAAACAATTAGAAAACGATCGATATAATTTGGCACAAGTTCAAACACATACTTTAGAATTAGTTAGATGCATGTCAGAAGCTGGGTTTTGTAAAGCTGAATCATTAGAAGTTATTTCCAACGTTTGGGATAGTTTGAAGCTAGCAGAGGATATGCATTGGCAGGATATTCTTAAACTTAACAAGGATACTATTTCAAGGTTAAAAGAAAAAAGAATATTAGAAGATCAATCTGTTAAGATATATCAATATATAATTCAGAACTGGCTTTTTCCTCTTTATTCGGTTGATTTGAAGATAAGACGCATAAAAATAAAAGATCTTAAGAGAATTCAGGATGAATGGTATCCTTCATTCTAGCAACTCCTATGAGTATACATGAATATATTAGTACAAATAGGGACAAGGTCCTATTTTCTTTAAATGTTGCGATTTGTATTTGGTAAAAAATATAAAAATTGCAAATGAATTATCCAATACAAAAAAAGCGTTGATTTGTATTATATTAACTACTTTCTGGATAAATTTTATTATTAGATTTAATAGAAAGGAAATAAGTTATGAGTGATACACTAAAAGAATGGTTTATTATTATAAGGTTTGGTGGATTTTGGGGTTTTTGGGTAGGATATTTTCTTGTCCATATTGGTATTGACAAGGGTTGGGGAGATGAACATCCTACTTTATGGTGGATTCTTGTAATAGCAACATTTATTTTTCTTCTTACTTTTCAACCATATCTTGATTTTAATATACCAGGACCAAATCCTACGCCATGCTTATTTACCATTTTTGTAATTGGTATTTTAATAGGAAGGTATGCAATACCCTTTAAAAAACAATAAAATTAAAAGGGAAGACGATGGGGTCTTCACAAGTTCACAAAATATTAATAAATAGGGGTTCCTATTTTCTTAAATTTAATACTTTAGAAATTGAACTTAATGCTAAAGATGGCTCAATTTCCGAACAAGATTACGAAAATACAATAAAGGAAACCTTCCGCCAACTGGATATAGATGTAGAAGAAAGTAAAGAGTAATTTTAATAAAGGGAAGGAAAAGTAAATGTCTATAGATTATTACGGTTATTTAGGAGAAGATATAGAAAAATATAAAAAAGAATATTTTAAAAATTACAAAGAAATATTTATTTTATATGAGGAAATCAATCACTTTTTACAAAAAGTCAAGTTTAAATTGAGGATAAAAGATAATAATATACAAGATATAACTTTAGTACTTTTATTTATAAAATCATTAGAAACATTTCAAGTTATTTATATTTTATTAAGAAACTACATTTTTAATGATGCTGAGAGTTTAACTAGAATTCTATTTGAAGGAATGATCAATTTAGGGTATTGCGCAAAAGGGGAAAATGAATGTAAACAATATATTGCAAAAGAAATAAAAAATAAAATAAAAATGATTAATGCAGCCGAACAACACCCTGAAGAATTCCCTGAAGAATTATTTCAAAGAAAACCTTTAAGTGATAGAAAAAAAGAATTAGAAAAAATGTTAAAAGAAATTGGAAAACCAAAAAATGTTTCAATAGAGCATATGGCTAGAGAATTAAATTTAGGCAAGCTCTACCAAGTTTTGTATAGAATAGCGTCTAATGAAGTACATTCAAACCCTGAATCACTTAATAAATATTGTAAGGTTGATGAAGACGGTTATATTAAAGAGTTGAACTTTGGACCCAAGATTGAAAAAAATAAGGTATCTGTTATTTTTGCAAGTATAGAAACTATGCTTACCATTTGTAAATTTTTATCAGATTATTTTGGTGTACCCAAAGAAGAAGATTATATTAAATTTAATGAAAGAAAAAAAGAAATAGATGAAAAATATAAAAATCTCGAATTAAATAAATGAAGTTAAAGTGAGGTGGTAATGAAATGGCTGAGAATCCTGGAACCGAAAAAGTTGAAGATTTATTAAGAAATGTACATGATGGATCCTATGTAATTCCATATTTCCAGAGAGGTTTTGAATGGCAGCCTAGAATGGTTTGTGAATTATTTGAATCAATATTACAAAATTATTATACAGGTCTTCTCCTTTTTTGGGAGTTAAATCCAGAAGAAAATCAGCAGGAGATATGGGATCCTATTTGGGGAGCGAAATTAGATAAAATACCTAAAAAAGCTGTACTTGATGGCCAACAAAGATTGGCATCATTATATTATGCGATTTATAATCCAAAGAAAATATTTCCAAATAGATACTCATATTATATTTTTTTTATGAATTTAAATAAAATATTAAATGAAGATTATGAAGATTCAATAACCTACAAATATTATTCAACCTATCAGTCTTGGGAAGATATTAGAAAAAATAAAGATAGTTGGCTTGGTACGGGAATCTTCCCAATTTCACTGCTTTCTGCAATAGATCCTAATATTTCTAATAAGGAATATATATATTCTACAGAGTGTAGTGGTTTTCTAGATATATTTGTTGAAAAAAATAAAGATAAGCTGTCTGAGGGAATAACAACGCATACAGTATTTTTAATATTTAATAGAATTTTAAAATATAATTTTGTTTCATATCCATTAAGCAATAAAAGGAAATCATCTGATATTTGTAATATTTTTGCAAGAGTAAATGCTAAAGGAATGAGATTATCTACTTTTGATTTAATGAATGCCTTTCTTTACCCAAAAGGTGTTAAGTTAAGAAAAGAACTTTGGGAAAATTTAAATTATGAATTACTAAAAGAGATTGATCCAGGAATGAACGAATATTTATTGAAGCTTATTTCTCTAATTAAGCAAAATTATTGCTCTTCAAAATATATATACAATTTAATTCCTGGCGAAAAAATAATTCGAAAAGATGAATATGGAAAAAAATATGAGGATATATTAGTTAAGGATGGTAAAGAATTTGAAAAGTTATGGGAAAATTCTTGCAAATCTGCTGAAAAAGCAAGAAAAATAATTATGAATGATTTTGCTGCTATAAAAACAGATTTTATTCCCAATACTACAGTAGTTCCAGTTTTAGGAGCAATATTATACGAATATAAAGGGGATAAGGATAATATTGTTTTTAAAAATAACTTAAAAAGATGGTATTGGTCTGCTGTATTATCGGAAGATTATAGTGGTTCTTCTGATAGTGTTATGGCAAAAGATTTTCGAGATTGGAAAGAATGGATAAATACCGGGAAAAATATAGAGAGAATAAATAGGATAAATATAGAATTTATTAACAATTTAAATTTAATAAGTGTAAGGAAGGGGTCAGCTCAATACAAAGCAATTATCTGTCTTTTAGCTTTAAATGACCTTCAAGATTTCTACACTGGATGGAAGGTTGGTGTGGGAGATTTTTCGCATGAAAATATTAACGACCATCATATTTTCCCAAAAAAAGTTAGTGGATTAGATTCAGAAAAAAGCAAAACTTTTAATGAAATCAAAGATTTTATTGTAAACAAAACTTTACTTTTAGATGAAACAAACATAAAAATTCTAAATAAAAAACCATCTCAATATATTGAAGATATGATAGAAAAGCATGAGAGTGAAGATGAAGTTAAAAAAATGTTTGCAAGGCACCTAGTAACAGAAAAAGCTTATGAATATATGAAAGAAGATGATTTTGATAATTTTATTATCGAAAGAGAAAAAGCCATTAAAAAACATATAATTTTTATATTAGGAATAAAATAGAATAAGAAAAGTGGATGTTTCGTTTATCTTGCTCAGTAAATTTTTTCATAATAAAGAGTTGTGGTTTTATACTGAGAAATAAAGAGGGGTCTATAATTTAAAAAATATATTATAATTATAGAATAATCTGAAAGATGAGGATAGTCAAATAACTTTCTTTATGCAAGAATAAACTATATGGACAGAGGAACATTTGTGGCTTCCGGGGTCTGTCAAAAGACATGAGTTTTTGTGACTCGACCTGAACTGCCGGATGTTCCTCTGCCTCTACCTTAGTCTAATGGGAAGATGCCTATAAAAAGTGGCTATTATAGACGGGATATCAGATAGAGGCAAGGCCATAAACCCTTAGGGAGGTAAGAAAGATGAAAAGACTATCCGGAGGGATCGATATCGGATGCGAATCTCACCACATAATAATCTTAGATGAGGAAGATAATTTTCTTTACAACCAGAAGGTAGCTCATAAACTTAATGAATTTGCTGAAAGTATAAATCTATTTAAGCAGATAGAGAAAAAAGAAGGAGGAAAGATTTCCTTCGCCTTAGAGGGGAAGAACGGCTATAGTAACCCACTTGACCGGATACTACTGGATCAAGGATTTACCCTCTACAATGTAGATAACTTCAAATTAAAAAGATTCAGGGAGGCCTTTGCCGGTGAATGGAGAGATGATGAAAGAGATTCTCTAATGCTCTCCAAGATGTTAAAATTAAAAGAATATATAAATAGCCAAAGAGAGAAGGTATTCATTAAAATAGAGAAACCCTCTCCTCTAACCGAAAGCCTGAAGCTCCTCTCTCGCCACCAGCAGACTCTAATTGATGAGAAGGTAAGGCTTGTTAACCGGTTAGGAAAAAAATTGCTGGAAGTGTGTCCCCAGATATTAAGATTGGGCAAACTGAAGAATAAAAAGATAATAACTATTTTAGCCAAATATCCTGATTTTTCTAAATATAAAAGAATCACCCTTAAATCTCTACTGAAGATAAAGGGAATAGGAAAAAAAGGAGCTTTCTTCTTACTTAAAAGGTTAAATAATATAGAGTATATGCCTGGCCTAACGGATATATACAAAACGATCATCTTATCTTATGCCCAACATATCCTAGAACTACAAAAAGAGATTGAGGATATAGATAAAAAATTAGATGAAATAGGAGAAAAGAGTAAAGAGGTTAAACATTTAAAGACTATCCCCGGAGTTGCTACCAAGCTGGCTAGCAGGTTAATCGGAGAGATCGGAGATATTAATCGTTTCCCTTCTGAAAAACAGTTAGCTATTTACTGTGGAATAGCCTGTGTAGATAATAATTCAGGTAAGGTAACTAAAGCCAAAGCGGTGTATAAGGCTAATAAAATATGTAAACAAACTTTAATTACCATGGCCGGATGCAGTATCCGTTCTATTCACCAGTGCAAGGCTTATTATTTAAAGAAGCGAACAGAAGGGAAAAGCCATAATCATACCCTTCGCTGCCTGGCCCGGCAATTAATTAAAGTCATCTATAGAATGTTAACTGAAGATAGAGAGTATATTGTTAGAAAAGAGTTAAAAAAAGTTGCATAAAAAAGTTTAATATTATCTTGATTTTTCAGATGGGAAGTTCAGGCCTTCACATTTGACATAACTTCTTTCCGGGATTGGAATTAATGTAACAGTGGATCTTCTTTTTTGAAAAAAGCAGGATTTTTAAAACTTATGTAGTATATAAAATATATAATTCGTGAAATATACCACGTAAATAAATATTTTATATACTAAATTTAAATAAATTTAATAATGTAACCTGTATGAAGGTAACAGGAGAGATCTTTTCTTTTCAAAAAAAAGAAAAGGAGCCGAAGAGGCAAGATACCAAAAGTATCCAAACTTTCAGGCAAAAGGACTGTTACTGGACAGAACTCTGGAGAGCTTTATACAAAAAAGCACCGACGGGGTAACTCCTAATTTTTAGGAAAACCCATGCAGAGTTTACTAAAAGAACTATTTCCTAAATACATAGGAAGAATCTTTCAGGTAAAAGGACAGAGTAGGAGAGTAATGTAATTATTTCCTTACTCTGTCTTTTTTTAATTATTTATTCGGAAAAATACTTTTAAAGCTAAAATAGAGGACATACTTTATCGTGCTTTTATTATATCTTAAAAAATTACGAGAGGTGATATATGGAAAAGTTAATTTACACTTATGCTTTAGCAAAATCTTTATATGATCAAGGCGAAGATTTTATAGACGCTTTTTGGCCTTTAACTTTAAGAGTTTTTAATATAAATAGGAAAAGCTTAAAATTGATTTCTATTCAAAATTTAGTTAAAAACGATTTAGAATTAAATATACCATTGCATTCTTTAGAAACTATTCTAAATAGAGCGGAGAAAAATGGATATCTTGCGAAAAAACATAGACATCATTTTGAGATAACTGAAAGTGGTTTGAAATATATTAATAACTTTAAAACGAATAAAGAAGTTGAAAGAAAATTAAATGCGTTATTTAAAGATATTAAAGATTTCATAAAATCTAAATTCAATTTGGAAAAGGAAGTAAAAGATATAAAAATATCGATTTTAGAACTATTCAATAGAAATATAAATTTATTAGTGGAGTACTTTAGTCTAAATAAAGAATATATTCCAGTTGTAAAAACTAGCAATTCGAGTTTAGAGAATTATCTTATTGAATATATAAAAAGTGCTGATATTGAAAAACCTGAGCAATATGAATCTTTAAGAGATTTAGCTTTGGGCTCAATTATATCTACAATCATTAATTCGAAAAAACCAGAAAAGATTATCTTTGTTAGTCCCAAAAAATATCATAACTGTATATTTTATTTAGATACCAATATAATATTTTCTCTTATGAATTTACATGAAAAAGAATTAAACGAAGAGGCAAATGAACTAATAAATCTATTAAAAAGTTATAAGTGTAAATTAAAAGTTTTTACATTTACGATTCAAGAAATATGCAAGGTGCTTCAAGGCTATAATCAAAAGTCTTTCCTCTATTCAGAAACTGTTAGAGTAAATTCAATATATTATCAAATGAAGATAAAAGGCTGGGATAAAGCTTCTTTAAGGGATTTTATTATAAATATAGAAGAAAAATTGTCAAATTTGGGCCTTGAAATTGAGTTAATAGAGAATACTAATTTAAATAATTATATTCCAAAAAAACAAGAATATTTAAGCCAAATATTACATTATAAGCCTGAAATTAGTTTTTTTTACCTAAATCATGATTTAGCTGCAATTGATAATATTGATAAACTAAGAGGAGGCTATCCTATTTGGAAAATAGAAAAAATAAAATATTTTTTCTTAACATCTGATAAAGGATTGGTTAATTTTAATATTAAAAAAATGGGCCATGAGAAAGATGGAACAGTTGGAGAAGTAATTTTAGATAGAATTTTAACTAATATTTTATGGTTAGAAAATCCTAATGCCAATATTTCGCTGAAATCAATTATTGGTGCACATTCGCAAGGATTATTTGTACAGAGAAGTGTATGGGAAAAATTTTCTAAAATATTACATCAATTAAAAAGAGAAGGAACAGTCAGTGATAGCAAAATAGCGTCATTATTTTACCGTAAACATATCGAAGATGTTCTAAGAGATATTGATGAATCCGAAATAGAGAAAATTAATCAGAATCTTGTTATTAGCGAAATTGAAAAAGCAAATAAATTAAGAGAAAAAGAGGAAAAAAGAAAAGAAGAAGAATATATTAAAACTTTGGGCCTAGAAGTTTCAAAGAAAGAAATTGAGATAGAGAATAAATGGCTAGAAAAAATTACTCAAATAAAAGATAATTTTAGGAAAAACTCAAAGGAGCAATCTTATAAAGAAATAAAAATATGGAATATAGCTATAAAAATATCTTTAATATTTGCAATATTATTATTTTTATATTTAAATAATTGGAATTTTTCAAAATTAACTAATTTAACTAATGGTTATACTATTTTATCTATAATTTCTACTATTTTATTATTAGGAACAACTAATATAGGAAATTATTATAAAAATTTATTAGAGGGAATTAGAAAAAAAAGAGAAAATAGAATCTTTTCTAATAAATTGAATGAAGCAAAATTAGATGAGATTAAGTAAATAATTTTTTAATATTTTTATTAAAATAAGCAGGGAAGGTATACCAGGTCAATAATTCGGTAACTTTTAACGGAAGACGCGCCAAGAAGTTTTATATTTCTTGCAGGGTGAAAGTCCTTGTTGGGTAAGGTCTAGCCAACCACCCATACCGAGTGTTGCATTGAAATGGGTAACCATTAGATGAAGCGTACACAGGGAAACAGATAGGCCATAGGGAAGACCGTACTTCCTGAAGTGAACTATAC
>Ga0209986_10005933_pt1 | contig 10026 bp, 11 predicted proteins | sample BlataG_FD_183168 | JGI IMG/M metagenome (GOLD analysis project Ga0209986, IMG submission 183168) | Deep subsurface microbial communities from Black Sea to uncover new lineages of life (NeLLi) - Black_00105 metaG (SPAdes) (version 2) | ecosystem: Environmental > Aquatic > Marine > Oceanic >...
AAGAGAAGCCAATGAGGTAGGTGTTGTAATATGAGTAAAGCAAAGACAGATCTTAAACTTTTTAATAAATGGTCATATCAAGATATTAAAGTTAAGGATTGGACCATAGAAAACTATATAAACTTAAAACCGGTTATAATTCCTCATACTGCAGGAAGGCATGAGCACAAACGATTTTGGAAAACTTCTAAAATATCCATCATCGAGCGTTTTGTAAATAGATTACTAGCACCTGGATTTATTGGTAGTAAAATCAAAGGACACAAAAGTTCATATAGTTCAGGAAAGAAAAGCAAACTTTTAGGAAACTTAGAGAATGCATTTACGCTGTTAGAGCTAAACACAGGGGAGAACCCCATACAAGTTCTAATTGACGCGATTTGCAATTCCGCACCTAGAGAAGAAGTAACACGTATCGCTATGGGTGGAATCTCGTATTCTTCTGCTGTAGATGTAGCGCCACAGCGTAGAATAGACTTAGCGATTAAGTATTTAGTTCAAGCAATTGGCTCAAGTTCTCACTCAGGAGAGAGAGCGTTTGCTGAAAATATTTCTAAGGAGTTAGCATTAGCTGCTAAAAACAACCTTGAATCTAAAGCGGTTAAAAGAAAAGACGAGATTGAAAGGATAGCTGTTTCTGCGCGGTAAAAACCTTTAAAAAACTTATTCCAACCTTTTTATAAGCTATTTTTTATCTATTTATACTTGTTAAATTATTTTTCTTAGTAGATATGATTGAAAAGTATCTAATATCTGATTATAGTTTTGGTATCCATAAAGATTGTTCTTGAAACCAAAAAAAAAAGAAAATACCTATTGATATATCACCTACATATTACCTAATCTAATTTAGACAACGAAAAATTCCTAATTCTTATATATTTCTAAAATATAATATTTAGTTAAGTAGAATTAATGATACTGAAGACTTCTTAAACTAGAATTGAGTTCCGACAAAAATCAAGATGTTTTAGAGAAACAACTTAAAACACTAGGCCAAAAAATAAGGATCGATATTTTAAAGAAATTAAGCTTAAGTAATAATCCCTTACCGTATTCATCGCTACAGAAGGAAGTTTTAGGATGTAATCCAAATTCTATTAATTTTTCATTTCATTTAAAAGCGTTAAAAACTAGCGTTTTAATAGAGTCGTCCGAGAACGGATACATCCTAAGTAACATAGGAAAGCAGATTTTAAAAAATGTTGTTTCTATTGAGCAAATACTTAACAACAAGAATAATACAATAATGATTAGGACTTCTAAATACTCAAAAGAACCATTTGACGCAAATAAAATCGAAGCTTATTTGATTAAAGAAGGACAAGTAGAAATGAATATAGCAAAACAAATAGCGAAGGAAGTTGAGGAGCGTTTATCTAAGGCTAATATTGAATACTTAACAACACCTTTAATGAGAGAATATATTAATGCTATTCTATTAGAAAATGGTCAAGAAGAAATTAGGCATAGATTGACTAGATTAGGCACACCTCCTTTCGAAGTTTTTAAACATTTTGATAATAATTCAATTACTTCTGAAAAATTTCTATCAAAATTAGGATCAGATGTATCTGAGCAATTTTTACTATTAAATCTGCTCCCTAAGAATTTAGCAGACTTGTATTTATCAGGGGAAGTTATTCTCCTAAATCTAAATTATTGGAGCCTAAGACCTTTAGGGTTGTACATTGATACCAATTCAATCTTGGAGCATATAACCAATAACACACCGACTGATTTCAGTAATCTTAGAAATTCGGTAAACCAAATTAATCTGATAATAAATTTTTTCGATACATTATCTTTATTTAAACCGTTTTTCTCTGAAGATATAACATTAGGTAATTTTACTGATTCTTTCTTGAATTATTTTGAATCGAAAAAGGAGCCTTCGCATCTTTTAAGTGTCATTGTTTCTCAAATTTTAAAACATAGTTATAGACACTATGACGAAAAATCTCATCTCTCTTTAGAATTCTCTCTTTTAAACAAAAATAAAGAAACCTTATTCGAAAATTCTCACGTTCAAATGGTTAATAGCTTTTTTGAGCAACTTTTTAATCAAATCAACCATAAAAATCAGAATGCAATACCTCTAATGTTATTCGATTACTCTATATTCCAAAACTCTAAAAAGATATATGAAATGTTAGTAAATTATCTCAAATCCGGTTATAGTCGTAATATTATTTTCTTCGAAAAAACTAAATCAAATTTACTTAACACCTCTAATATTAATGTCCGTAACCCTAATGGGAGCAATCATAGAAGAAATAGAATCATTTTAGACAAGATTTTAATCAATTTACACATGATTGCTAAAAATTCTTGCCAAAACGATAATACCTTCTTCGATTATTTACAAAAGAGACTTGATTCTCTCTTTGAATTATTTGAATATAAAAAAGATTTGATGAATCGAAGGCTAAAATCCTCAAATCAATGGAAAAGAATAACCTCTGAATTTTTTGAATTTAAAGATGCTAAATGGATTAACGATTCTTTAAAATCAATTAGTTTTTTCGGATTTAATGAGGCAGTAAAAACACATTGTGGCATCGAAATGCATAGAATTGAGAAAAGTGAGTCCTTTGCTTATGAAATATTAGACTTTATGAGTAGCATTATTAAAGAAAAGAATCAACAAGAAGACGAAACCTATATACTAACTCAACCCCATAACGATGGTTATCTACATAATATATACCATAATAATCAACCCAAACTAGGTAACGAATCCAAACGATATAGTATAGGTATGATTAGAGAGGATTCAAATTTATCAATCAAGAGAAAAATTGACTTATATAAAAAATTTGAGAAATACCTTACTGGAGGGAGTGTTTTTACGCTCGGTATGAATAAAATTTCCGTCGAAGAACAATTAAATAGTCTGATAAATTCAAGATTAAACGCATTTCAATTAAAATAATAGATATACTAATTTAGTTTGACAGAAGCTCTGCTAATATCGCCTTTCTCATAGGAATTCCATAATATGCCTGTTTAAAGTAAATAGATTTAGGTGAATTGTCGATCTCCGGAGCAATTTCATTAATTCTTGGAAGTGGGTGCATTATTTTAAACTCATCTTTAGTTTCTGCCATATCCTTTTTAGTAAAAACATAGAAATCTTTGACTCTATCGTATTCTTCAATATCGGCAAATCTCTCTTTCTGAATTCTAGTAACATAGAGAATATCTAGAATATTTAGGATGTCTCGATATTTTTCGATTTCCTTATATTTGACATGTCTTTGTTGTAAGAAATCCTTATCTCTGTTTCTAAGCATCAAATCTTTAGGGCTTATGAGGTAAATATTTGCTTCATAATTCGAAAGTAAAATAGATAACGAATGAACAGTTCTACCATATTTCAAATCCCCCATTATTCCAATATTCAATCCATCTAATTGATGACCCTCTTCAGTGATAGTTAATAAATCTAATAATGCTTGAGTTGGATGTTCTCCACTTCCTGATCCCGCATTAATAACGGGTATTTTTGCGAATTTAGCAGCTAATCTGGCAGCACCCTCTAAATTATGTCTCATAACAATACCATCACTGTAATTTTCTACAGTGCGAATTGTGTCTGCGATGCTCTCACCTTTCTTTATTGAAGAAACATCACCCGTATGAAAACCAATTACATTACCTCCTAAGCGATACATTGCTGATTCGAAGCTTAAACGAGTTCTTGTAGATGGTTCAAAAAATAAAGCTGCTAAAATTTTCCCTTTTAAAAGTTCAGCATTTTTATTATTTTGAATCATTTCCTTGCCTTTTTGTAGCATATAATCAATGTCTTCTCGCGAAAAATCTTTCGCAGTTATGATCCCTTCTTTAAATTTCTCTTTAAACAACATAATTCTAAACGAAAGTTTTAATAAAATTATAGTAATACCATTTAAAATATTTTTTATTTACGTATGCTTTTTCAATAAAGAATAAAGCAGAACTAATAAAATTTAAAATTTATAAATAATTAATTACTTTAAACTGAAATTTGAAGTTGCTTGAAAAATGAAATATCCGCGTTCAATAAATCGTTATTGTCCAACTTGTAGGTCTCACAAAGTTCACAACGTCTCGATGTATAAGAAAGGGAAAGAGCGAATGCTCAATCATGGTAGAAGGCGTTTAGAAAGAAAGAAAAGAGGCTACGGGAGTTTTCCAAAAGAAATCTTTCATAAGAATGCCAAGGTAAACAAAAGATCCCTACCGATATTAGAGTGTTCGGAATGCGGTAAAAAACAATATTCTAAATCATATCGTGTAAAGAAATTCGAATTACAGGAAGTATAAGAGTTGAAAATTTATGCCAAAAAAGAAAAATAAAGATGTATTAATACCTCAACCTCTAAGTAGGTTCTTGAGAGTCAAGTGTTTAAATTGTGGAAATCAGCAAATAATTTTTGGTTGCTCTGCAACAGATGTAGAATGTTTAGTGTGTGGAAAGACACTTCTTCAATCTACTGGTGGCAAAGCACGAATTTTGACTAAAATTCTAGAAGTTTTATCTTAATAATCCTTCATTTTATACAATTTTATACAACTGCTGGATTTTGTGCAATTGTTCAACATGAAAATAGAGATTAAGCAAATTAAAGATTTAAATATAGGATTATTGGAAAATCTAGCTATCGAAGCTCATATAGAAGGTTATAATTTTGTACAGCGAGCAATAGATGAATGGAAGAGTGGTCTGAATGACTTTTCCAAAAAGGGTGAAATTTTATTTGGAATCTTTATGTCTAATTTATGTATAGGTATTGGTGGGTTGAATATTGATCCATACATAGAAAATCTTAGTATAGGGCGAATTCGACGCGTATATATTTCACAAGAACACCGTAGGAGAGGTTTTGCTACACTTTTGCTAAGGAGAATTATAGATATCGCTTGGAATCATTTTGAATTACTACGATTGTATACTGATATTCCAAACGCCTCCTCCTTATATGAATCATTGGGTTTTATCCCGTCAAATGGTTTTAAAGTATCACACATCTTGAAAGATTTGAAAAATCAAATGTAATACCACTTAGCTGAAGTTCGTGAAACCACTCTTTCACGAAGATTTTTCAATTAGAATAAAGTAAAAGTCAAGTAAACCACAATTAATTAAAAAATCTATTATAAACCCTTTACACGCTTCAATGGACGTGGGGGCGTACGATAAAGAGTATAATCGGGATACCCCACCGTAAATGCAGCAAATGTCTTAGCTCTAATACGAGCTAGTTTCATTATTTTTGGATTTATTTCGATGCCTACTTGAGTCCAACCGTTCCAGCAAGTACCTAAACCTAACGAATGGGCTGCTAATCGACCATAAGTGATTATATTGGCAATATTTTGAATCTCTATGTTCATAGCTAACTGAGAATAAACAATGATTAGATGTGGTGCATCAAAGTAGACGGGAATTTCAAATTCTTTAGCAAGATTTGCCAATCTTTCACCATATAACCATCCCCAAGCCTTATCATTAGTTAAAGTTTCTTGAATTGCGTCTGATAACTCTTTCAGTTGTACATTATCAGAGATAACTGCAAAAGATTCCGATCTCATATTCCGACCCGTTGGAGCACATTGCATCGCATTAAAAACTTTTTGTAATACTTCGTTTGGAACGCTCTGTTTTTTATATTGTCTAATCGAGCGGTGTGCTTGAAGGAATTTATACATTTCTTCAAAACTAATTATCTTTTCAGGATTGTTTATCCCTTCAAATTCAAAAGACTCTCCCATTTCATCAAAAAGAACAGCATCTTCAGGACATCTTGCAACACAATGCCCACATCGGATGCACATTGAATTAGGATCTCCATAACTAATTTTATCTCCTTCTTCATCTTTAAATAATCTTCTAGGGCATGTTGTTATACAAGTACCACAAACACTGCACTTATCATAATCAATAGCAATTATAGGCATTTAATTTCACTCCAAAAAACAAGTTTTATTATAATTTAGTCTTATTTTTATATTCTTAAAAAATTATCGTCATCTCAATGACTTTAATAAATTAAAATTGCAGCTATAAAAAAAAAAATAGGTTTTAATATTCTCGCCAAGTGTGTTTACATTCAAGGCATCTAAAAAACGAGGTGCTTGGTTCATCAGCGCTACGAGTTTGCTCTTGCCAAGCCTCTGCCTTTTTATTGTTGCATTTAGGACAATATTTATTTACAATTGGATGGACAGAAATTTTATCTTCGGGGGTCACAACTATAAGATTCTTATCTAAAGCAATTTTCTTCAATTTCACATTTTTATTAATCTCTTCCGTGCTTAGATTTAGTTCCTTTTGAAAGCCACACCCACAAAATAAAGACTTATTTCCATCATAAACTTTTTTACGTAAAAGATTTGAACATTCTGGACAAAATTCAACCATATATTTAACCCTAAAAATTAGTAAAGTTCCTTAAAGAATCAAGAAAAGCATAAATAATAAAATTTGTGCTTTTAAATTAAAAATTTTACAAATTTATAAGAATTCGATTAGTATAGTAAATATTTTAAACGAAAAAGCTAAGACTTATAACATCTTTAAACTTTGAGCCTTAGAATTAACTCTAAACTAAATTTAATTCTTTTTTAATTTCATAGAGCTTTTGATAATATTCAAAGTTTAACTTATTCTTATCCTGTATAATTTCTGCACTAACTTCTTTTTCTCCTTCCATACTAATGTTGAGTTCGCCTAAAACATTAATAAGATCATTTTTTTTGAATGGAAATTCAACTACTTTAATATCAACTTTAATATCGCCAGTTTTATCGTTTAAAATTATGTGGTCATTTTCAACGATTTGCTTAACATAACCGGTTATTTGGACTCGACTATCCGAACTTTTTACATCCTTTATCATTCTTTGAATCGCTGGTTCGCGCATCATATTATTTCATTTTTTTTTATATAGATTAAAAAATTTAAGATGACTATAAATAATTAATTCAAAAATTACAATTTGAATTGTAAAGTATTATTAAACCTATAATACTGAATTTTATAAATATTGGCAATAACACTATATTAATATAAATTAGTAATCAATAAAAGTGCTGATAATTAATGAGCTTTACACTAAAACTGGAAAATAGTAGAGTATTGAAGGGAATTGTTGAAACGCTGTCTAGCATCATTGATGAGACTGAATTTAAAGTTTCTCCTAAAGAATTTGTTATAACTGCGATGGATCCAAGTCGAATTTGTTTGCTAAAATTATCAATAAAGAAGGAGAGCTTTGACGATTATAAGTGTAGCAAGGAATCTAAAATTGGTCTAAATTTAGACGATTTAGATAAGATCCTCAAAAGAAGTTCTGCTGACGACAATATTGAAATAGATTTCAAAGAAACAGACCAAAAAATTAAAATTACTATGCAACGCGAAGGGAGAACCCGTAAAAGAACATTTAGTTTAGCATTAATTGACCTTGAACGGGAAGAAATTCCAATGGATAACTTATTGAAAATTGAGTATCCTACAAATTGGGTTATAGATACGGAATTTCTAGTGGAAGCAATAAAAGATGCAGAAATATATTCTGAAATACTTAACATGAAGGCTGTTGCGAACGAAGGATTAATCTTTAGCTCAAATGGTCAGATCGGTGAAATGGAGTACAATCTCAGCGTAGAAGATTTAATTGAAAGCGAAATTAACGAGACTTGCACGGGAGCCTATAGCCTTACATTTCTAAAAGCAATACTAAAAATCTCCTCAATTACAGAAAAACTCGAAATTTCACTTAAAACAGATCATCCCTTAAAAATGATTTTCAATCTTTTAGAGGGTGGAGAATTGAACTACTTTCTCGCTCCTCGGGTCGAAGAAGCTGAATTTGACGACAACGACGATATGGACGAATTTTAAGATATTTAAAAAATCAATTAACTCTTTGCAATTAAAACAAAACACCCCCGTTCTCAATTATATATCCCTATTTTTATTTTAAATAATGAGGTTATTAATGCCTTGAGCATTTCAAATGAATTAGTCAATCAATATCCGTGGCTTCCCTCTTTAAGAAAGTTTTATAAAGATACCAGGGAGCTATCATATTCTGAATTTATTTCAGAAATATTTTCTAATACTAATAATGTCCAAATCGCTAAACGTGTTTTAAAAATATTCGAAGCGGCTTTCAATAATCTGGAGGAGATTCCAGATAAAAAAAACGATAACTTGAATGTTCATGTCTATTTATTGCTTAAAATTATGCTTTATGCTCTAAATAATAAGATAATAACAAATAGAATTGCAAATCTATATTCAAAGAGTTCTTACAACGATATGGAGCACGAAAATAGCATATCAAACATATATGATATTTGCATGGATTTAGGGTTAAAAATAAATTCTTATGATCCCCCCGAACCATATGGGTTAAAAATTGTAAAAGATCATCGAGAAAAGCTAGAAACTAATTTTTCCATTCACTATATTGATTATCTTAGTCTAGCGTCAAATTTAAGAGACGAATATAGGAAATTAACTAATAATCCTTTGATCGATGGTTATGTTTTCATTCAAAATAAAACTTTAATACGGTTAATACAAGAGTATGTTAGGAACAAACTCCTTATTGAAGAGACTGAGGATAAAGCTTCCTTAAAAGCTTTTATGAAGAATGTATCCCAAATTCAAGGATTCAAAGATTTGTATGATAATATAAAAACCCTATGGGAGAATAGGAAAGAAGAATTTGATTTCACTTTTAAGCTTGATATAAAAAATAAAGAGGAAATGTTATTATCCTATCCTCCATGTGTGATCGAAATATTAAAAAAAGCAGAAGAAGGTCAAAATCTTGTCCATCATGAACGGCTCTTTATAGTTTGGTTTTTACTTGCTTTAGAATATCCTGTTGAAAATGTTGTTAATATATTTTCGACATTACCTGATTTTGATAAAGATAAAACTACATATCAAGTAGAATATGCTAAAAGAAAAAATTACACTCCATACCAATGTTTAACTTTAAAATCCTTAGGTTTATGCATGGCAGACAAATACAAGGAGGAAGGGGAACTTTGTAGAGAAGGATATGGTTCAAAAGACCCTGTCGAGAGAAAAAAAATAAAACACCCGCTATTTTATGTTCAATTAAAGCAATATAGAAGTGAAAGAGAAAAAGAGTACAAAAGAAACCTAGCAAAAAGAGAATTGGAGGATTCAAAGAAACCAAATGAATGATTTTAATTATTTAAAAAGGTTATTTCAAGCATACTATCAAGAAGAACAGAACAATTTCCCACAAGTTAGCTCTTTTAATTTACGGGAGTTCGGATATATTCCATGGGAAAAAAAAGTTTTTATGAAACGACATTTGAAATTTGAAAATCCGAAAGAATTGATAGCTGATTTAATACAAAATCCTCCTAGGCACTTATATTCAAGCGGTTCAATCTATTTGGAACCTGATGCGAGAGAAATGGAAAGCAAAAATTATCAAGGTTGCGATTTAATTATCGATATTGATGTCGACCACTTCTATACTCCTTGTAAAGAAAAGCACGATCTTTGGTATTGTAAAGAATGTGGTACTGAAGGTACGGGAATGCCCGAAAAATGTCCAGCTTGTAAGAAATCTAAATTTACTAAATTGAATTGGGTTTGTGACGATTGTTTAGATATTGCTAAAAATGAAATCAAGAAATTAGTATATAATTTTTTAATCCCCGATTTCGGAATAAACGAAAAAGATATGAGAATCGCATTTTCGGGTCATAGAGGATATCACTTAAAAGTTGAAAGTGAAGAAATTAGAAAATTAAATAGCGACGAAAGAAGGGAAATTGTTGATTATCTTACAGGTGATAATATTTCTTTTGATTTACTTGGTTTAATTGAAAGATCAACCGAAATTCATGGGCTATTAAAGGGAAATTTTGGTTGGTCTCAGAAAATTATGAATAGAGTTGAAGAAATTTTACAAAAACCCGAAAAGGAATTAGAAGATATACTTACAGATAATAATTCCTTTGACTTAAATCATAATGTGA
>Ga0209986_10005935_pt1 | contig 10024 bp, 17 predicted proteins | sample BlataG_FD_183168 | JGI IMG/M metagenome (GOLD analysis project Ga0209986, IMG submission 183168) | Deep subsurface microbial communities from Black Sea to uncover new lineages of life (NeLLi) - Black_00105 metaG (SPAdes) (version 2) | ecosystem: Environmental > Aquatic > Marine > Oceanic >...
CCTCCAATTAATGGATTACTCGTATTTTACCATGACGATCCCAACAGGATCAACAGTATGGCGACCGTGATTACTATGGCGATGACGGTCACGGCCAGGACTTCCAGGGGGTCAACGTCGGGCGGGATCAGTTTCATTCCTTCAATCTTTCCGAAAGAAGCAAATACAAAGCTAATGCGGCGTTTGTCATGGCTATCAGATAGTAGGAATGTTCTTCCGTATCCGCTTCGTCGTACCGGATGCCGGTTTCAAGAGCTTTTATAGCAGACCGATAGAAACCACGATGCTCTAATGTTCCAATATCCACCTTCAATTTAGATAGGGTTTTCATTCTATCCTCCCGGCTTCGCTATGGTCACTCTTTCAAGATCATCGCATTTCAAACCGAATACACTATAAAGAGGTAGCGGAAAATCGTCAGATGCTTGAATAGTGACAGTTAACGTTCCGTCCTCTGAATAGGAATATAGACGAGCCGTTTGTCCAGTCGACTTGATGCGGACTTTGCAGTATGGGGGAAACCGCTTAATCATGTCTCTGACGACTTTCGGTCTTGTGATAATCCACAATTTCCCTCGTAATGATCGTATGAGTTCGCCTATCTTCATGTCCGAATCCTTAATAAAAGCGGTCAAAAATTACCGCTTTTCCTATGGCTTCGCTATGGTTTCTATGCACCACTGCGCGGCATAGGGGCATCCGTGGTAATGGGCCGGCGACCGTGCGCCGCATCGGTAGCATCGGATTTCGTCTGTCATGTTATCTATGATCCCAGTGAATGCGCCCATGAATGGCTGTCCAATGTTGCCTTTCAATTCCATGACGTCCTTGCGCATCTTCACTTTCCTGGTCTTTACTCGAAGGCTCGTCGCCAGCAGCCATATCCAGCAGACGATGATCACGACAAAAAGTGTCACGCCGAGCATCACCAGGAAACCCTTCACCATTTCTATGTTCGATGCGTCCATCTCACTCTCCTGGAGGTCTGGCGAAGCGACCCGACTCATCTCGGTACGCCCTTCTCTGGATGATCTCGGGTAGGCCGAGCTTATGCCTGACCTCGTTCGATTTGGGTTCATAATCATCGTTGACTATCCGCCAGACTACGATTCGATGCACCCCATAATGATTGCCGACCTTGTCCCATGAACCCATTTCCTTATACTGTTCCGCTAATTTCTTCTGCAATCTGTCTAGTGGATCATTCATTGTAAGCCTTTCTAAGGTCGGTCATTTCGGGTTTTCATAATTCCACCCATTATCATAATGTTACCAATTATAACAGGTATCCCAGGGCGTTACAATGGAATGCTTATTTCTATTTAAGCATCGCCCTGGCGATGCTGGCGACCAACCTCCAATCAGGCTGCTTGGGCGGGGCGTATGCGGCGTGGACCTTTATGAAGACCTTGCCGCTACCGTCGATCTCGAGGAGGCCGCAGCCTTCGGGGACCTCGTTCTTTGGGATCACGCCAGCCGGGGCGACGAACGCGAAGCGGTGGGCGATGGACATCGCCGGGATGCGCTTGCGAGGTTCTGCCAGTTCCCGCAGGAAGTCCTCATGGGTCACCTTGATCTCCAAAGCCCACGAGGTGAGCAGACGACCTCCAGTGATGCCTCCTACCCCTTTATTCCTTGGCAGGGAGCCGCTCGTGATCCGCATGGCGAAGGCGTCTATGCGACGGTCAGATGGTCGCCAATCATCAACAGCCAATTCTCTGACTATCATCCACCACGGAGCGGGGAATACGTCCTTCTCCAATATCTCCAGGATCTCTTGCGATTTCATCTTGGGGGCTGGCGGGACGAAGTCGCTCTCTGACAATCCGGCGATGGCTTGGCGTCCCTCGTCGGTGATGGTGTAGTACCAGGACTTCTCGTCGGCGTCGACGGGTTCTATCCAGCCTTCGCTCTTCATCCGGCGGATGATCTTCGCCCGCGGGTTGCCCAACTCGCTCCTAACCCTGGACTGGTTGTTCCCCGACCACCATCCCTGCCGTCCAGTCCAGCCGAGGAAGAGTCCGAGGTTCTCGTCGAGGGCGCGGAGGATCCTGGCCTGAGCGGGTGTAGATTTGATGTGGGTTTTCGCCATTTATTTCCTCTCATAGTATGTGTTCCCAGGATTCGCGAGTAATAACGCGTGCGATAGTACGTTTATCAATACCATATTCAATTGCCAATAACCTATAGCTGGTATTACCCTCTTTGTGTTTTTCTCGAATTTCTATAACTTTACGGTTATTCAACTTCGACATACCATGTCTTTCGCCCCAAACTGTCGCTCTTCCTTTGGTGCTTCTACCTTTTTTTGCCATATCCTTCATATTATCTGCATGTGTTCCCAAGAATAGATGAGAGGGATTAACACATCCAGGATTATCACAATGGTGGCAGACACATAAACCATCTGGAATAGAACCATTTGCAAGTTCCCAAGCTACACGAGGGGCTTTAGTATTTCCATCGCGCCAATTGTCTCGTCCGATAATTCCATAACCATATACTTTCGCTCCAATCCAGTCCCAACATTCGTCTGAATTTTTTTTATTAGCCTTAGACCAAAATCTCTTTACAATACCTATTTTTTTCATAATAGATTTCTCTTTGAATTTAGATTAATGTATCCACCCTGCTCGAATAGCGATCGCCACCGCGTTCTCGGACGACCTCGCGCCTATCCTGCGCCTTATGTAGAGCATCTGGTTCTTGACGGTTCCATGGCAGATGCCGAGATCAAGGGCGATCTTGCGGAAGGTGTCGCCTTCGGCCACGCGCTGGAGGATCTGCAGTTGGCGGATTGTAGGACGCGTCATAAAACCTTTACTAGAATCTTCTTGGCTTTTTCGTCAAACCCCGATGCTAGAACGTCGAGCGAGTCCCAGACTTCACACATCACGGGCATCTCGGAGCGATGGACCATCCGGTATCGACATTCATCCTGAACCTTCTTCGGACACTTGCTACAACTGCCGAGGGTCCTCTTTCGGTATTCGGGCTTCTTGGTCACGAGGCGCGGCTTGTATCCTGAGAGCGGATCGCGTATAAGGTATTTCTCAGTCACCTGATCAAACCTATCAAGCATAAGCCCATGCAGATCCATATCGCCAAACTACACAGTAGGCCGAGGCAACAGCTACGGGCTGCACCTTGTTTGTAGCTATTGGGATTCATTCGATGCCTCCTTGGGATCAGTCAATAATCGATATTCATCCGTTTGATCCAACGCCTCCCGCACCAACCGCGAGATCGTCGCCAACCGAGTCTTGAGTTCTGCCGCGTTCTCGTCTTCGTACCACGCGTAGACCTCGACGTTCCTCAAGACATCGATCACGTACTCGACCCGCTCCTGGGGACCGTCGCCCGTCTCTTTCGGTGGCTTAGGCAAGCGGTGGAGTTGGTCGACCATTTCCGTCTCGATGTTCCTCAGCCAATCGACGACCCGGACGAGTGCCCATTTCGGCAGGCTGTTGCTGGTGCATGACATCAGGAACAGGTCGGGCATGTTCATATCGAGTGCCGCCAGTATGTCCTTCAATTCCTTCGGACTGGGATGTCGTTCCCCCGATTCGACGTACTTGACGTGGTTTGGCAGGAGGCCAGCCAAGCGCGCCAGTTCCTTCTGGTTCTTGCCCTTTTGCTTGCGCTGATCACGGATGCGTTCGCCGAGGGTTTTCATTCACTTACTCTCCAAAATGGCAATCTCTATACTGTCCAGGAATATCTCCGTTCCCGCTTTGGGATCGGGCATACACAGAGCAGAGGGATAGTCGAAGTTGCAGACCTCGCACCAGATGAAAGAGTTGTATTCGCTCCATTGAAGGCGCTCGTCGTAGGATTGCCCGTCTTCGGACATCTGGGGATATTCGCAGACCGGGCAGTGGTAGCCCAGTTCGCAGGGCTGATCCAATACGATGGCATCTGTCCTGCGGCGACCCATGAGTTTCTCGGCTCGTTCATTTTTTGAGTGATTCATCTGGAAATATCCCCAAGTTCTCCAACGCCGCGTACCGCTTGAGTATCCTCTGGAGGGTTTCAAGGATGCTCCTCAGTTCGATGCTGATTGCCCCAGTACCCACGATTATGCACAACCCGATTATCAACGCTTCGACGATCATGCTATCTCCTTTTCTCTCTGGCCTTGCCCAAGGGCTATCAAGTCATCCTGGTGCGCCTCGACCCAATCGCGATCTTCGGGATGACCGAATCGATGCGCATAGTACCCGGCGACATAGGGTTTGAACCAACCACTGTGGGGCATGAACCAAACCTGCTTCATAACGACTTTCCCTTGGATGCGAAGATGACACCTCTGGCAGAGTGCGACTAAATTCCACCAGGCGCAGTTTGATTTATTGAGGTCTAAATGGTGGGTTGTTAATACATAGCCCGCTTTAATATCATGGGGATGCCCGCAGCGAACGCACTTCCAGCCCGCCGCATCCTTCACGGACTTAGCGATTTCGGGCCAATCTGAGGGATATTCTCCAATCGAAGGTCTCACCTTATAGTTTCCCTTTCCATGCTCCTCATGGTCTCATCGTGTTCTAGGATGCGCCTGCCAATCCACTCTGCCACCTGTGGCACTACGGCGTTCCCCAATGCCCTCAGTCTATTCACTCGATTGGATTGTCCTGTTATTACTCGTGGGACTCCGGGCCACTCTCTACACCAGGGAGTTCTCGTACTAATTCGTAGACCTATCCACGCCTTTTCTTCGTCAGTAAGGGATCGCCATACTTGCGGTAACGCTGATAATGCTTCTGGCACATGTCCAATTTCCGTGCAGGCTCTCCACAAATCTTGCAAACCGACTGCCTCTTCCACGGCTTCTTGCCATACTGCCAATGCCATTTCGTGTGACAGGAATCGCACAATGTCATCCGGTTTTCTGGTGCATTGTTGGCAGGGTCGTTGTCCTTGTGATGTACTCCCAGATTCTCCGTTCCCCCGCACATCTCGCACGCCTCGCCTGTGTATATCCGTGCTCGTTTGTGCAATGTCTCCTTCGTAACATCCTCTTGGATAAATGCCCGCGCCATGCACGTTCGATTGCAATACTTCCTTTTCAGAAATATCGTCCTGTCTTCTAGTCGCCCCTTGATTCGTTTCCGCTCCAGCCTCTCCCCGCAATACGCGCACGTCTTTTCTGGGTCTGCTTTTCTCGGCATTGGCATGAGATTCCTCCCCGCATGAGATACCCATAATATAATGCGGTTCGGTTACTTTTCCAAGTCTGTCCAGCCCTTGGGAAAGCCCATCAGCCACTCCACAAATTCGCTGTTCAACTGTCCAGTCATGGGTATGCCCGCCCTCTCGCAGAATCTCTTTTTGAAATCCCCTGACATCGCGTTGTGTGCTGCCAGATTGTTTGCTCCCGCCTGTGGCGTCGGCCACATCCTTTTGTAATAAGGATCGTGAACCGCTTCTCGTAGATTGGATAGAACTTTCCTGTTCTTTCGCCCATCTCTTTTGTTGTTCCATATTCGCAGTTTCTTGTTGTCCCTCGGAGGAAGCACATCCATAGCCTGTGGGGTAGGCCACATTCCCGTTCTCGGAAACACTCTCGCAAATGTGTTCAGGTTCCTGTCCTTCTGGCTTGGCGATTTCGGATCGTACTCTCTCGCTGGTCCCCTCTTCCCATCCCATGCGCTCGCGGTAGGCAACAATGAATATCCGCTCTCGTCTGTGCGGGGCATCGAAGGCACAAGCTGGAATATTAAACGTCGCGCAGGTGTAGCCCTGACGTTCCAGGTCAGATAGCACCGTGTCGAGATAGGTGGTGATGATTCCAGGAACGTTCTCGGCAAGGATGTATCGCGGTCGCATTTCTCTAATAACTCGGCTAAACTCTGGCCAGAGGTTGCGGTCATCTTCTGCGCCTCTTCGCTTCCCGGCAACACTGTGAGGCTGGCAAGGAAATCCTCCGGCAATAAGGTCAACTGGTTCAAGGTTGTGTCTTCCGACATCTTTTACGTCTCCATACTTTGGCACATTGGGCCAATGCTTCTGCAATACGCGCTGACAGTAATCGTCCCATTCTACCTGCCATACACACGTCATCCCCGCCCGCTCAAGTCCGAGGTCTAGTCAAAGACCTCCTATTCCGGAAAACAAACTACCGAATGTCAGAGGCATTAGGTATCACCCCCTCTCGAAGAATATATTTGCTATCAAACTCAACTAATCCTGCGCGATATAGTTGTATTGCAATGAGTTCTAGTTGAAGATGATATTCGCGGTGTTGCCTACGATCACAAATAACGAGGTTGTCTGGTACATTATTTTGTTTATTCATATCTTTGTGGTGTACGCATTCACCTTTTTCTAGAGCACGTCCAGCCTGCTCTGTTACAACAAATACGTGTTCGGCTACGTAGCCGCTTTTTGTAGCGTTGGGATGATCGGGTTTACGAATGTACCAATAGCCAGCATCGGAAAACCTTGTATCTCCTGTACTCGCCGCTACTAAGACCCTCCCACCTTTCCATGAAGAATTCTTTGGACCTCTCTGGTCACGCTTTGCTGCAACGCGTGAAGGAATACCCATCTTCTTCATTGCTAACCAAATAACTTTCTGGCTAACACCAAACCTCACACCACATTCGCTCTGACTCATCTCTTGATTTACATAGCAATCGTAGAGTTCTTCTTCTGTAAAAGGAACAGAATAAGTGTATTTGTTCGACATTATACCTCCTAGACACTCATTCTATATTATACCGCCTATTCCAGAGAACAGACTTCCAAAGTTCAAACCTACTCCTTCTAGCCCTCTGCCGACTCGATTAGTCCAAAGGAAATAAGCCTAAAAAATTAAAGGCAAAGTATCCAATTCCCCTAATAACAAATGCCACGTAAGAAATTCGAAATATTAATCTGTGCCACTTATTTTTCCATGACATATCGTTTACCAGCCATATACCAATGATAAGTGCCAATATAAAAATGAGAATTCTTCCGACCAGTACATCGTCCATTTTAGTTTCCCTTTTCCTTCTGGCCCTCCGCCGACTCGATGGCTTTCTGGACCAACCCGAACGCCTTCTCCAGATGCCCAGTCTCGACGCTCCAGTCCTTCTCTGCGTCGTCGTAGAGATCAGTGAGCAATCCCAATATCTTCTTATGAATCCCGTGCATACGGTCAATGGGCGATCCCTTCCTGAATTGGACATCGTCGCCGTCATCCTCTTCGCCTGTCTTCGACTGCATCATGTCGTAGACGTTGACAAGACCGCCGAGCGTATACTGGCGCCCGTTCGCGTCGCATTCGGACTTGTAGGTGCGGAAGTCCTCGTCGTGTATCCGGGAGACCTTGGCGCATCGGCTGGCGTCGTGGCGGTCGGCGAAGCCTGCCTGCTGCGCGGTGTAAAGCGGTAATTTTTGACCGCTTTCTCCGTCGGGGCCAGGTGGCCGTCCCATGTGCTTCTCCATCATGTCCCAGATGATGCCCGCTTTCCTGCAGGCCAGCAGGAAAAGCTCGTTCCCCTTGTTGGCCCGCTTGAGCGTCTTCTTCCTCTCCCCGGTCTCGATGGGGATCTTCTTGTTGACGTAGAGGACTACGGTCTCGACCTGGTGGCGGATCTCGTTCGCTTGCTCCACGGTCTCCGCCTCGTCGAGCGCGGTCAGCACCCTGGGGTAGATCGTCTCGATGATCTCCTGGGCGGTCAGCTTCGCGGTGATCGCCTTGTCGGTGTCTTGCCTGAGTTTGATGATTGCTTTGTCCATTATTTAACTCCTACATTTTTCGATTGGCATTAAATCGAAATCTGATATAACTTCGTTGCCCCAAGAATGCCAACCTTCTCGTTTGCTTCTGGCAAACAGTTCACAATATTTCATGCCGGGATAAAGTCGCTCGATCTTTCCATATTGATCGTCTGGTTTTTGACTATGTTTTCTGACGGGATAATGGATTAATGCTAAAACATCGTGTGCTTGTACCTTCATTCGACCTTTTACTGCCAATAAGCATGGTTCAGTATTGGCTCTTGTGTAGTAACCCATTCCGAAATGAAACCCGAATCCTGAACGTTTAGATTTAACCCATGTCCAAGCACAAGTTCGATATTTAAAACCCCAAGCGTTAATGACTGACAAAGCATCTAGGAGATTAGGCCACGTCGCCCACAAAAATAATGCGCAGTTTTCTTCTGTTATTTCGCTGACGGATAGCGCGCATATATCTTCAACGGACATCAGATCGTATTTGTGGCTTACATGACGGTTTGATTTTTCCGCATTCCAAACCGAGAATTCCCAAGGCGGATCAGCGAGTATCACATCGTATTTATTCATGATTTTGTCGAAGGCGGCTCAGGCAGGAGCATCCAATGGGTGACGGCATCTGACCAGACTTTGGGTATAAACTGCCATCCTAGGACGATGTTGGGATCGAACCAAGCCGTCTTGATGAAAGGTTTGTCTGGATCGAGACTCGGTGCATGAATAAGATATAGGGCGTCCTCGGTCGGCATCCTCTCTTCGACGCTGATCCAACTATTGAATCGCGGCGTGATGGTATTTTCCAGCAATTCCATCGCATGACGGATGAGTTCGTCTTTCACCTCATGGGCTTTCTTGCAGAACTCCAGTGGGTCGACTTTGTAGGGGACTAGGGGTTCGGTCGTGCCTCTCAGTGTCGCTCGTATGAGGCGAATTGTATCTACGTTGTACGCCATGATAAATGTGGTTTTCGTTTCCATCTCTGTCTCCTTGTCTTTCTCCAGATGTTTCCAGTGGGCGACTGTATCCGCAATCAAACCTCCAACTACTTCGCATTGACCGCCGTAGTCGAAATTCTTGATGTCGCTATCCAGCGGATCGAAATGGTCTGGCGGATTGATGTGCAGATCGAGTCCGAGCCGTTCGTTCGTGCGCTCCACGTCCTCGACGAACCGCTTCCAACCTTCTTCCGGCATGGGCCAATCGAATTGGATGGAGACGACGGTATCTATCATCATCTGGAGTTGTTCTGGCGCTTTGATTATGCCCTTTATGATTATTTCGAATGCCTCTTCGCTACTAATGTTGTTGATTGTAGCAGCCGCCTTAGCTATCTCTTCGAGATATGGATTTATATCAATGTGTTTCTTGGTATCGAATATCCTTACAAGTGGTGCGATGAACGCCTGCGCCTTGAGGATGTGTTCGTGGGCTTGTTCAATGAGAGTCCGATACATTTCCATGTCGGTCATGTCGTGAATCCTTTCGTCTGCTTGGGTTCAAACCGTTTCATTTCCCCGTGCAAGATCAAAGGTATTCTTAAAAACATATCAGCCTCGCGCGCCTTGACGAACTTCAGCTCGCGCTCCATCGATCCAGGGTAGTTGCCTCCATCCGATGGCAGTTGCAGCATGACGACGACGTCGGCATCGTAGGTCTTCTGGATGCTTCCCCGTACCCCGGAGAGTCCACGCTCCCCGCGCAGGCCAGCCTTATTCAAAGTTTCCACTACCACCATCGCCACGCCCATCTTGGCGATGTCGTGCAGGGCCTTGGAAATCTTGATCTCCCTGGCGATCTCGCTCTCTGCCGGGTCCTTCAACAGTCCGGCGTAGTCGACCAGCACCCATTCGATCCCCTTGTCGTCCATCAGCCGGGCGATGTCGGCGCGCAGGGTCGCGGTTGTCCATTCGGTGTCGTCGGAGACGTAGACGGGGGCGTACTCTATGGTGGCGACCGCCTCCATGAACCGCTCGCGTTCCGCGTCCTCCACTTTGCCCGTGCGGACCGACTTGTACTTGACCCGCGCCTTGGCGCATACCGCCCGCCTCGTCACCGCTTCGGCAGACATCTCCAGGTGGTACATCGCTCCCGGAACCTTGCCGACGATCTGATCATCCCAGAACTCCACGCCGGCCATCTGGAACCCAAGCTGAGTCGTGAAGATGCTCTTGCCTATTCCTGGATCGCCGGCCACTAGCAGCACTTCGCCCTTGTGGAGACCGCCCAGTTCATGGTCGATCGCCCGGATCCCCGTCTTCAAACCCCATGTTTCCTTCGGTTCTGCTAAAGCATCTAGGAA
>Ga0209986_10005937_pt1 | contig 10023 bp, 20 predicted proteins | sample BlataG_FD_183168 | JGI IMG/M metagenome (GOLD analysis project Ga0209986, IMG submission 183168) | Deep subsurface microbial communities from Black Sea to uncover new lineages of life (NeLLi) - Black_00105 metaG (SPAdes) (version 2) | ecosystem: Environmental > Aquatic > Marine > Oceanic >...
TGTACAAAGCGATTGATCTGCCCACCCTTTTCATTTCATCTAGTGTAAATTCAATCTGCTTCATATCTTGCTAAACTCGGAGGATGTTTTCGAGGCGGATTATTCTGTGGCCCACCCACTAGTCGCAAAGCTGGAACTTCAAGAGGATTTAGTTTTTCTTCTTCAACAATCTTGACTCGTTGTTCATCAAGCCAATACGATTTTTGAGGAACCCCATCTTTAAGTTGTGAAGGCTCAATCTCATATTGAACACAACCATTCATATATGTGGCCTTTGCAACCGCAAAGCCTATAAAGCCTGTGAGGTTATCCTTTACTTTACTTCCCAGTTTAATCCGTTTCATATCATTTGAACCTCTCATACATCTCTTTTCGCCATTTTTCAGCTTCTTCGTCTGAGACAGAGTCAGCTGCTAATGTAATCTGCTCGATAGCCCGGAGTTTAGGCATCATGAAGTTTGCTATAGCAGCCATTTCACTTGCATTCCCCCAAGCAGCCTCTACCCAAGTTTGCAAGAAAGTCTTATGTTCCTTCGCCTCAACAACTTCAATATCATGTTCCAGTTCTGCTACAGAGTATTTCTTCCCACTACCTTTGGGTCTCCCCTTGAGATTACCACTAACTCCCTTTGGGAACTTCCCTTCACGGGTTCTCTTAGTACCATCTGAGGCAGTCAAGTCCTTGCCCATCCCTTTTCTCTCGGACTTTGGTACTCTCTTCTTTTTCTTCTTACTCACTGGTAACTTTTTTTTCTTCTTTACTTTCGCCACATATCAATCTCCTGATTGAGTACCTGATGCAACAGGTTCTACAAACCCTTTTTTCAGGTCTTTAATAGCCTCTATTATAAGCACACACACTCCAATATAAGCAAAAAAGTGCCCTTAAAATTGCTCTATGTCCCTCCCATAGTCCCCCATAGTAGACCATAGACTACAAAGTAACTATTCTTGCCAATCTCAAGGTTAACCTCACTCAGGCTTGTACTTCAACTGCTTCCTTATATACCAGTCACCTATCCCAACAGCGTCAGTGATATTGTCATCCCCGCTCTTACAGCCCCAGTGCCACAATACTCTCTTCTGAGTAATGTGTTTGGGCACATTGCCCTTCCACTGCTGCACCCCTACAAGCGTTACTTCTCTGCCTTTAACCACACCCAGCGCTCCAGCCATGCAGTAGACCATACCCATAAGTTTCAGAACAGCTCCAGAGTTGCTAGCAGCTTGGCCCTTACGAGTGCTTAAAAACAACCGGGGCTGCTCAATAAGGACTCTGTCGGGCTTCTCCTTGTTGCAAATCTCTATAGCCTTATCAGCCATCATGTCAATCCTGTCCTGCCACTTGGCTACCTTTTTTCTAGATATAACCTCTACAAAACACTTAAGCAGCCTGCCTCTCTTCTTCTTGCCATCAAGCTCGAACACGGCCACACCCATCTTACGCGTTCCAGGGTCGATACACAATAGCTTCATAACGTCTCCTCATAAGCAACAGCTATTTTATAACTAGCCTGTAGCGACGTCCACGCGTCAACGTACTCTTTATAGACCACACAGCTACCACCCTTGTATTCCTTGCACTGGTGACAGACCTGACGCATGTGCTTACCCATACATCGTGCTCTCTTTGTCTTGGCTCTGATGTACCTCCCTACAGCCCGTTTTAGCCTAATTCCCTTCATCTCACTTTCTTCCTATGCTCTCTTATCTTCTGTACGAGCTCTTCCCCACTTATTTTCACAACACCCTTACGAATAGCCAGCTTACGCTTGCTGGCAGTCAAGTCATAATGAGGCAGCCTCTTATCCTGAAACCATGACCTCCTCAAGCCTATCAACCTCGCAAAAACGTGCAGCTCTCGAAGTGTGTCTGCAACCAGGTAACAGTGATGACTGTGACGCCACTTAGCGCTCTTCAGACTGACCTGCATTTCACTGACGTAAACCATGCTATTTCCCTTTATTCAGAGCTCTCCTAATACAGTGTTTTTCTCTTTCCCAATTCTTCACTATACAAAAGTTTGATATCTCATAAACTAAAAGGGTAGTCTTTCCATCTTCGTTTTCACGAGATCTTAAGAATATAAGCCCTCCTTCAAGTAACGCTCTTTTAAGATCTATAATCACCCAATTTAGAATGCTTGTTTCTTCTTCATTACTAAATCCATAAAAATAGTAAAAATACTTAAATAACTTCACAAGTTTTTCAAGTTTATAAATTTCAGTTTTATCACGAAAAGTTAGATCTTTCCCTTTTCTACATACCAAAAACATCACTTTACCCTTCTTATCCTCATATCTACGAACTCGCACACCTAATCTAATCCCGAATCGGTCTATAAGGTCAGTTGCTTCTTTATAATCTTGTCGTTTACTACTTCGCTTAAACTCTAGGCCTACAATATTTCTTACCAACTTCATAGTTTTCTTTTCAAAGTTTAAGTTTTCTTCCATAGTATAACACATAAATTACACCTCCAACCCCCAAACCTTAAAGCCTTTATGTGCTTTCCGAGCAAACATATCAAGACGAGGAGGTAAGCTCACTCGTTCAATCGTTTCGTAGAATTCTCTGGGTTTTTCTGAATGCTTTCCTCGCTTAGCATTAAAGCAACACATAAATTTCTTCGTAGAATCGAACTTCAGCTTTCCAATCACACCAAACAAAACAAACTCACAATTACGCTGGGGTTGTTTATAAGGTTGAAAACCTCCAGGTTTGTGCCACACAAAAGTACAAATATACCTTACATCCCATTTGTTAAAGCATTCAAAAGCTGCGGGTAAGAATTTATGAGTTGTCCATAGAAACACATTGCAGCTCTCTTTATGAGCGGGTAATTTTAACTTGAAAATTTCCTCCACTGGCATAGTCTGATAAGCATAATGTCTTTCTTGGGCTTTCTTTATAGGTCTTGTCATTCTCTGAATAGGCCAGGGAGGATCTACTACAATGGTTCTGTATTTGCCTTTAGGGAGGGGCAAAGCTGTAGCACTAGTTTGTGTTTTTGGAGCAAATGCACGGTCAGTCCATTGCTTAGCCTTACTCTCTGCAAAGGGTAAATACTTTTCTCTGCTGGGATATTTCAGATAAAGCTGGTGCCACTTTTTGAGGCTGTCATGATGACGACTTGTCTCCTTTTCAAGACGATAGTATGTCAATTTACCCCCTCTATATTGACCTACTGCCTCTCCCTTCTCCCACATGTTAAGCTCTATTGCAAGTCGAGATTCATAAAAACCATCGTAAGCTTTCTCAAAAGTCTCAGTGTCAATTTTGTCTAGTTGCTGCTTCAGCGTTAACTTCCGCTTAGCCTTCACTATTTGGTGCTTAGCCATAATGAACTCCCTTTCATAAAAAGAGGCTTACCAACAAGGATAACACGGATAGTGAAATGTCTTGCCAGCAAGCCTCGAATCTTCAGTTATCCGTGCTATCATATATCAACGCTTATTATAGTCTAAAAGGCGTCAAAAAGAAGCCTCTCACTACAGACCAGTTACAGTCAACCCTACAGAGAGAAAAAGCGTCCGCACGCACTCAAAAACGCCCTTTCGTGAGGTAGTGACGAAACGTAACCACCCACAAACAATAGACTTACGCAAACGTCACTGTCTTTTTGGTATAAAATTGTCTTAAAAGGTCAAGAATAAAGTGTCAGTCAACGTAATATAAAGTATACATTTTTGACGATTTTAACGCTTTCCGTGGACTATATTCATATTTTCGCAAACTCATGACGCTCTCCACGGGTAAACGCAAAAAGAGTGAAAAAGCGTCAAAAAGCGTCAAAAAAGCAGCCCTTAAAATTGCAAGAACTCCTCTTTCGCTCTTTTTTATACCCTAACCGTTAGAATGTATACTTTGTTTTACATTGACTGATGCCTAAAACTCATGCCTTTTTGACAGCAACGTAAGGGCAACAACAACGTAAGTAGGCCTATAGCTATACTTATATAATAATAAAAATATAAATAAATAAATATTTATTATTATTATTATTATTAGATAAGGAGTTGGCTCAAAACAAGAAAGACGACGCACACCACACCCTACGAACGCGCCAGCTTTAGACTGAGACCTCCTCGACAAAAAACTAATAATTATTTATTTGTATATATTTATTTTGGCTGACAAACAGCTGCCTATATTATATACTATATACGATGAAAGAGACGCCTTTGAAAGGACATGAGTAATGGGCCGCAATAGACTATGCACTGAGCGGAACTTCAAGAAAGCTCGTAAGAAGGCCAAGTCTATGAGCGAGCTTGCTGCCGCACTAAATATGGCTGTACCCACCGTGTACGCCTATATAAAACGCTACAAGGTCGAGCTCTACCCGAAGTCTGAAAAGCTAGACCCTGTGAAGCTGGGAGCTATGTATGGCTTTAACGTGACAATACAAGATATGGCTACAAAGCTCAACGTAAGCTGGGCTACTGTGCAACACTGCCTCCAGAAGCTTGTGCTCTATCCTAAGCAGTATACTCTGACCCCAAAAGAGAAAGACTACTTACCTCCACCCAAGAAATTATCAGACATCAAAATTATCAATCTAATCAGAAAACGTGAGAAATACATAGACTATCCGTGGCCAATGGTGAGGCTACCTGGGATAACAGAGCAAATGGTAGACAGCTACTACAGACATGCTTTCGGCTACGCGTTGGAGAGATATGGGAAAGAAGATGGGTAAGGAAAAAAGGATATACCTGAAGCTCTTGCTATGAAAAAACAAAACAAAGAAAAGACTATTTGGGCAAAACTGGCTATTTATGGATTAGTATGTGTAATCATCTGGTTATTATTTCATCTGTACCTTCTCTTGCTTGTTCGGCCGTTTATTTACTATTAAAAAAAGTGAAAGTTGGTTACTGTGAAGCAGTAGAAGCAGAAATACTGGTAGCCCTAGTGAGAGAGAAATGAGTAAAAAACCAATGAGTTATTACGAAGAGCAAGAAAAGAAGAATCTCGAGCTTGTGGAGTGTTGGTGGTATGTGATTAAGTGGACAGCGCTCATTCTGTTTTTCATGTGGTTAAGTTCTAAACTAATAAAATAGGAAGATAAAGAAGGACCATAATGCCAAATGACAAAGAACCAAACTATTACCAAGAGGCTATGCGTGCCGAGATTGAACAACTCAAGAGTAGAGTACAGGGATTAAAGGTTAACAGAGATTCGCTTTTTGAAGAGAACACAAGATTTCGAGCTGACCTTGATATTAAGAACAAGCAGCTCGAAGAACTAAAGAGAGAGTAAGCTTGAGAGGAGTGATGAATGACAAGTAAATATGATATAGAGCAGACCTTCGCTAAAAAAGGCAAGTGCACAAATCCAAAGTGTAACAGACCGCACAGTCTGATATGGCAGAGCTGGCGGAAAGTCTTTATTTGTGGGTGGTGCAAAACAGAGTATACTTTAATGGGAAGTGCTGCTGGTAATCTAAGACTAGTGAAAGTTTAATGAAAGAAAGGTGCAAAATGAGAAGAGTAATGTGTACAATTTGTTTGATAGCAGTCTTGTTGATAAGTGGATGTAATGCCTATTGGTACCAACCAGGTAAAACTCTTGAGCAGTGTGTACAGGATGTCATAGAATGTAAAGGGGAGGCCAAGAGATCTGGTCTCTCACCATTTCAAACTGGTTTCCTAAGTACCTCTCCTTCGCCTATGCAAGAATGTTATATAGCTTGTATGAGATTGAAAGGTTATCAATCTTATCATAGGAAGTACTTACCTACGGGAGTAAGAGCACAATATGTAATTATTAAGGGATATAGTAGTTTCAATGCAGCAGGTCGGGAGTAATGAAATGAAGTGTGTCGAGTGTCAATTCTACATCACTGCTGAGCAAACTGGAGACCAACCAGGCTGCTGTCAAGACGGTGATGTTACTAATCCTAATGAAGATATTAACTGCGTCGCTGGTGGTGATGAAGAATTAGGAAGAGCAATGAAAAAAATAATTATAATAGGGACAAGACGTAGAAATACCCACAGTGATTTCGTCAAAGTCGAGCTGACTTTCTTGAAAATCTACAATAAGGGAGACATGATTGTCAGCGGCGGCTGCCCCAAGGGAGGAGACAGATTCGCTGAGATACTAATCAAGAAATACAATACACCCAAGAAAATTTTCAGAGCTAAGTGGAGGAGACACGGCAGGTATGACAAGTATGCAGGATTCAAGAGGAACACACTAGTCGCTAGGTTTGGTGACGAGGTGATTGCTTGTGTTGCTTCAGATAGGACAGGTGGTACAGAGGACACAATAAAGAAATTTAAGAAGTTTCACCCTAATGGTGAAATACATTTATGTTAAGAATGAAAGGAGAACTAAAATGAAGATGAAGTACAAATGTTTGGCGGAAGAGTGTAGACATGTTGTGAGGACTAAAACTGGTATAGTTGGGCATATCATAAGTCATCACGGCAAACAAGAGTTGGCTCGTTCAGAAACAACGCCCGCCGGTACGACACACGGCGAGGCGTCGCAAAGGCAAAGCATGGCAAGCCTAAACACTACTTAGCAAAGCAAAGGCGAGGCGATGCGACGTCCTACGAGACAAAGCAAAGGGCTTTTTTAGAAGAAACTAAGAAATGATAGACTATGCAATAACAACGTTAACTAAACCAGAAGATCTCGGTAGAGCTTCTGTGATAGAGGTTCAATACGGCACTAAAATAATTGGTTTAGACGGTGTGATGATAAGAAGTTTTGTTAAAAACGTTTACAACGCTCGCTCTGTATTCTCCAATATAGATGTTTTAGAAGAGGCATTAAAGTTAATACCTTCTCAAGCCCGCCCCTTAGTCAGACACCTGTATTTAGAGATGATAGAGAAAGCTTGAAGGGAGATGAAATACGAAAGGAGTTACAAAAATGGCAAAGCAGACAAGGATGTCGGTAGAGCAGTATTTGCAGATTGGAAAGTGGTTGGAAAATCGAAAACAAGACATTGAAAAAACTGGGCTTGCTCAAAAGGATGTGCAAATTTTGATTTCAGAGGAGTTAGGTTATACAGTATCTTTTAGCTCTATTGTTCGTTGTGCTAAGGCCATTGGAATCCAGTGGGCTGGAAGTCCCCCTAAACCACCACCTGTTCCAATTGACAGAGAAGCAATTATAATCTTGATAGGTGCATTGGCTGGATTATATATAGAAGAAGGTAAAACAGTACCCGATGACTTAGCAAATTTGCAGTCAACTTATGTAAGGGAGACATTGAAATGGTAAAAATAGAATGGTCACAACTAGCGCTGGGAGTAGCGATGCTAGCAGTTCCTCCCTTCTGTGTTCTTGTGTGGTTAGCTAACAGAGTAGACATTGGGAAAGCTTTTGCCTTTTGCCCTTTTTGGAATAGCGGTCGTTGTAATCCTTTGGCTTATCGCTGGAGTTATTCTTGTAGTTAGAGGGCTTAAGAAAGTGTAATAAAGGAGAACAACAATGCATATCAGACCTGATAAACTAGGAGAGATTCTTTTCGTTACTGTACCTAAGTGCTTGCGATGGCTTGCCAGAATTTGGTGGAAAATTCGACACAGGTGAAAACAAATTATGGAGTGGAGCCACTTCTCTATGCATCGCTGGCTCATCCTTCCTTTCATCCGCCTTTCTGGATGTCGCTTTCTCGTGGTGTAAATCTCACACTCCGTGAGCCAGTACATAGAATACTCCACTCCTATTATTAAAGTGAAAGGAGCCAAAATGAAAAAAACAATGACAGCCTTTTGTATTTTAATGTTGGTGATAGCCATCGGTTTAGTTGGTATTATTCCACCGTTGCTAATGATGTTGATTAGTGGTTGTGCAGCACAGACTGACGAACCTTGGGGCGGTTTTTGGGTAGCGGAGGATTGTCCTACATTCCCGCAGAAGATAGGTAAACTAAAGGCAGCAGAGATACACCAGTTGTTTATAATACGTCATCGTTTTCTGCTATCAATCGATCATTATGAACAAAGTGACAATTGACAATTGACAATTGATAATTGATATGGGAGTGAAGCCTCATATCTCTATCATCGCTGGCTTATTCATATCACTTACACTTCGAAGAAGATGTAAACCTCTCTCGCAGGGTGTTTCCGCATTCTTGCGCCTTTACGCTCACCGCTGTTGTATCCGTGAGCTTTTGTAAGTCAGCATGTAGAACGGCTTTCACTCCCACCCTTTTTGAAAGGAAGGTGAAAAAAGATGACAGAGGCTATAGGATTATTAGGGCTATTAGGGATTATAGTTTTCGTTTTTCTCTGTATCATAATGCCCATTTCAGCTTATTGTGCACAGAAGTGGGCTTATAAATGTTACAAAGAACTACGAGAGTTGAATACAGCTATGAAAGTTTTATTGGACTATACTTGTGACATCAATAAGAAAACCAATGAAGCAACAAACTGAGGCTCTTAGATTCATAAGAGCCCATGAAGGTCAAGCTGGGCTTTTTATGGCTTGTGGTACCGGAAAGACGTTAGTAGCAATTACGTATGCTAAAAGACACTTACCAGCTTTAATTCTTTGTCGCCGAGACGACTTCCTAACCTGGAAGCAAGAGTTAGAGGCAGAAAGAGTTAATCCTCACCACATACATTTTATTGAGTCAGGCCAAGGCTTGTTTGATGCGCAGCGTTGGACTATTATTACTTATGATTTGGCCAAGAAGTTTACCAAGCAGATTAGACACACTCTCTTCCAAACTGTTATTGCAGATGAAAGCCACATGATTAAGAGGTGGAAAGCACAGCGAACTAAAGCCATAATACGCTGCACAAGACATATACCCTCTCGTATACCGATGACAGGCACTGCTATTACTAATGATCCAGGAGATGTATTCACTCAATGTCTATTCGCCGATGATGGTAGAACCTTTGGACGCAGCTATTGGAGTTTCAGAAATCATTACTACATTCAGTCAGGCCCTGGGTGGTATCTCAAGCATAATGCTAAGGAGAAAATTATCAGCAAGCTTAAAGGAATGGCTTATTATGTCCATGAGGATGATGTCTTAAAGCTACCTCCTATTCGACGCCTAATCAAGTCTGCTCCTATGAGTGGTCAGCAGAAAAGACACTATGATAGAGTATTGAATGAATGGGAAATTCAATTAGCTGGTAGAGAAGTAATAGAAATAGACCATGTAGTAACCCAATTAACAAAATTAAGACAGATTTCTTCAGGCTTCATATACGACCAAAATCATAAAGCAACATGGTTCAAGTCTTACAAGCTTAAGTTATTGATAGATTTACTTAAAGACCCTGACTATCTAGCAGACAAGAAAAAAATAGTTATTTGGTGTGCTCACACTGCAGAGATATGTATGCTAGTAGCAGTAGCAGCCACTTTGAAAATGGAAGCCGTTGCCTTTACGGGGGGTAGTCGCAAGAGAAAAGATGAAGCTCGTAGAAGATTCCGAGATGATAAAACTGTGAAGTTGTTCATTGGACAAGTGGACTCTGGTGTAGGTATGAATGAATTAACAATTGCAGATACAGCTATCTATTATAGTAACAGTTTTCGTGTTGTGTCAAGAAAGCAATCAGAAATGCGCATCCGTAGAAAAGGTTCAGAAAGGCATAGAATCATAACCTATTGGGACTTAGTCACTGAGAACTCTGCTGATGAGTATATTCTCAAAGCTCTGAAAGGAAATATCTCTGTAGCTAATTATATATTATCAAGAATACGAGAGAGGCAGAGAATTTCTCAAATCTTAATGCAAAGGGCTTTGCACTTGAAATAGAGAATTTGAAAGTTCGAGGAAGTTTTCGTAGGCAAATGCAAAGGGCTTTGCACTTGAAACTCGTCAATCTCTTCAATCTCATCAACAAGGTTTTAATTGGAATAATTTTATTATATAATAGAGTATCGTTAAAAGGCAGAGTGGCCGACTACATAAATGTTGAAGAAAGAAAAATGACAAGAAAAAACCAAAAACCAAAAACCAGTTCCAGGAGGATCATCTTTGACAAGTGAATAGGGTTTATCTATTTACTTTGCGAAGTGTAGCTCCT
>Ga0209986_10005938_pt1 | contig 10020 bp, 14 predicted proteins | sample BlataG_FD_183168 | JGI IMG/M metagenome (GOLD analysis project Ga0209986, IMG submission 183168) | Deep subsurface microbial communities from Black Sea to uncover new lineages of life (NeLLi) - Black_00105 metaG (SPAdes) (version 2) | ecosystem: Environmental > Aquatic > Marine > Oceanic >...
GCGGAAGGCGCCGTACGCAGCGGTCTTCATGTCTACGAGTTCTTTGATGACGTCACGAGTGAGGTCTGGGATGATGGAGTGGCCCACGATCTCGTCGTAGGCCCCCTGAGCACTGGTGACGAGAGCCCCAAAGGGGTCAGCGACTACCACGGAGCGAGCCAACGTGGACATTAGTGCTAGCTCTTTCTGAGCTAGCTCGTCCACTAATGCGCCAACTTCTTGTAGCCGCTTCATTTGGCTGCCAAACCGTCTTGTCTGGCTAGTTACGTGAATATTCTTTTCGGCCATCGCAGCGCTGAGAGCACGTTCCCGCTCAGCCAGGTCGCTCACCTGCATCGCAACGCCCTGGAGCGCTCCTTGTTGCTCCCCAAAGAGAGCTGTCTGGTCCGCAACAACGCCGCTAAGCCCACGCACCCGGGAGGTTAGCCCGAGTATTGGTATCCCGGTACGGCCCAGGAGATGCTCTTGCTCCCGCAGGAAAGCGTTTGCGGTACCGAGCGTAGTACCAAGTGTGCGTTCCGCAGAACTTAGGACCCCTACCTGACTGGCAACGGAGGCAAGCCTTCGCGTTTGCGATGTTAGGAAGCGGTTAGTCTGTTCTATAGCTACGCCAAGGCTGGCTTCTTGCTTCTCCAGTTGCCCTAGATACTGTACAGCAGCACGGGTGCCTACTTTGTTAACGGCATCTGTCATGCGCTTGGCTAGGCCTTCTGCCTGCCGCAGGGCGTCCTCGCCACTGAGTTCTACAAGAAAGCGATAGATTGACTCAACTGCCATGACTAAGTACCTCTAGCTGGTGGTCCGCGGCCCGCTTGGCCTGCATTGCCATAGCTCTCACATCATCGGTTGTCATGTGTGCCATCGGCCTACCAGGAATGAATGACCTGCCATGAATACCTGAGGACCATCTGCCCTCTGTATGGATTAGGAACAGTGGATGGCTAGACGAGATGGTAGAGCGCCAACCCCCTCCCCTGTGCTTCACGCGCTGCATGCGATGGTATCGGTTAGACTCTTCGGTGAGGGAGTCCCGTAGGTCCCCCGAGCGTACGAGGATATCTAAAGGCAGGCCCATACGCTGCTTATCGTACAGCGTACGTCGTGCTAGCTTCTGCCATCCCGGCCCCTCAAGAGCAAAGACCTTTCGAATACCTAGACGCACGTGGTCCTCGCAGAGAGGTAGTACCACCTCTGCTAGCTTGTCAGGAACTGCTTTGATAGCGCGGGCCAGGTTGGCCTGCGACATAGGGTCCACGTGGATAGTGAATAGCATAGTTACCTCCTGGTAGCAGCCACTCCTGCAGGGCCAGGCTGCACCCAATCCTCAACTAGCTTACGGCGCCAGGATATGGTACGCAGGTCATCCATTATGCGTTCCGGTTGGCGCAACACAACGTCTGGCGGGTACTTCCAGTCTATAGCCTCAAGCGTACTCCAGAGCTCCCACGAGAGCTCCGGGAAGTGAAGATCCCACCCCTCCCAGTCTTCCTCCTCGGCAGTAATCACTGTGCCTCGGCGGGCCTGGAGCTTCCGCTTGACCCACCTTATGAGCCTTTTGTCAAGGTCGGCTTGCCGGGCTGCGCGGAGGGGTTTTTTGGCTCAGTGTCTTCCTCTTCGGGCGCTGTAGGCATCCAGTGGGGGTTCAGCTCGTAGGCTGCCCTCTCCCAGTCCACCACGAAGCCCTCCGGAAAGAGCAAGAAGTCTTCGAGAGGTACAGGCCACTCTTTGAAGCCATCATGCTCCACAGTAGCCGCGATGCATGCGGAGTATGTGTAGACGGCGATGAGCTTGTCTATGACCTCGTCCTTCTCTGTCGCGTCCCTCCGTACCCCTTCCGAAACCAACATGGTGTGCTTCATACCCATGCGTACGGTCGCCTCTGCTACAACGACCTTGTAGTCCTTGTATTCAACAGTCCTCTGTTCCATGGTTCTCCTTCCCATTTTGTGCGGGCACAGGGGGGAGATTACTCTCCCCCCTTATGCCGAGCATCCACGGCCTATGTTACACTGCGGTCGGGTCGTATTCAGCGTCCGTAACATACATGAGCATACAAGCGGTCTTTATTCCCTCCGCGCCAGGTACCCCTAGAGGAGCGAACTCAACACCGTCCTCGTCAGTCGCGCTGGGGTTGGCTACGACGGAGTAGATCCACTCGCCTACTGCTGCGTCCTCCATTGTAGCAGGACGTGCAACCAAGATGGCGTTCGGCAGAACGTAGCACTGCCAGATCTGATCCCCGAAGTCCGCTGCACCCTCTTCTGTGTCCACAGCCTTCCGACTGGCCCACAGTATGACCGCAGGTTCCTCTCCTTGCAGGTTTGTTGCAAGAGCGATTCTGTGGTCCGGTGGCGTACCACCTGCTGTCACGCCTGACACCAGAGCAAGGACATCCAAGTCGCCCTTCGTCACTCGCAGTTCGCCAGTAGGGTTCTCCTCTGGAGCGAGTGAGAAGGTGTAGTACGTGATGTCATCGCCTCTAGCGTTTACACGCCTCGGCTCGGGAAGGGTAGCGTTCAGCGACAGGGCTCCCTGAATCCTGATAGGGGTACCTGCGTAGCCGCCACCGTCGCTCCTTGCGACCACCCACACGTGCCGTAGGCCTATGCCGGTAGAGATTTCGTTTGCTGCCATTGTTTTAGCCTCCCTTTCTAACTACAGTTGATGTAAACGTTATTGCTTCATACTCGACGGCGTAACGGTCATCATACTGATGGCCCGTTCGCGCTACGTAGCCTAAGGAGCCTGCCATAGCCTGCTCCGTAGGCTTGCACTCAAACTCTCTGAAGACGCCAAGCAGGGCTTCACGCGCTGCTCGGATGTTACCGTACCCCCGGAAGCGGTCATACACACGTACTATGACGTACTGGTGGTAGTTGGTGCCCGCGATCTTGTCTTCCCCAGCATCTTGTACAGCGAGGCAGAGGGCTACTCCTGGGGTACCTGCTGTCCTACGGGCAGTCTCTAGCTCGTCTAGTATCTCAGGAATGAGCTCACCTGTCTGTAGGACCCTCCTAGGATCGTTTACCAGAAGGGCTCGTACGGAGACAGCTGCCGCATTGTCTCGTAACCACTCATACAGGGCCTCTGGGACGTCAGCTGCCATCTGTGTCCTCCTCTAGTAGAAAGTGCGCTGGTACTGGAATAGAGTTGCCGCAGCCCGCACATAACAAGGCTGCCGTGGCGTGCTTGATACTTATGACCACGACGAAGTCGATGGAGCCACAGCGGCCGCAGTTTACCACATCATGAGCGCTGGATGGGGTAGGCAGAATGAAGCTGCCCACCTCTGAAGCTACCCCAGTTCCTTGCACAGTGCCTCCTGCTTGTCTTCGAGTCTAACCACAAAGCCTACTATGAAGCGTCTGCGGCCGTACGTCGGGGATACGATGTCTAGTTCGTCCTTGGGCTTTATGGCATCCTCATCGTAGGTAGTTACTACTAGCCAAGGGTACTCCGCGACAGGCAACTCAGGCACCTCGGCTCGCCTCTCAACGAAGGCCGCGTTACGTACGGAGGCAAACACCAGCCTGCCAGTAAGAGCGTAGGACGTCTCTCCTGCGCCCCCGATTCCCTTCCGGTACCCTGTAATACTAGAGGGGTCCTGATTAACAAGCCGCAGCATTTCTGCTCTACGGGCCCTCAGCTCGTTTGTATCCATTAGGAAGTTTCCACCGCCACGGCCCTAGAGAGTTCTGCCTTGGCCTGTCCCCTCATGTACTTAACCTCGTCCCGTATGTTCCTCGGGATGTGTGACCTCTTGAAGCGCTCATAGCCTGTGCTATAGTCGGGCCTAGGTAGATTGTTGAACGACTGGTCCAGCAGTAACTCAGCTACGGTAAGTAGCGCAATCACTTCTAGGTGCTCTGCGGGAACGGTCTCGTATGCTGTCTCGTCTATGTTAAGCTCGTGATTGCCCGCGTACTCAAAGTATACTACGGTTCCCGCTGTAGCAGGGGTAGGAATGAGAACGAGCTCGCCCTCTCTAATATCGTGGCTGCCGCGCTGAAAGTCCCTCGCGTACCCTCTGTTGATCGCTGCAATGATACGCTCTGAGGGGTTACGAAACTCCCACACCTCGGCATCTGCCCACTGCTGATAAAGGTCTGTGTACCCTGAGAAATCTATGCCCGGGAACCAGTAGACCTCCACGACACCGTCTCTTGGGCAGTCGCTGGGGAGGGCGTAGTTCTCTTGGTCCGCTACAGTAGTAAGGCTACCGATGCGTACCCTGGGAGCGTGCCTATTGTACCACCGCATAGCAGACGTAATGGTACGCGTCAGACGCGTTGCCTCAACGGTCTCGTAGCTGTAGCGGTCTTCTACTCTCTGTGTGATATCAGCTATTGTTACGCTCATAGATGTAGTACCTCTTGCGCCTTGTACTGCATGACACTATCCAATTTGAGGACTTGCCTTCTGGGCTCCTAAGTAGGCGTAGCTCACTGCCCTTACCTGTGGGCACTAGTATCCCAGTGTAGCCTCGCCCCTCACGGCTGTGTACAACCGCACGAACGTTTGCTAGGAGCTGGGAGGAGATTAGCTCCCCCGCCTTGAGTATGAATACCCAATCATCGTTGTCGGGTAAAGGGGGCACGCCCCCCGCAACGGCTACCTCATCGAAGTGCGCTACATATTCTGGAGGGGGGGCTTCCTCAGTCCAAAGCTTCAGGCTCATCTCTCTTGGGCACCTCGATCTCTTTCGGTATCGGAGTATACGTTACGGCGTACTTGTCTCGTCTCTTACGGAACGTAGACACGAGGTAGCTTGAGACCTTTCCCGTTCCCTCTCCCGCCGTCTTGACGAACCGCGGGAGTTCTTGGTCGTTGCCCTTCCCGCGCTGCAGTAGAAGAATCGTACCATAGCCCAAGCGCCCTTGCGTGTGCGCGACCTGGTGCATGTCCACGAGGAGAGCTTCTGGAAGTTGCTCACCCTCCTCGATTAGTATCATCCAGTCGCTGGCCACTTCCTCCTGCTGTAGGACGATCTCATCAAAGTACTTACTGTACATAGGCAGGACTTTCTTCTCATTATGTACGAGTGCGATAGTAACCACTTGGATCCACCTCCTCGAGTATGTCTAAGAACCTACGTGCCACGACTGCTGGACCGTGTTCCCATAGGAACCACCACGCCCCTGCATATGAACGTCTGAAGGCCTCTTCACGATTGTAGTACAACCATCGCAGAGTCTCGACTGCGTGATCCCAATCTGGGGTGTACCAATCACCTCCCATTACGGAGGGTGTAGCCTCCATACCTGTAGTGCGTATAGGCCACATGAAACGTGCATCGCACACGGGAGTATGGCCTGTGCAGCTTGTAAGTACCGTGGGGCACCCTCTCGCTATACTCTCCCGCGCTGGCAAGCCGAAGCCTTCGGCGTGCGTTAGGAAGATCCCCACGTCGATACTGTCGATAAAGTGCAGGAGCCTCTCTAGGGGCCAAGTCTCGTCGATCACCTGTATCCGCGCGTCGCTTGGTAGAGCCGGTATAGAGTGTGTGTTCCCCCCTAGCAGCCCCACACGAGTCTTCAGTACGAGCCTGCAGTGAGGGTACTTTGCCTTCGGGAACGCCTTCTGAAAGACATCAATGGTTTCCAGAGGCGACTTCCTCAGCGTTAGCCCTCCCCATGTGCCCACAACGAAGTCTCTACGAGGCTGCTTCCTCACGGGCTTGCAGAAAAGGGATTTGACTGTAAGTGGTACTACCCTCACAGGCCTCTGCACGAACGTACGATAGACTTCAGCCACCCACTCGCATGGCACAAGGAGAAGATCTACTCCATTACACTGCTCTCTCCATTGAGGATGGCGGCGTAACGGGTCTGTCGACTCGTACATCGTCCAGCCCACTTTGAACGGTGTGGGCAGCTTCTCGAACTCCCCTGGAGTAGCCATACATACGCCCACGAGCTTCGGCTTCCCTAAAGGAGCCTTAAGCATACGTAAGGTCTCCTGCTGCAGCCCCTTGCTATCGCCGAACCAGCACTGACGCACATCGAGCTTAGTACCTTGCCCTACAAGGGCGTGTACCATAGCCTCCGCCGCTGTCGCGTAGCCATCCCCAACAGAGAACGGTGACATCCAGTAGAGCGAAGGGTTCCCTTCCCCGTCTCGCCAACTGTAGGTCTCGCATAGCTCTTTAGGTAAGCGAACTTCTACCACGCCTTTCGCTCGAAGAGCTATGGCTATGGACTGCGGTACTGGAGTCCAAACTCCGGGCTCCAGTACCTGCAGCCCAGGGTAGCGTTTACGCTTCCCCGTTATGTTCTTGACGTCGAAGGTCTCCTTCCCCACTACTTAGACCTCCTGTTGTTGTTACGCAGATTCGGCGATATAGATTCGCGCGTAGTTTTCAGGAACAACCATCTTCATGGCTGATCTCTCACGCACATTTCTGGTCCACTTATCGGTGTTCAGATAAGCGCCATGAACCGGCGTTCCCTCGCCAGGATCCTCACCCTCGTTGTAGATGTACTCCGCATACACTAAGGGCATAGTGGTCAACGGAATGTAGGGGGAGAAGATAGCCCCACAACGAACCATTCCCTGAGGATACGAGCCGACGATGGCGTGGTTGGTTCCCAGCAGTGGGCTCTTGTAGATGTCCCAGAACCCCTGGAGAGTTCCAATCAGCCTCGTCCCACCCGAGAAGGCCGATCCCTCGGTAGGATGCACAGCCTCAGGATTCGGTATGAAGTCGCTCATCTTGGCGATGTACTTGGCCACAGTTCTCCCGGCGATGATGAAGTCGGCTTCGGTGTAGAGAGAGCCATAGATGTCGTCCGATGCGTCGATGACGGCGTGGCCAAGTGTCTCATAGTGTTCCTTGGGCCTACACTCACAGCCCTCCGGCAACGCCCAGTACCAGTTGGTATCGCCGGCGCCCGCACCATTCCAGATCAGCATCAACAGGCGGTAGTCAATCTCCCGCAAGATCTGTGCGGCGCACGCGTTTACCAACTCGCTCTGAACATCGATGCCTAGGACCCCTCTGGCGTCCTCTTGGACTTCGGTGGACCACGTAGCGCCCAGGATGTTCTTCTTCGCCGTGATGGTATCCGAAGTCATAGAGAGCTTCAGCCCCTTTGGAACCTTGTTCTCCATGTCGGCGGTGTACTGGCTGTAGTCCGAGTCCGGCGGCATAACGTCCACCTTGCTACCGTCGCCTCCCAGGCCAGCATCGTACAGTGTGTCCAGCCAGAAGATCTTACCCGTGCCACCAGACATCAGTGGCAATGGCTGGATAGAGCAGATCTTGGTTGCGAGCAACGCAGGGAAGACCTGACGGATGATCGGCAACGAATACTTCTCTGGGAAGACCATATCCGTGGTCTTCGTCGCCTCTGTTAACAGGCTCCTGCTCGATGCTTGCTGGTTCTCAAAGACCATAGCCATCCACGGCCAGATCTTCTTGTCGAGAGCCTTCAGCCCTTCCTCATGCCCATCCAGGAGCCACTCCCACTTGTTGACGAGCTCCTCCTGGTACTGCATGAGCTGAGAGTTGAAAGACTCGTAAGTCTCGTCTTCACGAATCACGTGAAAAGGATTTACTCCCATTTCTAGCCTCCTCAGCTAATTTTTCTTTCTGTTGTTGTTAGCGCTTCGAATAGTGCAGGACGGCCTTGCGCAATGTTTGCGCCTCTTCCGTCAGCTCTCGATCTCGAGTCTCAGCGCCGGCTGCGGCCTTACCCTTGGCAGCTTCCAGACCCGCGCCCTGGGTTACTTGTGCGAGGAACGCTTGGCGCACTTCCTTCGTGGTCTCGCTGACCAACATGTCAGTCAAGTCCTCCACAAGGGTCACAAGGGGCTTGAGCTCTTCATACACTTGCTTGCCCAAGGGCTGCAACGCCGCAAGGGCTACCGCAGCGTCTAGCTTCGCCTCTTCGACCTCATCCACGAGCTCCCCTACACGGTCGAGGGCGTTCTTGCCTTCACCAAAGGCCGCCGCGTCCTCGTACTTCGCTTGTAAGGTACTCATGGCTTCAGTCAGGCTAGCTACCTGCTCCTCGAGAGGCTTCGCGTGCTCCACCAGCAACTCCGGTGTGTGCTCCTTCAACTCCTCAAGGGTGACTTTAGTCCAATCGATTTCCATGTCGTCCTCCTCTTCTATGTTATGCGTTACGGGCACTACTTGGGTGCCCTCTTCCAGTATGACTTCTACCCCAGCACCAAGGATCCCAGGGCCCGTTGGTGCAAAGTCCACTCCACCAAGGATCCCCTTCGTCATAGATTGAACCGAGGTGCCATCGGGTAGTTCGGCCTCTTCGACTTCCCAATCATAGATCCTGACTGACGTGTCTAGCATAACGCCGTCTTCAATAAGGCGTTGTACGTCCTTCCCTCGCGTGGTAGCTGAGATAGCCGCAACGTAGCAGACGTCCGCGCCTTCACGAAACAGCGACTCTATTCTTCCCACGGGTAGTCCTGTTCCAGGAGCAAAGAAGCCTCCTCCGGCGTCGCCATGCCGTGCAAAGACGGTGCATACGCCTCCAGCCTCTATGTGGCGGTTTGTAGTTGCCATGCAGAGGTCGTTGAACTTCTTGGAGTAATAAGCCCCATTGCTCGAGAGTACCTCGTCGAAGAGCGCAACACCTTGAACACGGAACGGGCCCTCGGTCTGCCCCTCTCCAGTTGCACGATCCTCCAGGATTGCTAGCGTCCGCCCTAAGGCCAGCACCATTGGCTCAGCGCGCTCTTCTTTTGCGCTCTGCACATCGACTGCTGTACCGTCGGGCTTGATAACGATGCCCGAGGGCTTGGCCTTGCGTAGCGTCCCAAGGGTCGCTTTAGATGTAGGGCCGCCCTCGAAGGCGTCAGCGCTGGCCGCCGAAGCGTCTGCCCAGGCTTGCAACCAGTGCTCGCGGCTTACGCGGCCGCTAATCTTGTATTGGAACTTGCGCTGGGTACCATCTTGTGAGACCCAAGCGAAGTCAGTGTTCTTTGCTGCCATCCTAGTCTCCTTTCTTGGCTGGGTGGAACGTACCACCCAGGCTTTTGCACAGAGCCGCAGCCGAGTCACGCTTCCAAATTCCCGTCTTCATACGTACGGAAGCCATACGCATCTTTTCTCCGATACGCACCCAGATAACTCGGACGCTCTTGCCCCGCATCACCCTAGTAGAGCTGCGTACCGCGGTTCCCGGCGGAATACTACGTAGGCTACAAGCGTGTTCATTCTTATACGGCATTAGCCGTCCTCCTCCTCGGAGTTCCCCCAGCCCTCAGTAGGTTGTGTGTTGTAGCGCTGTCTAAGGAGCCACTTCGGATCGAGGGGGAGCCCCAACTCCTTAACGTAGATCTGATCTGCTCTAGCATTCGCAAACAGTGTTCTCGCCTGGTCCTGCTCATCGGCTCTTGCAGGCTTTGGCCACTCGCAGCGAACACGGAAGCTGCCTGGGCGAGCCCCCTGTAGTACGAGTTGGAGTGAAACTACATGCACAACTAGTCGCTCCAGGAGGGGCGATTGTACCCTACTTACGCAGCGGCCAAAGCGCCTATCCATCGCCCTCAGGGTGTTACGCGTAGAGTTCTCTTCCTCGAAGCCGAGGTACACCGGCGGTACTGTTGTAGGCCTAATAACGTTCCTCTTGTAGTATAAGACAGGGTCAAGCTTGCTGAAGCCTGCAGACGCTGTATCAAGTACCTTTACATCCGTTAGACCTTTCTCAGGGCGGCCCCCTCCGAAGTCGTGATAACCCACACCTAAGAAGATGTCTTGTATCACACTCAGGAACTTCTGCTCTTGTCGCTCTGGAGCAACTTGGCGCTTTGTTAGTTCCTCTCTTACACTCTTGACTTTCTGCAGCGCCTCGGTATCGCTCATGTCAGTCGTGTCTATCATGAAGAGTAGCCGCGCGAAGGCTCGTGTTAACCAGTTGATGACAAGAGCTTCCTCCATGGCTAGGAGCTTCTTCCAAGAAGACCTTGCAGAGTACTCTAAGCCCCTTCCGTAAAGCCCTCCGTCGCGCTCTCTGTCGTTGCGCCATCTTAGGTGGACTATCTCCCAGGGATAGA
>Ga0209986_10005939_pt1 | contig 10019 bp, 9 predicted proteins | sample BlataG_FD_183168 | JGI IMG/M metagenome (GOLD analysis project Ga0209986, IMG submission 183168) | Deep subsurface microbial communities from Black Sea to uncover new lineages of life (NeLLi) - Black_00105 metaG (SPAdes) (version 2) | ecosystem: Environmental > Aquatic > Marine > Oceanic >...
TTTCTCGATACTTTTTTAATTCAGGATGGAGGGTTAAAAACGAAGCGAGTTTTTCTTTACGCTTGAGAGTTAGTTTTTCCGGTTGAAAAAAGACAATGTGAAAATCGTGGTGAAATTGAACGCTTTCTTCATCTATTGGCTTGCGAAGCTCTAGATAATACGTTTTTAATTTTTTTAAAATCTCTTTTTTTACACGGAGCATGCCCTTCTCGGTAAAGCGTTTTTTAGGCATCACATTAAACATATTATCGGAAAAATTATCTAGTTGGTCGTTTGTGCCATTTAGACCGTTTAAGAACTCCCGCAGTTCCTTAAAGAACTGAGTTGGAGCGTCTAATCTTAAAAGGTCTAGAACTTCAGACGTAAGTTTGGCACATTTCGAGCTCGATTTATGGGTTGATTTTACTTCGGGAAGGTTACCGATAATCCTCAATGCTATTGAGAAATCACGCACATCATCAACGATTTTTTGAATGGAATTAACCCAATTTCGTAGCGAACACAATTCTCGTCTTTCCGCATCAAACCGTTTCTCACGATACTTTAGAAGATCGGCTTTAATTCCGTTATTCAACAACTGCATGACGTGAAAGAGGTCAATTTGGATAACATTTTCTCCATACACCTGCTTTATTGCACCAAGAATAATAGGGGAAAAGTCGCAGGTTATAAGCCCGGGAAAGACGCCTAAATCCTTTAAATGTTTTAAAATCCGAACCGCAGGTTCTAAAATCTCATCTCTGACAATGTGAATAAGTAAGTTCCGTTTTTTGCCTTGGTCACCGATAATGAGACCACAGGCTTTTTTTTTCCGATTACATCTCTTCCTGCGGAAGTATATGTGCCATCAATTGTGACTGTTTTAATTGATTCGGGATTTTCCACCGTTTTTTCTCTTTCAATTGATTTTAAATACTCTTTTGAATAGATTTTTATCCACGAATTTACCGTGTCAACAGGAACCTCTACGTTATGAGAATTTTTAAGCACGCGAGCGATCTTTTTTCCCGAGATATTATCATGATAATAACGCTCTAAGACGTAGAGTATTATCGAAGGCGTATATTCTAATTTAGAAGGAAAATCCGGGTGCTTTGGTGAGAACGAGTGTCCGCACTTTTCACACTCAAAATAGTTTATTTTAATACGAACAAAACGCTTCTCTCGGGGCGCTCCAAGGTCTGAAATAACTCGTTTATAACTCGAGCGTATCTTTAGTAATTTGGAGCCACATTTAGTGCATGAGCCGTTGAAATACTCTTCAACGGGAATATCTGAATAAGTAGTTCCGACGACCGTCTCGAAGTTCATGTTTAAGACGATGTGTTATCGTGATAATATTAGGGAATAATATCTGGGTGATATGGCGAAGAGAAAAAATTTTTATTTTTTCACCCATACAAAAAACTTAACATTTAATCAATAATCGATATTAAAAAAAATTAAAATATTTTAATTAAAATTATGAACATAATAAAATAATTGAAATAAAACTGAATAAATAAGTGATAAAACGTAACCAATTCTAACGAACACCAATGGAAACAAATCCAATCCTCAAGATCGTGGGGGAGATGTCCTAATGAAAAATTAGTAAGGTTCATTGAAAGAAATTTTTTCAGATTACAACTTAATGAAAGAAAACAAATCAAAATTTTTGATTTAAGAATTAGACACGGTGCAAATTCCTGGTTTTTAATTCGAGAGGGATTCGATGTATACGGAATTGATATTGCAAAATCAAGAATTATGAAATTTGATAAAAGATTGGAAGAAGAAATTATAATACTTAACGATTTTAAAAAATGTTTTTTAATCGCTGACATGAGAGAAATACCTTTTGATGATAATTTTTTTAATATAGTAATTGACATTGATACAGCTTGGTATGTGAGATATACTGAATACAATCAAATTTATCTAGAAATAAATAAATAATTGAGAGAAAGCGAAAAACACAAACGGTAGCAATAAGATTAGAGAGTTTATGGAAGGAGAATTAAATTATCGTGCATATTGTAAAAAAATTATTGTCGCAAAAATTGATATTTATTAAGGTGATAAAATTATTTATGAAAAGGTTATATTTGTTTGGAATGACCTAAGGAAATCACTTGTTAAATTTAAAGAAATTGAAGGCAATATAGTTAAAAAAGATATTAAAAAAAAATAATTTAATATATGATGATTTTAATTAATTAAATCAAAGATTTATAATGCAAATATTAATTATAGATAATTTTTTCAGCCCATTTTATTCACATCTGCCCAAATTCATAATTAAACTTTTATTAAAGCATAAAAAATTCAAATTAAAAACCCTTATTAATAAATTGAGAAAAACATATAGTAAAGATATAAAAATCGAGTTTGTAATTGATACACAAAAAGAATTTGAGATTAAAGAAAATATTTCAATTAATTATCTTTCAGATTTTAGAATCGACCTTGACAGGACTGAATTTTTAAAATTAAAAAATAAGATCAAAAATAAAACTAAAGAACTTTTTATCAAGTTTATTAATAATCTAAACAATTTAAGGACGTTTCATTTTCAAGGTATTTCTATTGGTAATTTATTAGAACTAAATATGACTGAATATTTTAAAACCATTTTAGGTAAGATTGAATTATTAAGATTACTTATTCATAATAGTAATTATGATAAAATTATTTTATATAACTATTCTAAGAGCTCTTTAGAAACCCTTCACTTATTAAACCTCGACTATACTAAAATCGAAATGTATCGAGATCCTTTTAGAAGGAGACTTTCAAAATTTTTAATTTTTCTAAATTTTTTTACTTACTTTCTTATTCGATTAGCTGGTTCTATTAAGATTTATATTAATAAAAAATTTCCAAACGAGGATGCCTTTAAGAAAAATGAAAAAAAAAATATTATGTTTATTGCAAATACTAAAAATCACTTCAATAGCATAAATCCTATATATCTAAAATTAAAACAATATAAATCTGCTAAGGCCTTTTATTATTCTAATAAAAATTTTTTCCCAAAAAAACATTTGAATAAAGAAGTAAAATTTTTAATCCAGAAAAGAAGAATTTGGAAGGATAATGAAGATAAAATATTAAATAATTTGAATTACAATGGATTCACTCTAAAATTTTTTATGAAAAATTTTTACGATATGATGCTTTTTTATATTTTAATCGAGATTTTTAACAATTTTACTCATTTTAATCAAATCATTAAAGTGAGCTCTCCAAATTTTGTTGTTTCAGCTGATGAAATGAAAATAGAGGGTAAGGGATATGCTAAAATTTGTAGGATGAATCATATTCCGATTATTTATGTTCCTCATGCCGGAACCCCTATTTATGATGAATTTGTTTGCAAGAGGGATTTTACTTATATTATAGTAGGAGGGGAGTTTGGTTTAGAGTATTATCAAAAAAAAGGGGAACCAAAGGATAAGATCAAAATTATTGGATATCCACGTTATGATAATTTCTATAAAGGTGAAATAAAACAATTATATAAAATTAATGATATGTTTAATAACTCAAAATATAAATTTGAAAAAGATAAATTTAAAATATTATTCACATCAAGTCCTATTGGGAGAAAATTTCTTACAAAGATAATTACTACAATTATTTATTCTTTAAAAGAGTTAAATCTTGATAAAAATTTAATTATAAAGCTTCATCCAAGAGAAGATGGAATTCTTCATAAAAAAATTATACAAGACTTAAATTCAAACGCAATAATTGTGCAAGATGTTAATATTTTAGAATTAATTAAATCATGCGATTTGCTATTAACCACTTTATCTACTACAATTTTAGAGGCAATGATAATAGGTACTCCGGTTATTTTATTAGATTTTCTTAATAGAAGATTTGAGTTTACAGGAAGATATTCCTTTAGCGATGAGAAGTTTATAAAAGTTGCGAAATCACTCGAATCACTGAAAAAATTAATGAAAGAATTATACACAAATAAGGAATTCTATAAAAATTATTCTAAAGAAATAATGAAGAGTTCCCATTTATTCAATTTTTATGATGAGAATGAGCCTCCGACTGAAAAAATTATTAAATTAATATTAAAACAATGTTAAAACTACAATTCACAATATGGTAGTAAAAACCTCATCTTAGGTAGGTTCAATCTCTCTGAATTTTGTTATTTTATAATTTTTAATTATTTCAAAAATATTATCTATATGATCTAAAATCTTAAGAATTTTCAGTCTTAATTACTCAAATATTGTTCAATAGAAAGAATGAAATTATTAATTTTTTTTAATTCTATATATTCAACTATGAATCAATTTAAAAAAATCGGTAAGGGTGTTAAAATTTTTGATTCTGCAAAAATTATAAAGCCTGAAGTTATAGAAATCGGAGATTTCTCTGAAATAGATGATTTTACCTTTATTTATGGAGGAAATGGTATAAGAATTGGAAGATATGTTCATATTTCTCGTTTTGTGAGCGTCATTGGTGGGGGCGTGCTCTTTTTGGGAGATTACACTGTATTAGCAGATGGAGCAAGAATTTTAACTGGTACTGATACATATCATGGAGGGCATAGGATGTCAACTGTTTTACCTAAAGAGCAAAGAAACGTTAAGATCTCATTTGTTAGAATCGAAAAGGATGCATTTATAGGGATAAATTCAGTTGTCCATCCAGGAGTTATAATTGGTGAGGGGGCAATTATCGGTAGTAATAGTTTAGTTTTGAAAGATGTTAAACCATGGACAATAAATATAGGAAATCCTTGTAAAGTAATAGGAAATCGCCCAAAAGTTAAATTTGAAGATATTTAAATATCATAAGTTAATCTTTTTTTCATTAATTTCACATTTATTTCTAAATTTTCTAATATTTTAATTATCCTATCCGAAGCATTTCCATCTCCATATGCATTTCTTACCGTTTTACAAAATGCTTTAAATTCATCTGATAATGCTTTATTTACACCTTTTTCAATTTCTGAGTAAACAGGAGCAACATTAATCACGTTATCACCACTCTCTCTTCCTCTATTTCTATCTCCTATATTTACAACTGGTAATTTAAATATTGGTGATTCAATTAATCCACTACTTGAATTTCCAATTAAGAGATCTACGTTATTCAATAAACTTAAATATACTTTTCTCTCTAAATTCTTACGGATTCTAAAATTTTGCACATTCATATTGGATTCTATTTCTTTAATTATTAAATCACTGCCTGGATCATTATTTGGATATATAATAATTGTTTGCAAATTAAGTTTTTTTAGTATATCAAGCGTGGTTTTTATTTGCGAACCCGCCAATTCCGCTTCAAATATATATGGATGTTGAATACAAAGAATTAATTTTTTATACCTAGTAAATTTAAAAGCTTTACAAATATCCTCCTTACTCATTAATTTTTTTTTCTCTAAGTTAATTTTATCTATAGTTGGGGACCCAACCATATGAATTCTCCACTTTTCTTCGCCCAATAATTCAATTCTTCTTTCACTTTTTTGAGTTGCGGGAAAATGGATATGAGCGAATTTTGTAATAGCATGTCGAATTTGTTCATCAACTTGTCCTTGAAAAGCATTATCACCACCATGAATATGGGCAATTGGTATCGATAAGGTGGTAGCAGCAATAACTGCAGCTAAAGGTTCATATCTATCTCCCAATACTAACAATATATCTGGTTTTTCTTCATTCAATGCTTCTGTAAAGTTTAATATTGCTTTTCCAATATACTTACCTAAATTCTCTTGTTCGGAATTATTTTCATCATACATAGGTATAACTTTTTTTATTGGAAATCCATCATTTTTTATTATTTTAATTGTTTCACCATATTTTTTTAATAAATGTAGACCTGTTACAAACAAAGATAATTCTAAGTTTTCAGATTCTTCAACCTTTTTTATTATTAATTCTAGATAAGCATAATCGGATCTAGATCCCGTGACAATACATACTTTTTTTTTAGACAATTATTCTACATCCTCCCAGAAAAGAATTGAATTTTTTGGAACATTTCTTTTAATAGTTTTTCCAATTAAGGAGCTAAAATATTTTGGAGATATACCATATCCCGGTCTTTTTATATCTATATCTTCCTTTTTTATTGTATCTCCTTCTTTCAAATCACTTAAAGTAACAATGCTTTTTCTCGCAATTTTAGCAATTTCTTGTTCATTTTTTGAAGGAAATTTTTTATAATCCCCTAGTGCTTTTTCAAGATTCCTTATGTGTTTTACCCATTCTTTTAACTCTCTAGGATTTAAAGAAGCTTTATGATCTGGTCCATCCATTTCTTTATTTATAGTGAAATGTTTCTCTATAACTTTTACTCCTATTGCAGCAGCTCCAATAGATGCTTCAAATCCTAAAGAATGATCAGAGAATCCAATAATATTATTTGGAAATTCTTTCTTATACGTATCAATAACATTAAGATTTATTTCTTCATAATTTGAAGGATAATTTGTGGTGCATTGAAAAATAACTATATCTTCAACATTGTTTGATTTTAAGAAATTGACTGATTCTATAACCTCTTCCAAAGTTGCCATACCTGTTGATAACAAAATCGGTTTTTTTTTTGAACAAATTAATTTTAATAATGGAAAATTATTCATATCACCTGAACCTACTTTATATGCTGGAATGTTTAACTCTTCTAGCCATTCAACAGAGGTTTTATCAAATGGAGTTGATAAAAAAATTATCCCCTTATCATTACAATATGTACTGAGGATTTTAAAATCTTCTTTAGTCAATTCATATTTTTTGACCATTTCATAAAAACTTTCTTGATCTCCAGCATTTTCTTTCTGATATTGTACTTTTGGGGTTATTTTTAATATTAATTTTTCTGCAGAGAAAGTTTGAAACTTAATTGCATCTACATCTGCTTCAGATGCTATATCAATTAACTTTTTAGCTAACGATAACTCTCCATTATGATTTATTCCTGCTTCTGCTATTAAAAATATTGGAGAATTAAATCCTATTATTTTTTCATTGATAAATATATTTTTCATTAAAACCGATTTTCAAATTGAAATTCCAAAAATTATTGAGATCCCAAATCTTTTCTTTATTAAATAAAAACTTTTTAAAAACTAATAAATATTATTAATAATTTTTTACTATTTCAAATATTTCTGGATAATATTTATTATTTTTAATATGTACCATAAATCCGTTATTATTAGGAATAACTTTTTCTACAAAATTATTACTGTTTAAATCCTTTATTAATTGATTTTTATTTTCTTTAATCACTATATCAATTATTAATCGGTCGATTATTAACTTCTTCAAATTTTCTGCTGTATCGATATTAATGATTTTTTCCATTTTTGATTAAAGCAACTCTATCAAAAACTGTATTAGCTACATGCTTTATGTGGGTTGTTAATAAAATGGTTTTTTCATGAGGTTACTTTATTTACCCAATATTTAATTATTTTTTAACTTTAATTTAAATTATGAAATATGTAATTTCAATCACTGTGAGAATGAAATCAACTAGATTACCGAAAAAAGTAATTCTAAAGATAAAAGGAAAATGCTATATTGATCATTTAATTGAGCGATTAAAATTGGCTAAAAGACCTTCAGAGATTGTATTATGTACTTCAACATTAAAAGAAGATGATTTTTTAATAGATATTACGAAAGAACATAAAATAAAATTTTTCAGAGGTCATCCAGATGATGTTATGCTGCGAATTTATAATGGAGCTAAGGAAAATAATGCTGATGTTTTAGTAAGTACAACAGGAGATAATGCATTTGTGGATGCTGTTTTTATGGATAAGATGATTGAATTTTTTGAAGAAAATAATGCTGATTATGTATTCTGCGATGATTTACCCATAGGCACTACAAGTCATATTGTAAGAATGACAGCTATAGAGGATGCTATAAAGAGAAAGGATGTAGTGGATACTGAAATATGGGGAGGGTATTTAAATCGACCAGAAATTTATAAAGTCTTTGAATTTAAAGTATCTGACCCATTATTTCATCATCCAGATTTGAGATTAACTCTTGATTATCCTGAAGATTATGAATTATTTAAGAGAATTTTCGATGAATTATACAAAGAGGGGGAAATTTTTTCATTTAAAGAGATTATGACTCTTTTAAAAAACAAACCAGGTTTATTAAAAATTATTGAAGGTAAAGAACAGAGAAAAGCTCCTCCTTTAAAACTTAAAAAATAAAATAAATTTTAAGTGATTAACTATAGAATTTGAATCATTTTTTGAAAAATATTACGAGAAAGAAGAATTCTTAGATAGAAAAAATTTTTTTTTAAATATTCTAGTTTTCTGTTAATTATAAATTTAAAAATACAATCGAATTAAAACTAAAATGAAGATAAGTCTTTATGGTAATTATTATATACCATATGTCATAAAATATTTAGAAAAGGAAGGCCATTCAGTGTTATTTAATCAATTTTCTCCGGATATCGATGTTTGTTTTGTTGAAAGTCGTTTTTTTATGTATGAAATATATAGAAATTTGAAAAAAATAAAAAATAATGGAATTAAGCTAATAAATTCTATATTGGATATCCCTATTTTTTATTTATATAAGGAGGATTATACGTTAAATACATTGATTAGATATTTAAAACAAACAATGTTTAATATTACTAATAGAAATCAGTTTTTATTTGACAGATTGAACTGTTTTAACCCAAATCCTAAAAAAAGTAGATATTCTAATTTTTTTCGGGTTAGAATTCAAGATTATTTTAATAATCAATTCCTTAATCGAATTTACTTTTTAAAAAATTATAGAAGATTTTTAAAATATTCAGATTTGAATTTATCTCTTTCAAAATATACTCAAAAATTAGTTAAAAAATTTTTAAAAATTGATTCAAAAGTCTGTTACCCATGTGTTAATTCGGATTATTTATTAAGTCTGCCAAAATCAAAAATCAAATATGATGCTATAAATATTAGTAGGATTGTTCCATTAAAACGTCAAGAAATATTTGTAAAAGCGGCTAAAAAATTGGGTTTAAATATTTTAGTATTAGGGCGTCATTGGGATAAAAGTATTAAATTGGATTGCCCTCATTTTTATTTCACTGATCACCATAAGGTCATGAAGATCCTTAATCAAGTAGCCTTTTATGTAGATCCTTCGGAATTTGAAGGTTTCGGAATGACTTCTGTTGAAGCGGCATTTCTTGATAAGATATCAATAGTTTCAAACACTTACGTTCATAGAGATGTTCTAGGTGATTATCCAGTATATTTTAAACGCAACGATGTTAATGATTTAGCTGAAAAAATGAAATACGTCATGGAAAGCGGAGTAAAGTTGAACAATAAAGAAATAAAGAAAAAATATTCCACTATTGCATTTAAAAATAGGTTGATGGAATATATTGAAAGTATTTTTTAAATTATTTAAGAGATGAAAATTATTAATTCTCTTCTCAATTTTTATAAGATTAATAATACTTATTCTTTATATTTCATTTATTATTTTAGTACATTTAGCAATGATAATGTAAGACTGGACTGGAATTCTTAGATAAAATTTGTAAAGGTAGGGATTTTTCTAATAATTAATAAAAGAATATTTTCTCTTGTAAAATGAAACAAACATGTTTTAACGATCATATTAAACTGTTGGAGACTATAAAAAAGATAATAAAAAGAAAGGACTTATTATCATTTATCTTTTTTAATATAAAACTCTTGTTTTTTAGATGTAAAAAATATATTTTTGAAAAAGGGTTAAATTATACCATCCAATCATTGATAAGGGTTATTTTAAATTCCGAAGTCTTTTCAACATGGCTGAAAGATAACGATAAATTCTGGACATGGTTTTATATAAACTTTAAAACTACAAGAACTTTCAAATTTAATGGTAGAAAATATAATTATTTCTATCATAGAAATTGGATTACATGGAATAACGAAAGAAGCGTTGAAATTCCAATTGTTTGGGAAATCGTTAAGAAATATAAAGGAAAAAATATATTGGAAGTAGGAAATGTTC
>Ga0209986_10005941_pt1 | contig 10018 bp, 6 predicted proteins | sample BlataG_FD_183168 | JGI IMG/M metagenome (GOLD analysis project Ga0209986, IMG submission 183168) | Deep subsurface microbial communities from Black Sea to uncover new lineages of life (NeLLi) - Black_00105 metaG (SPAdes) (version 2) | ecosystem: Environmental > Aquatic > Marine > Oceanic >...
CCGTATAATAAAACAGGATAATCGCACTGTTATGCTGGCAGTTGACCATGGATATTTCCTTGGTCCTATGACAGGGCTTGAGGTTCCCAAAAAAACGATCGAACCCCTTCTTCCCTATGCGGATTCATTGATGCTGACGAGAGGAATTTTGCGCACATCAGTGGATTCTGATACTTCCGTACCAATTGTATTAAGGGTGTCAGGCGGAAATAGTATCCTTAGCAAGGAACTCTCAGATGAGGATATTACTGTTTCTATGGAGGAAGCCATTCGCCTTAATGTTTCTGCAGTGGCTCTCTCAATCTATGTTGGCAGTGAATATGAACACCGTACCATTGTGAATCTTTCTAAATTGGTGGATGAGGGAGAAAAATACGGCATTCCTGTTCTTGCCGTTACAGCAGTAGGAAGAGAAATGGTAAGGGATGCGAAGTATCTTGGTTTATGCTGTCGGATTGCCGCTGAAATGGGCGCACATTTTGTAAAGACATATTATTGTGAAGATTTTGAAAAGGTTGTGAAGAATTGTCCTGTTCCTGTGGTAATTGCGGGGGGTAAGAAAACTCCCGAGAAAGATGCACTTAAGCTTGCATTTGATGCAGTGAGCCATGGAGCAACAGGAGTGGATATGGGGAGAAATATATTCCAATCAGAGAATCCTGTTGCAATGATAAAAGCAGTGCGGGCAATTGTTCACGAGAATGCATCTGTAGATGATGCATACGAGCTCTACAACAGTCTAAAGAAGAAATAAAACAAATCTCTGGGGGATATTACTTGGCAGAGACACATAGATAGTCCTGTCAAAAAAAAATTGGACGCAGATTTATTTATTTCAAAGAATTCCCTTCTTTATTTATCTGTGAACATCTGCGTTAATCTGTGTCGAAGTTGTTCGGCTTTCTCTTCAAATCTCTTTAGTTCCCTGTTGAAAAAAAGAAATAAAAAAGGGGGGGCTAAAAAGCCCCCCCTTCTTTTTAAATCAGCAACTATCTGAGCAGTATGAGTTTCTTGAGAGAAGTGAATTCTCCAGCCGTAATCTTGTAGAAGTAGATACCGCCTCCGACTTTTGCTCCGCTGTCATTTGTAACATCCCAGCTCACCTTGTGATAACCTGCCTTCTCTTCAGCACTGACAAGAGTACGCACCTTCTGTCCAGCCGCATTGTAAACCACAATCTCTACATTGCCTGCTTTTGGAAGTCCATACTCAATAGTAGTTCCGCCGGCAAATGGATTGGGCTTATTCTGTGAGAGAGAATAGACAGTGGGTATCTCCTCAATGCCCGTAACAACAGGCTGAAGTACGAAGTTCTTCACAATGTTCGCTGAGATATCAACACCGGATTCAATAATTGTGTGATATCCTTCATGGGTTACGATTATATTATATGTCCCGGTAAGAAGCCCCGGTATCTCATAGTAGCCAATAGCATCAGTCGTATCCGAAAATCCGCCGGTTACCATAACCTCAGTACCACTCAAATCACCCGGATTGTCAGCCAATCCCACTGTACCACTCAGCGTATACAACCCAATGACAGTAATAGTATCCGAGATGCCGTGTATCAGCCCATCAGTCGTTCCAACCGTGAGTATCAACGAAGTACTGGCATTCGAGGCAGTTGCAAAATAATCAGTGATTGCATTGAACTCTAATGGTTCAGAAGGCAAATCAATACCAGGCTCATTGGTGCCAAATATAATCCACCATACAGGCAGACCCACAGAAGTGATATTATCAAAAGTATCATAAGGAATCACTGTGAATATAAATGGTATTCCTGTGTAAATTGGATCTGTCTGTACAACAATACCAAAGTGGTCAAGAGTTATAGGTATCCAGGTGATTGCATCACTTGTACCTGTAATCCCGGCTGTATCAGTTGCGGTCACCGTAACAGCCTCTGCCTTCTCGTTAACAATTGTAATGTCAACCTGACCAGCAGCAAATGTGGATTCAGGAATTTCCGCGGTAAGAGCATAACTAGTATCAGTGCCTATAACCCACATAACCTGGGATGCTTCAGCTGCAGTCCCGTCAAGTGTCAGGGCAATAATATCCTCATTATCATAAGTATAGATGCGTACACTATCAATATCTTCGGCAGTTATCGTAACAGTCACAGCAGTACCAACATTAAGTGAATCCGTATCAAGAGCAAGTGCAAAATGGTCAAGAGTACCAGCAAGTGCACTTATAACAACAGATGTATCTTTAAAGGTAGTTGCAGTAGCTTCTATCTCTGCAGTATCTGCTTCTGAAATATATGTAGTATAGACCACTTTTACTACGTTAGCAATAGTATCTAAGGAAGGTGTTCCCAGTATCCCACGTCCAGTCAGTAAATTGGGAGTAACATCACCCATATCAATAGCATCTATATGGTTCGCAAACCGGTCCAGAAGCTCTGCTGTCAGTGTAACATCCTGTCCTCCAACACATGATGCTGTATCAGGTGTAAGGCTCACTGCTGCAAGGACATCATGAGTCTGGGTTATAACAAGGCTGGCTGTAGCGTTTCCACTTATGGCAGTCACAGTATAGTTACCAATAACTGTAGATGACTTATAAGTTACTCCACAACATCCATTTGCATTCACTGCAGCAATATTAGGTTTGACAATACCAGCTCCTGAACTCTGAGTAAAGATTACATTGTAGAATTCTTGTGGGGATGCGTCGTAATCAGAATAAGCACTCGGATTACCATACTTATCGAAGAGAGCAACATTAAGTGCCTCAGTGTTAATAAAATTCGAAACGACAACCCTTGAATCAGCAGCCTTGAAAGTCATAGTTGCTGGAGCAGCACCATAAGTAGTTACAACTGAGAAATCCGTATAATTACCTGTTGTGGTTGTGGCAGTTATTGTATCAGTTGCCATAGAATCATCCGTAGTATAAACCATCTGAATCTTATCGTCAGCAGTTACCGATGTTACGCCTATAGTCCCTAATCCAGTTGTGGCAAAACTAACCTCGCTTGTATCTGTTGCATCTATATGGTTACGATAGGTATCCATCAATTCCGCAACTATGTTTACATCCCCGACAACCACAGCATGGGTAGACACAGGTGTGGTCTCCACCCTTGCTAATGGACCAGGGGTCACCGTAATATCAACAGTTCCCGTGATTGTAGGGCTACTACCACGCAACGTGCCTTTCACTTTATTAGTATCCGCAATAGTTCCTGATGTAAATGTAGTTGTGGCATGACCCAGGTCATCTGTTGTGTCAGCAGCAGGTGATATAGTTCCATTTCCAGCTGTTACACTGAAGTCAATGTATGCAGAATCAGCGCTCTGTACCTTCATGGCAGTATCAGATATAGGATTAGCAAGTATATCAGTTAAAGTAGCTTCTATCGTGGATGAATCACCTCCAACCACGACTGAACTTTCGCTCGTGCTTAAGAGAAGTGTCGCGGGGACACCACCTGTAGGATTACCGCCAGGGTATTCTGCATCGAGCCATGGGACATAGGTAACACCATCACTTACTGCATCCCCAGTACCATGTGAATTTGTCGTTGCCTGATATGGTCCTGTTGTACTGCCCCACCAGTTGTTGGTGGCGCTAACTTCTTCAGCAGTAATATTGTTAAGGCCATAATCACTGTTTTCTGCAATGTTGTTAAAGTGGATGGCATTATTGGTTGCTGGATCTTCGATGAGCATGCCTACATCATTATTAAAAACATTATTAGACTGTATAGCATTGCCAGATGCTTTTACATGTATACCAGCAAATTCACTTTTCGTTATGCTATTGTCTTCAACAATGTTGCCGTCGCCTCCCCAGAGCGCAACGCCGTAATCGCATTTCTCTACACCATCCCACGCCCATACTGAGATGTCATTGCCACGGACGATATTATTGGGTGAGGGAGCTCCTCCACCCACTCCAGACGATATTTCAACACCTTGAAATATGCTGTTGACATTGTTGTTTTCAACAGTGTTTTCTGTAGCGCCATTCCATATAGTGATAGCATAACTACTATTAAGCGTGTTTCCCTTGATGATATTGTTGGTTGCTGGTTCTCCGGGTGCGCTTGATCCAACCTCTACTCGGATACCAAAATAACCTTCGGGGATGATATTGTCCTGAACGGTATTGCCCTCTCCACCCTGAATGTAGATGATAAAGTGACTGCCCGAGAGGTTATTGTTCTGGATAGTGTTGTTATCTGAAAAAAATGCACAAAATCCAATCGTGTTATTCTGGAATTCATTATCTTGAATAACACAATGATTAGAATAGGCTAATTGTATTCCTCTGGCATTCAAGCTACCTGTATTATCACGGAAAATACAATTCTTAATTTCGACACTATCACACTCCCACACACTAATCCCTTTATCATCACCAGCGGTTACTGTAAAACCATTTATGGTTACCCCATTGGCTTTTATTGTCACTAGCGAACCTGGTGTTAACCCAAGAACAGCCTCACTTTCTTCAGTATAGGACTCACCATAAGGCGGTGTTCCTGAACTACCACCCTCACCCTTATCACCGAGTACAATGGTTGTGACTTCTGCCCCACTAATTGATTGAATGGTCAAGTTATCCTTGCCCACAGGTACATTAAAGCCATCATATTTCCCCGCCGCCACATTGATGGTGTCGCCAGCGGAGGCAGCATTAATCGCAGTTTGAATATAGCCAGCCACAGGCTCAGGACCAACATCATCAACGATAAAGGTCATGGGGGTTGCGTCCTTGGTAGCTCCAAGCCAAGGTGAATAAGCTACATTATTGCTGACGGCATCGCCGCTGCCGCCAGAGTTGGTCGCATGGGTAGGCCCGCTGGCATCGCCCCACCAGTTGTTGGTGGCATCAACTTGTGCAGCAGCTTCATTTGTAACTCCATACGGCGTATTGTTGTAAATGTTGTTGAAGTTTATAGTGACACTTGCAGCATCAACTCTATTTTCCAACAGGATTCCTGCAGTAGTCGTGCGCTTCGATGTCTTCAACACATTGTCATGCACACTGTTACCTTGAATAGTGACATCACTGATTGCATAAGCCAAATAGATGGCTCCGTTCTCACTGCCACAATTGTAGATTTCATTTCCCTCTACGGTGACACCACTCATGTAGATGGTAATGCCATCCTGAGGCATACCGTGAATGACATTATCCTTGACTAGGACACCTGTCTTTGCTGCATCACCGCCACCTTTGGCCCCTACTTTAATGCCGTCATTTCCTCCAGGGCCACCTGGGCCATATACCAGATTGTCGCTGATTTCCATATCTGTAGCATCGTAGATGTAAATAGCTGCATTTTCGCCGTGAATACCGCATACCTCATTATGTCTAATCACGCCATTTGACGAGGCATCAGCGATATTCAAGCCATCTCCCTTATCGGCGATATCGTAGACGTAATTGTATTCCAGTACGCCGTTGGTGCATTTTTTAAGCTGAACACCCTCGTCGCCTAGGCCGTCATGGATGATGCAATACTTCACAGTGGTCCCGCTGTGGGCGGTGTTCTGTTTAATCATATCACCAGTGCCGGACTTGACCTCAAGTCCGTTTATCACCACGTTGTCGGCATCGACCTCGATAATCATAGCAAGGCTGCCGCCAGTACCATCGATTATGGCCTCTGCTGCTGATCCAGGGGTTCGGGGGCTTCCTTGCGAAGGTCGTGGATCGACATCGGCCTGAGGTCCGAGAAGGGTCAGGGCATCCTTGTTGATGACAATCGTTGAGGTCGGATTATACGTCCCCGCCGCCACATTGACCGTGCTGCCGGCCACGTTGTCGATGCCCTCCTGAATGGTGGCAAAGGCGTTATAGCCAAAAATCTTGCCCGGCTCTACCTCAGTGCCAGTAGCAGTTCCTGCCCAGTCATCATCCACCCAGACTTCTGTTTGTGGAGGCAGGCTTATGTAGTGAATGTCTGACTGGCCATAGTCGAGGTATACCACATGTAAGTTGCCGTTTGAATCCCTTGCTACTTGCGGGTTACCTTGAGTGCCGGATGCATCAGTCAGTCTCACCTCGGGCCCCCAGGTGCCGGGTACCTTGTTATACTTCATCAGGTAAACGTCACGACCAGCCGTTACGTCAGTGACCTGGCTGTATACGAGGTACAAGTTGTTGCTGGGATCCAGGATCATCTCTTCTTTCCAGCCGCCCCATTGATCGCGTGTTTTGCCGCTGGTTATCTGAACTGGAGTGGACCAGGCGCCACTAGCTGGCTTTTCCAGATAATACAAGTATCCAAGTTTGTGAGTGTTATTAAGGTCGGGATGTAGATTCACGAAGTTATCTCTGGTGACTACCTGAATGGTCCCCGCCGAGTTTGCCTCTATCGTGGCAAAATGGAACCCATCTGGGGTAATAGCCGTGTATATAAGGTCAGCTTGACTCCCACTCCATGTAACTCCTTGGTCGGTGCTGAACCTATAGTAGATGTTACCTAAGGGGGATAAAGTTTCGCTATTGCCAACCATCGTTACATGTAGGGTTCCATCAGGTCCAATGGCTATATCGGGCTTGTGGCACGGTAGACCAGAGCCGGAAGGATGATTGATGCATCGCGGCGCCTCCCAAACACTTCCACCATCTGTGCTTCTTGTGAAATCAGCACTGGTACCACCGTCATCCCAAACAACATAGATCATGTTGTTGTCACTCGGATCTACTTTTATCCTCGGATGACCACCGCCCCAATTAGGCGCTATGTTGACCTGCGTAGTCCATGTATCTCCACCGTCGCTACTGCTCACATACCCTATTGCAGCCTGCACACTACCGCCGGGAGGGGGATTGAGCGGGTCTGTACCATGCCACACCACATGGAGTTTGCCAACTGAATCCACTGCTATAGACGGTACCTGTACACTTTGAGATTCTACCTGGGCGCCTGCGTAGCTGATTGGTTTCATTGCACTCCAAGTAGCTCCGCCGTCAGTGCTTTTCATATAGTAGATTACATCTTTGTAGTCACTTCCAGATGGCGGAGCTCCGGTGTCACGTGCCCATACTACATGAATGGCATTATCTGGCGCTACCGCCATTGCGACGTTGCCATTTTGCCCGTCGTTGGTGAGATTTTGATCCGTTGCATTCGCCGTGCCTACAAGGACCAAGCCAACCGCAAGGGTCAAGGCACCCAACATTTTCCATTTGTTCATTGTTTCTCTCATCTTTCCTCCTTGTATGGAATTATATAAAAACACTGCAATAATCTTCTTCCATTTCACCTCCTTTCACTTTTCTCTTCAGCTTCTGCTTTTCGCTTTAAATAGGGCTCAACAAAGGCATTGCCATATTTTTCCCCGAAGTAGAATATTGCAAGTTCAAATGTTGATTCTGCCATCATATTTTTTCTAATAACGCTTTTCAACGACGCTTCTAAGTCTTTTTTGTCTATTTCTTTTTCTTCTATTTCATTCATTTTCATTCACCTCCTTTACTAAAATTATTAACTAAAATCTTCTTTTTCTCTATATCAGAAAACCCTATCTTATGCAAATTTTGTTGGATATTTACCTTGCCAAAACCCCAAAGATGTTGTAAAATATACTTGACAAACGAGGATTTTTATGCTATACTTAAATGAGACAGGGCAGAGGATCAACCTACCAGTAGTATACCTCCGCCCTGTCCGTATAGAGAAAGCATTGGACAAACACCTCAAGGTAAGTTTATGAGGTGAGACTCTCCCTATATTATTTACTTGTTTTACACCCACTTGGTTAATTAAGGTTAGTTAATTATAATAATTGTAATATAAAATTTTGTATTTGTCAAGTAAAAAATTCATTTTTTTGTATTTTTTATAAAAATGTCTTCTCTAAAGGAAAGAATATATAGCTTACTTAAAGATAACGATATGTCAGTAAAAGCGCTTGCAAAAGAAGCAGGAATTAACTACACAACACTTATAGCTACTCTCAAAAAAGATAAAGATGAACTGAATTCAAAATTTTGCATCAGAATAGCTCGTTTCTTTAATGTAAGTCTGGACTGGCTTTTAACAGGAAAGGGTGGTCCCACTAAAAGCAAGAAAGATGAATTGATGTATTATCTAGAAAATATGGGAATTAAAGACAAGGAGGGTATGGAAAGTTTTCTTAAAATACTGGAGGGTTATTTGGGTCTTGAGGCATTTCAGACCTTAATAGCACTAATGGAAAGAAGACCGAAATCTCCAAAAATCTAAATAACAGGGAGGCACTATACAGAGTCTTTTTCTGATACTATTTTTACTTTCCCTCATTGGATTGATGATTGGGCTAATCAATCCCAAAAAGGTTATAAGATGGGGCAACAAAGGGACACGTGGTCGGGTGATATTAACCTATGGTTCGGCCATGGTTATTTTTTTCATACTATTTGGGGTTGTCATCCCATCCGATAAAGGAAAAGAAGAACCGACAGAAACTCGCGAGTTGACAATAGTTCCTTTGGTATCCAAGAAACACATTCCTGAAGACAATATGATAGGTGTTTCCTATTATCAGGTAATAAAAGGTCTCTCCGATTTCTTTTCGATGAAAAAAACAACACCGGTTAAAGGACAGGATAGATATATGGGGATGACGGAAGATAATTTGGCACTCTTAGAAATTATTGGCAATAAGACTAACATATCGCAAGCTACACTCATGATTGCCATTCCCAGTGACGCACCCGATGCCATTGTGAGAAATAGTGCGCTGCTACTGCGTTTCCTTATAAATACTGTACCTGAATGGGAGACCAGTTCCGATTGGGTATCAACCGCTCTAAAACGGATTGCTGATTCTCCAGATGATTCTCAGGAGATCATTAAGAAAAATAAAAGAATAACAATGAAACCTTTTAAGGAATTGGGAATGGTGAGTATAACTATTAAACATAAAGAGGAAACGGAGCAGCCGCGGGTTGCCCCAAAACAACCAATAGATAAACATAAAAACGAAAAGGAGACGAAAGAAGCAATAACCCGCACAGATTTTCCTGAAAATAAGAAAATACCACCACCTACAGAGACACCTGATTTTGTGCCGTATGATACGCCACCGGAACCAGTATATATAACCAAACCCAAATATCCGGAGAGTGGCAAGAAGGCAGGAATAGAAGGATCTGTTTATCTCAAGCTACTTCTCGATTCCACCGGATATGTGATAGATGTCAAAGTGGTCAAATCCCTCAACCCTGCATTTGATGAAGCGGCGGTAAAGGCTGCCCGCACTTGGAGATTTACCCCCGCAAAGCAGAAAGGTAAATCTGTAAGGATATGGTTTGGTTATTCCGTGAGGTTTATTCTTAAAAGGGATTAAATAACATGGGATTTATAAGAAAACGCGGCAAGATATGGTATGCCTACTGGTACGAAAACGGAAGGCAGGTTGCCAGAGCAATTCGTCTTGGAAGGAAATAGCCAAAAAATACCTGAGGAGAAAGGAATATGAGCTTGATACCAAAAAGGCATTGGGAATTGCTGAAAGGGTTAAATTCATTGACTTTACAAAGAAATATCTACAGTTCAGCAAAACAACCAAATCCCTATCAAGTTACAGACGAGACATATTCAGTATTTACCATTTGATTGATTCTTTTTCCACTTATAATCTGATAGATATTACAGCCTATGACATAGAGATGCACCGATAGGAAAGGCTTAAAAATGTTAAAGCTGCTACAATGAAATTGCAAGACTTATGGAAGCAACCCATCAGTCGAGGGCATCAAAATATACGCTGCCTATCATTTTTGGCTCTCAACTTGCAAATAAGGGTATAGATATACGGATAATACAAGAGTTTTGATATTTAATATTACCTCTGTGACCTCTATGGTTTAAGATATAAGTCCTTACACGCTCAAGAAGTACGAATTAGCACTTGTAGGTTTGTTATTAATGCCCTGTTGGTAACTCAATAAACTCCACATCAATCCCAAACTTCTCGTTGATATATCCACCCAACGCCTTCACTCCAAGCGTCTCTGTTGCGTAATGACCCGCAAATATGCAGTTTATCTTTGCTTCCTTTGC
>Ga0209986_10005942_pt1 | contig 10014 bp, 19 predicted proteins | sample BlataG_FD_183168 | JGI IMG/M metagenome (GOLD analysis project Ga0209986, IMG submission 183168) | Deep subsurface microbial communities from Black Sea to uncover new lineages of life (NeLLi) - Black_00105 metaG (SPAdes) (version 2) | ecosystem: Environmental > Aquatic > Marine > Oceanic >...
GTGGGTAGAAAACTTAAAGTGTACTAGCTTCTGCAACCTTAAAAGAGATTTTAAGCTCGTTTCAGAGATATTTTTCCAGAAAGGCTCGAAAATTGCGTCATAACCCGATATTTTGAAGCGCGCGCGCGGACCCCGACTAGGTTGTTACCGCTTACGAGTTTAAGATAGTGAGGAAATAATAGCTCATAATAGGTCAAAAAGTTAGTTTATCCAGTTTCTTCTATGCATTCTGGAGGGAGTAGTTTTAGAATTTCTTCTCTAACGGGGATTCTCTCTCCACTCTCCCTCACTTCAGGCAAAATGCATGTATCAATTGCTAATTTACCTGATTGAGTTTCAAAAGCTTCTGGATGATACTTAGCTATTATTTTTATCAGAATGGCAAAGATTTGTTGGAAACAATTTGACCATTCAGACAACTCTTCCTCATTAAAGTGCGTTGATGCCGCACATTCAATTTCACCTGCACGTGCAAGCTCTCCGTGATGCACTTCACGAGAAACAAATTCGTCAGGTGTATGGATGAACCTGGAAAGATTGTGGTATAATTCGCGCCATTTTTTTTCTTCTTTCCTGTCTAGAAAATGGATTTTACGTAATACTTCAATGTTTTTGCGAATCGCTACTCGCCCGCTCTTTTTCCACTCATTGAATCTTTTTTCCAATTGATTAAGATCTTGGGGGTTTCTTCCTTGTTTCATTAAATCAACAAGATCACTATGGAAGTAGGTTCCTGAGACTAGATTCTCAAAGGCACACCTCAAGACCTGCATTGCTTGTCTATAGTGCCCTGAAAATGCTAGGAACATGCTTGCTTTAAAGTCTCTTGGAACTTGAAACAAGACATCTTTCAGATAACTTTTTTCCTTAAAGTCGAAACAGATCGGGTGTGATAGAAAACAAGAAGCTTCTAAAAATCTTCCATTAGAACAGACATAAGTGCCAATTTCACGTTCTTTTTCGTCGATCTTGTTTCCAAGTAAACTGTAAACGTAGAGCTCTCCCCCAGCATCATCAATATCTTCGGCTTTCTTGAATAAATTGAAACAAGGTATGATTTTACATTTAGTACACTCACGTTTATGTTCATGTATCAAATCTCTTCCCTTAACTAATTAGGAAAACGTAGGTAAATAAAGCATTAGCACACACTGAACATGCGAAATACTCGAATACTTCACTAGAATCCGAAATGTGAGTTCCGCCAAAACAGATAAACTTTTGCTTGCATGAGCAAACCGCAAAGCTTAATCAACCTGGCCAAATCCTCTAAAGATGCCTTCCCAATTTTTTCACTGTAAAGCTTACCATAGCCGTAAGCGTCACGTGGAAAGAAATACTTCATAAACCGAGGATGCTTGTTGTTAATGAAGACAGTCTTCACTTTCTCTAAGTCTCCAAGACACAGTTTTTAGCGCACATGAGAATATACTTCAAAGAAATTGTCCGCTCCATTGATAATTGTTTGAATCAATGTATCTCGACCTAATTTTTCATCGATTGTTTGTGCCATGTGTGCTCCTGTGATATACCAGAGACGAGGCCCTCCACTCATCCGCTTGAGAAGTTCAAAATCTTCCTTGGTGATAACTCGCTCTGGCGTGCACTCTAAATCTTTCAAGATTTGAAAAAACTCTGCTACACGCTTGAATTTCTCCTCATGATTCGTGACAATAGTAACATAATCTTCATGAACAATACCATTTTCCCTTAATCTTCTTTTAAGAGGTGCATAAACCGCTAGTCCCTCTAGATGTGTAGAATGTTTAATGATTCGAAGTAAATCAGCAGTTGTTTTTATTTCTTCAAGTGAATATATAGGATGATAATATGCATACCCAACATGATGTAATTCGTGCATGGACAAATACAACAATTCCCTTTTATTTTTATGATAGAAGGGATGACCAACATTTAGGAATGCATTACCTTCAGAAACTATACCTATGTCATAACCAACCATTAAATACAATTTGCAGCTTAAGTTCAAGTTTCTTGGAAGATATTCTGTGATTTCGTCAAAGGACTCATAGAAATCAGAATCCTTCGATTTAATATACTTGATACAGTCTTGGATTTCATTGTGATGCTTGTTTCCTTTATTTGATTCACAGCGTAAAATGTTCTTCCAGAAGTCGTTTATGTCTAAATCAGTGTTATGGAAGCGAAGTGCGTGGGCATAAACGTCCTGAGCTGCTTTGTGGGCAGTAAGTTCTTTAGGAATACTCTCTGAGGGATTCTCTAAAAAATCTAGAACCTGACCTATAAAGGAGAAATCTATTTCTACATGAAATTTGACCATACTCCAAATTTTATACGAGCAAAAGCATTTAAATGTGGCTATTCGTCCACGCCTTTAAAACACAAAAAAAGGGAGTTTGCGGGAGACATCTCCACTTGATGGATGGTGCAAATCTTTGTGCGCGCATAAATCACTCAAGATAGTTGATGTCGATAAATACATCAGCAACGAAGTTTTTCAACTTGTGCCTTCCAATTCCTAAATATGAATGTAGCAGCTTTATTGCACCTTCCCATTCATAGACTGTTGCGGGACCTTTCATTTCCAAGTCACTTACGAAGTAAACGAACACACGGTACGCAGGCAGTTGGTTCCTCCTTAATAGGTAAAGATGGGCCAGTCTATTCGTATATTGATAGAAGCGGTGAGACCAGTCAATTTCAGCGTTCGAATTTAGGAAGCGCTTAGTTTCCTCGAGGCTTTTGTGTATTTTTCTCACAGAATCTTCATCTTTAGCTTGCAATGTTGAAATTAGTTCTTGAATGTGTGATTTTGCTTCAACGAGGAATAATTTTCCAGAATGACTTTTTCCAAGAGCATCCCATTGGGGACCTCTTTCAGGCCAGAAATTAACTAGAGGAATTTTTTCAAGCTTCACGCCAAGCAAATTTATGAAATCTTGATCACGGTATTCTGCGTACTCGTCATCTTCTAAAGGTGAAAGCCATCGAATCTCTTCGTCTTCTGGAAGATTCAGATTTCTTCTAATTTGCATGTTCAGAAGATCTGGCTTTTTGTTGATGAGTTTCTGAATTCATTTCTGACTACCCTTATCACCAACGGATTGGGGAAAGCGAACCATTGTGAATTACTCCTTTGCATGTATTGTGTCATCATATACATATGAATTGCGCATGCTGCTTAATTCCAAGAGATTCTTAGAGATAAGGTCTCTAATTTGTTTAATCAACAACTAGATAACCTGAAGGCCGTGCGCGCTATCAACGTTATAAAAAGGATTGAGGGAATTCCAGTTCAGCCAGGCATGGTTGTGCCTGTGGACTTGACGGTTGCTTTTCCAAAGCTGCCAACAGTCACGTATGGAATACTGGCTATGCCGCCATTTCCAGAGTACAAGTCTGCTTCAGAACCAGCATACCAGCCTAAGCCCGCAAGAGAACCCGTTGTTGGATACGCTTAGACGGCCCCCAGATATTTCAGTTCCCTCTGTGTGTGTATTATATACTGGAAAGTAACTTTGTCTGTTGTAGATTTTGTTTGTTAGGTGCTAAGTTCTATTTTTCGTTTTCGCGCCGCGCTCTAACCCTGGATCAACCACGCAACGTTCAAAAATGTCTGCTTCAGCTTTACTGTTTGGTTTTTCAACACATCGGCGATATGTTTCGCGTAGTCTTTTACGACAATCTTCCTGGTATGCAAGTATGTCATACATGCTCATTTTCTACGACACCTTTCAGCCGGCCGTTTCCACATCTAGCGCGCCTTTCAAGAACGCGCTGAGGCTTGTTTGCACGTGCGGCCTTCTAGGCATAGTCATAATTTCCTGCATCGTCCTGTAAGGGTTGGGCGACGTTTGAATCGTTGATATGCCAGGCAAATCGATTGAGAGAACGTGTAGCTGAGGCTTCGAATACTTCGCTTCCACCTGGACGGTTTTATCCTGAAGCATAGCGTTGAAGAAGATTCTCTGAACAATCACCGGTGTTGAAAAGACGATGTTGCGGCGGCTTATCGGATACCATTGACCGTTGTCTGGGGTCCACTCGTAAAGGTTCGTGTGAGTCATTCTCAACCGGGATCTTCGAATCAGCATAGCGGTTCACTTGAAGTATGTTTTGAGCTGTTCTCTGAGAAGGGCGTCGTCGTTGAGCATGGCGACTATTATTTCGAAGCGTATTTCCCTGAGTTCTTTCCCTTTCACTTTAGTTATCTTACTCATTTCTATCACCTACGTAAGATAATAGTAATAGCAATATTTAAATATATCGTTTCAGTAAGAAATAAGATAGAAAGAGGTTAGAAAATGGTAAAACGCATCATGGTAACTTTAGACGATGAACAATATGCAATTTTGCGAAGTCTCAAGGGCTTCGGTTCTAAAGATGCCGAGAAAATCCGAGCTATCATAATTGCCTACCTAAGCGAAAAATCATATCTAAAGAAAGCTTCTGAGAAGGCGAGCGCGTAACTGTCACCTGGACGTTTGAACTCAACAGATCCGGAGGGAGGTGAAGAAGGATGGAAAAAAAGAAAACATTCACACTGGCCGTGCTAACAATCATTATAGCGATGTCCATGGCGACAAGTTCAGTTAAAGCCGTCGACTGGGTTGAAGTAGTAAGATTCACCGGTGGAGGCACAACTGATTATTTCACTTGCGACCATGTTGAATGGCGAATCACATGGGAATACACTCCAGACAAGAATTATCCCAGTTTAGCAGTATTCAACGTTGTCACATACCGTGAAGGAGCAGACGTAATGTTCATAGATTACATCTTTAAAACAGGAGATTCAGATACAAGTGGAGTCTCATACATTCACAACAAAGACGGCACGTTTTACATGAAAATCAACGTAGCCAATGCTGAAAGCTACACCATAATTGTTGAGCAAGACCTGAACAGCATCCCAGAATTTACGCCAGTCGCTTTAATCATCGGATTAATGACAGTCTCAGCTTCGGCAGTTGTGTTGTCAAAGAAAAGAAGGAGGTGAGAACAGATGGAAAAGAAAGGAGCTGTGGGAATATCGCGAAAGGCTTTTGCAGCAGGCATAATAGCTGCGGTTCTAGCTTCGTTGCGCGCGCGCTAGTCGCATCTAAGTTTGAATGGAAAAATCGCAGAGTACACCTATGCAATCCCTTAGTCTAAAACAGATCAAATGGCAAACTTTCATTAAACCACTGCACAAAAAAAGAGGGAAACAGCGCTAAGAACAGAAACGCTACATTTTCTATTCTGTAAGATCTACAATTTCTGCTTTTGGAGCATTTTCTTTAACCGAAGCTATCCCATTCTTGCAGGCATCTTTTGTGGTATAGGCTTCACCTACTGCTATTATTTCACCATTCGGAGCCTTCAATCTAAATCTAAATTGCCCGCTCGCATCCTTGTAAATTTCGAATTTTGGCATTCTTTCCATTGTTTTTCACGTTTTGTAATCGTGAAAACAACTATAAAACACTTTTTATAACACTGGATGGTAGCCTGGGATAGCTTCAAATTCTCGTTCAAACCTTTCTGGATACTATCTTTTTACACGTAATAACTAGCAGGGTTGCTAGCGAAGCGCGCGCGAAACTTGGCTTCAAGACTGACGAAGATGTGCTGATATATCTTATAAACGAGTCCTATGAGCGCTTATTTTCCAAGGGATAGGGCGAAGAGCCGAAGTGAGTATGTTCCGCAACCAGCTTGAAGATTTGAAGTGCCAAAAAAGGTCAAACTGCCACCGGAAGAATAGAAGCTAGAACTATTCCTTCTTTTCCTCTTTCGGTTGCTTCTTAACTTTGATTTCCGAGTTCTCTACTACTAGAATCACCGTGTCCCCTTCTTTGATGTTAAGGTGTTCCGCAATCGGCTTTGGAATGGTTATTCTCAGGCTTGCGCCGATTCGGACTACTTTTACTTTGAAGGGAATAGGCAATGACGTCACTTAATCACCGATATAGTTTTTGGATATATTTAAATATAAGGCTATCCTAAGGATATAAGTAGATATAGCTTTGAGATATATAATGCTTGAAAGGTGGAACCGTTGAATCAACAAATTCGAACAGTCGAGGAGTTGAGAAGGCGCCTGAGAAGGGAAGGCTATTCCGAGCGGGCGATCCGAGAGATTTTAAGGTGGTATGAATGAAAAAGGCAGTAATAGTTGTTAGGCTTGTTCCTGAAAGCACAGGCGTCAGTGACAGCCAGATTGTGAAGGAGATATTTGCTGAGGCCAAGATCCCCTGGGCTGAAAAAATAGAACGAGTAACTGTTAGCAGAAATGTTTAAAACTCTCAAAAAGGCATTAGTTTAATGGTTAAGCCAACGCTGAATGTGTTGGAGGCGTGTCACCGCCTAGCCTTAATTGAAGGGCAGAAAGAGAACAAAAAGATAGAGGGATACAAATGAGGAAAATACTGTCTAACATTGTGGCGTTCGCGGTTCTGATAGTGGGGATTCTGTTCTGTGGCTTGCTATACTTTGTAATGGTTTTTTCTCTAATAGTATTATTCACTATAGCTAAGATGAACACTTTGCTTGCATTTCCGATTAGTGTTTCGATTGCGTTGGCAGTAGCTTATGTGTACGGTTGCTTGGCTAAAAAGCTTGGAGTAAAAATGGAGCTGTAAGAAGTATGAAAATGTCTAGGTTTACAAAAATTGTGTTGCTTTCTCTAATAGCTATAATACAGGTGCTAACGATTCAGGGTTTATATCCTTACTTCTTAACTTTTTTCGGCTCTAATCCCTTTGGAAGCTACATTCTTCCGTTGATGCTACTGGGTTTGTTCTTAACCATAGTGCTGCTTGTTGAGGAAATATACCATAAGCCAGAGTTGACTACTTTGGAGGCGTGTTCACCGCCTAGCCCTGAAGGAAGGGCAGAAAGAGAACAAACCGTGAAAAAGGAGAAATGAGGAATTGTCTAAGTTTACAAAAATTGTGTTGCTGCTCCTAATAGGTATAGTGCAGATGCTAACTATTTATGCTGGATTCATCTGGTTTCGGGAAATGTTTGATGCTAATCCCTTTGGAAGCTACATTCTTCCGTTGATTCTGTTGGGTTTGTTTTTAACAATAGTGCTTCTTGTCGATGAAATACGCCATAAGGGAGAAAATAAGAATGAAAATGTCTAAGTTTAGGATTGTGTTGTTTTTATTAATAATCAGCCTCCCGGTTGTTCTAATTACGTTGTACCTATTGCACCTGCCTAACTTTTTATGGCATGTCTTTTCATTCAGTTTCCTAATTGTCACAGCTATTTTAGGGTATATTGCGCGTAAAGCGCGATGGGTCAAGCCCTTCTCGCCAAAACAGCGAAGGTTGCGTTTAGCATTTGTTTTTGGGATTATAAGTTCGCTCCCGCTTATTATCGTGTGGAGGGAAATCTCGGGTCCGCTTCCTCCATACTCGTTCATAATCTTTCTAATTCTATTTGCTGTTGGAGCCTATTTAGGAAAGAAACTCGAACGAAAAAAGCCAAGGGTTGAATCCGTTGGAGGCGTGTTCACCGCCTAGCCCTAATTGAAGGGCAGAAAGAGAACAAACTCCGAAAAAGGGAGAATGAAAATGACTGAAGAAGCAAAAAGACCTCTTGGTGTTACCATTGTTGCGATAGTAAACTTCGTGTTCGGATTTGCTGGGATTGTAGTCGGTCTTTGTGGGCTGTATATTCAGTTTTACTTAAGTCTCTGCGCCTTGGCTACGGGTTCTATATTGCTGATAACAGGGATAGGGTTGTTAGAGCTTAAGCGTTGGGCATGGGGCTTGGCAGTCTGTGGGTCTATATTTTACTTGGCTGTTTACGTTTGGTCGCCACCTTATTGGTTCCCATTAGAAGTCATAGTTTTGCCCTACTTGATATGGAAACGGAAGACATTCGGAGTAACTGGAAAGGAGAGATGAGTGAATGAAAATAAAATTTCCTATAATTGCCTTGATGATAACGCTAATCTTTGTTTCAGTTCTTCCTTTAGTTCGAGCAGATAGTACAATAGTGTACCATAAAGTCTTACAAAGTGATGATGAACATTTCTATGTATCAATATACGTTTACGAGGACACTGACTCGATGGCTACTGAAGATTTCTACGGTGTCAAAATACATGTTCACGGTGTAGATGACGACTGGTATGGGTCTTTCAACTATATTTGGGTTACAATAAAATCATATAATGGGATTACGGATTATTGGGCGCCTGTCGCAGGGTATTACTCAGGTGGTTCAATTGGTTTCGGTTATTATGGAATCAGCTTCTCAATTGGTATACCAACAGAGTGGGTTGGAACAGAAGGCGGATTCACGGATTATATCAAATGGGGTAAAAATATGTTCTTTACTCACGACGATATGTGTTCAGCTGGATTCTATGTTCCTGAAGGCGAAGGTTTTGATTTCAACATAACTGTTAAAGCAGAACATTGTGAGCTTCCGCCTTCAGGGTCTCCTTGGCTAGACAAGTGTTCAATAATAGACTCAACCCACAAACAATTAACAATTTCGGCTTCTTCTGGTGGCACTACTGACCCTGCGTCTGGAACAACCTACACTTATGATTATGACTCTTCTGTGACTGTTACGGCTATTCCTGCAAGTTCACGCTACACTTTTAACTGTTGGCTTCTTGACGGAGTGCCATACACGAATAACCCGATAACCGTCACTATGGATTCTGACCACACTTTAACAGCCCACTTTCGGTTTAGCAGTAGCGGTGGTGGTGGAGGCGGTCCCCCTCCAAGACCCCGTTCTGGTGACATATAAGACTGGTGGCACATAAGAATCGTTGAAACTTCCCTTTTTTTTCTGTTTATCAGCAATGTTGAGCGCACGCGAATATGTCGCCGTGCGGAAAGAGAGCGGAGGGCCTCGTAGACAGTGATCTTCAATCTCTTCACTCCCTTAGGGGTTTTCCGTTCTCCCACTGAACGGACATGGTGAAAACGAATGAGGTGGAAACTAAAGGGTTTTTTGGCATTGGTTCGTAGAAATGTGGTAGATTGGTTCGATACTTGGCGGTGGTTTCTCACGCTCATCGGACTGTATGTCTTTTTCAGTTACGTGGTTAAACTGCCGATACTCTTTCTCGGCGTTATCCACCCGATTTACGCTTATTCATGGATTGCTTTATGGAGTGTTGTTGCTGTGCTGTTAGCTAATCGTGAAATCAAACGTAGAGCTAAAACGAAAATCGGTTTAAAATGGTTCTACAATCCCAACGCTATTGACGAATACCTTGAACTCATGAAAAAGTCTTTAGAAGAAGCGCGCGCGCAGGTGTGAAATGATTCAGTAACCCTCATGCAATACAGGAATACTGCGACTTGATTGAAAAATGAAAGGGGGATGTAATATGGAAATTGAAATCCGCATAATTCCTGAGAACGAAACGGAAATAGAGCTGTTGAAGAAACTAGAACTTGAAAAGGCTAGAGTAACCGTGAAAGTCGGCACGGACAAGCTGATCAACTCACCTTCAATGCTTTAACAGTTTCTTGAACCAGCCTAGTGGCAAAAAAAGAGAGAATGTTAGGCTTTCAGTTTTCTCTTCGTAAAGACCGCTATTGTAGAAACCGCTAGTAAGCTGAAGATTAAAGCCGCCGTTGAAAACTCCGGAATCACGTTTATGCTGAAGGAGACTGTGACTTCTTCGTCTGCCTGCAAGCTTGGGGTTTCAAACCAGTAGGCTGGACTTGTTATCAAGTGTAATCCTTCAAGACTGAGATCCACGGTTAATGACGCGTTCCAATCATAAGTGAAGTCTTTCGCAACAACTGTTATTTCCTCTCCAGGCTGTGCTGAGGATTGGACAGAAACGTTTTCAACGGATCCGTCTGTCTTCCAGGAGAGCTTGGCTGGAGAGATTGTTGCAGGTCCTTCCACTGTAGTGTTGGCCGTTACTGAAGCGTTTATGAAGAGCGTTGGTTTGACTGTGACGAATATGACGAGTGCGCCTATGGGAACAGGCACCGGTATGGGATAGCTTAGGTTCCATTCGCCCAAGGGAGCTGTAACAGGCCAGGAAGTTGTGTTATGAA
>Ga0209986_10005944_pt1 | contig 10011 bp, 19 predicted proteins | sample BlataG_FD_183168 | JGI IMG/M metagenome (GOLD analysis project Ga0209986, IMG submission 183168) | Deep subsurface microbial communities from Black Sea to uncover new lineages of life (NeLLi) - Black_00105 metaG (SPAdes) (version 2) | ecosystem: Environmental > Aquatic > Marine > Oceanic >...
CAAGCTACTCCATACACCAGTGAGACTGCTCGTGCCCTGGGGGAGAAGTTCAACATCTCTCCAGCGAAGGTGGATTTTGCATTGCGGGGTACATTTGCTAGTACATCTAAGTATATTACTGGTGCTGGTGATCTTATCCTGAACAAGATTAGGGAGTTTAATGGGCAGGAGTATTCTGCTAGACCATCATCCAACCTAGACATTCCTATTCTTGGCAGCTTCCTGGTTAGATCGCCTCGCAGCGGCAACTCCATCACCGCCAATACATTTTATGATTTGGCCCAGGAAGTCAAGATTAAGAGTAACTCATCAAAGTCATTCAAGGGAGATAAGCTGCGGAAGTACAAGAAAGATAATGAGTTCCTGTTCTCCCAGGCTGGTCAGATAAAGAGAGCTGCCAAGGAAATCTCCAAGATAAACAAGAAGAGAAGGCAGGTAAGGGCTGATAAGAGGATGTCATCAGAGGAAAAAGCAAATAGGCTAGAACAGCTAAACGAGCAGGTCTATCGAAAAGCAGAGCGTTCTGTAGAAGCCTACCTGAGAGCCATGGAAAAGTACGAATCCAGGAAGTAGCTGTATAAAAAGTAACCAAAATTTAGTATAATCCACATATCGAAACAGAGGATATTTTAATGTCTATTAACAACAACAACCCCTTCAAGGGTGTAGGGTCAAACCTGACAGGTGCTGTGCGCGACATCGCTCCAGTGACTCCAAATGACAGTGCTGGTACTGCACCATTTGACGCTGACCGAGTAGCTATTGGCTTGTATATCACCACTGGTGGAGCTGTGAAGTTCACCACTGTTACAGGTGAAGATCGGACCGTTACTGTCCCAGATAACTTTTACTTGGTTTGCTCTGTCAGCCGAGTATTTGCTACTGGTACTACTGCAACAGGCATTCACGCACTGGTGGCATAAATGATTGGCGTAGGCGCTACCTTATTCAAGGTTCCAACGGCTTATGGCCCTGCACCTTTTAGCCCTGCATCTCTCTTCTCTAATGGCGAAGAGGGTGCTTGGTATGATATATCTGACCTGACAACATTGTTTGAGGAAGATGGGACAACCCCTGCCAGCGTCGATGGCGTTGTAGGCAAGGTGCTGGATAAGTCAGGCAATGGTAATCACTTGGTGCAGACTACATCTACAAAATGCCCGATCCTGAGAAAGACCGCAGGTGACTTGTATTACCTAGAGTTTGATGGCGTTGATGATGGCTTAGAAACTGCAAGCAACATTCCATTTGGAACTGGTAGTGTGGCGGTAATGTCTGTGTTTTCCGCAGCAAAAAAATCTTCTGCCGCAACCAATCAAAACGTCCTGGAACTGTCCGACAATATCGGTACAAGCAATGGCGGCTTTAGACTGTTCTGCACAAGCGCTGACCAGTGGAGAGCAATCCAAAAGGGAACCACTGCAAATGTTCTGACAAGTTCGGCAGTAGGTAATCCAAATCTAGCTGTGCTATCTAGCGTGGCTAGTATTACTGCTCCATCACATTTGTTCAGAAAGGATGGGTCTGAGGTTGCGTCTAACACTGCAAGCCTGGGAACCGGAACATATCTTGACCACCCACTGAACATGGGCGCTCGAAACAACGGTACATCTTCACTGCTGGATGGCGAAGTGTATGGCGCTATTGTGGTTGGTAAGGTATGTGATTCATCTGAAATATCCGATGTGGAAAACTATCTGGGAAGAAAGTCAGGGGTAACTATCTAATGAGCGTATTCGCAACCATCGTGGTAAACAATACAAACAAAGCTGCTGCCCAAGAGCTGACCTCTACTGATATGTTCACAACTCTTTTTAAGAAAGGGCTGAGAAAGTATTGGGTTAGCTCTGGCTTCTTCCCTCAAGATTACTATGACGCGCTTATTGCTAGTGATCTAGTATTTGCTGTTGAGACAAACGAGGATGTACGACCCACTGCGACAATGGTTGCGCTGGGAATGACTAGAGCTGCTGAGGAATAGCAATGCCGGTTACTGGAGCTACCACCAGGAATGACTATGTAGCCGGTGCTGGTCAAACAGTATTCAACTACACCTTCCAAATCCTTCTTGCTACCGACATCAAGGTACTCAAGAACGGTGTCACCCTGACTATTAACAACGATTACACTGTCGCTGATGCTGGTGAGCAGGATGGCGGCACTGTAACTCTTTTGTCTGGCGCATCTGCTGGCGACATAATCAATCTGTTTCTGGCAATGCCTATTGACCGCACCACCGAGTACCAAGAGGCTGGTGACTTTCTGGCATCAGATGTAAACGGTGATTTTGACAAAGCGTATGTGGCTCTTAACCAGGTTCAAACTTATATTAGCAGAAGCCTTGGCCTGAAGGACAATGATCCAACTGTGGATATGACAATCCCAGTTAAAGATGAGAGGGCAGACAAGTTCCTCAAGTTTGATGTGCTGGGCAGACCTTTTGTTGCTAGTGGCCCTACAGCTATTGCGGTTGGTTCAGGAAACTTCTACGACAGCGTTGCTGACATGGTGAACAATGACGGCTTAGAGGTTGGCGATGTATGCGTTACTCTTGGCTACTATAGTGCATACGATGGTGGCGGCAATACTTATAAGATTGTGAACACTGCGACTGGCACTGATGATGGCGGTTCGTTCATCGACTTGGCTGGCATTAGTGGTCAGGCACAAGCATCCTGGGAAGGCAATACCATTGTTGACCTACAGTATGGCATCAAGAGAGATAACCTCACTGATAACGGAACACAGCTAACTAACCTGCTTGCCGAGGCTAAGGCCAACTATCGCGCAGTAATATTCACTGACGGCATTGCACTGACCAACACTCCACTTACCATTGACAAGGGGCTGTTCTCTATCAGGGGTACAGGCAAGCTGATGTCATACCTTGGCATTGGAGCAACATTCCCAGAGGGGTCTGGCCTTTTAACCATCAACGATTGCGGCAGAACCTTTGGCCTTGGCACTGGCGAGAAGCCATTCTATACAGGCAATGAGAAGTCAATGGAGCTTACTGGGTTCACCCTTCTTGGGGGCGGTCGAGTACGCAGGGCGCATGGCCTACTGTTCACCGGCCTCAATGACGACCTTATCGTTGACGTAGAATGCAGAGACTTTAAGGGCAAGGGTATGTCCCTTGGTAACGCTGAAATTGTTAAGGTAAACGCTGGATCATTTGTTAGTGGGGCTACCTACAAGATAGCCTTCCTTGGTACTGATTCAGCAGTAGACCCTGACGAGCAAGAGGCTAACATTCAGGCACGATGGAATGTTTATCTTGGAACATCTGGCGTTACATATAGAATCGGAACAGAGTTTACCAATACCACCAGCAACGGCTCAGAGCTAACTGGCGCTATTGTGGCTACAGGCTACACCTCTGACACTGTGCGCGAGAGTACATTTGAGAACATCCAGATTAAGAACTGCGGCAACATTAATCTGGAAGGTGGAATACAGTATGACGATGCAGCTATGGAGATTGGCAGTAACGGCTCCCAACAGGGCGATAACAACATCTGGTTCCCGCTGCTGCGATTGATTTACCCTCGCGGCAAGGCGCTGAAGATTGTGCCAAATGTATCCAACCGATCTCGTAAGATTCGCATAGGGCATCTATTCCTTCACGCTAACACGCAGCTCCCTAGCCCAGGCACAGATCCGAATGGTGAGGAGTGGCACTCTAACTCTGACCTGATCATTGTGGGCAACCAGGGCGCAGTAGATGGCAGTGCTGAGATTGCATCTATTAGTGTAGACCAAGTTGATCTTGTTGGCCTGGAGCCAGAGAAGAGATGCTTCGTAGTAAACACAGGTTCGTCTATCCACATTGGTGGCTTTACTGGTAATGCTCCAAATGGTTGCCGCTACTTCTACTTCGATGGCGCAGATACATCCTCTGTACGCAACTACAATAGGGGCGGTATTCGGGTGGGCGCTCCGGTAAAGAGTACAGCGAACCTAATCAAAGTGGATGCAATGCAAGACCAGCACCAAGTAAGCGTGTCTGGGTTAGCAGCTCCTACAGTTCCTAGTGGGGCTAAGAAGTTTGCTACCCTGCCATCAGGCCAGTGGGTTGTTGGTAACTTCTACGTTATCAGGGACTTAGGTACAGGCGGGAATGATGCTTGGAATACTTACCTTGGAACTTCTGGCATCACGTATGTTGTTGGCGATACGTTTACTGCAACAGCTAATGACCAGACACCACTGACTGGCGCTATCTGCGGAACAAGCGGATTCAAAGAGGGTGTTGAGTACAAGATACTAGACCTGGGTACAGCGGGCAATGCAGCATGGGTGACTTACACTGGCGTATCTAAGACTTACGCAGTGGGCGACCTGTTTACTGCAACTGCCAATGACTCAACCCTGCTGACTGGAGCCATTGTAAAGGTTCCGTACTACCCAAGTTATGTGGGCGACATCAAGCACATCAATGATGACAATGTGGTTATCGCTAACATATACAAGCCCCAGGATGCTGCTGCTGCAAGTGCATTCCCCAGAACAGCATTCTATCAGTCGCGCAAAACAACTTACTTCCAGAAGCTGTACCTAATTACCAACAGTGCGCTGACGGCAAATGACACAGACTATGCCACAATACAGTTCATTAAGGTCAATGCTGATGGAACCTTTGGCGGTCAGTTCGCTCGCATAGAAACCAAGACATCTGGATCAGGTGGTACTGGCGACTGGACTGTTGGGCAGACTATCGAGATTCCTTTTACAGAGCCTCGACTAGACGAAGGGGAAGGCATTGCTTTCCAGATATTCAAAACAGGCAACGGTGTTATCGTACCTCACTTGGGCGTTGTTGCCGAACTTTCACCCAACCTATCCCTGCAAGGCGCAGTGGAATAACTAAGAGATGAGATCATGGTAGAGGAAACTAAACAGGTTGTTGACGTAGCAGCCGCATCAACAGGGATATTGGCTGTCACCGCTTGGTTGCCACCGATAGCATCTTTGTTTACTATTATATGGTTAGGAATAAGGATATTTGAATCCGATACCGTACAAGGGTTACTGAGGAAAAAGTAATGAGCTTGCTCTCCCTGATCACACCTGTCACTAAACTTCTCGATAAGTGGATACCTGATGCCGACACCAAACAGAAGATTGCTGCTGAACTCTCAACGCTTGCAGAGCGCCACGCGCAGGAGATTGCACTGGCACAGATCGAGGTCAACAAGGCAGAAGCAAAAGGAAACTGGTTCCAGGCAGGATGGCGACCAGCTACAGGTTGGGTCTGCGTCCTTGGATTTGCAGTCAACTTCCTGATCTCGCCACTAGCCGCTGGCTTTGGTGTGGATATTCCCCAGGCTGATACCTCTACCATGCTCCCTGTACTCATGGGTATGCTGGGACTGGGTGGCCTAAGAACTTACGAGAAGACTAAGAATGGGTAAGATACTCGACTTCCCTGAGAAGCCAGACCTCGCCAAGCTGTGCGAGGAGTTTGATACCATGATCGTGATATGCGTATCACCTGACACTATTCAAGTGGTCAGCAACATGGATGACACCGACATACTCTACAGCATGGAGATAGCCAAGAACGAGCTGATACAGGCTTACTACCACATGGACGAAGAGATCCACTGATGCAACTCCAATACTTTGACATCGCAGAGTTTGATTGCCAAGAGACTGGCAGAAACGATATGAATCCATTCTTCCTTGAGAAACTGGATGAACTGCGACATAGGTGTGGGTTTCCATTCAAGATTACTAGCGGTTATCGTGATCCATCCCATTCCATTGAGGCACGTAAGACCAGACCAGGCACGCACGCCAGAGGTATTGCTGCTGACATACATATCAACAGTGGATCAGAGGGGTACGTTATTGTCAGGGAAGCTATGAAGATGGGCTTCAATGGCATAGGAATTGCAAAGAACTTCATCCATGTAGATGTACGTGATTCTGTACAGGTTATCTGGACTTATTAGCGGTAGCGTCTAGTCTTCTTTGCTGCGCCCTTGGGCTGTGCTGAGAACTGCTTACCAGCCTTTGTATCCTTTCTCTTCTTCCTGGTGGTAGCTGCGTACTCTGATGCGCTCATGGCTTTGATAGCCGCGCTGGGTAGGTATCTCTCCCCTGTAGCCTTTGGCCCCTGAGTGCTGGGCTTGCCAGACTTGGTTCGCCACTTCTGCTTGCCCCAATCGAGCAGGGACTTCTGTGGTTTACGCATTAGTTGGTGTAGCCTCCACCCTTGGCCTTGTAACGCTTTGCCAGCATCTGAGCCTTGCGTGCAGACCACTGCCCAGGCTTGCCTCCCTTGCCCCCAGCCTTGATAGCCTCGAATAAGTTCTTCCGCATGGTGGGCTTGGTGTAGTTACCCGCTTCGTTTACCCTGGACTTCTTCTTCATTTGGAGAGCATCGACTTCTTTTTCTTTTTGCCATACGACATCTTCATGCCGGTGCGCTTGGCTTCTTTCATCGCTGCTGCTTTACCAGCGGGGGTGTATGCGTAATGCTTGCTACCTACTTTGGGCATGGGATCACCACTTGGATTTGTTTGCCCAGTATGCGGCAGACATCTTACCCTTGGCGATGTTCTTAGCATGACGAGCTTTGAAGGATTTGCGACGAGCCTTTTCTTTAGCTGTCTGCGGATTGGAGCCAGCACCTTTTACACCCTGCTGACCATAGCGAATAGTCTTCACCCTATCGCCCTCTTTTGCGACGACAACGTGAGACTTGGTTGGGTGACCAGGGGTTCTCTTGGGCTTGTTATACCCAGAGACCCCGATTCTTTTTAGGAGGCTTTTACTCATGCCCCGATTATAACATATTTACCCGTAAGGATCATCACAGTCTGGCTGGATGGCTGACTCAATAAGGAAGTCGCAGTAGTGCTTGATCTTTCGTAAGTCTTCTACCCCTCCCTTCTCCTGCCAGCGTGTCGCGTATTTAACAATATTGCCCTCGCAAAAACCTAAATTGTTTGAGAGTATGTATTGTATCGGCTGTATGGCATTGTCTTTGTAGTGGTCGCCACCCACCTGCTCATCAAGTGCGCTCATATTTCTTCCTCAAGTAGTTAAGTGATACAGGCATCTCATCGCAACACCCATCATCCACCTCATGCAGCATCCAGATACCGCGCCAGCTACTGTTGGTCTGGGCAGTCAGGTAGTCCTCATCATGCTGGTAGAAGATGCCAGCAAACAGGCCGATCATAGGCTTCATATCTGCTCTGTTAGCGAAGGCAATGTCCCTGTCCTGCACATGGCCCATCACACAGCTCATGTGCTTCTTGGATAGCATCAGCTTGGCACTCGATACAGGGCGACCCATGATGCCACTAGTGAAGTAGTGCGAGTATGCAATCCCGTCGATCACTACAACATCCAGGAACCCATGCACTTCCCAGCCCATCTGCTCCAGCTCGAAGTCATCATAGCTCAGGAGACCCTCCAGCTTGGCATCATCCTCGATAGCTCTTTCAATGCGCTGCTCATGGTTGCCCAAGCAGAACACCAGTCGGGGCTTCCAGGTCTTATCCTTGTTGCGCCTCAGTCTTTCCTGCTCCTTCCAGATAGGCTTCATAAACTCTCGCATACCTTGGATACCGGCCTCGATGTCGTCATTGTATCTGCGGCCCTCAAAGGACTTCTTGCCTACGTCCCAGCTTGAGAGCGAGGGCATATCCCAGTGATCACCGATGTGAATAATTACATCTGGCTTCTTCTCTACTGCGTACTGTCCTGCCCACTTGAGGTGTTCCATCTTCGAGCCTGGCTTCACCTGTGTGTCAGGGATAATCATGTGCTTCATACTTCCTCCATGTTCTATATAGACAAAAGCCCCAATGAAGGGGCTTAGGTAAGGTCTTGGTAGGCTACTGCGGCAATACCTAGCAGCACTACGACAATAGCGGTAGTGATCATGATGGCCTCAAAGGTCTGGTGAGGCGCGATTATATTATTATCAGCAGATGATATGTAGTGATAAAAACTCATGACCATTATGCTATTCGGTAATGTTGCAACTTTCCATCAGGTCGAACCACAACTGGGTTTCAGTCTTCTCAGGGTGGGGATCATTGTCCCATTCCTGCATATACTTCTCATCCCCAACTGCGGAGCAGCTGACGTAGCGGTGAGACTTCCCAGAGCCGTCGGTATATGAGCCAGTGTTCACAAAATACTTGAACCCATTGGCATCAATATGTTCGGCATAATCGCCTGGATACGTTGACTCCAGGATAGTCCCATCAGGTGTTCGCAATCTATTTCTTTTTAGATTCACGCCTAGCCTTCCACTCTCTCTGCTGATCCATTGTGATTAAAACAATCCCTGTTAGAAAGCCACCGAGTGCAATCACTGCGATGGCTGCTAGCAACCCTTCCATTAGAATGGGATGTCTTCATCAATGGCTTCTGGCTTCGCCTTACCTTTGGTAAGGGGGGCATCACCATCAGTGAAGAACACCTTTACATTGCCAAGGATAGGGGTTTGTACGCCCTGCTCACGTTCCTCAGCCGATGTTGACTGCGAGATAAAACCATTGTTATCATACTGGTCCTGCTCCGCAGTGTCAAAGAAAGTAGTCAGGTCAAGATACGTACCCTTCTCCCCTTTGAACAGTCGTGACTTATCAATCTTGCTTACGTCGATCTTTACGCTCAATCCAACTTTCATACTAACCTCTCACTTTCACTTACTATTGTTTCAACAGCAGCCTGGACTTGCTCTGCCATCGCTTCTATAAACTTCTCATTGCGCTCCATACGCACCAGCAGGTGTGGCATCTCTGGGTGGTAGCTCATGAAGTCCCACCACTCTCTGCCTGTTATCCACATACAACCCTGCACTTGCTGGTAATACTTGGATGGCACTTTGCCAGCCCGAAGGTAGGATACATGGACGCTGTCAGATGGACATTTTATCTCAAGGCCACCACTGTCTCCAACCAGCCCATCAGGGCTACAGCCGAACTCACCACTATCATCCAGGATGAAGCCTGTCTCTACCACCTCGTACTCGGTGATGAACTCATAGGCTGCTCTGGCCTCTGGCTCCAGCATTGTCCCCCTCTCCATATGCTCATTGGTGTAGAAGGGTTTGCTGCGACCAGTCAATCTCTCAGCAATCATCTCATTGATGTAGGACTCTGCCGAACTTGATGGTTTGCCAGTGCCTGTTACCAGCTTGGAGAACATGGAAGCTGATGGCCTGCCCAGTCTTGCAGCAAGCCACTCAGGTGATCCTTGTTCGTGATCTAGGATAATCATCAGTCGCACCTAACCGTTCCCCATGAGTCAGTGCGGCATACAGTACCATCACTGAATCGTGTATTTCCCCATGAGTCGGTGCGCGATGTTGTGCCGTCATTGTAGCGTGTAGTTCCCCATCTATCAGTTTTCCAGCTTGAGCCATCACTGCCACGAGTTGTACCCCATCGATCAGTTCGGTAGGTAGTTCCAGTCCTACTATCTCTAGTGTTTCCCCAACTGTCTGTGGTGAGGGTTCCTGAGTTTCCGTCATGGCAGTTATACCGCGTGTTTCCCCATGAGTCTGTCCTTGCGGTGCAACCAGCTTCAACCAAGCCAGCAACACCTGTAAGGATCATGGCAATACAAAATAATCTAAACTTATTCATTTAATTCACTCCTATTTAATCTTGGCCTTCAGTGCAGCAACTGCTCTGCTGTGGTGGGCAGCGAGCATACTGTCCACAGAGTCAGCCTTGAAGTAACCCAGGAACTGCTTAACATCAACGCCAGATTTTTCTAACAGGTCTTTGATCTCAGCAGCCTGGTCGTCGGATAGCACCTCAGTCTTTGTGGCTTCAGGCAAATCCTCGCCAGCATAGATGTAGATACCCAGTCCATGCATGGCTATAGCCTTAACCAGACAGCGCATACGCGCATCACTGATGTCGCGAGTGGTTGGGTTGGCGATAGACTTGTTTCGGTTATCCATCACTGGTAGCCACATTGCATGAGTTACACCCTGAACTGTCACAGCAACATTAACTTCTACTGTGCCGTTCT
>Ga0209986_10005946_pt1 | contig 10010 bp, 12 predicted proteins | sample BlataG_FD_183168 | JGI IMG/M metagenome (GOLD analysis project Ga0209986, IMG submission 183168) | Deep subsurface microbial communities from Black Sea to uncover new lineages of life (NeLLi) - Black_00105 metaG (SPAdes) (version 2) | ecosystem: Environmental > Aquatic > Marine > Oceanic >...
CCAATGGACACATCGAAATCGTCGATTTGCTGTTAGAAAAGGGTGCCGATGTGAACGCTGTTGACATCTCCTGGGATACCGCTCTGATGTTTGCTTCCAGCAAAGGACACCCCGCCGTCGTCAAATTGCTGTTAGAAAAGGGTGCTAATGTGAACGTTACCAGCCGATACGGGTCCACCGCTCTGATTTGGGCTTCCCTCAATGGACACATCGAAATCGTCAAGTTGCTGTTAGAAAAGGGTGCCGATGTGAACGCTATTAACAGCTGGGGGTCCACCGCTCTGATGTTGGCTTCCCGTGATGGACACCTCGCCGTCGTCAAGTTGCTGTTAGAAAAGGGTGCTAATATGAACGCTGTTGACAGCTGGGGGTATACCGCTCTGATGTTGGCTTCCCGCAAAGGACAACTCGAAATCGTCGATTTGCTGTTAGAAAAGGGTGCCGATGTCAATTTGACCGACGATGCCGGTAATACCGCTCTGATGTTGGCTTCCCGCAATGGACACCCCGAAGTTATCAGACTACTGGAAACCTACGGTGCTAAATCTTAGAAATCTACCACCAAAAGTATCCACAATCTTGGAATTTATCATCAAATCCTTTACCCATGACGATCATGGGTATATTAACCGTGAAAATAAAGTTGTATTACAGTCAGTTCCAAAATCTATAATAGAAGATCAGATGTAGTTGGGATACATACACTCATTTCACATGTCAGTCCCGGTTCACAATTTGAGATACCATTAAATATACATTTGTCACCGTACACACCTCTGACAGATGTACATATCTGATTTATGCAAGATAAATTTTTACCACAGCTATCAACTGAGGTGTTCGTACCGCAAATACTACCAGCACTACTAGCTTGACATTCACCTTGTACACAAAATGGGGCCGTGGTACTTGGACAAGTACTCAATTTACCTGATGTTTGATTATCATATAAGCACTCTACAGCTTTCCAGCCGCAAGTCTTCGTTTGAACACCCATTACATTTTGTGAATCTGGGAGACAGCTCCCAGATTCACAATCAGCCCCAGACGTACATTCAAATCTGATGTCACCCATCGGTTCAGCTCCAGGAATCGACGTACATGCACCGTTAACACAATGTTTACAATCACCACCGCAATCAGAGGTAGCACTACAGCTACTCCCACAAGGTGAAGATGAAGGTATACAATTTCCACCGGAACATATCATTCCGGAACCACATTCTGTATTTGAACTACAATTAGTTTTACAGATACCGGCATCACAATATTCGCCAGTGGGACAATCAGAACCACCGCTACATTGAATACACATGTTAGATACACATTTAAGCGTGCCTCTAAAACAATCTGAGTCTCCATTGCACATCTTACCAATCGGAGTACAGATACCGCCTATACAGGCTTCATCTGCAGAACACGTACTGGCATTCATGCACGCTTTAGCTTCGCACATTTTATTAATGCAACGAATAGTAGCCATTGAATCACCGGTACCTTGAGGGCAATCAGAATTTTGTTTACAAGTTATAGATACACATCGTTTAGTATTACTGCTGAATTGAGAACACGTTTTCCCGTACGGACAATCATTATCAACATCACAGCTCTGGGTACTAATACAAGTATCATCGGCCGAGCAATATTCACCAATACCGCAATCAGCAGTGGTAGTGCATACGGTACCGCCCGATATTTCTCGTTCTATGGATTTAAAATCAACACCTACGAATATGGCCACCCCTATTACGATTAATACGAACACAAGTATCACAAAATATAAGAAGACTCTGTCGTTCTCGTCAACAGAGACCATTAATTCTTTTGTAAGAATTGAGAAAAGTTACATTTCAATTCCATATTTGTGTAACAGATTATGACCATGATCTTCAGGTTGAGGTGCACAGAACGGTCCCTGACATTCGTTAATTCGTTTATCAATATGATTACCACGTTTAATCATTAGTTCTGCGAATATTTGAAGGTCTAAACCTAGGTTATTTTCTTGATATATTGAGAATCTAAGCTGATCACCGCGATTCAGAGGTACACAGAAACTGATAGTAGCACTGGCTAATTTATTTGAGCTTAATCTAGATATTGGGTTGGTTGAAGACAGCAGCGCGATATCAAATATCGAAGTATCTGGCAATTCAACCCCACAAATGTTCTGTTTTAACTTTCTACAAATACTAGTCGTAGTAACACCTGACATATCTAGAGGGACCGATAGTCCAAAATAGTTGACAACCAGGTATATGTCATAAAAACTATTACTGGGAGCTGTAAATACTCCGGTTCGGTTGTCAAAACTCTCGGGGTGGCAGAAACTATCACCCCGCCGGCATCTCCATTGATCACAAGATTCTTCACCAGCAGGACAAGCATCGCCATCCTGATAATCAATAAATCTTTGAGTACCAGAAGGTAGCATGATACTACCTTCAACCCCGGTATACAGGTAGCATCTTTGAACTGATTTTCGACTCATTTTAAACTTTGATATGGCGGATTATTTTAAAAATATCCAAAAATGATACCTAAAAAATTGTTTTTTTAATTTAAACCGCAGATGTTACATTCGCTTCCGGGTGGCCAATCTTTCAATCCTAAATTTTTTGTACCGAAGTTGGTCATACGGGTAGGTGATGACATTCAGGTTAAAATGGTCGATCATCAAGGTCGACCTGAAATTATCTCAATCGAGGTACGTGCTGGTGAATCGGTCGTGTCTCAAATTAACTCTATAAACAACCGGATTAATGAAATTTATGATAATTTAGAAGAATCATCGGAAGAACCGGAGATTGAACAATTGGAACAGCCGTTTTCGTATTTATGTTCTGCGGATACCAGTGATGATGAAAGTGAAGCCGAGGCAGAATTATTGAAAGAACTAGAAGCTGAAGAAGCTGCCGAATTCGGAACCGATGTTTTAAATTCTGGTATTGTGGTTTAACATAAATATTTTAAACCAACTGGTGGAGTTGGTTTTTCGGAATCCAAAACATTTTGTGACGATACCAAAAATGGGTGATGTCAAAGCTACCGATAAGGAGAAAGGTCGTATGATTTATCTGCGGGATGGCCAATCGTTTGCTTCGGACATGAAAGTGGAAATGGTTAGAATTGTCAGTAACATTAATAGTGATAAATCAGATGACAGTACAGACAAAGCTATTGTTATTAATTTTCAGGATACCTGTAATGTTATTATGATCAGAGTGACTGAAGATGAAGATGTTGAGGAAATATGCAAAGAAGTTTCTCTAGATATTGACCGTGGCTACGGTTGTAGCCTTGCCGATGTAATAGAAGATATTATCGAAACTCGCGTAGAAGCCGCAGTTAGAGTTGCACTCGATAAACTAAACGTTAACCCAAGAGGGATCCTTAAAACCGGGTTACCAAAACTTGATGACACAAGAGCTGTGACCTTCGAATAGACATGTTTACGAAGAAAACGTAACGTTGATGTTACGTTTCACTAATTAATTTTTTCGCATGATTTTACGCCTGAGCGATGATCTTTTTAATTTTGATTTTGACCTGATACTATCACCACCAGCGTCGCCAGTGTTACGAGAATCATCATTGGCGTTGTCACTGTCGTCGTCATCGTCGTATTCCACTAATATGAAAATTACCGCAACCGTGAGACCTAATACAGCTAACATATACCAAAATCTAGCCTTAATTCGCTGACCTTTACGAGTACAATCTTCTAACAACGCGTTAAAGAAAGCATTGACACCGTGAGCGGCTATAAATGCGACCACTGCCGCTATGAATACCTTAATTTCAGTCTTGAAATCAGTCATTCATATATCCAATAATTAGGTAGGTATTGATTTTAAATCAATAATTTAAAACCACCGTCGTCGCCAGTTTTAAATCACCATTAAAATGCAGCTATGGTTGATTATATTATTAGTGATAATAGTACTGGTGATAGTGGCTCTGGCCAGATTTCTATATTTTAGGATGATGTTTAGACCAACTTACGATCACACCTGGGATCCGGTATACCCACATAAAGATTTAAGATTATTCTCGAGAACTGGTAATATAATTAAAAAGAAGCCAGGTAAAGATTCGCCAAGTGTTCATTTCTGGCATTTTGACAATTTTCCGAGAGGTAAGACTATATTATTTTGTCACGGGAATTACGGTAATATTACTCAGCGGGAATATGTGATCCGAATTTGTCATATATTGAAGGTCAATTTATTAGTATTTGATTATCGAGGCTATGGGGATAGCACTGGTATTCCCACTATTAACGGTATTAAAGAAGACGGTATGAAGATGTATAAATACCTCCGGGGCCTCGGAATTCCGCCAGAAAAGATAATTATATGGGGTGAAAGTCTTGGTGGTATCGTTGCATCATGGCTTTCGGCCAATGTCGAATGTTTCCGGCTAGTATTGTTTAGTACATTTAGTACACTTTCTGAAACTATTGACTACTCTGATCTTAAGCCGTGGATCCGAATCCCGTTGAGTGGGTTATTATTGAATTTATTAGGTGATATTTCAAATAAACAGCATGTCAAGCGTGCTAAATGTCCGGTAATTGTAGTTCATAGTGTAGTTGATAACTTGATCCCATACCACTGTGCGATCGAATCGATGATGGCGGCTAAACACGGATGTATTATTCCGATTAAAGGTCGCCATGATAAACCCGAAATGACTAAGGCGCAGATGAAAGAATTATTTTGGCGAATGGAAGTTAAAATGGGTGGCAAACTTGTGAAGAAGGCTGTCGATGTTCTTCATCAAAGTCTTAGAAAACTCGAAGGCGTATAAAAACTTGAAACTTTTAAAGTATGTTGATGTTTATAGATTTCGGAATTTTTGAATTTATAGTAGAATTGGCTAGGGTGGAATCACCGACAATGTTTGTTGGATTTCTGTCATTCGCATTTTTCTCGGGCTTAGTATCCGGACTGATACTTTGTGGTATATATCAAGTCAGAACTATGAACAAACTTATGAATATGGGATTGAAAGAAGACGGTCCACTGGTTAAACTTCTGGATAAAGCTGAAAGTTTAACCGGTAACGGTAGAGGTGGTCCAAACAACGAACAGATTCAAAATATGGTAGGATCAGTTTTTGGGGCGCTTGGTTTGGGGGCTCCACCTGATAAAACTGACGATTTGGGCTTAAACAAACGTCGAAGGGGTAAAAACGGTAAACGGTATTAATATTTTGATCCAATTAAAATATGGAGATTGATATGGTCACGATTGTAATTGTAATGACAGTATTTATGGTATTACTATGGCTAATTCATAAATTTTTGATGGATATAACTTCTGAAAAGATTGGTAATTTTATCGACCGGGTACTCAAGAGTAATCTTATTTCCCAGCAGAATGATGATATTTTCAAAAACCATTTGGGGGTCGATTCCGAAAAACTGAGAAGCTATGTAAAGATAGGTCGAGAGTTGTTCGATTGATGTTTAAAATACAGATATCTAGATATCTGTGTGCAATTGATAATTACAATCAAAATTGTGGGTCTTAAAATGTCCTCAATTATTAAGTTTTCAACGGATCCTAGCGCCAGTTATGTCAAACTCAGAGATAGTTTCAAAGAACCGGCACCCACCGAAACCCGTCGACCTATGTTTAAGCTAACTGCAACTGTCGACTTAAGTTACGGGGTAAAGACTATACCACGTAGAGCTTTGAAACGTATAAGACACCTAGAAATTTCTGGACTTTCCAAAAATACCAAAATTAAAAATTTTCTCGATGTTGGGACATCGAACGGTCAAATAACATCCGGAATTGCCGATGTCTTTAATATCGAAAATGCATATGGTGTGGATGTATTTCCAATTTCGAAGTTTAAAGGTCCCAAAAACGTTCAATATAAACAAGTCGTTGATAACAAAATTAGCTTACCTGACAATAATGTTGAACTATTGACGGCATTTGTAAGTATGCATCATTTTGAAAATTTTGACGAGATGATGCGTGAAATGCTAAGAATTTTAGCACCCGGTGGTTACTTCTTTTTTCGGGAACACGACGTATCACCGGATAACAAACGTCTGATAGATTACCTAGATGAAATGCATGCTGGATTTGAAGACCATACAGAAGGTGAAACTCATTATTTAGACCGACTGACTCTAAAGAATGAGTTGATCAATATATATGGTCTCAAACATATTGGTGATTCTGACTATTCGGGTTATAACCCCCAACAACTATACCATTCATTATTTATGAAACCGGGACCAGAAATTGCCCTATCGAGATCTGAGATAGAATTCATACCTGCTGAGAAGCGTAATATATTGTCAAAAATTGCCAACACAATTAGAAACGCCAAGTATCACGTAAAAATAAAGTCAGATCCGTATTCAAGTATACCAACTCCGATACTGGCGGGGGTTGGGACTACTAGAGATGGTCTCAAATTAGCAAATATTGACGCTGTATATGGTATCACGCAACATCGAACTGGTTATCTAGCACCTCATTCTAAAGATGAATTAATATTTGCGGATTTAGGCGGCGAACCCGGCGGTTTTACTCAATATATACTGTGGCGCGATATATTGAGTAAAGGTATGGGTATATCGCTTTCGAAATCCGGGTTTGATAGAAAATATTATGATTTCAAGAGATTCATTGTAAATACTGGTAGTACCGAATCTTTCGCTCAAGATTTTCTACGGAGATATCCAGAAGGAGCAGACTTGGTTGTAGCTAATGCTAAAGGACGTTCTGATGGCGAACTTGAAAATTCAAAGCTAATATTATCAGAAGTGCTGGTGGCTGTTAAAATTATGGCCGAAGATCGTAGTGTATTTGTGTGCAAAATATTTGACACGCATACACTATTTATGGCCCAATTGCTATATGTGTGTTCTAACGTCTTCCAGGAAATCGATATATTTAAACCGATAACCTCATCACCTTTTAGTAGCGAGCGATATTTGATATGCTCAGGTTTCAATAAATCTAAAGCTTTACAGGCTCAATTTTTATTACAGCAAACTATGAATTTGTTTGATGATGATTCTACCCCCGTAACCATGATACAAAACCCACTACCGTATGAGTTTGTATCATGGTTACGTCAACGAAATTTAGAATCGGCCGAACTTCAAATTGCAGCCGGGCTGACTCTAGCTAGACCTACAGATAATACTGGTCTAATCTCAGAAACTAGAGCATTGATAATATGGAATCTACCTGGACCTACACCGATGTCTGACATCAAATCTAAGTCTCTTCCTCGGAAAACTAAACAATCCGGAATAACCCGAAGAAAGTAGACTTGGAATATTTTTTAAATATTGTAAAGATGGGAGTTGTATTATCTGACATTATAGCGATCACGGTATTATTTGGTATTGGAGTGATGGCCGGGATTGCAGCTAATAAAGCAAAGGATGATCCAGAACAGGCTAGAATCCTAGCGGGAATTTCTGCGGCACTCGCGTTTTCCACTGCGTTACTAATAATAGTAGTATCGGTGTTATTTTTATAATTTTCAATCCTATCACTGATGATGGGCTCCAAAACCATCACTGATGATGGGCTCCAAAACCATCACTGATGATGGTTTTGGTATTTAACGGTCAAAACTAGTGGACATACTATCATAACTGTCCGGGCTTATTGACCAATTATCAATGTCAGATTTAATATTGATTTCATTGGAACTGGTGTTAATGTCAAAATCGGGGTCGTTTAAAATTATAAATGTCGGAGTCACGATGGTTTTGTCTAATTTGGCTGATAAATAATTAGTTATATTCTGTACCATTGACCCTAAAGGTACAGCAGGTTTGGATTTTGCATCCCGACGTTCGCTATATTTAGCGTTAAGATCTATAATATTTCGACGGTCAACTGATTCTTGTTTATACGGAACTTCACTAGGATCCAAAGTAAATACACCCGAATTGTATACTAAACCGTCAATTTTACAAATTTTACCGCCAGACATTTGGATTTGATTATGATTAAGACGACTCGAAGTGAGTCCGCATTGAATAACTTTTATTAGATTACAACGTTGAATACTATTTAACGACATATGTACACTAATCTCGTCCGCATATCTATCTATTAACATAATTTTTGAAGATTTACTGAGATCTTTCCAGACACACTCCGACAAAGGTTTATACCTGTTAGATGTGGATTTAATACGTTTTAAACTTTGTTGGTTATCAGTAGCGGACGATAACCCGGTAAACTTTTTAATAAATTTGATGACTATAGCGGCAGCTTCAGACGGGTCATCACATATCATCTCTGTAGTCATACCGTTAGGTTTTCTGAATCGAATCTCCCCATTTCGATATGAAATTTTACGCGGAAATTTACCATTAGCAGCTAGCATCATCTTTTGTTGCCAGTATTCGTCAGTAATATATCTCGCCATTTCGATAAACTCGGGGTTCTTATATTCCATCACTGGTTTATCAAGTTTCAACATTTTCTTTTCAAGAAGAAACGCTTGTTGATAACAAATCAATTACCGATACTGTAGATTCAGTTTCATTAAGATCGGAAATTCCTTTATTTCTTCTGATCGCGGCTTCAATCAATTTTCGTCGATTTTCTTGTTCATCAGGTGTTAATTCTTTAACTTGACCGTTTATTTTATAACCATTAGGTAATTCTGGCGGCTCGTACGGTGCAAATACCCATCGTTTATTCTGTTTAGCCCAGATTAACACTCCAAAATATATCAATAATGCGACTGCCACTATTATACTAATTACGATAACTACCCATTCTTCAGGTGTTGGCATAATTTCTTTTGAAACTTGAAAAGAAATACTCTATTTTAAAAGTGATGGATGATGATAGACAAATCGGGTTTGTTACAATATGTGTAAACCCGGGGTTCACCATTGAGAAATTAATTCTGGTTCCCGATTGCAAGAAATGACTCCATAAGTACCCATGATCGTCATGGGTAATAACTTTATCTGGAAACTTATGGTGCCAGTAACCGGATGATATCAGTATGTCCGCCATCCACCGCGTAAGATAAAATGGTATCACCGTAGATGTTAGTAACGTCCACCTCAGCATCCTTTTCTAGCAGCGATCTGACGATTCTAAGATTACCTCTCTGGACAGCGTACACCAAAGCGGTATTACCGGCATCGTCGGTCAAATTGACATTGGCACCCTTTTCTAACAGCAATTTGACCATATTAATCAGTCCTTGATCGGTAGCTATAATTAGAGCAGTTTCACCTTCCCAGTTAATGTGATCGATATCGGCACCCTTTTCTAACAGCAATCTGACGACTTCAAGATGTCCATTACGGGAAGCCCACATCAGAGCAGTAGTCGAGTCTGCGTTAACAGCGTTCACCTCAGCACCCTTTTCTAGCAGCAATCTGACAACGTCGGGGTGTCCATTGCGGGAAGCCAACATCAGAGCGGTATTGTTAGAAAAGGGTGCTCTAGCGTTCACATCAGCACCCTTTTCTAACAGCAAATCGACGATTTCGATGTGTCCTTTGCTGGAAGCAAACATCAGAGCGGTATTACCATATCTGTCAACAGCGTTCACAGTAGCACCCTGTTCCAAAAACTTTTGAACTCCACCTATCTGACCTCTACCAGAAGCCATTATTAGACGTTTATAAACATCAGGCATGGTGGTATATTCCAGGTATTCAGGCATGGTGGTATATTCCAGGTATTCTTGCTTCCGAGTACTATCTTCAGGTATCCTGGTAATTCCAAAGTCCTGTTGTAGTTTACCACTCCAAAAGTAGGAATTCGGGTCGCATAATACCAAGTTTAGCTGGGATAAATTGTCTTTGGTAACTTCGCGAATACTACTCAACTCGATAGCTTTAGAAATACCCTCGCATACCTTCTCAATTCGAGGGACGTCGTATCCTACTAACGCCGTATTTAGGATAAGTTCATTCGGCAAGCCCCGGTTTATGAGATTTACCAGGCCTACGATATCCCCGACCACCCTTTTAGCGTCGTCATATA
>Ga0209986_10005947_pt1 | contig 10009 bp, 7 predicted proteins | sample BlataG_FD_183168 | JGI IMG/M metagenome (GOLD analysis project Ga0209986, IMG submission 183168) | Deep subsurface microbial communities from Black Sea to uncover new lineages of life (NeLLi) - Black_00105 metaG (SPAdes) (version 2) | ecosystem: Environmental > Aquatic > Marine > Oceanic >...
AAGGCCGCCACCCGGCGCGACAAGGACGATGAAGTCGTCGCGATGGAGGAGGCCAAGGGCTATCTGCTGGACCCGCCCGCAGCGGGCGACGCCCCTGGCTCGAGCGCAGCGGTGCTCGGGGGGTGGCGTTTCACGTTCTCCGATGGCACGAGCGAATCGTTCGTGTTCTTCCTCGACGGCAAGATCAAGGACCAGGACACGTCCGGCACGGAGCACAGAGGATCGTGGTCCGTGGGTGCAACCCACGTCAACATACGGTGGACCGACGGCATCTGGGCCGTCATGAGGCTGCCTTTGGACTTCAGCGGCACGGTCGGCGACGACTGCTACGGCCTGGAGGCGTTCACCGCGGTCAAGCTGGATGAGGAGGGCGGCGAGGACGACGTGGACTGGGACGATCTGCCCAAGGCGGTCCAGCGTGCCAGGAAGAAGTACGACAAGGCCATCGCCGAGGCCCTCGAAGACTACGACGACGCCACCGCCTCAGCCGAGCGCGCCCGTGACAAGGCGCTCAGAGAGGCGATCAGGCCGCTACTGAGAGAGCTCGATAAAGCGATGAAGGCGGCGAAACGGGAAGACGACGCCGACGCCATGGCCGATATCGCCGAGGCCATGAGGCACGTCAAGACGACCATGGGCCCGCGCGGCACGGCGGACATCCTTCTCGGCGTGTGGACGAGCGAGGCCGGCAGGTGGAAGTTCCTCGAAAACGGCTCGGTGGCGATAGAGTACCGCACCGGCGGCACGGACGTCGGGCGATGGCGCCTGACGGAAGATTACGTGTCGGTCGTATGGACCGCGCTGATTCCCCGCAATGACGACGAACCGTTGACGAGGACGGCGCGTGTGGCGCGGCGGACGCCGACCGGAGTGAGAAGGGGCGTGGGACTCGTGCCCCGCCTGGACGACTCGCTGCCCCTGCCCTGGGCCGTCCGGAAGCGCAACGGTGGCCCGCGGTGGTCGGCCCTGCGCGTGCCGCTGGACGAGGCGGGCACGACCGTCGATAGCTGGGAAGGCATGGCCAACACGACCATTGCCAAGCAGGACGAGACCGGCGACTAGGGGCTGCTTCGCGCTGGTCCTGCAACGTCGCCAAGGGGTTAGACGCGCCGCTACGGGGGCAATATAATGCCGCCCATGCAGACAGGCATGATCTTCGACATCAAAGAGTTCGCCGTACACGACGGCCCCGGCATTCGCACGACGGTGTTCCTCAAGGGCTGTCCGCTGCGGTGCGTGTGGTGCCAGAACCCCGAGGGCATCTCACCGGACCCGCAGGTGATGACCAGCGTCGTCGGCGAGCGGACCGTTGGGCAGCTATACACTTCCGGCGAGCTGGTCGACCTGCTCAACAGCCAGGGCGACATCCTGCGGAAGAATGAGGGCGGCGTGACGTTCTCCGGCGGCGAGCCGCTCATGCAGGCCGCGTTCGTCGCAGAGGTAATCGACTCACTCGACAGCATCCACACGCTGCTGGATACGGCCGGCTACGCGACGGCGGATGACTTCCGCCTGGTGGCCGGCAAGGTGGACCTGATCTACTTCGACCTCAAGCTCATCGACCCCAACGTCCACCGCAAGTACGCGGGCGTCGACGGCAAGGGGATTCTCAGCAACCTCAGACTGCTCACCCGAATTGGCACGCCCTTCGTCGTCCGCGTGCCGCTCGTGCCGGGCGTTACCGACACCGACGACAATCTCGCCGCCATCGCCGAGACGGTCACGGGCCTGGCCGGCATGATCCGCGTGGACCTGCTGCCCTACAACAAGGCAGCCGGCGGGAAATACGCGGCAGCCGGCATGACCTTCGCCGTCGACTACGACGAGTCGCGGGAGGTCAACGCCAACACGGCCCCGTTCGAACGCCTGAGCATCCCCGTCCGCGTGGCGTGAGGAGGAAAGGCTCGATGCTTTAGGCTTGGGACTTGGTTTTGAGAAAGTATTGACGCGTGCCTCAGGCCTCGGACCCCAAGCCTTTTCAACCGCCCACCGACCGGCTATAATGGTCTTGTGGAGGCCCTATGAACGAACGACTTGAAGCAATGAAGAAGCATGTCCGCGATCGCGAGCACGCCAAGAGCCGCCAGAACGTCGAGGTTCAGCCCGACAACGGACGATACGAGCGCGAGGGCGTCAGTTGGCACCGTCGCATGAGCGATTGCTTCCGCCTGCTGATGGAGGCGGAAAAGCCCGTGATCCTTGACGAGGAGCGGATCGTCTTCACGCGCACAATTAAGGGCATTCCTACCCCCGCCGAGCCGCCCGAGGTCCGCGCCGAACGCGCCAAAGGCAACGGCTCGGTCGGAGTGGGCAACATCTCCGCCAACTGGGACCTCGGCGTCTCGCAGGGCCTGCTGAAGCGCCGCGAGATCGCCGCCGCCTCCCTGGAGCGCATGGCCGACGACCCCGAGGCCGTCGAGTCGATGACGGCCTGCATCGAGGTCATCGACGCGGCGCTGGACCTGGCCAAACGCTACGCCGATGAGGCCCGCCGCGTCGGCCAGGACGACCTCGCCGAAATTCTCGACCACGTGCCCGCCAACCCGCCGCGCACCTTCCACGAGGCCCTCCAGAGCTTCAAGTTCCTCCACTCGCTGACATGGATGCAGCCGACCGCGCACGTCACGCTCGGCCGGTTCGACCAGTACATGCTGCCCTACTACGAGGCGGACATCGCGGCCGGGCGCATCAGCGAGGACGACGCCTATGAGCTGCTGTGCGAGCTGTTCATCAGCTTCAACAAGGACAACGACCTCTACCCCGGCGTCCAGCAGGGCGACAACGGCCAGTCGATCATGCTGGGCGGCGTCAAGCCGGAAGACGGCTCGTGCGCGGTCAACGCCCTGACGCACCTGATCATGCGGGTCAGCCACGACGTCAACATGATCGACCCGAAGATCAACCTCCGCGTCAGCAAGGACACCGAGCTGGACCTGCTGATCGAGGCGGCCAACCTGACTCGCCAGGGGTTGGGCTTTCCGCAGTACGCCAACGACGACGTGGAGATCCAGGCCCTGGTCAACGCCGGCTACGACATCGAGGACGCCCGCGACTACACCGTCGCCGCGTGTTGGGAGTTCATCATCCCCGGCGTGGCCGTCGACGTGCCCAACATCAACGCGGTGAACTTCCTGGCCGCCGCAGACACGGCCATCCGCGAAGGCCTGGCCGAGCAGGACGACTTCGACGGCATCATGGCCCGTGCCCGGCAGAGCATCTTCGACCAAGTCGACCTGTACGTCGCCAACTGGCGGCGGTGGTCGCTGTATCACCCCTTCCCGTGGTACACGGTGCTGATGACCGGCTGCCTCGAGACCGGTCAGGACGCCAACCGCGGCGGGGCGAAGTACTACAACTGCGGCATCCACGGGTCGGGCTCAGCCAACGGCGCCGACGCGCTGGCGGCCGTCAAGAAGTTCGTCTTCGAGGAAGGCTCGATCGAGCGCGGCGACCTGATGACCGCACTGGTGACCAACTTCGAAAACGACGAGCCCCTCCGCCAGAAGCTGCTGACCGAAGGCCCCAAGGTCGGCAACAACGACGACTACGTCGATTCCATAATGGTGAGGCTCTTTGACGACTTCGCCGACGCGTGCGAATCTCACAAGACCGACATCGGCCGATCCGCCGTCGTCCGGGCGGGCACGGGCTCGGCCATGTACTACGTATCCCTCGTACGCTGCAAGCAGGAGGAGATGATGGAGCCGGTCGTGGAAGGCGCCTCAGCCGACGGGCGGCACAAGGGCGACTTCATCGGCTCGTCGCTGGCCCCCTCGCCGGGCGTGAAAATCCGCGGCCCGGTCAGCGTGCTGCAATCGTTCAGCAAGATCGACTACAGCCGCGTGTGCAACGGCGGACCGATTACCATGGAGCTGACCGACACGGTCTTCCGCGACGAAGACGCCATCCGCAAGGTGGCGATGCTGATTCGCACGTTCGCCGAGTTGGGCTGCCAGCAACTGCAGATCAACACGCTGAACGTCGAGACGCTCAAAGACGCCAAGGCCCACCCCGAGCGGCACAAGAACCTCATCGTCCGCGTGTGGGGCTGGAGCGGGTACTTCTGCGAACTCGACGAGCCATACCAGGAGCACATCATCGGCCGACACATGCTGACGATGTAGGCTCGCCTTGCCACGGCGACTTGTCCGGCATAGCCCGAAGGGCGACGCCGGAAGCCCGCAGGGCGAAGCCGGGCTGATTCGTTAACTCGCCAAGCGCGGCGGGGCTTCCGGCTTCGCCAAGGCTTCGCCGGACAAGCCCGTCCCGCCGTGTTCAATTCCTAAGCCCCGAAGGGGCGTCAGAGAATAGCCGGGGGCGTCAGCCCCCGGGCCCGGCCTCTTCTCGCGCCGAGCCCCGTAGGGGCGACACATCGACCAAAACGCATCTTTGTGCCGCCCTTTCAGGGCTCGAGAGCTCGGCGAGGCCGACCTTGTCCCCACGGCTAACGCCGTGGGCTAGCATGGTGCGTCCCTACGGGACGTAAGGAGCGAAGCGGGACAGGACCTGCGCGCCGGCAAATGGGCCCTGCACACCGACAAACGGGGCCCGCACGCCGGTAAACGGGGCCCGCCGCGTTCTGGCTGTTACCTCACTTCTACTTCTCTCTGTGATCTTCGCGCCCTTCCTGCCTTCGCTCTGCGAGCTTCGGCGGGTCCTCGACGTGTGCTTCGTGGTGAGGCCGTTCTTATGACAAGGCGACATCCGCCACGTCGCCGGGGGCGACGGTGACTTCGGGCAGGTCGGCGGGGGCGGGGTCGGAGGCGGGGGCCGAGGCCGTTAGTTGCAGGCCGGTGGTGTCGGCGGGGTTGATGGGGCGGACGCCGCAGTGGGGCTGGGTCCCGGCAATCTGGCCGTGTCCGTCGGCTTGGCCGAAGAGCGTGTCGAACCCCTCGGCCTCGTAGCGGTTGATCTCCCAGCCGACCCATTTCTCGAACGTCTCTCGCAGCTTCAGTTGCTCCCGCGCCCAGAATGCCAACGGCTCGACCATGGCCTGTTCGTATTCGATCTGACACCGAGGAACCACAACGAAAACGCGGCTCGGGACGCGCCTGCCGGCAGGTGAGCCTAGCGCAGGGGCGGCTCGCCGAGCGGCGGCAAGGGCGGGGCCGGCGGGAGGCGCCGGCTGTTCTCGGCGAAGCGGCCCCGGACGCTCGGGCGGCCGAGGACCTTGAACGTGAAGATTCCCAGTATGGTTCCCAACGGGAAGAACGCCCAACTGATTATCGCCACGAGGTAGCACATCCGGTAGCCCCGCTGCCGCTTGAGCAGCCAGCCCGACACGGCCAGGAGAATCAGCCAGACCGCACTTGCCAGCACGACAAGAATCACCAGGACGACACCAAAGACCACGCCCAGGATCACGCTGCCGAAGAAGACGGCGAAGTCGCCCTCGCCCCCAGCGTCGCCGCCCGATCCGCCCCCGGCTAACATTATCAGAATGGCGAACACCACCGCGGGCAACAGCAGGAGCTTTGGGATTACATCCGCATGGCCGCTGACGGCGAGGCCGACGACCGCAGCTACCATGGCCAGCATCCCAATCGCCAGGCCGTAGTGACAGCGTGACAGCAACTGCAAGTGTCGGTCGTCTCGGTCCACAGCTGGCTCTCCCTTCTGCAGGCGCCCGCCATTGTCCCCGATCAACCCGGCCTAGACAAGAGAAGCGCGGGGGATGCCTTCCGGCCGCGCTTCATAGCAAGTCGGCCCGAGCGTATGATAACGTGTAGTCTCCACGGCGGCACGAGTCCATGTGATGCGTGGTCTCGTTCCCGCGCCGGTGGTGTCGGCGGGGTTGATGGTTCGGACGGCGACGGTAACGGGCGCGGCCGCGGCGCCGGCGAGATCAATCGCTAGCTGGCCTGGCCGAGCGCGGGGGCGTGGTCGGCGTGGCAGGCCTTGTGATATGCGAGCGCGGCGCTGACCTGGGCCCTGGTCATGGTGGCTATAACATCGTGGGCGTCGGTCGGCGGGAGCAGCCTGAGTTCGTGCAGCGGGCAGGCCTTGTCAGCGTGGTGGAAGGGGCAGCCGATCAGCAACACTCTCAGCCAGAGACGTTCATCCGCCAGGTGCATGTCGATTCCTTTCGAGGTGCGAGTGCCTTCCTGCAGCCCCATTTTACACCAAGCCGCTGCCGCCGCCAATCAGGCGATCACCTGAATTCGGCAAAAACAGCGACGGATGGCGGCCGTAAGCCCTGCAAACACGTAGGCCATCTTTCCGGTCGCCGGCCCGCGCGGGCAAAGTCGCACAAGGCCAGCCCTTGACGCAACGGCCCGGCCGTGCCAGTGTGGTCGCCGCCAAGCAAGGACAGGACACGATGAACACCTACGAACAACTGACCGCCGACGGCGTTTATCCGATTACGTTCTTCAATTATTGCCCGATGGGCTCGCCCGGCGGAGTGCCGGCTGCGGTCGCCGATTGGGTGGACGCGGGCATGACGTTGGGACGAACGCCCGGGTTCGACACAGCCAAGGACGACCCAGCCGACATGACGGCCATACTGGACGCGTGCGGCGAGAAGGGAATCAAGGCGATCGTTGTCGACGGGCGGTGCAGCTACGGGCGGCACGTGTCGGTGGGAGATAAGGGCGTGCGGGAGGGGCTCGCCGCGGCGCTGAAGGACTTCGGCTCGCACCCGGCCGTGTTCGGCTTCGATGTCGGCGACGAGCCGGCCAATCGCGGCATCGTCAGTTGCCAGCGCGCCACGGCCATCCATCGCGAGCTCGCCCCGCAGCTCACGCCGTTTGCCAACCTGGGCCCGTACCGCCCCGGCACGGCTGAGTGGATGGGCCGGCGGAGCTTCCGCGGCTTCCTGGACGACTACTGTCGGCTGGGCCGGCCGCCCTTTCTGTGCTTTGACGTGTACTGGCAGATGATCCGCACGGAACAGGCGCTCAACGACTACTTCGCGTGCCTGAAGATGTACGCCGACGCTGCCAGGCGGGCGGGTATCGGCTGGTGGGTCACGCTGCTGGCGGTCGGCCATTACACTTACCGCTGCCCCGGGGAGGATGACTTCCGCTGGCAGGTCAGCACAGCCGCCGCCCACGGGGCCAAGGGCCTGGCGTGGTTCTTCCTGTACATGCGCGAGCCGCACGGCAACTACCGTGTGTCGCCGATCGACGAGCACTGGGAGCGGACCGAGACCTTCGAGTGGATGAGCCGCGTCCTGCGGACCTTCCACAGTATGCACGGGCCGACGCTGACGAAGTTGAATCACCACCAGGTGTGGCATGTCGGCACGGCCTACGGCGACTGGCCGACGCGGATCGACAGCGAGTTCGTCCAGGGCGTGCGGGCGCCGTTCGACGTGATCATTTCGGAGTTCTTCGACGCCGCCGGCACGCCGTACGTGGCGATCGTGAACAACACCTTCACCGAGTCGGGCCAGGCGGTCATCACCTGGCACGGGGCGCCGAAGGTCTACCACGTCGGCTGGGAGTCCACCGAAAGCCTGCACCGCAACTACATCGACGACGACAACCCCGCCAACACCGCCACGATGACAGGCCCGTGGCTGTGCCCGGGGCAGATGGAGCTATACCGGCTGGATTACTCCGAAGACAAGCTGCCCACCGGCTACCACCTTTCCGACGCCGCCGCCAAGGGCAGCTAGGCGAAAAGAAGAAGCTCACCACAGAGGTCACAGAGAGCACAGAGGCGGAAAAGAAGTAACAGCTCTTGCGCGGCGGATTTCCTAATCCGCCGCGCAAGAGTTCTTACTACTCCTTTTCTCTATTCGAGCAATCCTCCTCCGCTAAAGCTACGGAGGACAAGTTCGTGCAATTCGTGGACTGCCTCCGTGTAATCCGTGTAATCCGTGGACTATCTGCTTCGTCCCATTCGTGTAATTCGTGGACTACTGGTCCAGCAGTTCGATGGCGGCGGGGCGGTCCTGAAGGGCCTTGAACTTCGCCAGGTCGAACTTCAGCGACCGGTCCTGATACACCACGCCGTTTTGCTCGGTGCCCGTGTCGGTCAGTTGCGTGAAGCAGTAGCCGAATATCTGCGGGTGGTCGAGCATGTGGTCGATGTAGAACTTCGTCATCTCCAGGAACTCATCCTCGCTCTCGGGCCGGCCGCCGTAGCCCCAGCTCGCCTCGTCGTCCGCGTTGCGCGGGGCCCACCACAGTCCGCCGATTTCGCTACAGAAGTAAGGCTGCCCGCCGTAGCGGAGATTGATGATCTTGCCGAGCCAGGTCGGGATGTTCTCGTGCGGCTCGCCGTCGGCGAGCTTGTCGTGGTGGGCGGCCCACTCGGCCGGGGCGTTGCGGAAGTCGTAATCGTGGCTGTCCCACACGTCGGTCTCCGGCACGCGGTGGGCGTGGCCTGACGCGTCCAGGACGATCCGCGAGGTGTCCATGGCCTTGGCGGCAAGGAACATCGCACGCGTGATGTCGTCGATCGGCTGGATGGTGTCGTCCAGCGCCTTAACCGTCTCGTTAAGCCCGCACCACCCGATGATGCACGGGTGGTTGTAGTCGCGATGGAGCTCCTCCAGCCATTGCGTGACCATGTCCAGCGAGGGGTTGGCCACGTCGTAGCCCCAGTCGCCGAACTCGCCCCACACGAGGTAGCCCAGCCTGTCGGCGTGGTACAGCGAGCGCTCCTCGAAGACCTTCTCGTGGAACCTGGCCCCGTTGAAGCCGGCCGCCATCGCGATTTCGATGTCCCTGCGGAGCGCCTCGTCGCTGGGGCCTGTCAGGGAGCTTTCGAGGTATTGGCCCTGGTCCAGCACCAGCCGCTGGAAGACCGTCTTGCCGTTGATCTTGACGGCCATGCCGTCGATTGTTACGGACCGCAGCCCGGCGTAGGCGGCCGCGGCGTCGACGACGTTGCCGGCTGCGTCGATCAGCTCCAGTGTGATGTCGTACAGGTTGCCCTCGCCGGGCGCCCACAGGCGGACCTCGTCTTCGGGGATGACGAGGTCCAGGGCCGGGGCGAAGTCCCGGTCGGCGGGCACTTCGGCGGCGGCGAGCTCCTTGCCGGCCCACAGCAGCTTCGCGCGGAGTCGCAGCCCTTCGCGGTTCTGGCTGACGGGCTGTTCGATGCGGAAGCGATGGCCCGCCACGTCCGGCGTGATGCGTGGCCGCTTGAGATGCAGCTCGTGCACCGGCTCCATCCACACCGTCTGCCAGATGCCCGTGATGCGAGTGCACCCGCCGCCGTCCACGCCGGCGAGGCTCTGCTTGCCGTACGGGCCTCGCTTGCGCGTGTCGTGCCGCGCGCGGACGACGACAGTCGCCCGCTCGCCGGCGCCCACCACGCCGCCGAGGTCCACGGTGAACGGCGTCCACCCGCCGCGGTGACGGTAGACCTCCCGGCCGTTGACCCACACGGTCGCGTCCGTGCTGACGCCCTGGAAGTGCAGCAGCGTCTTCCGGCCCGCCCACTCGGCCGGTATGTCCACCTCGCGTCGATACCACACGGCTATCATGAAGTCCGTGTTGCCGATGCCGCTCATCTCCGTCGACGGCGAGAACGGCACGGTGACTTCGCCGGACAGCTCTCGCTCGAGCAGGCCTCGGGATATGCCGCTGTCGCCGGCGTCTATCTCGAATTGCCACCGGTCGTTAAGGCACAGCCACTCGTCGCGGACGAACTGCGGACGGGGGTGCTCGCTGCGCGGGATGGTCATTGGCCCACCTTTCTCCAAGCTCTCCGGGGAGCTGATTGTCGCAGGATTATGACGGCCGCGCCCTGTCGGGGCAAACCGAAAACCCCCCGTAGGGCGAGGTTTTTCCTGCTTTTCACTTGGCGCAGTCTGCGGGCGAGATGTAAGATAATGGTTTAGTGTGGGAGGCGTGAGGATCGGCATGGGAAATGGACTGATTAGTTGTTGAGGCGGGGCGAATCTTCGGAGTTGTCATTTCGTGCCGTTTATTCGCCCGTAAGCAGGAGTTGTGTGCGCGAAGCGCGCTACGTAGCCAAGTCTTAACAGGACGGACGTTCCGCCCCCGTTGCGTGCGTTAAGCTGCGCACATCTTTAGAAGGGAGAGATTCA
>Ga0209986_10005948_pt1 | contig 10009 bp, 5 predicted proteins | sample BlataG_FD_183168 | JGI IMG/M metagenome (GOLD analysis project Ga0209986, IMG submission 183168) | Deep subsurface microbial communities from Black Sea to uncover new lineages of life (NeLLi) - Black_00105 metaG (SPAdes) (version 2) | ecosystem: Environmental > Aquatic > Marine > Oceanic >...
CAGTACCTGCAGGAATGACTGCAACAACACGGTGTGTGTTGGCCTTTCTAGCTCAAATATCAGCTCTTTCATCTCAAGGATTGCAGCTATCTCCAGTCATTCATGCTGCTGTAGCTACAGATATTCATACCATGGTATCTAAACATATGAGACGGGTGAGTCATGCTCTCTCTAAATCTGTCAAATCTGAAGTTGCTGCCTTGATCAGCCTGCCAGATGATACTGACGATGATGATGATAATAATAATATCAATCAAGCATATCCATCTGCCACATTTATGGTTGAGCAATTAGAGGTCATGGCCAGAGACCTGGCTCCACTGGCTACGCCAAGGATATTGGGTTCTATTAGAAAGGGAGTCAACAGTATTTTCAATGCATATACACTCTCTTTAGTAGAAGAGCTCACCATCCAGGCCAAGTTGTCATTGACGTCGTCGAGTAGTGGACACAAGGATCGGTTGAGATACGCTCGTGAGATGTGTATAGATACCTGTACTGCATTAGTTGGTACATATATTAAAGAGGCGTTGGCTCCTTTGAGGGATATCGGATGGGGGAACGCATGTGATGGCGGTCACTTGCGTCAAACGTTGAAGCAGCTGAAGATCAAATTACAACCATAGAAGTTGTGTAAAGAAAGAAAGAGTCATGAATGTATATGTGTTAAGAGGTTGTTTGACTTGCTGCATACATCTACCTTTTCATCATAGTCAAGTTTTATGAATTAAAAATCATCATGGCGGTACTTGAAGTTATGACTACCCTCATCCTCCTCTGTCACCAGTAAACTAGAACCACTAGGTGGCCTAGATCTATACCACCTTACCAACCACACAGTCAACGGGAACACGATGAAAATTGCTAGGAGAGCCGCAAGGACAATTGACCATGATGGCATACCTCCAGTATCATCATCAGTCACACTGCTGCTTCCCTTCTCCTTCTTATCTGGTGTGCCATCATCATCATCAGATGATGGTGGAGACTGTACACCAGGCACATCTTCTTCCTTGTTATCATCATCGCTTAGCCTTTCATCTACATCAGTATCATCTTCAGTTTGTGGTGGAGCAACTGTATTGGTAATATTAACAGGTGGCAGCTCTGGCATTGGTGATGCAATAGTGTTGAAAAGAGCACAAGGACCAAGAATTTCACTAGCCATATATGGATCTAGGTAGGGCATTCCCATGGCAGCTACCATTGTTGTATTCAATGATGAGGAAGATGATAGCACCTCAACATATGCACTACCAAGACCAACACCATACGCAGCAGCCCCTCCACTCAGCATCATTGAATGTTGAGCAAGTGCCATGCAACGCTCTTGTTCGGTGAGGGTAAGGTTGGCAGCTCCACTACTACCCTGTAGAAGGACCCTCTTCTCTATTGTTGACGAGAATACTGGAGATAATTTAATAAGAGCCTTGATAGCCACTGCTTCCGTGTTTAGCTGGTGTCTTCGTTCATCAGATGACAGACACTGCTCCACTGTCCATGCTCCAGCTAGTGAGGAATGAGTACCTTGAGGACAAGGGAGACACTCAGTTTGTTGTGTGTTAGAATAGTATCCTGGAGAGCACATCCTGCAATACTGAGCTCCATCAGTAGGTGAGATGGTTCCATGTTGGCATTGAGGACATCTGGCGGTGGATCCTTGGCTGAATGCATAGGTACCAGCACTGCAATTGACACACACAAAATCACTGTACTGGCCTGGTGGGCAGCCTTCCGAATTGCTGGTCAATTGACTAGATTTCAAGATCTCTATGATGTCCGATGTAGGAGCATCTACTTCTGGGATGAGCCAATAGGACTGACTGATTGGAACCAGCCAGTAGGAAAGATCAAGAGCGGCACTGATGTGCCAAAACATGAGAGGGGGGCTCTCCAGGAATGTCAGTTCTATCACCACAGTATCAGGGGCAGACCACAGAATGTGAGTCAACCCTGCACCATGAATTCCTACTACTGCTCTAGCTCTCTCAAACAACTGAATAGTGTCCTTGGCACTAAGGTCTCCTCTAAACACAACAACTTCAGTCCCTGGGAAGCTTCCTTGAATGGCAGCAATGATGTCAGGTTCATTCACAACCCTTCTGCTTTCTTCATTTTCACGACTGACATAGATAATGAGATTCCTTTCGGAGAGAGGTAGTGTCTTGACACCCATTGCTTGACGTACCGACATCAGTGACTCTCTAGAGGGAGTGATCCTGGGGATTGGGGAAGGTACGTACAACTCATCAATGCAATACACTGCACTAGGGTTGTACTTTACCATTTGTGATGATGGGTCAGTAATACCCAGTAGTTCCAAGTATGACTGTTCATATGGCTGTCCCCAAGTGAGAATCTTGATGCTGGGATCATCTTGTAGCTGCTGCTGCATCAGTACCATCCTTGGAAGCGCTTCGCCGAGGAAATGGTAGTACATATGGCCATATCGTTGAATGAATGTAGCTGCCTTGTTGATGTGTATACATTCATTCTTAGCTTCATCAACAGTTGTTCTAGATGGCATGGGGAGTATGGGGTTGGTGCGATTGTAAAAGTAGTAAGGAAGGTGATACACATTTCCTTGGGTGTCGTAAATGAGTCCACTCTCTCCTTCAAGGAAGGCATTACTGATGGTAGCAACGTATTGTTGCTGGACAAGGTTGAAAGAATTGTCTCCATCTGGTGATATGTCTTGTAAAACATTGAATTCTGTATGATAATTTCTGATGAGTTCGGGGTCCATGGTTTTGGGGAGAGGTCTGGGGAATGACTGCTCTTGGCGGAGAGGTGGTTGTTGACCGTCAACTCCCCCGGAAACGTCGGTGACTACACTCCATTCTTCTGCAAGTGTATGGCGTGTAAATTGTTAGTGATAGGAACTTAGTAACCTTTAATGGGTAGTTAGATGCCATAGAACTTACCACAGCGTCCAAATTTCAGTAGAATAGCTGTGTAGAAAACCAACAGCATGGAACATTTGGGGAGATGCGACCGAGACATGTCTCCCTTGCTTTGATGTATTGAACGATACTGAAGCTTTGATACGTGCAAATATATGTATATTCGTATTTCTATGCCATGAGTGTGAAATTTCGCCCTTATATCGACGAATCAAACCACCTGGCTTTTGCCTCGTTGAATGTGCAGGCACCATTGTTGGTGCTGGGTTCTTAAACAACAGGAGATAGCCACCAGATACTGCAAAAAAAACTGGTATACTTCACAATGTCGACACGAAATAGAGCACAAAGGGAAGAACAAAAGGAGTTTGTAGGCCGAGTGAACAAATGGCGAAAAATCCCCGTCACAATCGGAGATAGTATAGAAGGAAATACATTCAAAGCACAAAAATGGGCTGTTACAGGTAGGTGTATTCCGTTGTCAAGTGTGGAAGGTTGGTGTTCTGCAATCTCTGATTCTGATCACAACCTCTCTCCCCGCTCTCTCCTCACACAGACGAAGAAACGACAACACCCGATGGCCCACGCTTCCCTCATTTAGTCCCAGTCCCCAATCCCAACAAAGTTAAAGCGCTCCAGCTCAGAAATTATGGAGATATAGCAAGGAATATACAATCACCACCAGTAGCATTGCCTCCCCAGAAGATCAAGTTAAAATTACCCAGCATGGCTTCTTTACAATCACCACCATCAAAAGCCAGCCCACCTCAATAATAATAACGGTGTCCAGTATGGCAACCAATCTTGTTATGTATCTATGATGTAAATGTTATTTCCCCTATGATATCTACGGGTAAACTTTTATTACATTCTACGCATGCATTTGCTGGTTTGCATACAAGTACAGATTAGCAAGTTTTACCAACTGAGCCTCTGTACTACCATCATTAGACACCTTATAAAGAGCTTGCACAATATCCTTCTCTGTACTGCATTGATTTTCCATTAGTTTATTCACAGCATCATTCAACCTAGCATCTATATTAGTCCCAACTGCACATATGCCACCAACTGATGATGACGACCAAAGTTTGGCTAGCTGCTCCAATCCTTCTTCTTTAGCTAGCACCGCCATTCTCTCCCATATATCCTTCTTTACCGACTTCATACCATGCTGCATAGCCAATGAAGACATCTCTTGAGGTACCAATCTCCAATCTTCCACGCTGAGTGGCATGTTTTTCAATAATGCAGCAAATGCAGCTTGTCCATGCACCCTACACCAAGCTAAAGATCTTGCTGCCAACGCCATGGTAGTAGAGTGAGGTGCCAGTGCAGATGCATATTCCAGGTTGTAAAACTCTTGTTGACTACCTCCAGCATGAGACAGTTCTGTATCTAGCAATGTCTTACCAGCAGGATGAGCCGCTAATACAGGAGGAGCATGAGCGAGAAACCAGTCTGAGGCAAATGTAGAGGCTGCTCTCAGTGCAGTCTGGGGATCACCATCACATGATGCTTCTATTGTCGTTGATACAGCCTCAAAGAATACAAACGACGACGACGACGATGATTCATGTCCATGGGGTGTAGAGTACTTACTAACACATTCCTCTATCAATTGCAGCAACTCTCCTTGTCTATTAGCTGATGGATATACATGGAGCAGTATTGATACTAATTGCTCCACCCAATTATCCAACACACATCCAGCAACCATTTCCTTATCACCACTCATAGCTTTAAGGCAGGTGAGCAATGCATCTGCCATGTCAGGGTATCCCACTCCTAGTTCTTGCCATATTGTGGTGTTTGATGTCAGGTCAGCACATTGTGATCTCCAATGTTTGTAATATGCTAACAACTCCCCAACTGAACCCTGTTGTGACTGATTAGGCCATTTCTTTAGCAAATTATTAATAGAATCTAATACTACAACGGATGAAGATGTCATGTTGCCATCCCATTGCAGCCATGCAGAATGAAGTTGTAGAAGACCAACTGCTTCTTCATGCCACCCCAATCCAACTAGACGTTTCAATGTTGACCAATACAACGGATGAGATTCAGGTACAGCAGCTGCATTAAATTCTTCTATTAAATGAGTAGGTAGAGGGTGGGAGTTGTTGCAAATCAAAGCATCTGTGTGTTGTCTAAACCATGCAGGTAATTCTTGTGAGATGAGAGAATCATCTAGGCGTACGAATAATATAAACAAAAGGTCCCAGAATGCTGATTCTTGAGCTACTAGGTCTCTGCATGATGACGGAGAAGAAGGTGGAGGGGTGCGGGCTGCTCTCAGTGCCTCGGAGATACCAATTCCGTATTCAATTATGTTTTCTAGTGACAAGGGCTTGGCACGAAGCTGGGAAGAGAAGAAGCTGCTGTTGCAAGCTACTTCTCTTTGCGATGAACCAAGGATACCCCTGTGGTGTTGAGAAAGAAGGGTGGGAAAGGGATGATTTTTTTTGGGGGGGGAGCGTGTGTGTTTGAGGGTGGGTGGGTGGGTGGGTGGGTGGGGGTTAGGAATGATTAGATATAGATCGTTGCCAGCTCCTATCTTTGTGTATCTCTCTCTAGCTCCCAGTTCGACGACTGTCGACGAGATTGTTGATCAGTTGGTGATCGTTAATGCAAAACGTACCATTGAACACAGGAAGCTGTAGATGGAATAGAAGGTTGAGAGGATGATAGTCCAGTGCAAAACAATTCGTTCCCTAGACCCCAACTGATGTGGATTCGATTGCTTGATGTTGGTAATGAAGCCAATTGAGTGGGAGCATACACAGGGTCGTCTTCCTCCATGATAACTAAATTTACATTCGCACGTGAATAAGCATCTCTTGGCTTGAAATCCCAAATATATGCTGCCCAACAAAGCTCAAACCCAGCACTCCGCTGCTCTCCTCAACATGCAAACTCCTCGTAGCTGCAACATTCCCTCTGGCTAAAGTCGACCCTATCTCTCCCTTGGAAGTGCTATACACGATATACTCTGATCCATACGTACCACCCTCACTTGAGTTCGCTACAAACTCCACATCATTCACTCTCCCACCACTGCTCACAACCCCTCCTCCTACTATAACCTCACTACTACCGTCACTACTCGACCCTGCCTTCCTCAAATCATAAACATTCAAACGACCACCTGCATCTCCTGCTGCGAATATATGTGGCTGGGCTGTATTCACATCTAAGCAAATAATCTCATCGCTATTATTATTACCATTACTACCATTATATATCAGTGTTTTCACCTGGGTCCCCGTATCTATCAAATAAAGATTGCCCTGCATGGTGCCGTATATAATGGTTGTTGGAGAGGCCCAATGAAGACATGTAGGTGTACCAGTACCATGCAGTAGTACAGATGATAGCTTAGCTGCTTCTGATGAGAGAGATACGTCTGCTACATTGATACACCGTCCATCAAGAGAGGCAGTAGCAACATACCTACCATCGGGAGAGACGCCGATTGCTGATATTGCAGTGGCATGCATAGGCAGCCATGATAGTAGTGCTGCACCATCAAAATCGTCACTCTGTAGCTGAATACTCTCTGGACTAGATCCTGGAGCAGTAGGGACTACCATTCTAAGGCGATACAGATGTCCATTGGTGCATCCTGCGAGTATGGAAATAGAACCATCGCCGTGATCTGCAGTACACACACATGTTGGTCTTGACTCTACACGAAAAGATGCCAGCTTGATAAGAGTTGGAGGGTTATTTTCATGATGTATACTAAGTGCAACATCTACTATATTGACGCGGTATTCTTGGGCATCCATGCTCCAACCACATCCCATTGCTAGCAGGTTGTGAAGAGCGGCTCCCGACCCGTCGGTAGAATCATCCAAGCCTGGCTTGGGGAAGGGAATGGAGGCCAGACAGGTGGCTTGATCTGCCACGAACATTTTATTGACGAACTTCCTTGCCATCATGTGTTGCAGATTTAGACACTTGGGAAGCTTTGATTCCTTCAAATTGAGATCAGTTTTATTTTTCCTGAAATACACGGGAGTCTTGCTTTGAACAGTTCAAGTAGTGCTTTTTATGTTCCTTCTGCATTGACATACTTGTATGAAACAATTGAAGGTGTTAATAGAATAGAGCCTGATGTATTAGAAGACAAACAGGAGGGGGGCACCGACACAACGCTGCTCATCCTGCAACACACTACACTTCATTCACAAACACCAATATTTGAAAGACACTATTGCCTAAGCTCTTGTATTTGCATGACAGTTCTAATCAATCATAAGTATATATAGATTATCTCTAGCTTTGTGGGTGGAAAATGCTGGAAGGCCAAGTGATGAAGAAGAGGTGGTGTGTCGAGAGGTGCCTCTCCAGATACCGGTCTCTGAGCTCTCCCGGGTTGCACATCTAAAGACCTGGGAACGCGCCCTTTCCAGTAGAGAATAAACCTTTCCTGTCTTATAATCGCTTGATGACAATCAAAGTCTAACCTGACGTCTGTCTAAAATGGGACTCTTCAAACACTAGTTGAACACTAATTGAAAATCTTTATTTCCTTCAGGATAACCAATTGCTCACCATGTTTATGTGCAAAACATGTGCCGTTGTATCATACTTCATATGCCTTTTGTTTTTTCGAGCAGCGGCCATGTTCAAAGAGGCGTCATGCTCCCCGTCCATCCAGTCCCTTTTCAAGGCCAACGTTGAGCTCAGCCCTTGGATACTTGAGGAGTGGGTTAAAGAAGCAGATTGCCCCGATGATTTTGGGAATTTTACTTTAATTGCTGCTGGTAAAGATGCTGTGCTTGCAGGCTTTTCAAACTCCGGAACAACCTACCCAGACAACACAACGAACCCAGAAGAGATGGCCATCTGGATTAGCTACGCCAACAGCAACCTCCCACTCGAGCTGAAGGACGTTAACGGCAATGTATGCCACACAACAGAAGATATTAGGTCTGAGCAAGCAAATGCAGCAGCAATTTATCTGCAACTCACTCAAGGCGCATTCACGCAAGATGATCTGCTGAGGATCAAATCATTGCCGACTGCGCTTGCGCTGGCTGTTGATAATAGCACCTATAGCTTGGAGTTTTTCAAGAATAATAAAAACCAGACATGCTTCACTGGTTCAGGCAATATACATACAACACCAGCCTGCATCATTGAATCATATGTTGGATGCGATGGCATCATGCATGTTATTGACGCATGGCCAGTTCCAGTGACAAGACCATTGGAAATGCCTGGAACTCCCATGACCATATATCATCTATCTCCAGAGAAGAGACTCCAGGGTCTACCAGAGAATACTGAAGAATGTAGTAGAACATTAATGGATGCCGTGGCTGAGAGACCATATCTACAGTACTTTGGTGCTGTTTCAAAGTTGGAAAGCCAAGGCGGGTTGTATGAGTTGCTGAATAGCACCAACCCAGCCATCACAATGCTCCTACCAACAGATGAAGCCCTCCGAGAGTTCATCTCAGGTATAGCAAACAATAGTGACACAGTGTTTAATGAGCTGCAAGCAATAGACATATTCAAGGTGCTGCCAGATGCATATTGCCTGGATTCCTTGCTACAATTGGGCCAAGTCAACACTGCCTTTGGAGAATATCTTGGAAAGGAAAACCTACTGCAGTTTGGTATTGACAACGATGGCTTTGCAACCGTCACAAATGTACCCAAGAATAGAACCAGTCGTATCTTAGAGGCAGAGGTGGTGTGTGGCTCAGTGTTGTATGTGATTGACAACCATCTCGGGGATCCTGAATCAACAAGAGAAGAAGCTTCTGCAGGTCACAAGGCTAGTGCAGATGAATTGCAGTCCGTATTGAGTAGTGGCAATCCTCCTGGAAATAATTGTGGATTTGAAAGGCAGCGTACATATGGCCGTTTTAGTGGAGATGCATTTGTATTGCCATTAGTACATGCGGCTGATAAAAGAGATCAGGATCAGAGTGATAGCAGTAGTGATAATGGTAACGGCGGTATAAGTACAAGCACTATTGCCGGTATTGTAATTGGGTGCATTGCAGCTGTTGGATTGGCTGGTGCTGCCTTCTTTGTGGTTGAGACAGGTAGAAAGAAGAGAGCCCCAGGCAGCAATGGTAATCTCAGTGCACTCACAAAAACTCACGTTGGAGCCAGGATAATATTTGGAGGTAATTGGGTAGGTTTCCCAAATCCCTTTGCTACTAAACCCATCCTTGAAATCTGGAATGGAGGTCTGGCCCATATTACCATTTCAGCGGCAGAAGCCTGCAAGGAGGTGCCTAGTAGTCTGCAAGGAAGCCAACAAGACGTTAGCACTTCTCATTCTTCCACTGATCATCATTCCTGGAATCTCCAACCAGTAGACATCACAATAGAAAATGATGAGAATGGCAAGGAGGTATTACTGGGTAGCGGTGCATATGGCACTGTCTACAAAGGACGTCTGTATGGCCTTGATGAAGTCGCTATTAAAGTTATCAAGAATCCAGAGCTGCTGGTCGGTACTCAAGCGTTTAGACAAGAAGTAGAGATGTTGAAACGTATAAGTAGGTCACCCCATGTTGTTCAGTTTCTGGGAATGTGTGTGGATGGTACCAAACTAATGATTGCAACAGAGCTGATGAGAGGCGGGGACTTGGCACAAGCACTGGAGAGAGACGTCCAAGGTGATCTCAACTGGAGCAAGTCTGGAAAGAAGATTGCGATTGATATCACCAGAGGTTTATGCTTCCTTCATGCCAATAAAGTTATTCATAGAGATCTCAAGTCAAAGAATGTACTGTTGACAGAGAATTATGTTGCTAAGATAGGTGATTTAGAGAGTGCTGTTGCTATGGCCGGCGGGAGTAGTAGTTTAAGGACGATAGAGGCAGGAATGGCGGGAACGCTTCATTATGCAGCTCCAGAGGTGTTGTTGAATGGAAAATGTACATCAAGGATAGATATCTGGTCATTTGGAGTTGTGCTTTGGGAGATGGCTACTAGAAAGAGACCAAAGAGAGGATTCATGGACCTCCCTGAACCATCCCCAGATTCTCCAGTAGAGCTCATACAATTGATTGACGACTGTCTGAAGACGGATGCAGCGGAGAGACCAGGTGCTCGAGAAGTGTTGGCAAGGT